>RCUK01001657.1_pt1 | contig 13636 bp, 14 predicted proteins | sample 2166381 | NCBI WGS metagenome assembly RCUK01 (sample SAMN09932809, study PRJNA488358) | compost metagenome | isolation source: compost soil in an enriched community | place: Germany: Experimental Botanical Garden
AGTGGGCTTGGCTGGACGAGTTTAGAATGGACAAGCGGGAAAAGGACTGTCGCTAGAGGTTGTCGCTCTTTTGTCCCGAATCGGTCCCCTTGGTAACCGGAGTCAGATCGTCGAGGGTGATGCCCGAATTCGTCGGGCTGGGCGAGCCGCAAGAACCACAGCAGCTCTCGTAAAGCTTCTCGACCTCAGCATTCTGCTGTTGTGCCGGCTGACGGGTCTTGTCCTTGGAAGGGGGGATCGGCATGGCGGGCTATCCTCTCGTGAACGTGGCAGGGCAGGGGATCGAATGCCTTCCCTATAGACATTCTGTTAACCAGGTTAACAGATCTCTCATCCCCTGCCAAGGGGGTGGGGCTGAGAGCGCATGAAGAAAGCCAGCAAATCACATTTAGCGATTTGCCGGCTTGTCAGTGGGCTTGGCTGGACGAACTTAGAACCCACTTACCTGGCGGGCTCCCGATTGGAGCTTGACCTGGACTTCAGAGGGGTGCCCAGCGACGGTAAGCGAAGCCACATGGAGCCAGGATGGTCAACGGGCATCAGTTCGCCGACCTGGGAAAGCGGTGGATCGCCTCGGGCGGGACGCGTACCGAGAGGCGATCGCCCACCTGAAGGCCCTTGGCTCCGTCATGCGCTACCGGCAGCAGGACTTCCAGTTCCTCGGCGCCGATCACCATCAGGCGCATGCGGCACCCCGCGTCTGTCAAGCGGATCGCCAGCACCTCGGCGGGCAGCACATTGACTCGGGGGTCGGCGGCAGAGACGACCTCGATGCGGTCGCTGCGGACGCACCAGCCGAACGGTCCCTCGGAAGGGAGGTGGAGATGCTCGAGGTGATGAGCCCCGAAAGCCAGCCCCACGCGTCCGTCTCCGAGGGACTCGAAGACATTGCGGTAGCCCGCGAGCCGGGCGACCTCGGGGACGCTCGGCCGCAGGAGGACCTGTGACGGGCTATCGGCTTGCAGGATCCTGCCGTCGCTCAGCACCACCATGGCCGAGGCGAGCAAGCTCGCCTCGGCCATGTCGTGAGTGACCATCACGATGGGAATCGGCAGGCGCTGGATCAGGTTGAGAAACTCGGCGTAGATCCGCACCTTGAGGTGCGGGTCCAAGGAGGAAAAGGGCTCGTCCAGCAATAGGAGACGGGGCTCGCTCGCGAGGGCCCGTGCCAGGGCGACCCGCTGCTGCTGGCCCGCCGAGAGGTGGCGGGGGAGGCGATCGCGCATGGCCGCAATATCCAGCAACTCCAACCACTCCTGGGCAACGTCCTTGCGACGAGCCCCGAATAGGACGTTTTGCAGCACGGTCATCTCGGGAAAGAGGGCGTAATCGTTGAAAACGAAGCCGACCCGTCGGCGCTGAACAGGAACGCAGAGGCCCCGATCGGCATGCAGCCAGGTTTCCTCGCCGAGCTGGATGTGGCCTCGCTCGGGCCGCTCCAGGCCGGCGAGACAGCGGAGGAGGGTCGTCTTGCCCGAACCCGAGGGCCCGACCAGGGCCGTGATCCCGGGGTCGAACTCCAGCCGCGCCTCCAGTTCGAAGCCGCTGAAGCGCTTGAAGAGGTCGATCCTCAGCCGATTTTCCATGATTGGAACCCCTTGCGGTTCAAGATGTAGAGTGTGGCCAGCACCGCGTAGGAAAAGACCAGGAGGATGAAGGAAAGCTGGTTGGCCTGGGCGTATTCCAGCGCCTCCACCAGGTCGTAGATGGCGATCGAGAGGGTCCGCGTTTCTCCTGGGATGTTGCCGCCGACCATCAGGACGACCCCGAACTCCCCCATGGTGTGCGCAAAGGAGAGCACCACCGCCGACAGCACCGCAGACCGACAGCTCGGGAGGATGACGCGCCAGAAGGTGCGGACGCGAGAGGCTCCCAGGGTCTCCGCGGCCTCTATCAAGCGGGGGTTGAGCCCCTGGAAGGCCGAGTGAAGGGGCTGCACGGCGAAGGGCAAGCTGTAAAAGACCGAGACGATCACGAGCCCCGTGAACGAGAACGCGAGGGGCTGCCGGAAGATCTCGAACCAGGCCTGGCCCACCCAGCCGTTCCTGCCCAGGAGCAGCAGGAAGTAGAAGCCGAGTACCGTCGGCGGCAAGACGAGCGGCAGAGCGATCGTGGCCTCGACGAATGGCTTCCAGCGCCAACGACTGAATGCCAGCCAGTAAGCCAGAGGCAGCCCCACGACCAATAGGATGAGGGTCGTGAGAGCAGAGAGGCGCAGGGTGAGCAGGAGCTCGGTCATTCGTCCGAATCGAGGCCGTAGCGGCGCCAAGTGGCCTTGGCCTTGCCAGACAGACAGTACTCCAGGAACTGCCGCGCCAGGGCTGAACCCGTCGGCTGCTTAATGAGCGCGGCATCGGCATCTATCGGTTGATGCAGCCTGGAAGGCGCCAGAAAGTACGTGCCCCGGGGAGCGAGCTTGGGCGAGACGGCCAGGGAGAGCGGCAGCAGGCCGACCTCAGCCGAGCCCGATTCCACGAACTGGGCCGCTTGGCTCACGTTCTCTCCCATGACAAACTTGGGGGCCAGCGCATCATAGATCCCCTCCGAGCGCAGCACTTCAACGGCCGCGCGGCCATAGGGAGCCACCCGGGGATTGGCCAGGGAGATCTTGGTGATGCGGGGATCCCGCAGCACCGCCACGCCCTGCTTCACGTCAAGGGGGGAGGCGACGGGAACCCAGAGCACGAGGCGTCCGCGTGCGTAGCGCCTCGGAGTCTCGCTGAGCCCTTGGGCCGCCAACTTTGCCGGATACTCGTTGTCCGCCGAGAAGAAAAGCCCGAAGGGGGCCCCGTTCGCGATCTGGGTGAAGAGCTTGCCGGAAGCACCGAAGGAGAACTGGACCGAGTGGCCGGTTTCCTTTTCGAAATCCCTGGCAATCTCCCGCAGGGCCTCTTGGGAGCTGGAAGCTGCGGCGACCCTGAGGGTGTCAGCCCAGGCCGGGGAGGCCCCGGCCAGCGCGATCACGAGGCTCAGCAGCAAACGGAATTGAAGGGTCATTACGTGTCCTCTTGGCTACTAAGGCATGGCCTGCCAGGGCAAGGTCGTGCGGGGATTATCGTCGCCCGTGATGTAGTCCTGGAAGGTATAGGTCGCGAAGAGCCTGTTGCGATCCGTCTCGTCCAGGAAGAGAGTGCGTGTCATGGGATCCGATCCGAAGGGTCATGCCACGGCGAAGCCGTAGCGCTGGAGGATGTCGCGCCCCGGAGGCGACGAGACGAAAGCCGAGAAGGCGCGCGCCTGCACGGGATGCTGCGTACTACGCGTCAAGGCGAGGGTGTGGTCGAGCGGCAAGTGGCGATGTTCGGGAATGACGAGATACCGCCCTGCAGTCCCGGCGCAGAGCGCGAGGGGAACGATCGCAACGGCATCGTTGTCGGTGTCCGCGAAGTGCAGAGCCTGCTGGGCGTCGTTGCTCAGCAAGAGCTTGGGCCTCACGGCGTCCCAGAGGCCGTCGCGCCGGAGCAGCTCCGCCGCGACGGCCCCGTTGGGGGCCACCTCCGGGTTGGGAATGACGACCCAGCGGACCTCGGGGCGCAGCAGGTCGCCTAGCTCGCGCACAGGGTACGGGAGGACGTTGCGGCACCAGAGGGCCAGGCTCCCGCGTGCGAAAGACATGATCGTCCGGGGATCGATCAGGTCTTGCTCGGCCAGGGTCGCGATCGCCTCCCTCGAGGCCGAGGCGAAGAGATCGGCCGCCGGGTCCTGGCTCAGTTCGCGGCCCAGGGCATGGGTGGCTCCGAATCGGAAGCGGACCATGATGCCGGTTTGCTCCTGAAAGGCCTCGCCCACGGCGCGGAATGCCAGGCTGAGATCGGAGGCCGCGAGCACTCGCAAGGCTGACGTTGCCGGCTCTTGTACGCCCAGGCCCATGGGGGTGAGCAGGGCGGTGTACCCGGTCTCCAGGAGGCGCGACGTGTAGAAGACCTGCTTGCCCGATCGCCGATCCGCCACCAATCCCTCCGCGCGCAGGATGGCAAGGTGATGCGAGACGCGCGCCATGGACAACCCGAGTGCATTCGCCAGATCACCTACCGGCTGCTCACCGCGCGACAGGCGGCGCAGGATACCCAGGCGAACGGGATCCCCCATCGTCTTGAAGATCCGAGCAGCTTCGAAATCGGATAGCTCAGCGGCCATGTGCGTCTCCTGCTTTAAGTTCTAGACTTATAGAAGTATATTATAATCAAGTAAGCGTAAGTCAAGCGGGCAAGGGTTCCCTGGAGGACTCAAAGCAGCACCAACCCGCTAATCACCGACTGCGACATGTGGTTGGTTTACGAGTAGGGAGGGGGTAGTCACTCCAACGGGTGAACAACCGCCATGCCGCATGGGCCGGTAGAGAGCGGTTGGTTGGGTGTAGCATGCCTCAAGCTCCGCGCTTACTTCAGCACGTTCAACAAGGTAGGTACCAGATTGGAGAGTAGCAGTATGAAAGCGGTCGTGTTGATATCGCTGGGCTTGATTCTTGTCGCCGGTCCCTTGAGCGCTTTGGCGCTTGCCCATGACAAGGCTCAGTCTCCCAAGCCTCGCACTACGATAGCTGACTTCAAGCCAAGGGAGTCGTTTAGCGCGGTCTGCACGGAGGTTGAAGAGGCGGATCTCATTCGGCTCAAGCCCGATGGGCGCGATCCTGAGGAAGCCTATCTGATCGGTTCTGACACCCCAGAACCCGGGCAAGGATCTTGGACCGATCGGACTCGTCAGGTCACCAAGGCCCTAATCCTCAACAAACGAATCAAGGTGGTCCTTGATCAGCAACCGCGAGCCAACTGTGGACGGCTTCGCGCCTACGTTTACGCGCCGGACGGAACCTTCCTCAATCTCAGGCTAATAGAGCAAGGCTATGCCAGTGTCCTGAGCAAGGGTCCCAACCTGCTCCATGATGCGGAGTTCAAGAAGGCCGAACAGGCAGCTAAGCTACAAGGGTTGGGGATATGGGCTGCAAAGGATGGCCTGGCCGTGTTGCCGGGTGCCTACCGTAAGCAGCACGGCAACCATCAGGGTCGTTCCGATCAATCTGGCCACACCTGTCAAACCACTCCGAGTCCGGCCCCGAACCCGTAGAACTTGGTTTAATTCTTTACGTGACTCAATATTCAAACATCGACTGCATGTCTGCTGGAGAGTGAATCATGCGAATCAGTGCTCGGAATAGTCTCAAGGGGACCATCACCCGCATCAACCATGGTGCGGTGGATACGGAGGTCGTCATTGCGCTGCCTGGTGGCGCAGAGATCACCTCGATCATCACAAAGTCCTCAGCGGAGTCACTCGGCTTGGCCGTTGGACAGGAAGCCTACGCCATCATCAAAGCCTCGAGCGTCATGGTCGGCGTAGACTAGCTTCTGCCAGAAGTATCCGAACGCACACCCCGTCACGGCCTGAGCAGCTCCAGATAAACGCCCTTGCGAACCTTCACGACGTTCCGCTCGGCGGCGATCGCCTAGGTGGCAAACGAGGATTGGCCGAAGAAGCGATCGTGCAGCGGACCTCCCCGACCCTCGACGGCCTTTTCTACCAGCCTGAGCCGGGCTCGCCCGATCAAGGAGCCCATGAGCGAACATGCTCCGGGGCCGAAGGCCTGAAATCCGCTTCTAAGCAGAGGTCTCGATGCTCAGCAGAACCTGCCCATTGGAGCCGTCGACCCGAACCCGCTGCCCGTCGACCAGCCTCCGCGTCCCATCGACCGTCCCCATCACCGCCGGGATGCCATACTCGCGCGCCACGATGGCCGCGTGCGACGCTGGGCCGCCGCTGTCCACCACCACCGCGGCGGCCCGCTGAAAGAGCGGGGTCCAGGCCGGATTGGTGAACGGTGCCACCAACACGTCACCCGGCCGAAGCTTGCCAAACTCCGAACCCTCGCGAACGATGCACACGGTCCCCTCCGATACGCCAGGACTCCCGGCCATGCCGGAAACCAGCACGTCAGCTCCGACTTCGGCCCGCTTGAAGAGCCGCGGGTCCACCATGGGCCTTTCGGCGAGTGAGGCCCTCCGCTCCTGGCGCCTGTCTACGACGGCACGCAGCTCCGCGGCCTCTTGAGCGGACGGTTCCCATGCTTGCGGGACTTCGTGAAGCTTGGCATGGAAGAGGCCCTCAGGCGCCTGGAGGGCTCCGATCCCCACCAGCCGGCGCCCGAGTTCGAGCACCGATCTCCGGATGATGGGCAGGGCCATCGTCGCGTAAAAATGCGTGTCCTCCCGGATCTGGAGCAAGCACCGCGCCTCCGCCAGTCGCCTCCGGAAGCTCGAACGCAGAGCGGGCAGCTTCATGCACGGATGAGCCAACACCTCGTCCCGGGCTGCTTCCCACTCGAGCGGCCCCGTCGAGCCCCGTGACTCGGACTGGGCGAGCCCCTTGAGGAGAGCGAGCACCACCTCCGGCGCGTCCTTCCAGGTGGGCTCGAAGGCGGTGCCGACCACGGCCTCGCGGTGCCCGTACTCGAGCAGAAAGGCGTCGAAGCGCTCCTTGAACGATCGTCCCGCAGGACTGGATTCCAGCGCCGAGCACAGCGCGTCGGGCGCGTTGGCGGCGAAGGCCGCGGCGACGGTCTCGTCGGATCGGATCCGGTCGGCCAACGCTTCGAGGGCACGGTTCGTTTCGAGGGTCTTGGTCTCGATCCCCGAAAGTAGCACGGCGAAGCGATCAGAGAGCCCCAAGCCCGCGAGCATGGCGCGTAACCGAGCCGTGGCAATCACCGCCCGGGGAAAGTAGCGGCGCCGGGGCTCGCCTGCGAGCGAACGCGGCAGACGGATCGCTTCATGTAGCGTCGCCAGGACCTCCTCCCAGGTGAGGTCCCTCACGTTTCGTGCCTCCAACGCCTGGGCGTGCGCCAGGGCGGCCGTGAGGTCCGGATCGGAACGCCATTGGATCGCGTCGTACCGGCGAGCGGCCCGGATCAGGCGCAGCGGCGCCCCCAGAATCCGCCAGGTCGGGTACACGGGAAACTTGCCGCGGATCCCCGTCACGACGCCCGATTCCTCGGCGAGCAGCTCCTCGATGGGCCGAACTCCCAACCCCAGTTCCTCGAGCATGGGCGAGATGGCGCTGAACAGGGCGGGATCCCAGGCGGTGACGTCCATCGGATAGGGACGAACCGCGAGGATCTCCGAGAAAATGCCGGCTACCATGCGGACCACTCCGTTCGTCCGCGGTGCGGGATCGGGCAGAGCGGTGATGGGGCGCGCTTGAAGCAGATAGACGTCGCCTCCGGCCCAGGCCCATTCGATGTCCAGGGGGAAGCCGAAAACACACTCGGCGGAGCTTCCCAGATCCGCCAATCGACGCAACGCCCGATCCGGCACTGCCTGGCGGGTTGGCACCTGGGGCGCGGAGACGTGCTCCGTTCCCCCGGTGGCGAGGGACCTCACCACGACCTCTCGACGCCCGAGGCGCCGCTCGGCAATTCTCACGCCCCTGCGACGTCGCTTCAACACGACGTGATCGGGAGTGACGAGGCCGGAGACGACAGCCTCGCCGAGGCCGGGACTGGCGTCGACGACCATCTCGTCGCGCGCCCCGGTGACGGGATTGGCCGTGAATATGACCCCGGCCGCTTCCGCCTGCACCATCCGCTGGACCACGACGGCAAGCTTTACCGCTTGCTGATCGAGCCCCTGGCGATCACGGTACGCGATGGCGCGATCGGTCCAGAGCGACGCCCAGCAACGCCGCACCGCGTCGAGCAACGCATCCTCACCGATGACGTTCAGATACGTGTCCTGCTGGCCGGCGAACGCCGCCTCGGGGAGATCCTCGGCCGTGGCGCTGGATCGCACCGCGACGGGCTCCGTCCCCAGCGCCTTGAAGGCTTGGAGGATGCGGTGCTCCACCTCCCGCGGAATCGGCGCGCGCTCGAAGGCCGCCCGGATAGGGGCGCCGTCGCAGGTTCTGGCCCGCACCGCCTCGGCGATCGCCGATTCCAATCCGCTCGCTTCTACGAAGCGTTGGTAGGCGTCGGTCGTCACGACGAACCCCGCCGGAACCGGGAAGCCGGCACGGACGAGCTCTCCGAGGTTGGCGCCCTTTCCCCCCGCGAGGTCGAGGTCTCCTCGCCCCAGGCCCTCGAGGGGATGCACGAACGGCATGTCTGTCCCCGTGTTAGAGCATAGGTTCGCTAAGCTCACTGAGCTTCCTCCTCTTGGCGGCCTCGGCGAGCAAGGCCATGCCCCGCATGACCTGCGCCCGCTCCTCCGGGCTCAAGGCCTTCATCACGGCAAGCTGGGCATCGGCCCGTTGCTTTTCGAACGCGGCGAGGAAGGTTCTTCCCTCCTCAGCGATGGCGAAAAACTTGAAGCGGCGATCGTGATCGCTCTCCCGGCGCTGGATCATTCGCCTGCGGACCAGCTGATCCAGCAGGCGGCTCATCGCCGAGACCGAGCGACCGGTCCTTTCGGCGAGGGCCGTCGCGCTCAGCTCGCCCATGTCGTCCAGTAGAAAGAGCACGACGACTTGCGGCATCGAAAGGTCGGTATCGGTCATGGCCGCGAGGCTGGCCATCAAGCCGTCCCGGAGCATGGCCCGACGCATCAGGCCGATGCTCCTGAGCAATTGCTCGTCTTCCAGCTCGGGCAATCGCATGCTCTCCCGTCCTCCTCAGTACTTTCGCGCTCGAATTAATTGCATTAATGCAACTATAAGCCCGAAAAGCGGTAAGATCAAGACGGGAACACGGCGACACGGTTCTCGCCCTCGCCGGCACCAACCGGGCCGACCTACCCCGGTAAACTCATGCTTGGCTGGACGCGTTCAGAACCATAGCCGCACGTTCAAGCATGCGTAGGTTGAGTCTCAAGCCGATACCGTCATTTCATCTAGCTGGCCCGCTCCGTCGAAACGAAGTCCGGCAACGTCCTGGGCGGACGTCCAAGCAGCGTTTCGAGTTCAGGCGTAACCATGGCGGCCTTGCCCATCCGAGCGGTCGTATGGATGGCCCCCATGACCAAGGCAAAGCCAAGAGTATCCCTCACGGATGCGTCGCAAGAGGAAGCCGGGCAGCCCAGGAGGGCGATAGCTGATTGGACGACCGAGTTCGCCCGCCAGAATATCGGCCACCTCGTGATAGTCGAGCGCTTCGCCGCCAGTGAGATCGTAGGCCTCGTTCTCATGGCCAGGCTCAGTCAAGGCGATGGCCGCCACCTCGGCGAGATCGCCGACGTCCACAGCTGATCATTGAGATGGCGGTCCGGCTCCAAGCCATCAAGGTCCGCTCTGCCGCGATCAGCGTCCGAAGCCGCGCGAAATCGGTCCGTTGCTGGGCGAGTGCGCCCGGGTTCGGTAGGTCGATGGATTTCAGCGACCTCCTGAGAATCCCGCCCCTTGGGGCCAACGACGGGGGGGAGGGCTTGCCTGCCATGATGGAAACCGTGCCGGGAGGCGCCAGTGGCATCGCGTCAAGAATATCCGGCCCCTCCGAAAGGCCCGGACGGGAGGAACGCGTCAGCGTGCTCAGGAATTCAGGCCCGAGGGACGATGCCCGCGTACTGGTGACATGCTATACCTCCAGGCGAGAGGAGGCATCGCATGCACGAGAACGCGATGGTTTGGATTCCCGGGGGAAGCTTTACCATGGGCTCCGAGAGGCACTACCCCGAAGAGGCTCCCGTCCGACGGGTCTCCGTCGACGACTTCTGGATCGACGCTCATGCCGTCACCAACCGGCAGTTCAAGCGCTTCGTGGCCGAGACGGGGTACGTGACGGTCGCGGAACGCCCCCTGGATCCCGCCATGTACCCGGAAGCGGATCCCGCCCTCTTCAAGCCGGGCGGACTGGTTTTCCGAAAGCCCCCCCGGCGCGTGGACCTGAAGGACATCCGACACTGGTGGAGCTACGTCCCGGGGGCCAGCTGGCGTCATCCCGAGGGGCCCAAGAGCAGTATCCAGGGGAGGCTCGACCACCCCGTGGTCCAGATTGCCTACGAGGACGCCGAGACCTATGCCCGCTGGGCGAACAAGTCCTTGCCGACCGAAGCCGAATGGGAATTCGCCGCGCGCGGAGGGCTTGACGGTGCGGACTATCCCTGGGGCAACCACTTCATGCCAAACGGCAAGCCCATGGCCAACACCTGGCAAGGGGAGTTTCCCTGGCTGAGCCTCACCCCGGGCGGGCGCGTCGGCACCATGCCCGTCCGGAGCTTTCCTCCCAACGCCTACGGCCTCTACGAGGTCGTGGGTAACGTCTGGGAATGGACCCAGGACTGGTTCGCGCCCCATGGCGCCCTCCAGAGCTGTTGCTCGGAGGCCAATCCGATGGGCGCTCCGGAGCACGCCAGCTACGACCCCACCATGCCGGTCCGCATCCCACGCAAGGTCCTCAAGGGGGGCTCGTTTCTCTGCGCGGTCAATTACTGTCGGCGCTACCGGCCCGCGGCGCGCATTCCCCAGATGATCGAATCGGCGACCTGTCACCAGGGATTCCGCTGCATCCGACGGCCGATCGAGCCGCCGGGATAGCCCCTTTGGGAAACCTGGCTTGAGGCGTGCGCTCCGACGCTCCGGGGCCTATGGTGGAGGCGGGTGAAGACGTCCGCACGCCCACCATGAGCTGAATGAAAGGAGAGTCGAGATGGCCAGGACCGACAAGCCGAACATCCTCGTCATCTGGGGGGACGACATCGGCATCGCGAACCTGAGTTGCTACAGCCACGGATTGATGGGCTACCGGACGCCCAACATCGACCGCATCGCCAGGGAGGGGATGCTCTTCACCGATGCCTACGGCGAACAGTCCTGCACCGCGGGGCGCGCCGCCTTCATCACCGGGCAGAGCGTCTATCGCACGGGTCTCTCGAAGGTCGGGGTCCCGGCGGCGCCCATCGGACTCCAGGAGGAGGACGTCACGATCGCCCAGCTTCTCAAGAATCACGGCTACGCGACCGGCCAGTTCGGCAAGAATCACCTCGGCGATCTCAACAAGTACCTGCCGACGGTGCATGGCTTCGACGAGTTCTACGGCAACCTCTATCACCTCAACGCCGAGGAGGAGCCGGAGATGGTCGATTATCCGCAGGAGAAGGACTTCCCCAACTTCAAGAAGAACTTCGGACCGCGCGGCGTCATACGCTCATGGGCCACCGACGTGGACGACCCCACCGAAGAGCCGCGTTGGGGGCGGGTAGGAAAGCAAAAGATCGAGGACACCGGCCCGCTGACCAAGAAGCGTATGGAGACGTGCGACGACGACTTCGTCGCCGCCGCGAAGGACTTCATCCAACGCCAGCACGAAGCCGACAAACCGTTCTTCGTCTGGCTCAACACTACCCACATGCACCTCTTCACGCATGCGAAGCCGGAAAGCCTCGGGCAGGCAGGCCGCTGGCAGTCCCCTTACCACGACACCATGATCGATCACGACAAGCTCGTGGGCGAGATGCTCAAGCTGCTCGACGAGCTTGGCATCGCCGAGAATACGTTTGTGATGTACTCGACCGACAACGGCCCCCACATGAACACGTGGCCCGACGGCGCCATGACCCCCTTCCGCAGCGAGAAGAACACCAACTGGGAGGGGGCGTTCCGCGTGCCGTTGCTGGTGCGCTGGCCCGGCAAGATCCCGGCGAGCGCGATCTCCAACGAGCTCGTCCAGCACCATGACTGGCTGCCGACCTTCCTGGCCATGGCCGGCGACCCTGACGTGACGCAAAAGCTGCTGAAGGGCTACGAGGCCGATGGGAAGACCTTCAAGAATCACATCGACGGCTTCAACCTCCTTCCCTACTTGACCGGAAAGGAAAAGGAAAGCCCGCGCAATCTCTTCGTCTATTTCAGCGACGACGGAGACGTACTCGGCATCCGCTTCTACAACTGGAAGGTCGTGTTCATGGAGCAGCGCGCCCCAGGAACCATGCGCGTCTGGGCCGAGCCGTTCACGCGCTTGCGCCTGCCCAAGCTCTTCAATCTCAGGACGGACCCCTTCGAGCGGGCCGATACCACCTCCAACACCTACTACGATTGGTTCCTCCACCACGATTACCTCATTTTCGTCGCGCAGGGGCTCGCGAGCCAGTTTGCCGCAACCTTCAAGGAGTTTCCGTCACGCCAAAAGGCGGCAAGCTTCACCATCGACGACGCGTTGGCGAAGATGGAGGAAGCCGCTAGCGGCGCCGGCCAGTGACGCCGGGCAGCGCGAGCCAGGGCGGAACCAAGACGTCGTTGAGGAAGGAACGGCCGAGATACCGCCTGTGAAGCGGTCATGCACGAGAACTTGCCGCAGAACCCGATTCGACCAGGCGATGTAGCGATCATGGAACTGGGAGAGGGCGCAGAAAGCGGCCTCTCCTTCTGCGCCCTCTCCCAGTTGATCCTGAGTTCGACAACGTTGGGATTTACGGCGTCGTTGAGGAAGAGACTCCCGTCCCTCCTTCCTTGAAGGCTTGATGAGGCTCAGAAGGCCCAATGGCCCACTCCGAGCACGAAATCAGCGGCGGGCGCGAGTTGGAAGGAAGCAGCCGGCCAACCGTAACGCGCCTGAACTTGGTCGGCTCCCCAGATCGTCGCCTTGCCCACCCCATACCCGAGCACCGCCCCGGTCAAGATGTCCGTAGGGTAGTGGACCCCATTGTAGAGTCGCGAATAGCTGATCAAGGCTGCGAGCCCGTAGGCCGGCCATGCGTAGTCTGGCCGGGCATGGACGATGACGGTGGCGGCGGCGAAAGAAACGGTCGCATGGCCGGAAGGAAAGCTGTAGGGATCGTAAGGGAGCGTTCCGGCCGGCGTACGAAGGCTGGGATCCGTCTCGTAGGGGCGTGGCCGCCTGACGATATACTTGAGGACCCCGACGCTCCCAAGGGCCAAGAGCTCCGCCGTCAGGACCGTCACCGGCAGCTCGAAGCTGGTCGGAGCCGCGACCACCGAGAGTGCCAGGGGCGCGCCCAAAAGGAAGTAGTTGTCGGAGAGCACGCGCATAGGCACGTCCAAGGTGGGCGCCCCGAACGTGTTGATCTGCCGCACGATCGAAAGCTCAGCCTGATCCAGCCCCGAGGCGGCGGCGGGTAGGGGGACGATGGCGATCGCCGAGGCAAGCCAGAACGCTCCGAACTTTCGCATGCCTTCTCTCCTTTCGAGGCTTTTCCACTCGCAGACAGCATGACCGAAGCCTTGCCAGACCTTTTCGTGCAACCCGTCTCGAACACCGACGAATTTTTTGTCGCCCTCCGTGGGTCCGATCGCCTTCTAGGACCCCGAAATGGACGATGATCACTGACCTCACGCGTCTTGGGGACTGAGGTTAGGATCCAACTCCAACCATGGGACGGACCTCGCGATCCAAGCGATCGCCAAGCGCCATTGCCTCCACCTCAAGGTCATACTGCATCTGAAGACCCAGCCAAACCTTAGGCCCCACTCCGAAGAAGCACCCTAAACGCAAAGCCGTATCAGCCGTAATGACTCGCTCACCGCGTACGATGGCGTGGATGAGAGAAACCGGCAATCCTGTTTCGGTCGCGGGGCGTAACGGGCTATGGCCGTATAAGCGTTCGCATTGAGGATGTGCGGTTGCGTACGGCCGGTTACTCGGTTTAGCGAAAAAGCATTGGCGGCGGGGAAAGGTCACCTGGTTGGTCGCCGATGAAACCAACTCGTTTCATTCGTCTCTTTGGTTTCACCTTTCGTTCTGCAAAATGCACAAAAAAAG
>RCUK01001660.1_pt1 | contig 13601 bp, 9 predicted proteins | sample 2166381 | NCBI WGS metagenome assembly RCUK01 (sample SAMN09932809, study PRJNA488358) | compost metagenome | isolation source: compost soil in an enriched community | place: Germany: Experimental Botanical Garden
GGTGCGAGCGATCTCCCGCGAGAAGGCGGTCCCCGTCGAACAGGTCGAAGCGCAGCGGGATCCCGCGCCGGCCGCCTCGCCGGCGCGCGCATCGCGCTCTGCGTCGGCGGCGCATCCGAAGGCCCGCAAGCTCACCAATCCGGATCGCGTCATCGATCCCTCCACGAAGCTCACCAAGCTGGACCTGGCGCGGTATTACGGGCTGATAGCGCCTCTGCTGCTTGAGCACCTGAAGGGCCGGCCCGTTTCCTTCTTGCGCGCGCCGGGCGGCATCCAGGGAGAGCTCTTCTTTCAGAAGCACCTGGAGGCCGCCATGCCGGGCGTGAAGGCGCTGCCCGCCAAACTGGACCCCGACCACCCGCCGCTGCTTGAGGTGCCCACTCAGGAAGCCATCATGTCCGCCGTCCAGATGAACGTCGTGGAGTTCCATACGTGGAATGCAGTGAAGACCTCCATCGGCAAACCCGATCGCATGCTGTTTGACCTGGACCCGGGGGAGGGCGTGGAATGGGCGGCGATGCAACAGGCCGCGCACCTCGTGCATGTGCTGCTGCAAGAGATAGGCCTGCAGGCCTGGCTGAAGACCAGCGGCGGAAAGGGGCTGCATGTGGTGGTGCCGTTGCGCAGGCAGTACGGTTGGGACACGGTCAAGGCGTTTTCTCATGTGATCGTCTCGCACCTGGCAGAAACGCTGCCACAGCTGTTTGTCGCCAAAAGCGGGCCGAAGAACCGGGTCGGCAAGATTTTCGCCGACTACCTGCGCAACGGCTTTGGCGCCACCACGGTGGCCGCGTGGTCGGCACGCGCCCGGCCGGGGCTGGGGGTCTCCGTGCCGGTGGCTTGGGATGAACTGGAGAAGATCACCGGGGGCGCGCAATGGACCATCGGCAATATTCACGCGCGCCTGGACGTCGGCAATGAGCCGTGGTCGGGCTATGCGGCGCAAGCCGCCGGCCGGGCCATGGCGGCGATGGACTTTCAGCCGTGACGACAGGTTCGCGCGACCGGCCGGAAACAGGGCGCGATTGCACTTTGTTGCATGCGACGGTTCGCGCATAGGCAAAATGCTGTCAGCAGCCCAGCGCTGTGCGCAATGGATTCCCAAGGAGTTCCGGCATGCCCGCCTGTTCTACCGAAAGCAGAATAATGGACCGTCCGGATGGTTACGGAATTGTCAGTCGCAGCCTGCACTGGCTCATGGCGGCGCTCCTGGCCTGGCAATTCACCAGTGCGGCGTCCCGTCAGTTCCTGCCCGATACGCCCATTGAAGATTTTTTCTGGTTTTCGCACACCTCTCTGGGGGTTCTGTTGCTTGCCCTGGTGCTGCTACGCGGCGCGTGGGCGCTGGCCAACGCGCGCCGGCGGCCCAACACCGGCTACATCGCGCGTCTCGGGCACCTGGTCCTGTATGCCCTGATGGTCACAATCCCCACGTTGGGATTGCTGCGCGCATACGGCAGGGGGCGCGGGTTTTCCCCTTTCGGCATTGAGATCTTCAGCCCCAGGGACCATGAGATCGAAAGCCTGGTCGAGCTCGCCAACAGCTGGCACGGCCTGCTTGGGTGGACGCTGGTGACGCTGGCCGTTGGCCATGTGTTCATGGCGTTCTTGCACCGCCGGGCAGACGGACGTCCCGTCCTCTCATATATGACCAAAGGGAAGTGAATAGGGCTCCGGCCCCACTTCCCGTAGCCACGTCAAACACTTACGATACTGGCACGCGCGTAGCCATTTACGCCGCGCTTGCCCGAATCGACTGGAACGTGACGGCCGCATTTCTACCACGGAGCACCCATGAACGATTACCCAGACACTCTTCTCCTGATTGACAACGAATGGCGCGAGGCCCGGGGCGGCGCGCGCATTGATGTAGTGAATCCCGCCACCGGCCTCAAGATCGGCCAGGTCGCCAGCGCGAACCGGGAAGATCTCGATCTTGCTCTGGCGGCGGCGCAGCGCGGGTTCGAGACGTGGCGGGACACCTCCGCCCATGAGCGTTGCAGCATCATGCGCAAGGCCGCCGCGCTGCTGCGCGAACGCGCGGACTCCGTCGCGCGCTTGCTGACCCAGGAACAAGGCAAGCCCCTGGTTGAAGCGCGCGGCGAGGTACTCGCCGGCGCCGAGATCATCGACTGGTTTGCCAATGAAGCGCTGCGTGTCTACGGCCGCATCGTGCCATCGCGCAATCCGGCGGCGCAGCAACTGGTGATCAAAGAGCCCGTCGGCCCCGTCGCAGCATTCACTCCCTGGAATTTCCCGGTCAACCAGATTGTGCGCAAGCTGGGCGCCGCGCTGGCCACGGGCTGCTCATTCCTGGTGAAGGCGCCGGAAGAGACGCCCGCTTCCCCGGCAGCCTTGCTCAATTGCTTCGTCGATGCCGGCATCCCCAAGGGCGTACTCGGCCTGGTGTTTGGCTCGCCCGCCGAGATTTCCAGTTATCTGATCCCGCACCCGGTGATCCGCAAGGTCACCTTCACCGGCTCCACCCCGGTGGGCAAAGAGCTGGCTGCCCTGGCGGGACGCCACATGAAGCGCGTCACGATGGAACTGGGCGGCCACGCCCCAGTGATCGTTGCCGAGGACGCCGATGTCGAACTGGCCGTGAAGGCCTCCGGCGGGGCGAAATTCCGCAATGCTGGACAGGTATGCATTTCGCCGACGCGCTTCCTGGTGCACAAGAGTGTCAAGGCGGCATTCGAGCAGGCATTCGTTGCCCATGCGGAAAAACTCAAGCTCGGCGACGGCTTGACCGAAGGCACGACGCTCGGTCCTCTGGCCAATGACCGCCGCCTGGCGGCCATGGACAAGATAGTCAGGAATGCCAGCGAGAAGGGCGCCCGCCTTGCCACTGGCGGCAGTCGCGTCGGCGGCGCCGGCAACTTCTTTGCTCCCACCATTCTCACCGACGTGCCTCTCGAGGCCGACATTTTCAACGAAGAACCGTTCGGCCCGATTGCGGCGATTCGCAGCTTCGAAACGCTGGACGAGGCCATTCGTGAAGCCAATCGGCTGCCTTTCGGCTTGGCCGCCTATGGGTTCACGCGGTCGATCAAAACCGTGCACGAACTTTCGCGCCGGCTCGAGGTTGGCATGCTGTGGGTCAACCAGCCCGCAACCCCGTCCGCGGAACTGCCATTTGGCGGGGTGAAGGATTCGGGCTATGGGTCCGAGGGCGGGCCGGAGGCGCTGGAGGCCTACCTCGTGACGAAGGCGGTCTCTGTCGTAGGCGTTTAGTATCAACGGTGCCCGTCGGGATGCCGCTTTGGTCGGTCCCGTCGGGCACCTGCATTTCGCCAGTGCGCACGCGTCACTGCAGGGGACTTGCAACTCAAGCTGTCTGGAATGGTGGCGGGCCCCTGCCACCGTTAGCACCAATCGGCGCTATGCAGGCAGGGGGGCTGGCAACGCGCGGGCGGTCCATCCGTCTCTATATTTGATAAGGGTGCTTACGCACCGTTGCCGGCACGAGCAGCCTGGTCCAGGTAACTTCTCTTGAGAATTTCGATTTCGGAGATAGAAGCACCAATGCACTCCTCGCCGTCTTACAAAGCCGTTGCCCCGCACAAATCCGCGTCCGCACCAATGACCTGGCTGCAAGAGCGCAAGCAGTTCGTCAAGGCGCTTTTGTCCAACCCCGCGGCCATCGGTGCGGTGGCGCCATCGGGCGCTGCTCTGGCCGCAGCCATTACGGCGTCGATCCAGCCCAAAGCGGCGGGAAAAGTCCTGGAACTGGGCTGTGGGACGGGTGTATTTACGCGCGAGATGCTGCGTAAAGGCGTCGCACCTTCGAGCTTGGTGTTGGTCGAGCAGGATTCGGAGATGAGTTCGAGTTTGCGCACTCAATTCCCGGAAGCCGCGGTACTGCAGGTGTCGGCTCAGGATCTATCCCGGGCCAGTCATCCGGAGCTGAATGGAATAGGCGCGGCCATCTGTGGTCTTCCGTTACGGAACATGAGCGGAGAGGTCCACCATAAACTGCTGACCGCGGTGTTTGAGGCCATGCATCCCGGTGGATCCATGCACTTCTTCACCTATGGGGTGCGTTGCCCCATTTCTTCCAGCGTGCTTGAAGATTGCGGTTTGTTCGCGCGAAGAGTGCGCTTCGTTCCGCTCAATTTGCCTCCAGCCTCTGTGTATAGCCTGATCCGGCGCCCCTGACGTCCGAACCGGTGCGGTAAGAATCCGATGCAAGCCCCATAGTCAATGGTTCGTCAGCGAAAGGGAGGGCGACGCGGGGAATACATTGTCATCCCGTCCAAGGACCTGGGACACCTTCGTCAGGCAATCCAGCAAAAGGCCAAGGGCTGGCTCGCGTTTGCGATGCGCGGCAAAAAAACAGCCCACCTGACCATATGAAAGCTCTTCCCCAAGTTCAACTTCCTTGATCATCCCGCTACGCACAAAGTGCCCGGCCACGGTGGACGGCAATAGGGAGAGAGTTCGGTTGTCTTGCATCAGGGCGATGTTCGTAAGGATTGAGGCCGATTCGATGAAATCGCTGGGCGCAGCCATTCCCGCCTTGGCAAAGACGTTCTCGGCGGAATGGCGAAATACGGATTCGCGGGGCGGCAAGATCCAGGGATAGGTATGCATGAGATCCCAGGGCCTGGCAGCTATCGAGTGCAGCGGGTGTTGAGGGCCGGCTACCACCGACAGCCTTTCCTGATAGAGCGGCACGACTGCGAGGTCGCCGACATTGGTTCGCCAGCCCCAATCGTCGGGGATGCGACCGACAACCATATCAAGTTCCCCAACCTGCAAGACGGATAGCAATTGGTTCATTTGCCCGACACGCAGCGATACCAGCAAGCTAGGCGCGCGCTGTTTGACCAGCTGCAGTGCCTTTGGAATCGCTGACATGGAGGCGGAAGTCAGTGACCCCAGGAGAATATATCCCGACGTGCCGCGGCGATACGCCTCGACGTCGTCGTTCAGCGCCCGCAGATCCGCGAGCATCGATCGTGCCCTGCGAGAGATGAGCTCACCCAGTTCGGTTGCGGTGACGCCACGATTCCCGCGCACCAGCAACGGTGCTTGAAAGAAGTACTCCAGTTCTTGAACAATCTTCGTGAGTGATGGTTGGGTGATGTTCAGGGCTCCAGCGGCCTTCACTAGAGATCCGCTCGCGACAATTTGATCAAAAACGACCAATTGATAGAATTTCACTTTCCGGGCGAGGGAAACTGTGGAGTGTTTCATGACGTTGAAGTCCAGAAAATCGAATATAAAAAATAATGCTCGAAAGCGTGTTTCGGAGAAATGCGATTTTGGGTCGGGAACTCCATGCCATGGTTTTTGTCAGGAATAATGTCGGCGATTGAAGTTCGCGGGGTGGCTGGTAGCATGGCGTTCTCATTCATATAGGCTGCCCTGATAAAGCTGCGTCAGCTTTGATCGTTTAATGCGGGCCGGGCGGTACGTTTATTGATGTGCCGAAAGTTCTGGATAATTTCTTCAGCATGATCGCTATTTAATTTGCGCAATTTTTCGTTGCACGGTAAATTCCGATAGGCGATTATTTCAAAGTACTGCGAATCTTTGCTTGTGTTCGTCTATCCAGAAAATTCTAGGTTTTACGGCACATTGCCACTAATTGATAAAACGCATATCTCTATTCAAATTAAGAATATTTAGGGCGCAATATGCTGGCAAAGCCCTCGGGAAGGACATGGTTGGCGTAGGGGATTCTCTTGCGGACGAGCAATCGGAAACCGAGAGTGCCGAGAGTGATGGCGAAGGGCAGAGGAGCAGATCGAGGTGATGGATTTGCCGCTGCGGCCAAACTGGAGCGCGGACAGGTAAGTGCGGCCGATGGAGAATCTGCAATGTTTCCCACCCGACCCTGAATGCCTGGATCTGCATGTTCTGCCCAGCAGACAGGCTGTTTCCGGTTCAGTCGCGCTGGCGGTTCTTGGGTCTATATTATTTCTTCGCCATTGTTAAGTATGACTCGGTTGCGTCCGTACGCCTTGGCTAAATATAACAATCGATCTGCTTTTCCAAAAAGAATGCTGGTATTGCATTCTTCATGGAGCCGGGTGACGGTAACCCCAAAACTGGCGGTGATATTGAAAAAGCTGCCTGGCTCATGGGCGATTTTTCTGTTTTGAATGGTCAGCCGTAGCCTGTGCGCGATTCTGTCCGCTTCCGATGGGCTGCTTACAAAGCAAACTACACAGAACTCTTCGCCACCCACCCTGGCCATGATTTCGGTGTTGCGGCAACTCTCGCGGCATATTTCGGCTATCGTCGCCAGTGCTGTGTCTCCAGCTATGTGGCCATAGCTGTCGTTCACGTCCTTGAAATGATCAACGTCAAAAAGTATGAACGCGAGCAGCTTTCCAGAATCGTTCCAATCTTCGATGAACTCAGCGACTTGCCTTTCGAATGCCCGCCGGTTCAGCAGACCAGTCAAGTGTTCGGCCAATTTGTGAAGGACTTCAATCAGTGCGTTCCGCTTGATTTCGAGATCGCGCTTGGAATCGATATGTTCCTTCAGCGAGGACAACGTGCTGAAGAACTCCCCGGTTACTCCGTGGTATCTTCCAAGTGGCGGGAATTGGATCGCAGCATCTTCCAGGACGAAGCTCCGGATGATTCTATTGGCGACACCGAATGGATGAATGATCCGTTTCCAGAAACCGAGAAGCCCCCAAATCAAGGCCAGCGACAGCGTAATGACTGCCAATGCGGCCAGGACGAACTGAATTTCGAGGAAGGCTTCATGCTCGTCGACTTTCGCCAGAGAATCGCGGAGAAGATCATCCTGGAATTTGGCGATGCCTGAAATCGAGGTCGCATAGCGGGCGTATATCTCTACAACCCCGATGTCGATTTGGGGGGGCTCCTCCGACCTCGCAAGCATGCTGCCAACGTATTCGAGGTTGTCGGCAAAGATCCTGGATGTAATGGAAGACTCTGCGAGATGATGTGGGCCTGTTCTGCGGAGCATCGCCATTTCGATCAAATCGAGAGTCTCTTCGATACGTGCCAGAGCGCGTTCGCTATGGGCATGTTCCGCGGCGGATAGTCGCCGGCGTTGAGCCAGCGCAGGCAGCACGCTTGATCCGAGCTGCTCTGTGCCCTCGTACAGATCTCCCGCGAAGGCAAGCAGCGCCAATTCGCCGCCCAGATCAATTTCTGTTCGCCATACCGCGCTACTCTGATTTGCCATGATGACGCGAATTTCAGGAGTAAGGCGCGCAACTCCCCGATTGATAGAAATAAATTGCCGACCAGTTTCCGGGTTTCCGGTGGCACCAAGATAATAATCTGCCTCGTCCCGAATAGTGGAAAGCTTGAACGCCAACTCCTTGATCTTCTTCTCGTCGTCCTGGCATGATGCACATCTCGATGACGACAGCAGGCCCCTGAAATTGGCAATCGCCGAGTCTGTCGCGGTGCGAGCTTCCTGTTGACCCGGCGAGCCGTGTTCCCTCTTTTCCAATACGGCCAGAGTCAAGGCGCTCTCACGCATGAGCATTTCGATAGTCTGAAGGCCGGCGCTGATAATACGCAGGCTACGCCGAGTCTGCTCTTTATTGGCGTATGAACTCCAGGTCGCACTTATGCCGAAATAAACTACGATGAAGAGCGAGCTCAGAATTAATACGGAATAAGCGATAAATTTCTTTACCAGGGATTTCGATGCATGATTCCGGGCGTCATTTTTTGAAGGATCAGTGTTGCCAAGACAGCTTGAAGGGATTGGAAGCGCATGCTGTTTGCGCTCGTCTTTTACAGGGCGCATTTTCAAGCAGCGGGAACAGGATCAAGCGTTCGCGTCGTGGTCTTGCGCAACCGGATTAGACGGATCAACTCATTCAATGGGAGGGGCTTGGCGAAAAAATACCCCTGACCATAATCGCAACCTTGGGCGCGAAGATATTCGAGCTGTGCCTGGCTTTCAACGCCTTCGGCTACGACTGGAATATTCATGCTGCCTGCCAGCAGCAAATAGCCCTGGACTATGGCTTGATGCTTGTCGTCATGGATGACCTGGGCAATGAAGCCACGATCGATCTTCAGCTTGTTGAACGACAATTCGAGTAGCGTACGAGGAGAGGAGTACCCCACACCGAAGTCGTCGACCGAAACCATCACGCCCAAGTCCTGCAAGGTCGTCATGTGATCTCTAGCCTTCTCAATGTCGTCGAAAGCGACCGTTTCGGTGACTTCGAGCTCCAGCCTGTTCGGTGGAATTGAGGATTCTCTGATCACGTCGATGACGATTTCCGCAAAATTGTCCCGCATGAAGGAACTTGCGCTGATGTTCACTGCTACTGGAACATCCAGCAAGCCGGCGTCGATGAGCGATTTGTTGTCCGCGCATGCACGGCGCAGTACCCAATCGTTGATCATGCGCATGAGTCCCGAGCGTTCCGCCAGCGGGATGAATATTTCGGGAGACACCATTCCGTTATTGCCGTCATGCCATCGAAGCAAAGCCTCCATGCCCGTGATGCGATCACTCGTAAGCGAAACCTGCACTTGATAGTGAAGTTCGAAGGAACCTTCTTGTACTGCCCTGCGTAAATTCTCCAGCAGCGATTGCTCGCGCCTCAGGGTTTCACGCATCGTGGGGTGGAACACTTGAGTAAGGCCATCAGTTCCCCTCGATTGATACATCGCGACGGTGGCATCGCTGATGATCTCATCGGGCGTCGGCGTGCGATTTTGGCTGGAGCACCCATGCACGCTCAATCCTATATTGGTCTTGACGTGGAACTCGGCTCCGTTGAGGAACACCGGTGCGCTGAGACGCTTCAGCAGCTGGCGGGCAAGCTTCTTGGGGTGGAGATTGTTGTGCGGGCGGACAGACAGATAAACGAACTCGGCACCGCTGATCCTGGCCACAATATCGCCACCGTGGGCATGGCTCTTCAGGCGATCTGCAAGCTCGCATAGGACTTTGTCGCCTGTGCTGTGGCCGATCGCGACATTGACTTCCTTCATGCCCTCCAGATATATAAGCATCGCCACAAGTTGCCGGCTTGTGCCCGCCAGTTTCTCCAGTTTTCTAGCGATATGTGCGTGGAGGTGAGTTCTGTTCGCGCAGCCGGTCAAGGGGTCGTAGTTTGAGAGAAAGCGTATGCGTTCGATTGCGCGATGGCCTTCACTTGTGTCATGGAAGATCCCCAGGAGGAGTCGCTGGTTCTGAGCAGTGAACTCGCCAATCCGCAGATGCATTGGAAATTCAAGCTTGTCCTTGCTCCTGCCGGTGAGTTCCCGGCTTTCTCCCAGAATTCCGACCGTGTTGCGGTCAGGGCTGGTGAATCGAAGCGCAAGTTCCTTGAGGGCTCCTTGATCAGGGATAAGAAGGGATATGTTGCTTCCGGCCAGTTCCCGCGATTCATAGCCGAACAGCTGTTCGGCCGCTGGATTTACCGCGATTATTTGGCCCTCCGCGGTCATGATGACGATGCCCGCAGGCGCGCTATCAAAGATGCAATCCGAAATATTGAGACTTTGCAGGCTGCAGGCAGGAGTGGGGAGAGACGTGGTGCTGCGCATGATCTGATGCCTAGAAGGGGGCAACCGATCTTGGAGTTATTGTATTTATTGGCCCGAGACCGGTTTTACTTCTTGATATTAGTAGTGGCCGGCGCGCATGGAAAATTCATAGGCAGAATGGCGCTATTGCTCTATTGAATATCCTCGAATCATACTCGAGACGATAATGATCAAGCATCCGTCTCTTGATGAATTGAATAATTGAATTTCGGTATAGCTGGATAGAATAGTTGGGGGAGGGTATTCGTGGAATAATCGCCGCTCACAATTTTTCGGCGCTTCTCATTGCTAATGCGAACCCTGGCTTCGGTGGGGCGGACGCCTCTGCAGTCGGCTATCAGTGCAATTCGGAAGGCCACGGATTTTATTCAAAGCGCGCGGGCTTGCAGCAAAGCACTGGCAGACATTTGGAATATAAATATGAGTTATGCAGTGAATGCCATGACTGTGCCTTCCAGGGCCATCGTTCGAAATACGGCCGATAATCATTCACAAGCCCCCCCGAGGCAATCGTTTTTTGTCAGGCGTAGCGGGGTGCCTCACTGGATCGTTGCATTCACAGTAGCCGGCCAACACGACATCGTGAACGTAGTTACCTATGCGCGAGACGAGCGGGGCGCCGTGAACGCTGCGAAGAGAGCGTTGACGGGCATGAGGTACACGTTTCTATGGGCGTTCGAGACGCTCGACCGTGAAAAGGTGCAAGAACTCTTGTCGGCGGCAATATTGCGAGAAAGAAACGCCGCGAGGGGACGGGATGCTGCCGACGAGGCGCGGGCGCGCGTCGATGTAGTGCGCTTTCAGCGAGAATTGGCCGTTCTGGAGCAATCCAGGGTCGTGTGAGGCGGAGTTTTACATTAACTGTCAGTGCTTACTGAACGGCGATACTCGGTGAGTACGTTGCGGGAATGAGTGGCGATGCGCGCCACTCGGTAGCAAGCTCAGAGGGAGTGGCGGAATCCGGGTCTTGCGCGCCGGCAGCCGCACCAATCAGGCGCGCGCTCTCGTTGAGGCATTGAACGAGCACGTGCAGTGCATCCGAATGATCGCGGTTGGCCGGAAGGAAGTAGCCCACTTCGCCGTACTTGAGCGCTTCGCCGGCATCGATGATGCCCAACTTTCCGTCCTGCAAATACGGATTGATTGCGCCTTTGACCGTCAAGGCAAGGGTGCTGTTGTTCTGCAGGATGCCAATATTGTCCAGCAGCGAATTGGACTCCACAATTCTTGTAGGGCGAGGCATCCCCACGCGGGACAGTAAACTATCTGCGTGTTGCCGAAGTGGTGTATCGCGGGGCGGGAGCAGCCATTGGAATTCGTGCATTGTCCGCCAAACTGGCGGACCTCCGGCATGTAGTACGTGATTCACGCCCGCCACGATGCAGAATTCCTCACGATAAAGCGGAACGGCAGTAAGTTCCGTTGCGTCGGGATGCCATTCCCAGTTGTCCGGAATGCGCCCGACGACGATATCCAGCTCACCCGCCTTTAGCTGCGACGACAATTCGTTCATTTGCCCTTGGCGGACGGAGACGATCAACCTGGGCGCTCGTTCCTTGAGGAGATCGAGTGCGCCAGGGAGAATGGATGCAGACTCGGAGTTGCTGGTTCCCAGGGACACGCGGCCCAACATGCCACGCTGACATGCTTCAACATCGTCGTGCAGCCTGCGGACTCCGGCGAGGATGGAGCGCGAGCGATGCGACACCAATGCTCCAAGTTCAGTGACGGCTATTCCGCGATGGCTGCGGATCAGTAACGGCGCTTTGAAATAGTATTCAAGCTCTTGAACAATTTTGGTGACGGAGGGTTGTGTGAGGTTCAAGGCTGCAGCGGCCTTCACCAGAGAGCCAGTAGCCACGATCTGATCAAACACGGCCAATTGAAAGAACTTCACTTTGCGCGAGAGTGACAGGTCAGACTGATTCATGGTGGGCTGTCGCAGAGACATGGATGCAAGCAACCGCGATGAAGTGGGCGTATGACGCCTAACATCGGCCAATTGGGGTTATAGGGGTTTTTTGCGCCAGTTGTTTTGAGCAGACAGAAGCAAGTCCGACTGCGCGCACTCTGGAACGTACCGGCTCAAATACTGAACCGAACCGGCGATGCAAGCTATAGGAATATTCTTAAAATCTTGTTTCTTGGTGCTTGCCTTCATGCGCACGTCCGGTGCGACTAGCCATGCTGGTCTGCTGCTGGCTGGGGGAAGGGCTGCGGCGAGCCGGTCTCGAATGCGATGGTATTGAGCGCGCCAGCGCGACGCACACTCCCGTCGATGGACTCAAGGAATGCCTGAATGGCCGGCCCTTGCGCGCGGCCGCTGGCGAAAAAGCAGCCAATGTCGCCGTAATCGAGTACCTCGCCGATATCCATGATTTTCAGCATGCCGCCACGAATGAACGGATCGGCTACGCCCTTGACCATCAAGGCGAGGGTGCGGTTATTCTGCAGCAGGCTGATGTTGGTAAGCAGCGAGGTGGACTCCACGACGATTGAAGGCGGAGACATTCCTACGCGGGTAAACAGGCTCTCCGCCACCTGTCGAAATGAAGAGTCCCGGGAGGGGAGCACCCAGGGGAATTCGTGCATTTTCTTCCATGCATTTGGCCCGGTCTCTTGCAGGGGGTGATTGACCCCCGCCACGACGCAGAACTCTTCTCGATAGAGCGGCTCCGCACTCAGCTCCCCAGCATCGGCATGCCATTCCCAGTCGTTGGGAATACGGCCGATGACCATGTCCAGCTCTCCTGCCTTAAGTACCGACAGCAAGTGGCTCATCTGGCCTTGGTGGACGGAGACGATCACCCCTGGGGCGCGCTCCCTCAGCAGGTCGAGCGCTCCAGGAATGATGGCAACCGACGCCGAGTTCAAGGTGCCGACCCGGACATAGCCCGACGTCCCTCGATGATAGGCGTCAACATCGTCGTTCAACTTGCGCAGATCCACGAGGATGGAGCGCAGGTGACGCGATACCAGTTCGCCGACTTCGGTTACGGTGATGCCACGCGGGCCGCGAACCAGCAGGGGAGCGTTGAAATGGTATTCAAGGTCCTGAACGATTTTCGTAACCGACGGTTGGGTAAGACTCAAGGCGGCCGCGGCCTTGATCAATGAGCCGCTCGTCACGATCTGATCAAACACGACGAGTTGGTAGAGCTTCACCTTGCGTGAGAGCGAGACAACAGAATGGTTCATGTGGCGGAATGCCCAAGACAAAAAGATGCGGCAGCGGCCCTGTGGATACGCAATGTTTCGCGGAGGGGGAGCATGAGGCCTTGTGCCGCGGTTACCTCTGCGCAGCGCTGGCAACGCTTCATGCGCACGCCTTTATAGGTGTCAAACCTTAAGTTCACCTTAAGGTTGAGGTCCATCGCTCCGGGAAGAGCTGACGACTTATCGCGTTTACATTGCTATTCTTGCCCGGGGGTCCTAAATTTCTAAATCGAATCCTCGTTCCGTCGAAAGGGCGGATGTAACTTGAAGGGGGTCTACGGCGCGTGTTTGTTTTTGGTCTCTGGTTTGCTACATCCTTTTGCGGAGAGCATTGTGAAGAGAAGAACATTCCTGACCACCGGCGCGACTGCGGTCGCTGCCTTATCCTCGCAGCCGGTTCTGTCCCAATCCCCACCAGTACCCGGGCAGCCGCTGGCCCCAGTCGATCTGGCTTCCGCGGCGGCGCGCGTGCGCGCCCAGTTTCTCAAGGAATTCGATCCCGCGTATATCGAAAACGTCATCATTCCTCATTTCCTGGTGAGCGTATACGTGGGTGAGCGGCCTGTACTGCCGATGATCGATGTCACCCTGACCAAAGAGAATGCCTTGCCGAATGACCTGTGGGGACTGCTGAGCAAGACCTGGCGCCCCGAGCCTCAGGATGGCGTAACCGTATTTCTTCAGGGCTTGGAGAAGCGTGGACCAGACAACCTGCGTAAACGAATCTACATGTCGGCCGTGACGCCTGATCTGTATCGAAGCCAGTATGGGGACAAGATCACGGCGTTCTTCGATAAGCTGCTGAGCCCGTCCAATGCCGGGAAGCCCTTGATGCGGCCTTACCTCGAAGGATATTGGGACCTGTACTGGGA
>RCUK01001661.1_pt1 | contig 13591 bp, 9 predicted proteins | sample 2166381 | NCBI WGS metagenome assembly RCUK01 (sample SAMN09932809, study PRJNA488358) | compost metagenome | isolation source: compost soil in an enriched community | place: Germany: Experimental Botanical Garden
GCAACCGCCAGCGCACCTGCGCCGGCCGCCGCAGCACCTGCTGCAGCCGCCCCGGCCCACCAGCCGACGTCGGCGCCCACCGGCAGCCTGCCGCACGCCTCGCCCTCGGTGCGCAAGTTCGCACGCGAACTCGGCGTGCCGCTCGAAGAGGTCAAGGGTTCCGGCCTCAAGGGCCGCATCACGCAGGAAGACGTCCAGAACTTCACCAAGGCCGTGATGAGCGGCCAGGCCAGCACCAAGGCCTCGGCGGCCAAGGCGCCGGCCGGCGGTGGTGGCGACGGCGCGGCGCTGGGCCTCATCCCGTGGCCCAAGGTCGACTTCACGAAGTTCGGCACCGTCGAGCGCAAGGACCTGTCGCGCATCAAGAAGCTCAGCGGCGCGAACCTGCACCGCAACTGGGTGATGATTCCGCACGTCACCAACAACGACGAAGCCGACATCACCGAGCTCGAAGCCTTCCGCGTCTCCACCAACAAGGAGAACGAGAAGTCGGGCATCAAGGTCACGATGCTCGCCTTCGTGATCAAGGCGGTGGTCGCGGCGCTGAAGAAATTCCCCGACTTCAACACCAGCCTGGACGGCGACCAGCTCGTCTACAAGCAGTACTACAACATCGGCTTCGCGGCCGACACGCCCAACGGGCTCGTGGTGCCGGTGCTGAAAGACGCCGACAAGAAGGGCATCCTGCAGATCAGCGCCGAGATGGGCGAACTCGCCAAGAAGGCGCGCGACGGCAAGCTCGGCTCGGCCGACATGCAGGGCGGCTGCTTCTCGATCAGCTCGCTCGGCGGCATCGGCGGCACGCACTTCACGCCCATCATCAACGCCCCCGAAGTGGCCATCCTCGGCCTCTCCAAGGGCCAGATGAAGCCGGTGTGGGACGGCAAGCAGTTCGTGCCGCGTCTCACGCTGCCGCTGTCGCTGTCGTACGACCACCGCGTGATCGATGGCGCCCTGGCTGCGCGTTTCAACGCCTACCTGGGGCAAGTGCTCGCAGACTACCGCCGCATCCTGCTATGACCACCGTAGTGGCCGTCCGCAAAGGCGGCCAGGTCACGATGGCGGCAGACTCGCTGGTGACCTTCGGCGACACGCGCATGTCGCACAACGCCGAAGCGAACCAGAAGATCTTCACCGTCGAGGATGCCGCGGGCCAGAGCCTGTTCGCGGTGGCGGGCGCCGCCGCGCACCAGCTGGTGCTCCAGCATGCGCTGGCGGCCCAGCCGCGCGAGGCGCTGCAGTTCGGCAGCAAGCACGAGGTGTTCCACACCTTCACGCAGCTGCATCCGGTGCTGAAGGACTCGTTCTTCATGCAGACCAAGGAAGACGAGCACGAGCCCTACGAGTCGAGCCAGTTCACCATGCTGCTGGCCAACCCGAGCGGCATCTACGGCATCTACAGCTACCGCGAGGTGTTCGAGTTCAAGCAGTACTGGGCCATCGGCTCGGGACGCAGCTTCGCGCTCGGCGCCATGCACGCGGCCTATGACAACAAGTCGCGCAACGCGCGCGACGTGGCGGAGGCGGGCATCGCCGCCGCCTGCGAATTCGATCGCAATTCGGCCCTGCCGGCCGACGTTCTCACACTCAAACTGAAAGTGTCCAAATGAGCGAACAACACATCAAGGTGCCGGACATCGGCGACTTCGACGAAGTCGCGGTGATCGAGGTGCTGGTCAACGTCGGCGACACGGTCAAGGCCGAGCAGTCGCTCATCACGGTCGAATCGGACAAGGCCTCGATGGAGATTCCCTCGTCGGCCGCCGGCGTGGTGAAGTCGCTGGCCGTGAAGGTGGGCGACAAGGTCAAGGAAGGCTCGGTCGTGCTGACGCTCGAAGTCGACGGGGCCGCTGCGCCTGCGCCGGCTGCTGCACCCGCACCGGCGGCAACTGCGCCTGCGCCCAAGGCGGCCGCACCGGCCCCTGCCGCGGCAGCGTCCGTGGTGGTGTCCAGCTACGGCGGCAAGGTCGATGTCGAGTGCGACGTGGTCGTGCTGGGCGCCGGCCCCGGCGGCTACTCGGCGGCCTTCCGCGCGGCCGACCTCGGCCTGAAGGTCGTGCTGATCGAACGCTACGCCACGCTCGGCGGCGTGTGCCTGAACGTCGGCTGCATTCCCTCGAAGGCGCTGCTGCACGTGGCTTCCGTCATGGACGAGGTGAAGCACTTCGCCGACCTGGGCGTGAGCTTCGCCGCGCCCACGGTCGACCGCGCCAAGCTGCTCGGCCACAAGAACAAGGTGGTGGGCAAGCTCACCGGCGGCCTCACGGCCATGGCCAAGATGCGCAAGGTGACGGTGCTGCGCGGCGTGGGCAACTTCATCGACCCGTACCACCTGGAAGTCGAAGAGACCTCCGGCACGAGCTGGGACACCACGGGCAAGAAGCAGACCGTCAAGTTCCGCAACGCGATCATCGCGGCCGGCTCGCAGTCGGTGAGCCTGCCCTTCATGCCGAAGGACCCGCGCGTGGTCGACTCGACCGGCGCGCTCGAGATGGGCACCGACCCCAAGCGCATGCTGGTGCTGGGCGGCGGCATCATCGGCCTCGAAATGGGCACGGTGTATTCGACGCTGGGCGCGCGCCTCGATGTGGTCGAGATGCTCGACGGCCTGATGCAGGGCGCCGACCGCGACCTCGTGAAGGTCTGGCAGAAGATGAACGCGCCGCGCTTCGACAACATCATGCTCAAGACCAAGACGGTCGGCGCCGAAGCCACGAAGGAAGGCATCAAGGTCACCTTCGAGGGCGAGAACGCGCCGAAGGAACCGCAGGTGTACGACCTCGTGCTGCAGGCCGTGGGCCGCAGCCCGAACGGCAAGAAGATCGGCGCCGAGAAGGCCGGCATCACGGTGAGCGACCGCGGCTTCATTCCGGTCGACATCCAGATGCGCACCAACGTGCCGCACATCTTCGCCATCGGCGACATCGTGGGCCAGCCCATGCTGGCGCACAAGGCGGTGCACGAGGCGCACGTGGCGGCCGAAGTGATCGCCGGCGAGCAGAAGGGCGACAAGGAGCTGTCCAGCGCCGCCTTCAACGCCCGCGTGATCCCCAGCGTGGCCTACACCGACCCCGAAGTGGCATGGGTCGGTCTCACGGAAGACCAGGCCAAGGCCGAAGGCATCAAGGTCAAGAAGGGCCACTTCCCGTGGACCGCGTCGGGCCGCGCCATCGCCAACGGCCGCGACGAAGGCTTCACCAAGCTGCTGTTCGACGCCGAGACGCACCGCATCCTGGGTGGCGGCATCGTCGGCACGCACGCCGGCGACATGATCGGCGAGATCGCGCTGGCCATCGAGATGGGCGCGGACGAGATCGACATCGGCAAGACCATCCATCCGCACCCGACGCTGGGCGAAAGCATCGGCATGGCAGCGGAAGTGGCGCACGGCACCTGCACGGACCTGCCGCCGGCGAAGAAGGCGGCCTGATCGAGAGGCGCTACGGCGCCTGTCGAGCGCCCACAAAAAATCCCGCCGCGGCGGGATTTTTTTCGTCCGGGATTCGGGGAAATCGAATCAGTCGCTGGCGGTGCCCATGGCCGCCGCCTTGACCTCGTCGCCCTGGCCGCTGAGCACGCGGCGGGCGCCGTCGAAGCGGCGCTGCCAGTAGCTGCCGTTCATGTCTTCGACACGGACCTGGGCGCCGGAGCGGGGGGAGTGGATGAACTTGCCTTCGCCGACGTAGATGCCGACGTGGCTGAAGGTGCGGCGCATGGTGTTGAAGAACACGAGGTCGCCGGGCTTGAGCTGGCTGCGGTCGATCTTCTCGGTGGCGGCGGCCTGTTCTTCGGCGCGGCGCGGGAGCACGTGGCCCACCGTCTGGTTGTACATGGCGCGGACGAAGCCGCTGCAGTCGAAGCCGGATTCGGCGGTGTTGCCGCCACGGCGGTAAGGAACGCCGAGGAAACCGATGGCGGTCACGACGAGGTCGGACGTGCGCTCTGCGACGGTCTGGCGAACCTGATGGAACTGGCCGACCAGGCCGCGTTCGGCAAGGATTCGGTCCATCTCATCCGATCGATCCTGTTGAGGGGGGGCGGCGTGGACGGCCACGGCGAACAGGAGGGATACGGGTAGGACGAAAAAACGCATGGCGCGTAGGATATTGATGACGCGCAGTTATGTCAATTTAATCTGAATTGTTGAATGTGTGCGTAAACCATTGATTTACATGTGTTTTTTCGATCCGGCGGAAGAAAAAATGTAACGGTGAACGTTTATGCGGCATAAGGATTCGAATGTAAACACCTCGGCTGATATGACTTCGAAGTCTTAAAAGTCGATATGTGCATTCCATTTGTTGTCAAGACGGCCTCAAATTCAGGAAATCTTCATGAACTTGCGAAATCGCTCCTTTCTTCGCTCCCTGGGAAGCCTCTTGGTGCTCGCGGGGTGTGGCCTGGCTGGCGCGGCCACGGCGCAGGTGCGCACCGAAACCGTCGCCTCGGGTCTTGAGAACCCCTGGGGCGTCGCCTTCCTGCCGGAGGGCCGTTTCGTGGTCACCGAGAAGCCCGGCCGGCTGCGGCTGGTGGCGGCCGACGGCAAGCTGGGCGCGCCGATCCAGGGCCTGCCGCCCATCGCGGCGGGCGGGCAGGGCGGGCTGCTCGACGTGCTGGCCGACAGCGGCTTCGCGCAGAACCGCACCCTGTACTTCTGCTATTCGGAGCCCGAGGCGTCCGGCGGATCGGCCAACAGCACCGCGCTTGCACGCGCGCGCCTGTCGGCCGATGGCACGAAGCTGGAAGCGCTGAAGGTCATCTTCAGCCAGAAGCCCAAGGTCGCGAGCCGCGCGCACTTCGGCTGCCGCATCGTCGAGGCCCGCGACGGCAACCTGTTCCTCACGCTCGGCGACCGCTTCAGCCGCAAGGACGATGCGCAGACGCTCGACAACCACCACGGCAAGGTGGTGCGCGTCGCCAAGGACGGCAGCGTGCCGAAAGACAACCCCTTCGTCGGCAAGCCGGGTGCGCTGCCCGAGATCTGGAGCTACGGCCATCGCAACAGCCAGGGCGCGACGCTCGCGCCCGATGGCCGCTTCTGGATGACGGAGCACGGCCCGCAGGGCGGCGACGAGATCAACATCCCGCGCGCCGGCGTCAACCACGGCTGGCCGGTGATCACCTATGGCGAGAACTACGGCGGCGGCAAGATCGGCGAGGGCATCACCCGCAAGGACGGCATGGAACAGCCGCTGCACTACTGGGTGCCGTCGATCGCGCCCTCGGGCATGGCCTTCCTCACCAGCGACCGCTACGGCGCCGGCTGGAAGGGCAACCTGTTCGTGGGCTCGCTGAAGTTCGGCTATCTCGACCGCATCGAACTGAAGGACGACAAGGTGGTCGCCGAGCACAAGCTGCTGGCCGACGGCCGGGCCCGCATCCGCGACGTGAAGCAGGGGCCGGATGGCCTGCTCTACGTGCTCACCGACGAGTCCGACGGCAAGTTGCTGCGCTTGCGGCCGAACTGAAGGTTGCCTCAGCCCGGGCAGCCCGGCAGCGGCAGCGTCGGCAGCAGGCGGCGCCAGAGCCGCCGCCACTCGGGCCAGTCGTGCCCGCCTTCGGTCGTGACCACGCGTTCCGCCGGCAACGCCCCGGCCAGCAGCCGGTGGCTGAAGGCGAAGCGGTCGTCGAGCGCGTAGCCCAGGTACAGCGGCGGCCGGTCGCCGAACGTGCGGGTGTGGCCGACGTAGCCGCGCAGCCATTGCCACAGCTGCGTGTCGCTGGGCGTGCGCGGGTCGCTGCCGGGTGGTGCTTCGAGCGGGCCGCGCCAGCGCGACAGGCCGCCGGCGTTGGCGATGTCCTGGCTCAGCACGCGTTCGCCCAGGTAGGGCGCCAGCACGACCAGGCCGGCGAGGTCGCCGGGGTGCGTCTGGGCGTACAGCAGTCCGCCGAAACCGCCGACCGAGATGCCTGCGATCCAGATCGCCTTGTAGCCCTGGCGGCGCGCCGGTGCGATCACGTCCCGATCCAGCCGGTCGAGGATGGTCTTGTTGCGGTAGTAGCCCATGTGGGCATCGACGCGCAGGGTGTCGACCGCGAGCCGGTTCTCGTTCAGTGCGTCGATGAAGCCTTCGCGCACGAACTCCTCGGGCGCCGAGTAGGCGCCGGGCAGCAGCACGATCAGCGTGTCGGCGCTGCGGGTGCAACTGCTCTTTTCCAGCGTGGTGGCCATTGGCGCGTTGGCAGCTGGCAACCCGCCACAACCGGCGAGCAGCAGCGAAGCGGTGGCAACGAGCGGGGCGAGGCGGCGGCGCAGGAGCGACAGGGTCTGCATCCGCCGGAGTCTAGGCGCGCGACACCGGAACCGGCAGGTCGACCATCACGGGCTGTCCCGGCACGGTGCAGCCGGTGTCGCAGCACTTGCCGGGCTGGCGGTTCTTCGTGATGGCGCGGCGCGGGTCGTGCGGCGCGGCGGCCGGCGTGCCGTCGGCCGCGATGCCGCGCTCGAGCAGCCGCTCCACCAACTCGACCTTCGAGCCGACCGGGTAGTTGCGCCAGATCTCCTGCTTCATCGCCGCCGGCGAGCCGCCGCCGTGCAGGCTGATCACGCTGTACCAGCCGCCCTGGTAGCCGGCCGTGAGGTCTTCGATGAAGCGGGCCGTCTCGATGCGCTGCTCGTAGGGAATGGCGGGGTTGGCGCGCAGCACGTCGGACAGCCGCGCCGCGGTCTCGGGGTTGTGGTCCTCGTCCGGGCCGGGCAGGGTGACGATCAGGCCGCCGCTCACGTAGTGCGCGATGCGGTGCATGTCGTAGATCTTCGTGGCCAGCAGCAGCTTGCCGATGTTGCTGAACACCGGGTCGGGCATGAAGACCTCGCAGTGGTCGTCGGCCTTGCCGTAGACGCTGGCCGCCACGCCGCAGGCAAAGAAGCTCTCGGTGATGGTGATGAGCTCGACCATCTGCTCGCGCAGGTGGCTCTCCTTGCCGGGGTCGAAGCCGTTGGCCTCGCACATCAGCGCGCCGGCGCCGATCAGCAGGTCGCCGAAACCGGCCCGGGCCGCGATGCAGCTGTGGCGGTGGTGTGTGGCGTAGCTGTAGGTCAGGTGGCCCGAGTGCTCCCATTCGCCGGCGTAGAACACGCGCTCCCACGGCACGAACACGCGGTCGAACATGCACACGCCGGTGCTCTGGCCGTACTTGCGGCTGAACAGCGCATCGCCGTGCTCGAGCTTCTCGCCGGGCCGCCCGGCCGGCCGCGCGACGATGGTGAGGCCGGGCGCATCGAGCGGCACGGCGCAGCAGACGGCGAAGTCGGCGTCTTCCTTGCCCATGTTGCGGCAGGGCATGACCAGCAGTTCGTGCACGTAGGGCGCGCCGGTCACGATGGCCTTGGTGCCCGAGATGACGATGCCGCGCGCGTTGCGCTCGACCACGTGCAGGTAGCTGTCGACGTTCGCCTGCTCGTGCGGCCGGCGGCTGCGGTCGCCCTTGGCGTCGGTCATGGCGACGCCCAGGGTCAGGTCCTGGTCCTGGATGCGGTGCAGGTAGTCGTGGAAGCGGGCCGTGTGTTCGGTGCTGCCGCGCGCGTCGTCGATGCGCGCCGACACCTGGGCGATGGCGTTGAGCGCGTCGTGCGTCAGGTAGCGCTGGGCGCAGCCGGTTTCCTGGCAGACCAGCCGCACGGCCTCGAGCTTGTTGAGCAGGTCGCCCGAACTCGTGTTGATGTGCGAAAGGCGGTTCACGCGCTTGCCGCTGGTGTGCTGCACGGCGGTCATGAGCGGCGCGTACTCGGACTTGAGCGCGTGGTCGTAGGTGAGGGCGATGGCGTTGATGCCGGGCTGGAAGGCGGGCTCGTCGGCCACGCTGGCGACGCGGCGGCCGTCGACGAACACGGTGGGCGTGTAGCGGCGCAGCGATTCACGGTAGTCGGCGCCGGACATGAGGAGGGCGTCGGAAGGCGGGGCATTCATGCGTGTTGTCTCCAGAGGCTCGTGGGGGTTTTCGGACCGTTTGGCGCGGAGATTTAAACACTGTTCAATTTTTAGATCAACGTTCGAAAAAATGATCGACGACCAGATCGAGGGCTATAGTCCCGCCCATGCACGCCAAGCTCCAACGCCGCCAGACCCTCACCGACGCCCGCCGCGCCCTGGTGCTCGACGCCGCCCGAACGGTGTTCGCCGAGGCCGGCATCGAGGGCGCGAGCATCCGTGAAATCGCGAAGAAAGCCGGCTACACGCCGGGCGCCATCTATTCGTACTTCGAGAGCAAGGAGGCGATCTACGCGGCCTTGCTCGACGAGTCGCTGCTGCGCCTGCAGGCCGCGGTGGCCGAGGTGGCGGTGTCCGAGCGCCGGCCCGACCAGACCCTGGCCGCCAAGGCCCAGGCCTGGTTCGACTTCTACGCGGCGAACCCGCGCGACCTCGACCTCGGCTTCTATCTGGTGCACGGCATGCGGCCTCGAGGGCTCACGCACGCGCTCGACCACGAACTGAACGACCGCCTCTACGACGCCCTGCGCCCCTGCGAAGAGGCGCTGCTCGCCCTGGGCCTCGATGCCGACCTCGCGCAGCAGGAGAACACGGCGCTGTTCGCGCACGGCGTCGGCCTGCTGCTGATGCAGCACACGGGGCGCATCCGCATGTTCAGGCAGTCGGCGGATGCACTGTTCAAGACCTACCTTGCGCAGCTGGTGCAGCGATCGACCCCGGTCGCAACGGCGGACGATCCCGCGAAACCCGCGCTTTTCGGTGGTACGGTTCAGCCCAGTTCAACCGATACCTGAAAGAAGAAGTCCATGCTGCTCGACGCCACGCAATCCCAACTCGTCCTGGTCGATTACCAGGCGCGGCTGATGCCGGCGATCTTCGAAGGCGAGGCGGCAGCGCGCAACGCGGCGCGCCTGGGCCAGATGGCGCAATGGGTCGACGTGCCGGTCTGGGGCACCGAGCAGAACCCGTCCAAGCTGGGCGAGAACCTGCCCGAGATCCGCGCCTTCTGCCGCAAGACGCTGGCCAAGATGCATTTCAGCGGCGTGGAAGAGGGGCTCGGCGAATGGCTGCGCCCGCCCACGAAGGCGGCGCCGCAGGGCAACGCCCGCAGCCTGCCCAAGCACCTGCAGAAGCCCCCGGCCGCGGCCGAGGAGCGCAACACCATCGTCATCGCCGGCTGCGAAGCCCATGTCTGCCTGCTGCAGACCGCGCTCGACCTGCTCGAGGACGAGTTCGACGTGTGGGTCGTCACCGACGCCTGCAGCTCGCGCACCGAGCGCAACCGCGACGCCGCCTTCGACCGGCTGGCCGGCGCCGGCGCGGAGCTCGTGACCACCGAGATGGTCGGCTTCGAGTGGCTGCGCACTGCCGAGCACCCGGCGTTCCGCGACCTGCAGGCACTGATCCGCTAGTCCGCTGATTCACTGAATTGCTGTTGAAGGGCGGCCCGGCAAGGGTGCCGCCCGGATTGCCGCGGCTGTCAGCTTCCCGCAAGATCGGTCCCCATAATTATGAATTCAGTTTCGGCGCGAGTCCGGAACGGCATCCATAAAACAGGAGACAGATCCCGATGAGCCGCTATGAAGAGTTCTACCGCCAGTCCGTCGACGCGCCCGAGGCCTTCTGGGCCGAGCAGGCGAAGCTGATCGACTGGCACACGCCCGCGCAGCAGATCCTCGACGCCAGCCAGCCGCCGTTCGCGCGCTGGTTCGTCGGCGGCACCACCAACCTGTGCCACAACGCCGTCGACCGGCACCTGGCCGATCGGGGCGACCAGCCGGCGCTGATCTTCGTGTCGACAGAAACCGGCACCGAAAAAAGCTACAGCTTCGCCGAGCTGCATGCGGAGGTGCAGCGCACCGCCGCCAGCCTCGTCGAACTGGGCGTGGGCAAGGGCGACCGCGTGCTCATCTACATGCCGATGATTCCCGAGGCCGCCTTCGCGATGCTGGCCTGCGCGCGCATCGGCGCCATCCATTGCGTGGTGTTCGGCGGCTTCGCCAGCGGCTCGCTGGCCACCCGCATCGAGGACGCCGAGCCCAAGGTGGTCGTGAGCGCCGACGCCGGTTCGCGCGGCGGCAAGGTCATCGCGTACAAGCCGCTGCTCGACGAAGCCATCCGCCTGTCGAAGCACAAGCCCGAGGCCGTGCTGCTGACCGACCGCGGCCTGGCGCCGATGACGCTGGTGGCCGGCCGCGACCATCTGGCGGGCGAGCTGAGGCAAAAGCACATGGATGCGCAGGTGCCTTGCACCTGGCTGGCCTCGACCGACATCAGCTACACGATCTACACGAGCGGCACCACCGGCAAGCCCAAGGGCGTGCAGCGCGACGTGGGCGGCTACGCCGTGGCGCTGGCCGCGAGCATGAAGCACATCTTCGACGGCCGGCCCGGCGAAACCTACTTCTCGACCAGCGACATCGGCTGGGTCGTGGGCCACAGCTACATCGTCTACGGTCCGTTGATCGCTGGCATGGCGACCATCATGTACGAGGGCCTGCCCACGCAGGGCATCGACCAGCAGCCCGACGGCGGCATCTGGTGGCGCCTGGTCGAGAAGTACAAGGTGACGGTGATGTTCAGCGCGCCCACCGCCGTGCGCGTGCTCAAGAAACAAGACCCGGCGCTGCTCAAGAAGTACGACCTGTCGACCCTGCGCGCGCTGTTCCTGGCCGGCGAGCCGCTGGACGAACCGACCGCGCGCTGGATCAGCGACGGCCTGGGCGTGCCGATCATCGACAACTACTGGCAGACCGAGTCGGGCTGGCCGATGATCACCATCGCCAACGGCGTGGAAGCCAAGCCCAGCAAGTTCGGCAGCCCCGGCGTGCCGATGTACGGCTACCGCATCAAGATCCTGCACGAGTCGACCGGCGAGGAACTCACCGGCGCGAACGAGAAGGGCGTGGTCGTGGTCGAGGGCCCGACGCCGCCCGGCTTCATGCAGACCGTGTGGAAGGACGACGCCCGCTTCGTCAACACCTATTGGAAGAGCGTGCCGGGCAAGATGGTCTATTCGACCTTCGACTGGGGCATCCGCGACGCCGACGGCTACTTCTACATCCTGGGCCGCACCGACGACGTGATCAACGTCGCCGGCCACCGCCTGGGCACCCGCGAGATCGAGGAGAGCATCTCGGGCCATGCCAACGTGGCCGAGGTGGCGGTGGTCGGCGTGGCCGACACGCTCAAGGGGCAGGTGGCGATGGCCTTCGTCGTGCCGAAGGACGGTCTGGCCGTGACCGACGCCGATGCGGCGCTCAAGCTCGAGGGCGAGATCATGAAGGTCGTGGCCGACCAGCTCGGCGCCCTGGCGCGGCCCGCGCGCGTGCGCTTCGTGAGCGGCCTGCCCAAGACCCGCAGCGGCAAGCTGCTGCGCCGGGCGATCCAGGCCGTCTGCGAGCAGCGCGACCCGGGCGACCTGACCACCATCGACGATCCGGCCACGCTGCAGCAGATCAAACAGTTACTGTCCGCCACCTGACCGCGGGCGCGAATCGGGGTAGGGTTGCGGGCCTTGCGCAGCCGCGTTCTGTCGTCATATGGTTGACGTGGCACAATGCCAAGGTACTCAGGCCCTTCCCCAGCCACAGTCGCATCCGCCAATCGGTCCAGCCGTGTCGCGGAAGGTTTCTTAACCAACTCGTGCTTCCTCCAGGGAAGCGAAGGTCAGCGGATCATGAGCGATTCCTCTACGCCCACGGCGTACACCGCCTATCAAGGCAACACCTACCTCTTCGGCGGCAATGCGCCCTATGTCGAGGAGATGTACGAAAACTACCTCGCCAACCCCGGCAGCGTTCCCGACAACTGGCGCACGTATTTCGACGCCCTGCAGAACGTTCCCGCCGCCGACGGCACCAGCGCCCGCGACGTCCCCCACCTGCCGGTCATCAACGCCTTTGCCGAACTGGCCAAGCAGGGCACGACCCGTGTCGTGCAGGCCAGCGGCGCCGACTCCGAACTCGGCCGCAAGCGCACGGCAGTCCAGCAGCTGATTGCCGCCTACCGCAACGTCGGCGCCCGCTGGGCCGACCTCGACCCGCTCAAGCGCGCCGAGCGTCCCGCCATTCCGGAACTCGAGCCCTCGTTCTACGGTTTTGCCGACGCCGACCTCGAGACGGTGTTCAACACCAGCAACACCTTCTTCGGCAAAGAGACCATGTCGCTGCGCGACCTGCTCAATGCCCTGCGTGAAACGTACTGCGGCACGATGGGTGCCGAGTACATGTACACCACCGACCAGAACCACAAGCGCTGGTGGCAGCAGAAGCTCGAAAGCGCCCGCACGAACCCGAAGCTCAGCGCCGAGCAGAAGAAGCACGTGCTGAACCGCCTGACGGCCGCCGAAGGCCTCGAGCGCTTCCTGCACACCAAGTACGTCGGCCAGAAGCGCTTCTCGCTCGAAGGCGGCGAAAGCTTCATCGTCGCGATGGACGAGCTGATCAACCAGGCCGGCGTCAAGGGCGTGCAGGAAATCGTGATCGGCATGGCCCACCGCGGCCGCCTGAACGTGCTGGTGAACTCGCTGGGCAAGATGCCCGCCGACCTGTTCGCCGAGTTCGACCACACCGCCCCCGAAGACCTGCCCTCCGGCGACGTCAAGTACCACCAGGGCTTCAGCTCGGACGTGACCACCCCCGGCGGCCCGGTCCACCTGAGCCTGGCGTTCAACCCCTCGCACCTGGAAATCGTGAACCCCGTGGTCGAAGGCTCGGTGCGCGCCCGCATGGACCGCCGCGGCGACCCGCTGGGCAAGCAGGTGCTGCCCGTGATCGTGCACGGCGACGCCGCCTTCGCAGGCCAGGGCGTCGTGATGGAAACGCTGGCACTGGCCGAAACCCGTGGCTACTCCACCGGCGGCACGGTGCACATCGTCATCAACAACCAGATCGGCTTCACCACCAGCGACCCGCGCGACAGCCGCTCGACGCTGTACTGCTCGGACATCGTCAAGATGATCGAAGCGCCGGTGCTGCACGTGAACGGCGACGACCCCGAAGCCGTGGTGCTCGCCACCCAGTTCGCTCTTGATTTCCGCATGGAATTCCAGAAGGACGTGGTCGTCGACATCATCTGCTTCCGCAAGCTGGGCCACAACGAGCAGGACACGCCTTCGCTCACCCAGCCGCTGATGTACAAGAAGATCGCGGCCCACCCCGGCACGCGCAAGCTGTACGCCGACAAGCTGGCCGCGCAAGGCCTGGGCGACACGCTCGGCGACGACATGGTCAAGGCGCAGCGCGCCGCCTTCGACGAAGGCAAGAACACCGTCGACCCCGTGCTCACCAACTTCAAGAGCAAGTACGCCGTCGACTGGAGCCCGTACCTCAACAAGAAGTGGACCGACGCCGGCGACACCGCCATTCCCTCCGCCGAGTGGAAGCGCCTGGCCGAACGCATCACCAAGGCACCCGAGAACTTCACCGTGCACCCGCTCGTGAAGAAGGTGCTGGACGACCGCGCAGCCATGGGCCGTGGCGACGTCAACGTCGACTGGGGCATGGGCGAGCACATGGCCTTCGCCTCGCTGGTGGCCAGCGGCTACCCGGTGCGCCTGTCGGGTGAAGACTCGGGCCGCGGCACGTTCACGCACCGCCACGCCGTGCTGCACGACCAGAACCGCGAGAAGTTCGACACCGGCACCTACACGCCGCTGC
>RCUK01001662.1_pt1 | contig 13590 bp, 13 predicted proteins | sample 2166381 | NCBI WGS metagenome assembly RCUK01 (sample SAMN09932809, study PRJNA488358) | compost metagenome | isolation source: compost soil in an enriched community | place: Germany: Experimental Botanical Garden
GCGGGCGTTCAGCTCGCCGCCGCTGTCGTCGTCGGTGGCCAGGCTGTTGTGGTTGACGTCAAACAGTTCGAGGTAGCTGTCGAAGTCGTCGGCGTTCAGGCTGATGGCCACGCGCTGCCCGGCGCGGCCGGTGAAGCGATAGAGGTCGGCGGGGGCGCCGGAATCGCTCTGGGCGCTGTCCTCGTCCAGACGGCCGCTGACCTCGTCGCCGATGGCGATGGGTCGGGTCGCGGGCGCCGGCGGCCCCTCCTCCAGCGACAGGCGATAGTCGCCCTCGGCGCCGCTGCTGATCGACGCGGCCTGGATCACATATTCGCCCGACTGGGGCGCGGTGAAGACGAGGTAGGAGTTCAACCCCTTGCCCGCGCCGTCGTCGTTCTGGGCTGCCTGAACAAAACCGCCGTTGACCATGCGGCCCACGCGGACCAACGGGTCGAAGTCATCGGATTCCAGCAGGACGGCGACGCGCTCCCCCGCGTTCGCGCGGAAGGCGTAGGCGTCGAAGGTCTTGCCGTCCTCGTCCTCGGCGTCGCCGCTGGTCAGGCGGCCGGACACGTCGCCGCCGACCGTGATCCGACCGGGACGCGGCTGACGCGGGGCCACCCGCTCACTAAGGGCCAGGGTGTAGGCGCCCGTCTCCATACCCGAGAAGGGCCGCGCGCGAACGATGTAGACGCCGTCGCTGTCCGGGGTGAAGCGCAGGCGGGCGTTCATGCCGCTGCCGGCGCCGTCGTCGTCGGTGGCCAGCGGGTCGCCCGAGGTGCGGCCCTCGGCGTAGATCGCCAGATAGGAATCGAAATCGCTGCTGCGCATTTCGGCCTGAAGCCTCTGCCCGGCGCGAAGCTGCACCCGGTAGTCGTCGTAACGATAGGCGTCGCCGCCGCGAGTGCGCGCATCCCCCTCTTCCAGCCGTCCACGGACTTCGGCGCCGATACGGGTGTCGACGGCTGTTTGGGCGAAGGCGGAGCCGGACGACAGCAGGGCGATGACGCTGGCCGCCGTGAACAGGGCCCCGAACTGAGAATGACGCATGAAAACCTCTTTGCTGGCGCTATCATAGACGCCGAACCGCAGCGGCTGTAAATCGCGGCCACGCTTTCCAGTTCCCAAGCCCTTGGAGCCGATCATGGCTAACGAACCCGCACGCGCCTCTCTCATCGACGGCAAGGCCTTCTCGCTGACCCTGGTCGAGCGCGTCGCGGCGGCCGCCGCGCGGCTGGAAACCGCCCACGGGGTCAAGCCCGGCCTGGCCGTGGTCATCGTCGGCGAAGACCCCGCCAGCCAGCTCTATGTCCGCAACAAGGGCGAGACGACGCTGAAGGCCGGGATGCGCTCGGACACCCACCGCCTGCCCGACACCACGACCCAGGCCGAACTGCTGGCCCTGATCGCGGCCCTGAACGCCGACGCCGGCATCCACGGCATCCTGGTGCAACTGCCCCTGCCCAAACATATCGATTCGGCGGCGGTCCTGGGCGCCATCGACCCGGACAAGGACGTCGACGGCTTCCATGTCGTCAACGTCGGGCGTCTGGCGGTCGGCCTACCGGGCATGATCCCCTGCACCCCGCTGGGCAGCCTGATGCTGCTGAAGGACCAGCTGGGCGAGTTGTCGGGTCTGAACGCCGTCATCGTCGGGCGCTCCAACATCGTCGGCAAGCCGATGGCGCAGCTGCTGCTGGCCGAAAGCTGCACCGTCACGATCGCTCACTCGCGCACCCGCGACCTGCCCGCCCTGTGCCGCACCGCCGATATTCTGGTGGCCGCCGTCGGCCGCCCCGAGATGATCAAGGGCGACTGGATCAAGCCGGGCGCCACCGTCATCGACGTGGGCATCAACCGCGTGCCCTCCAAGGACCCGGTCAAGGCCGCCGAGGGCAAGACCCGCGTCGTCGGCGACGTGGACTTCCATGAGGCCGTCGAGGTCGCCGGACGCATCACCCCCGTCCCCGGCGGCGTCGGCCCCATGACCATCGCCTGCCTGCTGGCCAACACCTACACCGCCGCCTGCCGCGCCGCGGGCGTGACGCCGGACGATCTGAACAGCTGAGGCTTTCGCGAAAAATCCGGCCTTGAAGCGGAGCCTTTCGGCTCCGATAGTCTTTAGCGGTTCAGCGGTCCTGCCGACCGCCCCGGAGGACTTATCTCATGGCTGGATTCTCGCCCCGTCTCGCGGCCGTCGCCGCCGTCGTCGTCCTGACCCCCGCCGTGGCGGGTTGCGGCTACAACACCATTCCGACCAAGCAGGAACGGGCCGAGGCGGCCTGGGCCGACGTCCAGAGCCAGTATCAGCGCCGGTCGGACCTGGTGCCGAACCTGGTCGCCACCGTGCAGGGCGCGGCCATTCAGGAACGCACCACCCTGACCCAGGTGATCGAGGCGCGGTCCAAGGCCACCAGCGTCAATATCGACGCCTCCAAGCTGGACGACCCTGCCGCCTTCCAGCAGTACCAGCAGGCGCAGGGCGAGCTTTCCAGCGCCCTGTCGCGGCTGCTGGTGACGGTCGAGGCCTATCCCCAGCTGCAGGCCAATCAGAACTTCCTGACCCTGCAGTCGCAGCTGGAAGGCACCGAGAACCGCATCGCCGTGGCGCGCCGCGACTACAATGAGGCCGTGCGCGACTACAACACGAGCCTGCGCACCTTCCCGACCGTGATCTGGGCCAAGACCCTGCATGGCGGCTCCAAGCCCATGCAGCTGTTCACCGCCACCGCCGAGGCCCAGAGCGCCCCCACCGTGAACTTCAACCTCGGCGTTCCGGGCGCCCAACCCGGGGGGAGCGCGCCCGCGACCACGCCGGGCGCCGCCCCCGGCTCGACGCCGCCCGCCGCAGTCCCGGCGCCGGCGGCGTAGTCAGCCCGACATGACCCCTTCCGCCCTCATGGCGAGGGACAGGCAGGCGCCGGGACTGATCCCGGCGCTGTTGCTCGGCCTTGTCCTGTGGCTGGCGGCGCTGCCCGCCCTCGCCGCCGAGATCAACTTCCCTCCCCTGACCGGGCGGGTGGTCGATGACGCCCAACTGCTGACGCCGGAACAGGAACAGGCCCTGACCGGCAAGCTGGCCACGCTGGAACAGCAGACCGGCGATCAACTGGTCGTCGTCACCCTGCCCTCGCTTCAGGATCAGGAGATCGAGGACTTCGGCTATCAGCTGGGTCGTCACTGGGGCATCGGCCAGAAGGAAAACGACGGCGGCGCCCTGCTGATCGTCGCGCCGAACGAACGCAAGGTGCGCATCGAGGTCGGCTATGGGCTGGAGGGCGTGCTGACCGACGCCTATTCCTCCATGATCATCCGCAACGACATCCTGCCGGCCTTCCGCACGGGCGACTACGCCGCCGGCATCATCGCCGGGACCGACGCCATCATCGCCCAGCTGACCGCCGATCCCGCCGAGGCCCAGGCGCGGGCGGCGGAAGCCAAGAACGCGGCCAGCGAGCGCGAGAAGCCGATCCTGCCCGCCCTGATCATCTTCCTGATCTTCTTCTTCCTGTTCATCAGCCTGGTGGGTGCGGCTGCCGGCGGCAAACGGCGTCGCGGCGGCAAGGGCGGCGACGGCCTGACCCCCATCCTGATCTGGGCCGCCAGCGAGGCGCTGAAGAACCAGGGCCGCGGCGGTCGCGGAGGCGGCGGCTGGGGCGGCGGCGGAGGCTTTGGCGGTGGCGGATTTGGCGGAGGCGGCGGCGGCTTCGGCGGCGGCGGCGCCTCGGGGGGATGGTGATGCAGTTCACTCAGCAAGATCACGCCCGCGTCGCCGAGGCCATCGCCCGCGCCGAGGAAAACACCTCGGGTGAGATCTTCTGCGTCGTGGCGCGGCAGGTGTCCTCCTATCGTGACGTCAGCCTGGCCTGGGCGGCGGCGGCGGCCCTGCTGCTGCCCCTGGGCTTGATCCCGCTGGGCTTCGGCGCGCACTGGCTGCCCAACCTGAGCAACCTGGGCAGCGCCGACTGGCAGGCGGCCCACGCCGCCGCGCGCGAGGTCGAGATCGGACAGGCCCTGGCCGCCTACGCCCTGGTGCAAGCGGCCGTCTTCCTCGGCGTCTTTCTGCTGACCCTGATCCCGGTCGTGCGGCGGTGGCTGACCCCCGCTCCCCTGCGCCGCACCCGCGTCCGCCGTGCGGCTATGCAGCAGTTCCTGGCCCACGGCCTGCACGTGACCCAGGCGCGGACCGGGGTGCTGATCTTCGCCGCCCTGGCCGATCATCAGGTCGAGGTCATCGCCGACGAGGGCATCCACGCCTGCGTCAGTCCCGAGGTCTGGGCCGACGCCGTCGCCGCCCTCACCGAGGGTCTGCGCCGCAATCAGCCGGTCGAGGGGATGCAACAGGCCATCGCCCTGTGCGGAAATGTGCTGGCGGAACAGTTTCCGCCGCGATCCGCTGATATCAACGAGGTCCCCGACCGTCTGGTTGTCATCTAGAGCGGATAGACAGGCTGCGGGATCGACCGCGCCGACAAGGACCCATGCCCAGACTCGTCACCTATAATGTGCACCGCTGCGTCGGCGTCGACCGCAAGCTGGACGTGGCGCGCATCGCCGCCGTCATCGCCGAGCTGGAGCCGGACATCGTCTGCCTTCAGGAACTGGACGTCGGCCGCGCTCGCACCAACGGCGTGGATCAGGCGCACGCCATCGCCGAACGCCTGTCGATGGCCTTCCGCTTCCATCCGGCCATGACCATCGAGGCCGAGCTGTACGGCGACGCCATCCTGACCCCGCACCCGGAACGTCTGATCCGCGCCGCCGCCCTGCCGACCCTGCCCAATCTGCGCGGGCTGGAGCCGCGCGGTGCCCTGTGGTCGGCCATCGACTTCGACGGGACGGTCCTGAACGTCTTCAACACCCATTTCGGTCTGGTGCCGCGCGAACAGCGGATGCAGGCGGCGGCTCTGGTCGGGCCGGAATGGCTGGGCGATCCCCGCTGCACGGGGCCGACCCTGCTGACCGGGGACTTCAACGCCACCTCGATCACCCGCCCCTATCACGCCCTGACGCGGCGACTGGCCGACGCTCAGCGCGAACTGGGGCTTAAGCCGTCGGTGAAGACCTTCCCGTCGAGCTTCCCCGCCATCCGCATCGACCACTGCTTCGTCAGCCCCGAGATCCGGGTGACGGGCGCGATGACGCCATTGACCCCGCTGGCCCGCACGGCCTCGGATCACCTGCCGCTGGTCATCGACTTCGAGTTTCAGCCCCCGGTCTGAGGCTCCGCCTGAGCCGCCAGTCGGGGCCGTTGCGAGCGGTTTCGCCGCTTCCATGGCCGCCAGGCGTCCGTCGACGAGCCGGGATCGCCCAGCTGCCATTCGGCGATCATGCGCTGGGCGGCGCTGGGCGGATCGGACCCCAGCACCGTCATCCGGTCCGCGCCAAAGGTCTGCACCGCCAGACCGACCGATCCCATCACCGCCTCGGCCTGGGCGAAGTCCTCGCCCGACACGCCCAGAAAATGACCGATCGAGCGCTGGCGGAAACGGCGAACGGCGTCGCGCCCCTCGTCCGTCGTCGGCTCGGCGGCCGCATCGCATTCTGTGTCCAGACCCTGCGAGCGGTTGTTCAGATTGGTCGAGCCGATCCGCAGCAACTGGTCGTCGATGATCGACATCTTGGCGTGGACGATGATCCGGTCGCCCTCGATCGTGCGCGGGCTGAAGGCGAAGAAGCGGTTGTATTTGTCGGCCTGCTCCAGCCGGTACAGGACCTCGGCGCGCGCCGTGTCCATGGTCAGGCTGTCGAACCAGCTGGGGCTGCGCCCGGTCGAGACCAGCACCACCTCCGGCCCGTCCGGCTCGGCCAGCCGTTCGGCCAGGGCGGCGGCGATGACCGGCGAGGTGAAGTACTGGTTCTCCAGATAGATCAGTCGTTTGGCCCGGCGGATCGACGCCAGATGCAGGGCCTCGTTCTCGCGCACCTCGGGCCGTCCGCGCACGCGCGGTTCGGTGCGGGCGATGCCCACCGGCACATCCGTCAGCGCCGGCTCGACGCCGTCCGGCCAGGGATCGCTCTCGACCTGATCCGGCAGAGTCCGTTCCCAGGTGGCGCGGAACCAGCGCTCGCGCGCCAGATCGCCCAGAGCCCGCGCCGCCGGGCCGTCCATGACGCACATGACCTCGTGCCGGGGCGCGCTGAACAGGCCGGACGGCTGGCAGCGGCGCGGATCATTGTCCAGATGCTCGGCGGTGTCCCAGCGGTCCGTGGCGATGTCGCCGCCGCCGCAGAAGGCCACCTTGTCGTCGATGACGATCACCTTCTGGTGGTGGCAGGCCCCCAGGATTCCGGGCTTGTCGAGGCGGAACTCGACCGTGCGTTTGCGGAACCAGCGCTGCGCCTTGTGCGGATAGAAGCCCTGAGACGCTGCGATCAGCAGCGGCGACTTCCAGATCAGCAGCCGCACGTCCAGCTCGGGCTTCTCGCGCACCAGCATCCGCAGCTGGTGGCCGATCTCGCCGCGCCGGTCGGTCAGCGGGGATTCAGGGTCCAGCCGCGTCCTCGGATCGAACTGCCAGCCCAGGACGACGATGGAGGTGGTCGCCTTGTGCAGGGCCGAAGCCAGGGCGTCGAAATAGGCGTTGTTCTCCATCAAAGGCGTGAAACGGTTCGCCGTCGCCACGCGCCAGCAGTCGCGCCCGGGGTCGAGCAGGCTGCCTTCGTAGGTGTCGCCCTGATCGTGCATACGGCCCTAGCTGCCTGATTCGCGTGACGCTCCGCCAAGCGTCCGATGTAACAGTGACGCTCTGACGATTTTCGTTCCACAATCGCCCGTCAATGGCCCCGCTTCATATTGCCGCCTCATTGTAAATCGGGCCTGTGTCTGCCATAACCTCGGCCATGCAAATGCTGCTGGAAATGCTGGCTGGCCTGATTGCGATGCTCGCTGCGGCGGCGTTGTCGCAGTTCGGCGTCGACCTGCACGCCCCGCGCCACGCCGATCGTGAGATCCAGCGCGTGCAGGACTGCAAGGACAAGCCCACCGCCACCATCGCCGTCGCCGCGCCCGGCGACTGCTGATCCGGTCTTTTCAGCGGCGATCATCCCCGATCTTCCCACTGAATCCCTGCGTCCGAGCCTTTGCGCAGCCGGATCGAGCCGCTAGGGTCCAATCCCTCCGCGCGCCCTCGCCGCGTTTCCGGCGAATAGTGATCGAGATCGACGCCCCATGAAGTCCAGCCATCGGCCGCCGCTCAACCTTTCCGACCCGGAACCGGGCGAGGTCCAGGACGAGTCCGCTTCCGTCGTCGCCGCCGACGACGCGCCTGAGTTCGCGCCCGAGGCGCTGGAGCCTGAGCTGGCGCCGGAACCTGAAAAGCCGATGTCCGAACGCCGCCGCCGTCGCCTGCTGGAGGAACAGCGCCTGGCCGAGGAGCGCGCCGCCGCCCTGCACGCCCAGCCAGAGCTGCCGCCGCTGGCGGTGTCGGCCGACGCCCCGCCCGCCGTGGTGGACGAAGCCCCGCCGCCTGCCCCCGTTTCCGCGCGCCGCGCGCCCGCACCGAAATCCGGCGGCAACGCCTATCTGATCGCCGGCCTGGCCTCGGCCCTGTGGATCGGCGGCGTCGCCTCCTGGTTCGCCTATGAGTTCGGTTCGGGCGCGGTGGCGCTGGAGCCTCTGCGGCTGGCCGTTTACGCCCTGATCGCCCTGGCCCCCGCCGGTCTGGCCATCATGCTGGCCCACGCCGTGCGCCAGGGCGCCAACCTGGCCCTCGAGACCCGACGCGCCCGCGACATGGCCGAGGCCCTGGTCGGCCCGACCGCCCTGGCCGCCCATCAGACCGGCCAGGTGCTGACCTCCCTGCGCGGCGACATCGATCAGGCCGCTCTGGCCGCCGAGCGCGCCCGCAACGACATGGCCCTGCTGCGTGAAGCCTTGGCCCAGGAAACCGTCCGCCTGAACGAGGCGGCCGAGAGCGCGGGCCGCACCGCGCGACGCCTGACCGACCAGCTGGGGCGTGAGCGCGAACAGCTGGGCGCCCTCGGCGTGCAACTGGACAGTCAGGCTGTCGGCGTGGTCGACGCCGTCGAGCGTCAGTCGCGCATGGTGGTGGACGCCTCCGACCTGGCCCAGACCCAGTTGCGTGAAGCCGAGGCCGCTCTGGCCGCCCGCGCCGCCGATCTGGCCGCCGCCGCCAACGAGGCCCAGGACGCCGCCCGCGCCGCCGCCGACGACCTGGCGCGCCAGACCCTGCGTCTGGAAACCGCCGGCTCCGGCGTCGCCGAACAGATCCAGTCGGTCGAGGAAGGCCTGAGCCAGCAGCGCGCCTCCCTGGTCACCGCCGCCTACGCCCTGCGCACCGATCAGGAAGACTTCTCGGCCCAGATCGAGAGCCAGCGCGCCCAGTTCACCGAGCAGCTGTCCCTGACCCGCAGCGCCGCCAGCGAGCTGAACCAGACCAGCGGCGACGTCAGCACCGCCATCAAGGCCCAGATCGAGGCCGCCGCCGATCAGTTCCGCGCGCTTGTGGACCTGTCTCAGCGCGAGGCCGACGGCTTCGACCACGCCACCAAGCTGGCGCTGGACCGCTTCGAGGCCCTGGCCGCCGAGGCCCGCGACCTGCTGGTCGAGGAAACCCGCCGCGCCCTTTCGGCCCTGCAAGCCACCGCCGAGGATCAGCGCGCCGCCGCCGCCGCCGCCATCGAACAGGCCCAGATCCGCGCCGACCGTCTGGGCGAGTCCCTGTTCGACGCCGCCCAGAAGGCTGATGAAGCCGCCGAAGCCCGCATCGACGGCGCCCGCAAGATCGTCAACCAGACCGCCGACATGGTCGATCTGACGGGCGAGAAGGTCGTCGAGCGACTGGAAGGCACGCTCGAGCGCATGACCGCCGCCCTGGCCCAGGTCGAGAGCGTCGTCGCCGAGATGGACGACCGCGCCAGCCGCCTGCCCGAGGAAGCCGCCGCCCGCGTCGACGCCGTGCGCGCCTCGGTCGAGCATGGTCTGGCCGCCCTGTCCGCCGCCTCGAAGAAGGCCGCCGACGACACCGAGGCCCTGGAGTCCGGCTTCCAGGACCGGGTGCGTCGCAACTATGAAATGCTGACCGAGGCCGTCCGCGTCATGGGCGTGGTGTCTGGCGACACCCCCGCCAGCCGCCGCCGCGAGCCTCTGCTGTCCACGCCCGCGCCGGAAACGCCGCGCTACAAGCCGCGCCCGGTCGAACCCAGGCCCGAGCCCAAGCCTGAGCCGAAGTCTGAGCCCAAGGAGCGCGGTTTCGGACTGCGCGGCCGCCTGCGGCTGGAGCCGACCGACGAGGCCCCGGCCGCCCCGCCCCGGGACGAGCCCCTGGACTGGAACGACCTGGGCGAGCCCCAGGACGACGAGACGCACGAAGCGCCGCTGGAACTGGACGTGCCCGCGCCGGTCGACGCCGCCGCCCTGGCCGACCGCATCACCGCCGCCATCCGCCGCATGGGGGTCGATCCCAATGCGCTTCTGCCCCGCGCCCGCATCGAGGAAGCCGCCCGCGCCCTGGCCGGACAGGATCCCGACCGGGCCCGCCAGATCGTGCGCCGTGTCGCCCCCGCCGCCGTGCGCAGCGTCTCGCGCCGCATCCTCGCAGACGCCGACCTGCGCGCCGACGCCGACGCCTATGTCCGCGCCTTCGGGCTGGAAATGCAGGATCACGCGCGCCGGGGCGACGCCCACGACGTGCAGGCGCGCCTGGCCACCGACGAGGGCCGCGCCTTCATGCTGCTGGACGCCGCCATCGGCGACCTGGGCTGAGCCTGCCGCAAAGCTGTCATATTTCACTCCGGCGGGCTTGACCTTCCGCCGGGTTTGACCGCACCGTTCCGGCCGCTGTCGCGTTAGTGTCACACAGGGTGAATTCCTTGCTGGATATGGATACCGGGCTTCGCCCCGATCGACGTCCCGCCATCGCCATCTGCGCCTGGGACCCGAGCTTCACCGCCTGGGACCCCGTCGAGGACCTGTCCGGCGATCCGTGGAACCCCGTCGGCGCGCGCACCCTGCCGGTCCCCGGCTCGACCTCGGCCGAGACCCTGGCCGCCCAACTCAGCGCCCTTCTGGCCAGCGGCGAATGCAGCGCCCTGCTGCTGGTCGGCCGCACCGCTCACGCGAACGCCTTCCGTCTGCAGATGCGGGCAGAGAACCGCTGCCTCGACCGCAGCGACCGCCTGGATCCCACCGGCCCCGGCGTGGCCCGCGCCACCGCCCCCGCCGCCGAGATCGTCAGCGCCCTGGCCGACGCCGGCCTGAGCGCCCTGGCCGCCTCGGACGCCGAGGAGGATGCGGGCAGCTATATCCTGTATCGCATTCTGAACGACCTGCCGGACGGCCCGGCCTCGCCCTCCATCGGCCTGATCCGTGCGCCGCTGGATGCGCCGAACGCCAAGGTGCAGCTAGCGGTCAAGACGGCGGCCTCGGCCATCGCCCGCCATCTGGCGCCCCTGCCCCGCCCCAACGCCGCCTAGGTCTTCGCCAGCCGCGACTGCAGGATCAGACCGGCCAGGCCGCCGGTCGCCGCCAGCGCCGCCATGGCCAGATAGCCCTTGAGGCTGAAGGCGTCGTACAGCGGTCCCGAGGCCGCCGTCGCCAGCCCGATCAGGACCCCCGCCGACAGCACCGAACTGAGGGTCTGCGCCGCCGTGTGATTGTCCGGCGGCGACAGGCGTTCGACGATCTGGACCCCGGCCAGGTAGGTCGCCGCGAAGCTGAGCGCGTGCAGGGTCTGCAAGGGCCACAGCGCCCACAGCGGCGGCGCAAAGGCCATCAAGGTCCAGCGCACCACCGCCGCGCTCGCGCCGATGGACAGCATCAGCCACGGTCCGATCCCGGCGCGCCGCCGCCACGGCTCGACCACCCACATGAAGCCGATCTCGACCACGACGGAGAAGGCCCACAACAGGCCGGTCACGCTCTCGGGGATGCCCTGCGCCTTCCAGGCGATGGCCGAGAAACCGTAGTAGAAGGCGTGCGCCGCCTGCACCGCGCCGACGGCGAAGATGGCGGTCATGAAGACCGGATCGACCACCAGCCGCCCCAGCCCCTTGAAGCGTTCGATCCCCGGAACGCGCGCGCCCTCGGTCACAGGCTCGGCCGGCAGGACGCGCCACGCCGTCACGGCGATCAGCAACGCCGCCGCGCCGATCCAGACGATGACCGCATCCGGCGAGGCCCGCGTCAGCAGGGTCCCCATGCCGACGTTGGCGACCACGAAGGCCGCCGAGCCGCAGCCGCGCGGCAGGGAAAAGGGAAAGCCGTCGCGTTTGGCCACCCGCAAGGTCATGACGTCGCTGAGCGGGATCAGCGCCGCCGCCGCCGTGCCCCCCACGAACCAGCAGACGGCCCAGGCGGCGAAGCCCTGAACCAGCCCCGCCCCGCCGTAGCCCAGCGCCATGGCCAGCCCCAGCAAGGCGATCGGCGTGCGCCTGTATTGGAACCCGTCGGCCCAGACGGCGAGCAGCGGCCCGGTCACGACGCGCCCCAGCATGGGGATGGCCAGCAGGGCGCCGATCTCGGCCCCGCTCAGCCCCTGCGCGCGAAACCACAGGCCCGCGAACGGCAGGGTCACCCCGCTGGCGGCGAACAGCAGGACGTATTGCAGGGCCATGCGCGGGGCGGACTTCATCGCCGCTCCGATAGCAGACTCCGGCGAAGTTGTGGTCTAGACATTAAGCCATGAGCCATGACCGCAACCTGCTTGTCTTCGCCGCCTTCAACGGGGCCATGGCTGTGGCGCTGGGCGCATTCGCCGCCCACGGCGCGGGCCCGGCGGTCAAGGGCCTGCTGACCACGGGCGCCCAGTATCAGATGGTCCACGCCGTCCTGGCCGTGGCCTGCGCCGTCTGGGCTGCGGGCGGCAGGACAGCGCGCGTCGCCGGCTGGCTGGCGGCGGGTGGTGGGCTGATCTTCAGCCTGGCCCTGGCCATGATCGGCCTGCTCAGCCTGCCCGTCATGGGCATGGTCGCTCCGATCGGCGGGACGCTGATGATCGCCGGATGGATCGTGCTGGCCGTCGCCGCGTTCCGCTCACACATCGTCAACGCCTGACCGGCCAATCTGAAATCCCCCCTCCTGACATGGCATTTCCTGTGACCGACACCCTGCGCCGCGACCTCTACCCTGAGCTGGAAGCCTATGCCTCGGGCTGGATGCAAACCGACAGCGTCCACGAGATCTATTACGAGGAGAGCGGCAACCCGCACGGCGTGCCGGTCATCGTCCTGCACGGCGGCCCCGGCGGCGCGGTCAATCCCGGGATGCGGCGCTACTTCGACCCGGCCAAGTATCGCATCGTCATGTTCGACCAGCGCGGCTGCGGTCTGTCGCGGCCCAACGCCTCGCTGGAAAACAACACCACCTGGGATCTGGTCGCCGACATCGAGCGCCTGCGTGAAATGCTGGGCATCGACAAATGGGTCGTGTTCGGCGGCTCCTGGGGTTCGACCCTGTCGATGACCTACGCCATCAAGCACCCGGACCGCTGCCGGGCCCTGATCCTGCGCGGCATCTTCCTGCTGACCAGGAAGGAGCTGCACTGGTTCTATCAGGACGGCGCCTCGATGATCTTCCCCGACGCCTGGGAGCGCTTCCTGGCCCCCATCCCCGAGGCCGAGCGCGGCGACCTGATGGCGGCCTACAACAAGCGCCTGCTGGGCGGCGACGTGGAAGAGCGGAATCGCTGCGCCGTGGCCTGGTCCACCTGGGAAGGCGAGACCGTCAGCGTCCAGGGTCCTTCAGGCAAGCCGGACAAGTTCGCCGACCCCGAGTTCGCCGTGGCCTTCGCCCGGATCGAGAACTGGTACTTCACCAACGGCGGCTTCTTCGACAGCGAGCACTGGATTCTCGAGAACATCGAGGCCATCCGCCATATCCCCTGCTGGATCGCGCAAGGCCGCTTCGACGTGGTGACGCCGATCTCGGGCGCCTGGGCCCTGCACCGCGCCTGGCCTGAGGCCAAGCTGGACATCGTCGGCGACGCCGGCCACGCGTCGAGCGAACCGGGCATCATCGACAGCCTGATCAAGGGCACGGACTGGGCGGCCAGTCTCTAACGCACGTCGCCCGCGCCGGCCGTCGCAGCGGCGGCCGGCGGCGGGTTGGTCTTCATCACCATTTCGTTGAGCTGGAAGCCGATGCGGCGCGCCTCGCGCTCCTCGGGCTTCTTGATCGCGGCCAGCACGACGTTGAGCTGGGTGTAGTGCTGGATCAGGCGCACCGGCTTGCCGTCGGCGTTGCGGCCGAAGAAGATGATCAGGTCCGGCCCCCAGAAGCCGACGTCAACGATCTGCATCGTGCCCTCGCCCGGCAGGCCGACCACGCGGGCGCCGATCTCCTCGTCCTTGTCCAGCTTGGCCTCGAACTCCTCGATCAGCTTGGACAGGCGGACGAAGGCCCATTCGGCGGGGTTGTTGCGCATGCGCACGCCCTCGGCCAGAGCCGCCGCCTCGTTCTTGGGGTCGGACATGACCGGCTGCGGACAGGGCGCGTCGCCGCAGTCCGAGAACATCGAGGGATCGGCCTTGGGAATGGGGTCGGGTTGGGGCGCTTTATCGGTCATGGCCTCAGCCTAACGCCTGAAACAGCAATCAGAACAGCCCCTGCCCCTTCGGCAGTTCGACATAGCGGTGGACGTGGGTCGA
>RCUK01001665.1_pt1 | contig 13572 bp, 10 predicted proteins | sample 2166381 | NCBI WGS metagenome assembly RCUK01 (sample SAMN09932809, study PRJNA488358) | compost metagenome | isolation source: compost soil in an enriched community | place: Germany: Experimental Botanical Garden
ACTACATGCTGCGCCCCGAAGTGATTGCGCCTGCTACCAATCTGGCGCTCACCGCCAACGCCAACAAAGACGCGAACGCGCTGGTTTCGGCCGAGGTGCAAGACAACCCGAACATCTACCCCTCTGCGCAGGTGATAGCCACGCTGTTCACCCTGCAACCGCAGTCCCATGCGGTCGATCGTGTCCGCACGCGCTCCTGGAGCAATATCAAGAGCGGCAACTGAGCCGACATCGGCGCGATGATTCAACCGAGCGCTCCTCTTCACTTCGCGAGCGTATGCTCTAACACAACCTCCAATGGATGGCGCAATTGCAGGTTGGCAAAGCGCTTCACCTGACTGCGACAGGAGTATCCCGTGGCCAGCGCCTCGCTGTTTTTGTTCAGTTTGCCGGACCAGGACTGCTCAAAAATGGTTCGTGAGCTGCCTTGGTTACGTGCTTCATGGCCGAAGGTTCCGGACATGCCGCAGCAGCCGGTCGCCTCAGTCGTCAGCTTGAGCCCGAGCCGGGCAAAAACGGCTTCCCATTGCGAAGTGCTGGCCGGGACATTGGTTTTTTCGGTGCAGTGCGCCAACAAACGGAATGTCCCGGTCGCGGGATGCGGGTTTTCCGGCAACGCATCGGACAACCACTCCTGAGGCAGCAAGACCTTCGGGCAATCGTTGAGCCCTGGTACTTTTTGATATTCCTGGCGGTAGACCAGCGTCATCGCCGGGTCCAGTCCCACCAGCGGTACACCGCAGTCGGCGAGCGCCTTGAGCTGATTGCCGTTGCGGATCGCCGCCCTGGCGAAGGCGCCGAGAAAACCCTGCACGTGCAAAGGTTTGCCGTTGGCGCTATAGGGCGCCAGAAACACCCGATAACCCAACTGATGCGCCAACTGGATAAAGCTCGCCAGCAACGGCGTTTCGAAGTAACGGGTGAAGGCGTCCTGCACCAACACCACGCTGCGCTCACGTTGTGCCACGGTCAGTTCGCGCAGGGCTGGCACGCTGGCGACCGCGACCTTGCAACGGGTCAACGTGGCCTGCAAGTCATGACGGTGGATCAGCGGGCTGTCGAGCATGCCGACCTGTCGCTCAAGCAGGCGGCTCACCCATTTCGAGCCCATCACCGCGTTGTAAAGACCCGGCGCATACGCCATGTATGGAATGGTGAACTCCAGCGAGCCGATCAGGTAGTCACGCAGCGGTCGTTGATAGCGACCGTGGTACAGCTGCAGAAAACGCGAACGGAATTCCGGGACGTTGACCTTGACCGGGCATTGTCCCGCGCAGGATTTACAGGCCAGGCAGCCCGCCATCGCGTCATAGACTTCATGGGAAAAATCCGCCTCGCCCCGCGAGCGCGCCAGGTTGTTACGCAACCGCGCCGGCAACCCGCGCAACCACGACAACTTGCCTCGGGCCGCTTGCAGTACATCAATATTGGCCGCGCCTTGCAGACGCAACCATTCGCGAATCAACGACGCCCTGCCCTTCGGCGAGTGCTGGCGCTCACGGGTGGCTTTCCACGAGGGACACATCGCATCATTGGGGTCGTAGTTGTAGCAGGCGCCATTACCGTTGCAGTGCATGGCGGTGCCGAAGCTTTGCCAGACGCGCTCGTCGATCTGCCGATCCAGATCTCCGCGCAGCGTCACTTCGTTGACCTTGAGCAAGCCCTGGGCAGCATCCGGCGGCGTACAGATCTTCCCGGGGTTGAGCTGATTGTGCGGGTCGAACGCGCCCTTGAGCGATTGCAATGCCGGGTACAACTCGCCAAAAAACCCGGGGACGTATTCCGAACGCAAACCCTTGCCGTGCTCGCCCCATAGCAACCCGCCGTAACGCCGGGTCAACTCGGCCACGGCGTCGGAAATCGGCTTGACCAGCGCGGCCTGGGACGGGTCTTTCATGTCCAGCGCCGGACGCACGTGCAACACACCGGCATCGACGTGACCGAACATGCCGTACGCCAGACCATAGCTGTCCAGCAAGGCACGAAACTCGGCGATGTAGTCGGCCAGTTTCTCCGGCGGCACGGCGGTATCTTCAACGAAAGGCTGCGGGCGAACCTCACCTTCGACGTTGCCCAAGAGCCCGACCGAGCGTTTGCGCATGACGTAGACGCGGGACACGGCTTCGGCGCCTTCCGCCAACGTGTGGCCCAGCCGCTCAATCGTCGAGTCGGCCTGCAGATGCGCCACGAACGACGCCACGCGCGTGTTCACTTGCACCACGTCGTCACCGCTGAACTCCACCAGATTGATGCCCAGCGTCGGGCGCTCGACGTCCGTCGGGAAATACTCGGCGACGCTATGCCAGACGATGTCTTTCATCGCCAGCAGCAACACCCTGGAGTCCACGGTTTCGATGGACAACGGCTTGTGCGCCAGTAACGCATCGGCGTCACGCAGCGCATCCATGAAGCTGCCGTAACGCACGTTCACCAGCACCGAATACCTGGGAATCGGCAGCACGTTGAGCTTGGCTTCGACAATGTAGCCCAATGACCCTTCCGCACCGCACAGCACACTGTTGAGGTTGAAACGCCCTTGCTCGTCGCGCAGGTGCGCCAGGTCGTAACCGGTCAGGCAACGGTTGAGTTTGGGGAATACCGATTCGATCAGATCGGCCTGGGTCTCCTGGATATTGCGCGCCACCCGATACACTTCGCCGATACGGCCGGACTGCGCGCAAGCCGCCTCCAGTTCCGCGTCGGACAGCGGATGGCTGTGCAGGCGCTCACCGCCGAGCAGCACGCTGTGCAATTCCAGTACGTGGTCACGGGTCTTGCCATAGGTGCAACTGCCCTGGCCGCTGGCGTCGGTGTTGATCATGCCGCCGACGGTGGCACGGTTGGACGTCGACAACTCCGGCGCGAAGAACAGCCCGTGAGGTTTGAGCGCGGCATTGAGCTGATCCTTGACCACGCCCGCCTGCACCCGCACCCAGCGCTCGGCGACGTTGATTTCGAGGATGGTGTTCATGTGCCGCGACAGGTCGACCACGATGCCATCGGTCAATGACTGCCCGTTGGTGCCGGTGCCACCACCGCGCGGGGTCAGCTTGATCTGGCGAAAGCGTGGCTCGGCCATCAAGGTCGCGATGCGTGCGATGTCACCTGCATCCAGGGGGAACACCGCCGCTTGCGGCAGCCGCTGGTAAATCGAGTTGTCGGTCGCCAACACGGTGCGGGTGGCGTAGTCAGCGCTGAGCTGGCCGCGAAAGCCGCTGGCACGCAGGGCTTGAAGAAATTCCGGGTACTGTGCCGCGAGTGCAACGGTGGGCAACTGAGCGATCATCGCAGGCTGTTCTCTTGTCGGTCTAATCACGGGAAAACTCAAAACACTTGTCGCCTGAGCATTAATGGGTCAGCCTCAGGTCGTCGGGTACGCCAATGATCCTGCAGGCTTTGGCACCAGACAAACGGATAATCCTGCCGCTATCGATGACTTTTACGAATGAATTACCGTCACCTCACCCCTTCGATGTCGCTGCTGCTGGCCTTTGAAGCCGCCGCCCGTCATGAAAGCTATACCCGTGCCGCGATGGAACTGTCATTGACCCAAAGCGCCGTGAGCCGGCAGGTCCAGGCGCTGGAACAGCAACTGGGCCTGACGCTGTTCCGCCGTGAAGGCCGGCAAGTGCAGTTGACCGATGTCGGTCGTCTTTATCAGCGGGAAATGAGCGAAGCGCTCGGACGCATCCGCAGCGCCACGTTGCAGGCCATGGCTTATCAATCAGGCAGCGGCACCTTGCGCCTGGCCACCTTGCCGACCTTCGGCTCGAAGTGGTTATTGCCGCGCCTGCATGACTTCTACAAAACCCATCCCGGCATGCTGGTGCACATCAATTCCCGGATCGATGCCATCGACTTTGAAACCAGCGGGATCGATGCCGCGATCGTCGTCGGCAATGCCGACTTGCCGGGCCTGATCAGCCATCGCCTGCACACCGAAGAACTGATGGTGATCATGTCTCCACAAGCGGCCGAGGCCCATGACACCTGGACCCCGGAGCGCATCGGTGGACAGACGCTGCTCAATGTCGCGAGCAACGCCAACGTCTGGGGCGAGTGGTTCAGCCACCACGGCCTGCCCCATCGGATGATGCGGCTGGGGCCGAGTTTCGAACTCACCTCGCACTTGATCCAGGCGGTCAGGGCCGGCATCGGCATCGGTCTGGTACCGCGCATCCTGGTGGCCGACGAGCTGGCCAACACCGAACTGATCAGCCTCGATCAGCCCTTTGCCAGCCAGCGCAGTTACTACCTGGCCTATCCGCCGCGCAACGAAATGCTGCCGTCACTCGTCGCGTTTCGTACCTGGTTGCTGGAACAGATCTGACGATTACCGCCCAAGGAACGCGTAGCCGAAACCAACCACCTTGGCGTCTTCGCCGTAGCCGCCCAGGAACGAAACACCGACCGGCAGGTTGCCCTCGATGATGCCTGCCGGAACGGTGATCTCGGGAAATCCCGTGGCCGAGGCAATGTACGACGACGCGTAGGTATCGCCGGACTTGCACACGTAACTGTCATCGCTCACACCGTGCACCACCGAAGCCGGGCAGTTGATGGTCGCGAAGAACAGGCTGTCCACCTTGTTGTTCTTCATGACGTCCATCAGTTGCGCGCGCAACTGTGGAATCTTCCGGGAAAGGATGGAGATGTACTGCGGTGAATCGGTGCTGGTGGCACTCGCTAGCGTTTCCAGTCCGGCCAGGCGTGCCGGGTTCATCCCGTGCGCAGCGTTTTGCGCCTGATTTTGTTTGGCCAGGTCGAGAAACTGCACAAGCGTTCGCGGTTGGTTCGGATTGAGGGTGGCGAGGTAGCGTTCGAATTGCGGCTTGAACTCACCCTCTCCTACTGGCCCGAGCACATCGCTCCATAGGGTTTCAAAGGCTTTGGGCAATTCGATGGAGACGACATGCGCACCGCGCTTGCCGAGGGTTTCCTGCGCCGTTTTAAAGACCGCATCCACCTCCGGGTTCGCCCCCTTGAAATTGGTGATCACCCCAATGGTCTTGCCTTGCAGCGAGGAACGGCTCAGTGCCGGTTCGAACTGTATTTTATCTGCAGCAAGGTCGAGGGTCGCCGGATCGCTTTTGTCCTGGCCCTTGATCGCATCGAGCACAATGGCCTGATCCAGCACGCTGTTGGTAATGACGCCGGCGGTATCGAACGCGAGCGACAGCGGAATGATGCCGCTACGACTGATCAGCCCCAGCGAAGGTCGAAAACCCACCGTGCCGGTGACGCTGGCCGGCGCCCGGATCGAGCCGCTCGTGTCCGACCCCAACGCGAAGGGGGCAAACGCCGCCGCCACCGAGGCGGCAGAACCGCTGCTGGAGCCGGAAGCATCCCGCTTGGTGTTCCGCGGATTCAGCGTCTGGCCGCCAAACGAGCTGTAGCCAAACCAGCCAAAGGACGCCGCCAGTTCCGACAGGTTGGCTTTGCCGAGCAGAATGGCTTGCCCGTCGATCAGCTTCTTGACGGTGAAGGCATCCTGGCTTGGCACCGACGAACGCAGCACGAAGGAACCACCGGAGGTGACCATACCAGCGGTGTCAAAATTGTCCTTCACCACGAATGGAATGCCGGCCAGCGGTGCGTATTTAAAAGTGGGGTTTTTCGCCCGTTCAGCATCCCACTTGCGGGCCTGATCGATCGCCTGTTCATTGATGGTCACCAGTGCATTGATGTTTTGGCCCTGGTGATTGTTCGCCTGAATGTTATTGAGGTAATGCCGGACCAGTTGTTCGGAACTCAGGGTCCCGGCATTCAATGCATGACGCATATCGGCGAGACTCATGCGGTCGATACCGTCATCCGCCTGAGCACTTGCCGCCATTAGCAAAAACGCGCACGCCACGAACTTTTTATTCAACTGCATTTTTATTCTCCGAGTGGGTACAGGCGAACGAAACCGGCTCGCACCTGATAGAGGTGCAAGGGAGTGGATGGGAGGCAGGGAAAAAAGGCCGGGGTTATTCCGCCGGCCTTGGAAAGTTCTTAAGACAATGTCGAAGATCGCAGCCTTCGGCAGTTTCTACAGCAACTTGCTCTTTTGCAGAAATTCCTTGGACACGCTCTCGATGGATTCACGGCCGACATCGACCCGGGAATTGAGACCCGCGATGGTGTCGTCATCCAGCCTGGACGACAGTGCGTTGAGCAACTCGCCGATCTTTGGATTCGCCTTGAACACTTCAGTGCGAATAACCGGGGTCAGCGCGTAGCTGGGGAAGAAGCCTTTATCGTCTTGCAGCACCACAAAGCCGAAGGCCGGAATCCGCCCATCCGTCGACAGGACCAAGGCCAGATCGACCTGCCCGTCTCGAAGCGCCTGATAGGTCAGCCCGCCGTCCATGCGGACGATGTTCTTGCGCTCAAATTCAAACTTGTATGTCTCTTGCAAGGGACGCAGGCCATCAGGCCGGGAAAAGAATTCAGCATTGGAGGCAAATTTATAGGACTTGCCTGCTTCGATCTTCTGCGCAAGATCGCTGATCGAGGCGATTCCATCCTTCTCTGCCTCTTCCTTGCGCATGGCAAAGGCGTAGGTGTTATTGGCCTTGGATGGGTTCAGCCAGGTGATGCCTTTCTGCGCATCAAGCTCGCTGATTTTCTTGTACGTTTCGTCAGCGTTGAGCTTGTCCGTGACTTTATTGTAAGTAATCAGCGAAGTGCCGGTGTATTCCCAATACACATCGACCTGACCATTCTCTTGCGCCGCGCGCAATACGGAAGAACCCAGGTCCGGACGTTTATCGACACTGTAGCCATTGGCGCGCAGGAGTTGTGTGGTCATCTCGGCAACCAATTGCTGCTCGGTAAACTTCTTGCCGCCGACCACAATCGTGTTATTGGCAGAAGCACTGCCCACAACACCGCAAACAAGACTCAGGGTAAAGATCAGACTGGCCAGCATTCGATAAATCATCGTGCACCTCATATTATTGGTTTTGTCCATGGTCATCGGATTCACTCGCGCCCGGTCAACCTCAAGCCCCGTGACACTGCAATGTTTTGAATCAAGCCGCAGCCCAGATCGACCGCAATCGCCAACAGCGCGGTCGCCGCGGCACCGGCCAGCATCATGCCGAAGTCATTCAAGTCGATCCCGGTAAAGATCAACTCGCCCAGCCCGCCGCCACCGACCAGGAAGGCCAGCGGAGCGGTACCGACGTTGATCGCCAGCGCCGTGCGGATGCCCGCGAAAATCACGTTCATCGCGTTCGGAATTTCAACTTTCCACAGCGTTTCCCGTGGCGTCATGCCCATGGCCTCGGCCGCTTCGACCAAGTGCTGCGGCACGGCGCGCAAGCCTTCATAGGTGTTGACTGCCACGGGCAACAACGTCGCGACAAACAATCCGATGATGGCCGCGCCGCTACCGACACCAATGAAACTCATGGCCAACGCCAGCAACGCGAGCTTGGGAATCGCCTGCCCTACGTTAAGGACCTGCATGCTGGCCATGGCGTAACGCTGGTTCGCCGGACGGCTCATCCAGACACCCAACGGCAGCGCGATGACCAGAGCCAGGACCCCACTGACCGCCACGATCTGCAGATGCTGGACCGTCAGGTAGCTGATGTCGCCCCAGTAAAACTGCAGCCCTTCCCACAATCTGATCAGTAAGTCAGACATCTTCAGTGCACCACCGGAGTAATGTTTTCAACAAGTCGCGCCAGGATGTCGGCCTGGTGGACATAGCCGATAAAGCGCCCGTCGCTGTCGTTGCAAAGTGCCCAGTCCTGGCCGCGACCCAGCAATTGCGAAAGCACCTGGCGCAGGTCATCCCCTGGCTTGACGATCAGGTGCGATTGCGAAAAAACAGCGCTGTTGCCGCCAACGATCTGCATGTGTTCCCGTGGCGGAACCTTGCTGGCCACGTCAGCCGCACGCAGCAGACGCAGGCGCTTCATGATCCGGTCGCCACCCATGAAGTTCGCCACGAACTCACTGTTGGGCCGGGCCAGCAGATCATCCGAGCTGCCGAACTGCTGGATTTTTCCGTTATGGAACAGGGCGACGCAGTCCGCCATCTTCACCGCTTCATCGATGTCGTGACTGACAAACAGGACAGTCTTGTTGACGAGGCGCTGGATGCGCATGAATTCGTCCTGGATCACTTCCCGGTTGATCGGGTCGATCGCGCCAAAGGGCTCGTCCATCAGCATCACGGGCGGATCCGCTGCCAGGGCCCGGGCCACGCCTACGCGTTGCTGTTGACCACCGGAAAGTTCACACGGATAGCGCTTGAGAAATTTCGACGGATCCAGCGCGACCACTTCCAGCAACTCCGCGGCGCGCTTTCGGCTTTTGGTTTTGTCCCATCCCAACAGATTGGGAACGACGCAGATGTTTTCCTCAACGGTCATGTTCGGGAACAGGCCGACTTGCTGGATCACATAGCCGATGGAGCGCTTGAGGGTGACGCTGTCCAGTTCGGACGTGTCGCGACCACCAATTCTGATCGTGCCGGAGGTCGGCGTGATCAGTCGGTTGATCATTTTCAGCGTCGTGGTTTTACCGCAGCCCGACGGCCCAAGCAGTACGCAGATCTGCCCCTCTTCAACATTGAATGAGACATCTTCTACTGCAGTGATTGAGCCGAATTGCTTGTTCAGGTTTTCGATCTGGATCACGTCGTAGCTTCCTTCATTCGGCCGGTGGCCACTTTGTTCTTGTTCAAGCCTTTTGGCGTCAGCAGGCGCTGCAAGCCGTACAACGCGTAATCGGCCGCAATGGCGATGACACTGATGACGATCGCGCCGGCCAACAGCTGTCGGGTATCCGATTGCGCGATGCCGCGAATGATCAGGCTGCCCAGGCCGCCGGCGCCGATGTACGCCGCGATGGCTGCGATGCCGATGTTGATGACGGTCGCCATCCTCACGCCCGCCATGATCAGCGGGACCGCAATCGGCAGTTCAACCTTGCGCAATCGTTGCCCGGTCGACATGCCCATCCCGATCGCCGCTTCGCGCAAGGCCGGATCGATGTTGGAGATCGCAGTGGTGGTGTTGCGGATGATGGGCAATTGGGAGTAGAGAAACAGCGCAATGACCGCCGGCACGACGCCGATCCCGTAGCCGATCAGCGACAGGGCCGGAATCATCAGCCCGAACAGCGCGGCAGAGGGAATGGTCATCAGGACCGCGGCGAAGGCCAGGACCCAGCGCCGCGTTCTGGGGTGCTGGGAGATCGCGATCCCGACAGGCACGCCCGTCAGAATCGCCATACCCACCGCAACCGCCACGATGAGCAGGTGCTGCCCGAGTAGCAGACTGATCAGCCCGCCGTTTTCCAGAATGAAACTCAAGGTTTCCATGGTTGTTATGCCTTCTGTACGTCATTGTTGTTTTTATCGGTCGCGCATCTGGAATTGAACGCCGGATCTGTAGGAAACATTACCGCGCTACCGTAGGCACTCTGAGCTTCGAGTTCGACGATTTCTATCAAAAAAACGACGTCACGCGGCAAGCCAACTCGCAATGCAAGGCGCAGGGTCGATTGAGGACGCAAGTATGCGGGATCGCCATATGACCCAGGCTTGCCAGAGCGCACCGCCTGTCGGGCCGAGTCATTAGCTTGCTATGGGATTTTGCAGAGAGGATTGGTTCAGGGGTTTTTCAGGGGATTGGCGTTTGTTGACCCATGCACTCGGTGACTGAAATCAGGAGTGAGCATCATCAAATTTCCGCCGCTCTTCACCGGGCGTACATCCCCAGATACGACGGTAAGCAGCACCCAGATGTGACGCTGAGACGAACCCACAGCTGTAAGCGATGGACGCAATGGGCTGGGTGCTCTCACGCAGCAACCGGCGTGCTTCGTTCAACCTGAGCTCCAGGTAGAATTTCTTCGGCGTCATGCCGAAGTGCTGATGCCACAGCCGTTCGAGTTGACGGTGGGACAGATTGCAACGGTCGGCGATCTCTTCGATGCCGACGATGTTCTCCAGATTGTTCTCCATGAAGGCGATGGCGGCTGTCAGCCTGCGATCGTGAATGCCGAACCGCCACTGGATCGACATCCGCTGATGCTCTTCCGGCGCGCGTATCCTGGCGTGCAGAAATTGCTCGGCGATGCTCGCCGCGAGCTGGTTACCGAAATCAAGCGCGACTTGTGCCAGCATGAGGTCGATGGCCGCCGTTCCCCCGGCACACGTCCAGCGGTTGCCATGGTTGACGTACAGCTCCCTGGTGACTTCGATCGTGGGGAATTCCTCCGAAAACTGGCCGATGGACTCCCAGTGCAAGGTGCAACGCTTGCCTTCCAGTAAGCCTGCGCGTGCGAGGATGAACGTACCGGTGCTCAGTGCGCCGACGGTGATCCCGCGGGACGCTGCGCGCTGCAGGAAGCGCAGCATTTTGGGTGGTTTCTGATGCTCGATGTCCAGGCTCGCCAGGACAAACACGCGATCCAGTTCCGGCGCCTGATCAATCGGCACGGTCTGGATTTCGATACCGCTGCTGGAACTGACCGGTCCGCCCGACTCCGTGAGCAGGGTCCACTCATAAAGCGTTTTGCCGGACAGTCGATTGGCCGCGCGCAAAGGCTCGCTGGCACCCGCCAGGGCCATCATGGAGAACTGAGGGAGAATCAGCAGCCCGATTCGCTTGGTTGTGTGGCTATTCACAGACGTCGCTGACTCACTGGGGGCTGTCATCGCCAGATCCTTTCATGGGGGCAGCCGTTCAAGTGAACAGCCTGGGCCACCCGAGGAAGTGGCTTTGCACCCGCCATGTTAGGGGTTGGGCACGCATTCAGCCAGATTCAATCGTTGAGACAGCGAACCAGCCCTGGCAAAGCGTTACGACAGATCAGAACGACGGGAGCAATACACCCCGCGATGCTGGAAATCGCTGCGAGACCTCGACGCCCGAGGTCTCGCAGGAGAATGGCGAGCGGATCAGCCGCGCGCGCGGATGGCTTCGTCGATGCTCTGGATCATCGACTTGAACACAGGGCTGTCGACCTGATTCTGCTGGCCATGTTGCATGTGCGAAATGATCAGCGCATTCGGGCCGGCATCGCCGGGATAATTCTGGTGCAGACGCACAGACTCCGACGGCATGTGCAAGGTGTTGTCAGCGCCATGGATGATCAGCGCTGGCGGGAAGCCTTTTGCACCTTCGATGGACTGCTCCGGGTCATACGCCACATAGGACTTGTAGGACTTCGCCGTCACGTAAGTGCAGCCCGGCCAACGGTCCGCGCCGCCCGCTTCGGTGTAGCCGCCCAGTTGCTGATCGACATAAGCCTGGGTCTCAGGATCCAGCGGGTAGTAACCGAGACGGGTCCCATCAGTGCCGGTGTCGAATGGAGGGATCGGCGCGTCATCCGCGAGTTGCTGGATGGCTGCGTCAGCCGCAGCCTGATCAGCGCGCAAGGCTTGCAGTTTGCGGATGTTGGTATAGCTCATCGGCACCCAGAAGCGGATCTGTTCACCGCCGGCCGCAGCCAGCTCAGCCACTGCACCGAGGCTTGCCACCGAGCCCATCGCCCACGATGCGACCACCGGCATCTCACCGAAATTCTCGCGCGCCCATTCAACGGCACCGAGCACTTCATCTTTCTGGTCTTCGAGGATGACGCTGGTGATGACCTTGTCACCAGCCTCGAGGGTGTTACGGATGTGCTTGTTGGAAAAAAAGCCTGCCACGTCGTAGGTCATGACGCGATAACCCAGGCCTGCCAGGGCGCGACCGAACAGTTGGCCGTACATCGTGACCCCGCCGGTGAAGCCGGAGTTGAAGATGACCGGTGGCAGTTTTTGCAACGCAGCGTCGAGTTGTTCTGGCTGAAAAACCGTGCCTTTGAGGCTCAGGGTTTCATCGCCATACTTGACGGTGAAGTTGATGTCTTTTGTTGTAATGTTCGTCATTGCTGGTTATCTCGAAGTGGGAGCGTGGGCGTAGATCAACTTACCAATTGGCCAAATGCTCCTCGCAGAAGCTGGCCAACAGGAGTTCGGGTTTCTTTGGAAACATGCAGTGCAACGGCATCAACAAAGTTGAAAGCCTTGTCCGGATTAAAGAGGTCGGAATACGGAACTCCCTTGTTGTCAGTTCCAACATGAGGTGCATCCGTTGCTTCCAGAAGAATCTTGTCCGCGCCGACGGCGCAAACAATTTGCGTCACGAAACGAGCTGTTTCCTCGGGATGGACGCAAGTGCGATAGCCAGGGCCCTTGAACCACACGTTGCCTCGTTCTCTGGCCTCAGTGAGTAGCGCGATGTAAGCCGGCTCGGTGATGTCACGCTCGCTGTGACATGTGCCCAGGTGATCGATAATGACCCGCACATCGCGAGGGATCTGGCGCAATACGCGCAGATTCGTCTCGGCTTCTTTCGCGTAAATGTGCAGGTGCTGGCGCGGTTGCAAGCGACCATAAAACGCCGCCCACTGCCCATCACTGAATTGCGTCTCGGAAACCGTTTCAGGCCTTGCATCGTGCAGAACGATCCGTGCGCCAACCACCTGCGGGTGCGAGAGGCGTTCTTGGGTGGCGTACGCAGGTTCTGCCTTGATCGTCCCCACCAATTTGACGTCCCCATAGCGCAGAGGGTTGGCCGCCTGGAGATTCTTGAGTTCGTCAAATGAAGCAAATACGTTTTCTGAATCCGGCAGAATGCTCAAATGGACGTTATTGAGGAGCGTCGGAGCAATTCCGGCATCGATCAATGTATCCAGATAAGCAGTCAGCGGATGCGGCTCAGGTAATGCATAGGGCAGCGAACCGGCCACTCGGCGCAGGTCTTGCGATGTATAAAAATGAACGTGACTGTCTATTCTTTTGATCAGCGGCAGCATGATTATTGTTTCCTGCTTTTGTGCGAAAACAATAATCGTCGTCAGTGCTTCGTCGCTCCCGCCAACTCGACGTGTAGTATCAAAATTTCGCCATGCGCGATTTTGCGGGCAAGGAGGCGTTGGCAATCAGTGCATGGATGTGAAGAGGCGAACTGACCCTTGGGGTTCTATGTCGCAACGCTGGCAGGACTCTAGAGTCGTGAAAATGAAACCCGGAGCGGTCGATGGGTAGGCGGTCTGTCAGATGGATGGCGAAAAATTGATGTATTTCGACCGCTGGTGATGCAGTCAGGGCCCGGCCTCCGGGCCCTGATGCTCAAGCCTGTTTCAAGGCGCCATCGAACGCAGGCGTCAGCCCCGACAACTCCAGCTTGCGGACAAAGTCGCCCAGACGCTGCTGCTTGTAGGCGTCCACGTCCATGTCACGGTAGTCGTAGAAACCCTGGCCATCGCGCAAGCCATTGCGGCCGTTTTGCATGTTGTCGGCGATCACCTGCGGCGATTCGAAACGCGGTGACAGCGCGCCACTCAAGTAGCGCGAGGCGTAGTACAAAATGTCGCCGCCGCCCCAGTCGATGAACTCAAGCAGGCCCAGCACCGAGAAGCGCAAACCAAAGCCGACGCGTACCGCCGTGTCGATATCTTCTGCGCTGGCCACGCCCTCTTCCACCATCCGTGCCGCTTCGTTCATGACCAATGCCTGGATGCGCGGCACGATGTAGCCAGCCACCGGATTGCACACCACGGGCACCTTGCCGA
>RCUK01001669.1_pt1 | contig 13544 bp, 8 predicted proteins | sample 2166381 | NCBI WGS metagenome assembly RCUK01 (sample SAMN09932809, study PRJNA488358) | compost metagenome | isolation source: compost soil in an enriched community | place: Germany: Experimental Botanical Garden
CATGGCGGCGTCATCGGGCTGGTGGGCATCGGCCAGATCGGCACGCGCGTCGCCCATATCGCTCAAGGCTTCGGCCTGCGCGTGATCGCGCACGACCCGCTGCTCGACGCCGGCACCATCCGCAGCCGCGGCGCGGAACCCGTCACCCTGGCCGAGCTTCTGGCGCAGTCCGACATCGTGTCGCTGCATTGCCCGCTGGACGCCTCCACGCGCGGCCTGTTCGGTGCCCAGGCCTTCGCGGCCATGAAGCCGGGCGCGGTGTTCATCTCGACCGCGCGCGGCGGCATCCACGACGAAGCCGCGCTCCACGATGCGCTGCGCACCGGGCGCCTGCGCGGCGCCGGCCTGGACGTATGGGAGCAGGAACCCCCCGCCCCCGATGCCCCGCTGCTGGGCCTGACCAACGTGGTGGCCACTTTTCACACGGCGGGCGTCACGCATGAAGCGCGGCGCAATGTCGCCCGCTCGTCGGCCACCCAGCTTGTCGCGATGCTGCGCGGCGAGCGGCCGCCGCAGCTCGTCAACCCCGAGGTCTGGCCTGTCGCCGCGGCCCGCATCGCAAACCTGAAATAACAGCGCGGCAACAAGCCGCCGATCCATCCCAAGAGGAGACAACCCATGCAACAGCAATACAAGCGCCGCACGCTGCGCACCCTGGCCACCCTGCCGGCGGGCGCCGCCCTGTTTAGCGGCGCCGCGCAGGCGGCCGGCTATCCGGAGCGTCCCATCAACCTGATCGTGTCCTACGGGCCTGGCGGCGGCACCGACCTGGTGGCCCGCATGATGGCGCCCTTCCTGCAGAAGTACCTGGGCGGCGACGCGCGCATCGTGGTGCTGAACCGCCCCGGCGCGGGCGGAGCCATCGGTTTCACCGAGCTGGCCCGCGCGCAAGCCGACGGCTACACCATCGGCTTCATCAACACGCCCAACCTGCTGACCATCCCGATCGAGCGCAAATCCAACTTCAGCTGGCAGAGCTACGACCTGCTGGGCAACCTGATCGACGATCCCGGCGCATTCTCCGTGCTGAAGGACAACCCGCTGAAGAGCCTGGCCGACCTGTCCGCCTATGCCCGGCAGAACCCCGGCAAGGCCACCGTCGGCACGACCGGCACGGGCTCGGACGACCACCTGGCCATGCTGCGCTTTGAGCGCGCATCCGCCACCAAGCTCAGCCATATTCCCTACAAGGGTGCGGGCGAAGTGCGCGGGGCGCTGGCGGGCGGCGAGATCACCATCGGCGCCATCAACGTGGGCGAAGCGCTGCAATACCAGAAAGGCGGCACGCCGCTGCGCTTCCTGGGCCAGATGGGCAAGACGCGTTCGGCGGCGCTGCCCGACGTACCCACCTTCAAGGAACAGGGATATGACTTTGAGCTGGCGTCGCTGCGCGGCCTGGCAGCGCCCAAGGGGCTGCCGGACGAGGTGCGCACAAAGCTGGTCGACGCCGTGAAGCGCACGGTGGACGATCCGGCGTTCCAGGCCAAGGCGAAGGAAATGTTCGCCCCCCTGCGCTACCTGCCGCCGGCGGACTATGCCCGGGAACTGGCCGCCGGCGAAGTGGAATTCCAGCAGCTCTGGAAGGACGCGCCCTGGCTGGACAAGTAAGCACCGGCCAGACCCAGGGCTTGTTCAGGCTGAAAAGAGCCTCGCACGGGCCCTTGTCAGTTGGGCTTCTCGTCCTCGCCGGCGTAGCCGTCGATGTATGCGCGGCCCGAGCAGCGCACCATGGCCACGCAGGCCGGATTGCCGGTCTTGGCCGTGCAGGCGGCGCGCGATTCGTCGCGCGCCGTCTTCGGATCGGCGTTCAGCGCGGTGTAGCTGGTGCCGCGGCCCTTGGTGCCCTTGGCCCAGGCCAGCCCGACGCAACTGTCCGTGTAGGTCAGGACCTTGGTGCAGCCCACGCAGTCTTCCCATTCCAGCAACTTGGATAGCGCGTCGTTTTCATTGGGATAGCCGTCCGAGTAGACCAGGTCGCCGGATTCCTTTTCGGCGATGGCGCCCCAGTAGGCGCGCTGGTTCAGCCGGGCGGACAGGGCTTCCAGTTCGGCGGGCTTGGCGCGCGTCGGAGCCTGCATGTCGGCGACGCTGTAGCCCGGGCCCACGCACAGCGGCATCGTCGTCAGGCGGCACTTCCCGTCCGGGCTGCCCGCCGTGCAGCGGCGGATCGCCTTCTTGGCCGCCATCTCGGGCGACACGCTGTTGCCGGGGAACAGATCCTGGACCGAGTTGCGGGCGTAGACCATGCAGCTGTCCGAGAACCAGCTCAGCACCTTGCAGTCCTTGCCGCCTGCGCGCCGGCACTCGGCCAACGCCGCGGCCTCGGCTTCCTTGCCCGACGTTTCGGGGAGTTCCCAGTAGATCTTGGAGTGCTTGCCGTCCGTGGCGATGCCGCCATAGAGCTTCTCGGCGGCATGCGCCGCGGGAGAGACCAGGCCCGCCACCAGGGCAAGAGCGGCGAACGCAACGCGGAGCAAGGGAAGAAAGCGGGCAGGCATCATCGTCGGTTACCGGATCGAGTGAATTTAGCGGGGACGATCTTAGCAAAGCCCTCCCTGCTCTGTCCCTCTATGCGAACGAGTCTCCGGCATATTGCGTAACAAATTTCACATCTCGTTGGCCGGAATATGGCCCCGTTTTCCGGTAAAAATGTCGGACTTTCTTAAGCAGGACGTAAGCGCGCAGCGCGCACGCCCCCCGGACACAGAGTCTTCGCCCGCGAATGGCTTGTCACGAAGAGACACAAACATGAAGCCGCAACAGCACAATCCGTCCCGCCTCAAGCCACGCCTGCTGTCCGCATGCCTGATCGCCGCCGTGGCCGGCCTGGCCGGCTGCGCCCCGATGCCCACCGGCGGCAGTTCCACCATGCCGTCGCTGAGCAAGCTGTTCAAGTCGGGCCTGTCGTTTTCGCCCAGCGTGAATGTGGCCAAGAACATGGAAGGCCGCTCCATCAACGACGCCATCGCGGCACTCGGCGAACCCTCCAAGAAGCGGCCCGTCGGCAACACGATGGAGTTCGAATGGTCGGACTACCAGACCGCCCCCTATTCGGAATGGGTGGTCGACAGCACCAGCCAGCAGGTGGTCGGCATGATCCCCGCCACCCCCACCTCGGCCGCCACCCCCGTCTTCCAGACGAACAGCACCGGCCACTACTCGAACCGCACGCGCGTCTACGAATGCACCGTGCTGATGCGCATGCAGGACAGCGTCATCACCGATACCAGCGTCGATGGCAATGTGTGCCCCGAGTTCATCGCGTCGCTGCGCAAATGGGCGGGCGAGAACGAGATGAACAATTACGTCGTGAAATGACGGCCGCGGCGCTGCCGTAGCGGCGCCTCCCTGGAAGTCCAGGGAACCACTTCCGAACTTTTGTTACTTATTCCTCCACATATCTGTAACTTTCCCAAAAACGCCGGTCCTCGCTGATCGGTGAGCGCGCCAAGGCGCTTGCGCAGCGCCGGCACGTCGCGCGTATCGAGGAAAGCCCGCAGTCCGCTTCTGGAGGAATACGCTTTGAATCACATTTACCGTCTGGTCTGGAACCGCAAGCTGCGCGTCTGGCAGGCTGCGTCCGAACTTGCGTCGCAGTCGCGCGGCGGACGCTCGTCCGCGAGCGCCTGTGTAACGGCTCGCACGCCCCGTCATGCGCTGCGCGTGGCGCTGGCGATCGGCCTGTCCGCGCTGAGCACCGCGGTTCAGGCCATCTGCACCGACTCAGGCGCGAGCGTACTCTGCCTGGGACCGGCCGATCTGGCGTCGCCCGGCTTCAGCAGCGCCATGAACAACCTCGCCGTCACCGTGGCCCCAGGCGCGACCGTCGGGGTTCCAGTGGCCGACCACGGCACGGCAATGGCCCTGACCGGCACCAATGTGACGTTGACGAACTCCGGCAGGATCGACGTCAATCTGTTCGGAGACCGCTACGTGTTGTCGACGGGGCTGCTGGTCGGCAATACCTCCGCCAGCACCCTCAGGGTCTACAACATGGCCTCGGGAACCATATCCGGCAGCATGGGTTTGATTGGCAGCACCCTCCCCGACGTGGACGGCATGGCGCTGGTCGTGCAGAACGGCACCGGCGGCCTCAGCCATCTGAGCAACGCGGGCATGATATACAGCAAACCGCTCGCGGCCTTGACGATGGCCGGCGAGGATATGCCGGTGATCGCCGCCAGCGGCGGCGGTCAGGTGAACTTCGTCAATGAAAGCACGGGTACGATCACCGGCCGCATCGCGCTCGCGGCTTCCGGTACCCTGGGGGCAGGCAACAGCTTCGTCAATGCCGGAACCATCGCGGGCAGCGTGTCGCTGGGCCAGGGCGGCAGCGCCAATACCTTTACCGCCGTGTCCGGCTCCGTGTTCACGCCCGGGAATGGCACCGTCACGACGGATCTGACCGTAGCCGACACGCCGGGCCTGCGCTATGCGCCACCCGGCAAAGTCGACGGCGGCGCTGGCGGCAGCAACACGCTGGTCCTGCAAAACGTCCTGCCGACGGCAGGCACGGGCAGCGGCACCGGCGGCCCGGTCACCAGCATCTACGGCGACACCTACCTCAACTTCCGGAATGTGCGCATCAACAGCGGCACCTGGAATCTGGATGGCTCGTCATTGGTAAGCACGGGCAGCGGCAATATCGAACTCAACGGCGGCCTGGCCAACCTGGCGAATATCGGCGTGTTCGGCCCGAGCCAGATCAACGCCCGGGGCGGCAGCATTTCGGCCGGCACCGCCGGCCTGACGTTTGGCAACACCATCGAGCTGGGCGTCGGCGGCCTGACGACGACGGGCGCGAACAGCTTCTCCCTGTCCGGCCTGCTGTCGGGGACCGGCGGCCTCAACGTCACTGGCATCGGCACGCTCAGTCTGCGCGGGATCAGCAACTACACGGGCGGAACCACTGTCGGCGGCACTGCTTCCCTGACGGGCGACTCCAACAGCCTGCAAGGCAATATCGTCAATCACGGCTTGCTGACGTTCTCCCAAAGCAGCAATGGCGCCTATGCCGGCTCCATCTCCGGCATAGGCTCGCTGCGCAAGGAAGGCGCGGGCACTCTGACGCTGGGGGGGCAGAACAGCTACACCGGCGGCACGACCATCTCGGCCGGCACGCTGGCGGTCGGCGCGAGCGGCAGCCTGCCCACTGGCGCGGTGAATGTGCAGGCCGCCGCGACGCTGAATCTGAGCAACGCGGGCAACCAGACCCTGAGCACCCTGGTAGGCACGGGCAGCGTCTTGTTGAACGCGAATACGCTGACCCTGGACGGCCCGCTCAACGGTACGTTCGGCGGCGTGATCTCGGGCGCGGGCGCGCTGGTGAAGGCAGGCACGGGCACCCAGACCCTTACCGGCGCCAACACTTTCACGGGCGGCGTGACCGTGAATGGCGGCATGCTGTCCCTGGCGGGCGGCAGCCTGCGGGCGGACTCGGCGGTCGCGGTCAACACCAGCGGTACGTTCGACTTGTCCGGCGGCGGCAACCAGACCCTGGGAACACTGAGCGGCAATGGCGGCGAGGTAAGACTCGGCGTCAACACCCTGACTTTGGGCGCGGGAGCCTACGCAGGCGTCATTTCGGGCACGGGCGGCGTGACCAAAACGGGAACCGGCACGCTGGCCTTGAACGGCGCCAATACCTATACCGGCGCCACCCAGGTGACCGGAGGCGCGCTGCAGGTCGGCGCGGATGCCTCGCAGGCCACGGCCCGCGTCAACGGCAACATCACCGTGGCAAACACTGCCAGGCTGGGCGGCTTTGGGCAGGTCAACGGCGACGTGATCGTCCAGGCCGGCGGCCGCCTTGCCCCGGGTAATCCTGGCGGCGTGTTCACCGTCAATGGCGACCTGACCCTGGCTGAGAACAGCGTGGCGGAATTCAACCTGGGCGCGTCCGGCGTCAGCCACAGCGTGACAGTCAACGGTGACCTGCACTTGAATGGCGCCCTACTCGACGTGCAGGATACGGGCGGCTTCGGCGTAGGGGTGTACCGGCTGTTCGACTACACCGGCTCGCTAGCCGCGTCCAACGGCGGCCTCCTTGCGTCGTCCACGGGCTTGGGCATTCAGATAGACAGCAGTTCCAAGCAGATCAACCTGATCAGCACGGTGGGCGCGGAGCTCAATTTCTGGAACGCCGACAAACTCGCCAGCCCCACCCAGATGGGCGGCGGGTCCGGCGTCTGGTCGTCGACCGCAGCGAACTGGACGGACGCCACCGGCAGCGTGACCGCGCCCCGCCAGCCCGCGGACGCCTTCGCGATCTTTGGCGGCGCCCCCGGCACGGTGACGGTGGACGGGAGCGAAGTTGCGCAAGGCATGCAGTTCATCAGCGACGGCTACCGCCTGACCGGCGACTCTCTCGCCTTGACCGGCACCACGCCCGGGGCGCTGGGCGAAGTGCGTGTCGGCGACGGCAGCCCGGCATCCGCGGCCTGGACGACCACGATCGACAATACGCTGACCGGCGACGGCATCAACAAGACCGGGCTGGGCACCCTGGTGCTCAACGGCGCCAATGCCTACACGCAAGCCACGCGCCTGAGCGCGGGAACCTTGTCGGTGTCCGCCGACGCCAACCTCGGCGACGCCGCGGCCGGACTGGACTTCCAGGGCGGCACGCTGCGGGTAACCGGCACGGCCTACCATGCCACGGCCCGAACCATCAGCCTGGGCGCGGCGGGCGGCGGCTTCGATATCGCCGATGCCGGCAACACCTACACCGTGGCGCAGGCACTCGCAGGCAACGGCCGCCTGGCCAAACTGGGCGCGGGTACCCTGGTGCTGACCGGAAGCAATGCCTATCTTGGGGGCACGTCGATCCAGGCCGGTACGCTGCAGGTGGGCGATGGCGCAACCTCGGGCAGCATTGCCGGCAACGTCGATATCTCGGGCGGCGCCACGCTGGCAATCAAGCGCAGCGACCGCGTGCTCTTCGGCGGTAACGTCAGCGGCGCGGGCGAATTGCGCCACGCGGGCACCGGCGCCCTGGTGCTGACGGGCCAGAATACCTACACCGGCGCCACCACGATCGAATCTGGTCTGCTGCAGGTCGGCGATGGCGGCACCTCGGGCTCTCTGGCCGGCAATGTCGTCAACAACGGCAGCCTCGTCTTCAACCGCTCGGACGATTCCGTCTATGGCGGCGCCCTGTCCGGCGCGGGCGCGATGGCCAAGCTCGGCGCGGGCGGGCTGGCCTTGACGGGCGACAGCAGCGCCTACGCCGGCGCCACGCAGTTGTCCGCCGGTACCCTGCAGGTCGACGGCAAGCTGGGCGGCACGGTCCAGGCCGCCGCCGGCGCGACGCTGGCAGGCGTCGGCACACTCAACACCGTGACAGTGGGCGCCGGCGCCACGCTGTCGCCGGGCAATGCAGGCTCTCCCCTTGGCCGCATGACCCTGCTGGGCGACCTGAACTTCAAGCCCGGCTCCGCCTATCGCGTTGCCACCACCGCCGACGGTCAGCACAGCAGCGTGCACGTGGCCGGCACGGCGAACCTGGCGGGCTCGGTCGTGCAGCTTGCCCAGAACGGCAACTATGCCCCGTCGACCACCTACGCCATCCTGACAGCCGGCAACGGTGTGCAGGGGCGCTTTGACTCGGTTTCCAGCAACCTCGCCTTCCTGACGCCCTCGCTATCCTACGACAGCAACAGGGTCGACCTGGTCGTAAACCTGAAAGAGGTCCCCGCCGACAATGGCGGGGGCACTCGCCCCATACAGTTCGTCGACGCCGCCTTCACCGGCAACCAGCGCGCCGTGGCCCGGGCACTGCAAAGCCTGTCCTCCGGCAGTGCGCTCTACGAGCACGTGCTGAACTTGCCCAAAAACTCGCCCGCCGCGGCCTTCAACGCCGTCTCCGGCGAATCGCACGCCAGCGCGATCTCGGGCCTGCAAGGCGTGGCCAGCACCTTCACCCAGGCGCCGATGACGCGCCTGCGCGCCAATATCAACGCAGGCTGGATGCCCGGCGTGCCGACCGCCCAGCTGGGCCTGGGCGACGCGGCGGCGCTGCCTCAAGCGGCCGCGCAACCGCTGTGGACGCAGGTGTTCGGCAACTGGACCACGCTGGCCGGCAATGACAACGCCGCCAGGACGACCCAGTCCGACTCCGGCGTAACCATCGGCGGCGACCAGGCGGTCGGCGGCGGCTGGCGGCTGGGCGGCGCCCTGGGCTATACCAACAGCCGCAGCCGGACCGGCGACCGCGCCTCCAGCTCCGAAGCCGACAGCTACAGCGTCACCGTCTATGGCGGCAAAGCCTTCGAGACCGGCGCCGGCAAGATCAACCTGAGCCTGGGCGCCGCCTATACCTGGCACGACCTGGACACCCAGCGCAGCACTGCCGCCGCGGGCTTGGACCAGACCCTGAAGGCCAGCTACGGCGCCAGCACCGGCCAGGTCTTCACCGAACTCGGCTATGCCGTGCCGCTGAACGACCGAGTCACGCTCGAACCCTTCATCGGCGCCAACTACAGCGACCTGCGCACGCGCGGCTTCTCCGAAACGGGCGGCGACGCGGCGCTGCGCGGCGAAAGCGGCCGCAACAGCGTGACCACCACCACGCTGGGCCTGCACGCGTTGACCACCTTCGAAAGCGCGGGCGCACGCGGCCATGTGCATGGCACGCTGGGCTGGCGCCATGCCTTCGGCGACCTCAACCCGGCCAGCACCCTGTCCTTCGTCCAGGGCAGCGACTCGTTCACGGCCACCGGCGCGCCGATTGCGCGCGACGCGGCGGTGATCGAGCTGGGAGTGGGCATGGAAGTGAGCAAGCGCACCACGGTGGGCCTGATCTACGGCGGCCAGTTCGGCCAGGGCAATAGCCAGAACTCCGGCACGCTGGACGTGCGGTACCGGTTCTGAGCGTGCCTGCCCCGCGACTCAGCTTGCCGGCGCCTCGGCAAGCTGCTTCGCCCCCGCGACCAGGGCTGCGCTCGACAAGGGCACGCCGTTCTTCGCCGCCAGCACTTCGGCCATGACGCTCACGGCGATCTCGGCCGGAGTCTTACTGCCTATGTGGATGCCGATGGGTCCGCGCAGCCTGCGCAGCGACTCTTCGGTCTGGCCCAGGTGTTCGATCATGCGGGCGCGCCGCAGTGCGCTGTTTCTTCTGGAGCCGATGGCGCCCACGTAGAACGCGGGGCTATGCAGCGCTTCAAGCAGCGCCATGTCGTCGAGCTTGGGATCGTGCGTGAGCGCGATGACGCAAGAGCGGGAGTCGGGCCTGAACGCCGTCACCGCGTCATCGGGCATGTCGGGAACCATGGCCGCGCCGGGGATGGCATTCACCTGCAAATAGTTCATGCGCGGATCGCACACGGAAACCGCAAAGCCGTTGAACATGGCCATGGCGGCCAGATACTCGGCCAGCGGGCCGGCGCCGATCAGCAGCATGCGGTAGCCAGGGCCCAGCGTATTCGCCAACTGCCGGCCGTCAAAGTGCAGCGCGGCGGGCACATGCGCTTCAGCGAGCGTGACCCGTCCCGTTCGAAAGCACACCTGACGCCGCACCAGCCGGCCCGCCGCCAGCTCGGCCAATAGCGCACTCAGCGACTCGGCGTCCGGACGGAATTCCAGCATCAACTCCAGGGTGCCGCCGCAGGGCAAGCCAAAGCGGTGCGCTTCGTCGGCGTCCAAGCCGTAACGCGCCACGCCAGCGGCCATCGCCGTTGGCACGCCGCCGCCGAACACCGTCGTGTAACGCCGGATCAGGTCGTCTTCGATACAGCCGCCCGACACCGACCCCACGCTGCGCCCGTCCTCGCGCAGCGCCATCATGGAGCCGACGGGCCGCGGGGACGAACCCCAGGTCCGCACGACGGTGGCCAGCAAGGCGGGCGCGCCCTCCGCGCGCCAGTCGCGCAGGGCGCGCAGCACCGCGATGTCGATGTTCTCCATGGATTGCCCGGGCGTCACGCCGCCATCAGGTCGGACGCCACCATGGGCAGCCGCCGGATCCGCTTGCCGGTGGCGTCGTGGATGGCGTTCAGCACCGCCGGCGTGATGAGCACGGTTGCGATCTCGCCGATGCCGGTCGGATCTTCGGCGCTGGGGATGATGTGGGTTTCCATCAAGGGCATCTCGTTCATGCGCAGCACGCGGTAATCATGAAAGTTCGACTGCTCCACGCGTCCGTCCTTGATAGAGATATTGCCGAACAGCGCCGCCGACAGGCCGAAGACCGTTCCGCCCTCCACCTGCGCGTCGACCGTGCCGGGCGACACCACCTGTCCGCAGTCCACCACGGTCACGACGCGCTCGGCGCGCACGTTGCCCTGCGCATCGACACTGACTTCGACCACCTGCGCCGCATAGGTCCGGAACGAGAGCGTGAGCGCGATGCCGCGCCCACGGCCCTGGGGCAGCGGCTTGCCCCAGCCGGATTTCTCCGCCACGGCCTCCAGGACCTTCAGGGCGCGGGGATGCCTGGCCAGCAGCGGTTTGCGAAATGCAATGGCGTCCTGCCCGGCCGCGCGTGCCAGCTCGTCGATGAAGCACTCCACGGGGATGGCATTCTGCATATGTCCCACGCCGCGCCACCAGCCCGTGAGCAGACCCGCGGCCGGTTCCTGGCGGACGTACTGCACCAGCAGGTTCGGAAACTCGTAGGGACCGGCAGCGTCGCGGATGGCGTCCGTATCGAGTCCGTTCTTGAATCCCGCAGGCGCATAGCGCGCGATGATGGATGAACCCGTGACGCGGTGGTGCCACGCGATGGGCCGGCCCTGGTCATCGAGCGTGGCGCTCAGGCGGTTGTAGTGATAAGGGCGGTAGGTGCTGTGCCGCATGTCCTCTTCGCGCGTCCAGACCACCTTGACCGGCCCCTTGACCTCGCGCGCGATGCGCACGGCCTGCGTGACGTAATCCACGTCCAGACGGCGGCCGAAGCCCCCGCCCAGCAGGTGGTTGTGCACCACGACCTTTTCCGCCGGCATGCCGGCCGCCTGCGCCGCCGCGGCCTGGGCCCGGGTGGGCACCTGGGTACCCAGCCAGATCTCGCAGCCGTCGGCGCGCACGTGCACGGTGCAGTTCATGGGCTCCATCGGAGCCTGCGCCAGCAAAGGCTGCTGATACACGGCCTCGATGTTGCGGTGCCCGTTGGCCGCGGCGTTCTCCCGGGCAGCCGTCACGTCGCCTTCCTGGCGGGCAGTGGCGCCCTCCTGTCCGGAAGCCTTGATCAGTTCGTCTATCATCGTCCGGGTCGAATAGCCCGCCGCCGGCCCCTCGTCCCATTGCACCTGGGCGGCCGCCAGTCCCTTGCGGGCCGCGCCCATGTGGTCGGCAACGATGGCCACCACATCGTCCCCGCGCACCACCTGCCGTACGCCGCGCACAGCCAGCGCCGCCTCGGTATTCACGCCCTTCACGCGCCCGCCGAACACGGGGCAGGCGGCGACCGTGGCGACCAGCAGGCCGGGCAACTGCACGTCAATGCCGAAGCGCGCGGCGCCGTTGACCTTCTCCGGACCATCCAGCCGCTTCTGCGCGCCGCCGATCTTCCGGAACTGCGCCCGGTCCTTCAGCGGGATCTCGGCGGGCACCGGCAATTGCGCCGCGCGAGCCGCCAGTTCGCCGTAGCCCAGCCGGCGGCCGCTGCCGGCGTGAACCACGCCGCCGTCCATGGCTGTGCAGGCCACCGGGTCCACGCCCCAGGCTTCCGCCGCCGCCGACACCAGCATCATGCGCGCGGCCGCGCCTGCCTGCCGCATGGGCAGCCAGGCGGTGCGCACCGAGTTGGAGCCCCCCGTGACCTGGACACCCGCACCCGGCAAAGCGTAGAGCTTATCGTTGGCCGGCGCGTGCTCCAGCCGCAGTTGCGCAAGGTCCACCTCCAGCTCCTCGGCGATCAGCATGGGCAGCGAGGTATACGTCCCCTGCCCCATCTCGACCCGGGGCATCACCAGCGTCACCACGCCGTCGGCGCCTATGCGCACCACGGCATTGAATGTTTCGGGGCGGGCATCGCCGGACGCGGCCACGGCCTTCGCCCAAGGCAGCGTCAGCTCCACGCTCAACAGCATTGCGCCGCCCGCGACGGTAGCCTTGAGAAAGCTGCGCCGGCTGAACCGGGAAGAAACCTGGAGTTCGGGGTTGTCTTGCATCTCAGGCAACCTTCTGGATGGGGATCTGGCGCGCCGCCAGCTTGACGGCGGCGTGAATGCGTTCATAGGTGCCGCAACGGCAGATGTTGCCGGCCATGCCGTCGCGGATCTGCTCGTCGCTGGGCGCGGGCGTTTGCGCCAGCAAGGCGGTGGCGGACATGATCTGGCCGGATTGGCAATAGCCGCACTGCACCACGTCCAGTTCGAGCCAGGCCTGCTGCACCGCGCGGCCCGCCTCCGTGGCGTGCACCGCCTCGATCGTGGTGATGGCCTTGCCGGCCGCGACTTCCACCGGCGTCACGCAGGAGCGGATGGCCGCGCCGTCCAGGTGGACCGTACAGGCGCCGCACAAGGCCATGCCGCAGCCGTATTTGGTGCCGGTCATGCCCAGCACGTCCCGCAGCACCCAGAGCAGGGGCGTGTCGCCATCCACGTCGGCGCTGTGCTGCTTGCCGTTGATGTTCAGGGTGTAGTTCATGGCGAACTGACCTTTTCCATCCACTCCACCGACTTTCCGTCCAGGGACTCGGCTATCGCCACGTGGCTCATCCCCACGGCCGGGCTGGCGCCATGCCAGTGCTTGACGCCGGGCGGGATCCAGACGACATCGCCCGGGCGAATTTCCTGAACGGCGTCGCCCCACTTCTGGACCCGGCCCAGGCCAGCGGTGACGATGAGCGTCTGCCCGAGCGGATGGGTGTGCCAGGCGGTGTGCGCGCCGGGCTCGAAGGTGACGATGCCGCCGCCCACGCGAGCCGGGGCCGCAGCCTGGAAACGCGAGTCCACCCGCACCGAGCCGGTGAAGTTCTGTTCCGGGCCGGCGCTGGAAGGCTGCGAGCCTACCGTGGCGACAGTGATGGGCTCCCGTTCCGCGGCGAAGGCCGCGGACAGGCCCGCCGGGCCGGCGACGGCGGCGGCGGCAATCAACAGGCCGCGCGCGGAAGCATCCAGGCGGATTCGAGGTTTGCGAGGTTTCATGGTTCTCTGCTCATCGTCATTGAAGGCCTGCCGGATCAGCGGCCCACGCGGGCCTGCAAGTCGGCGGGATACCGGTGGCCCTGCACCTGCACCTGCGCGAGGGCCGCGGCGATCCTGCCCAGCTCGGCTTCGGACAGCGTCACGGCGGCGGCGCCCAGGTTCTCTTCAAGGCGGTGCAGCTTGGTGGTGCCAGGGATCGGGACGATCCATGGCTTTTGGGCCAGCAGCCATGCCAGCGCGATCTGCGCGGGCGTCACGCCCTTGTCCTTGGCGATCTGGCCGATCAAGTCGACCAGAACCTGGTTGGCCTTGATCGCGTCGGGCGAGAAGCGCGGCACCTTGCTGCGGAAATCGTCGCTGCCGAATATGGCGCCTTCCTTGATCGCGCCCGTCAGGAAACCCTTGCCCAAGGGGCTGAACGGCACAAAGCCGATCCCCAGCTCCTCCAGCAACGGC
>RCUK01001672.1_pt1 | contig 13513 bp, 14 predicted proteins | sample 2166381 | NCBI WGS metagenome assembly RCUK01 (sample SAMN09932809, study PRJNA488358) | compost metagenome | isolation source: compost soil in an enriched community | place: Germany: Experimental Botanical Garden
GAATTTTTCAAGTTGATCCAAGCGAAATGATGTTGGCGTTTCAATACATGATGAAACAAAAAATCGTGATGCCGGCTCACTTCTTAAGAGAATCTGGTCAAAAAATCAGTTCTGCTTTCGAACAATTTTCTGATTCTGCACAGCGTATCGGTGTTTACACTGCCAACGATTATGTAGATATCATGCAGAAATTAATGGATAAGTGGGAAATTGATAAAATGTCTGGTTTAACAGACGAAGCAGAAAAAGCCCGTGATTACTTAATGAAATTACCAGCTCGTATGGCAAGAATCTCTGAAAGATTAGTAATTCCACAGGAATCTCACATTTTTAAATGGGTTGAACCAGCGAGACTTTAAAAATTTTTAGATTGCAGATTTTAGATTTTAGATTGTTGATTAACGGTTTTAAAATTGATTTTTGCAATTCATATTGATATTGAAAATATTGTTGATTGCTGAGGTTTTATAAACTTAAGCAATCAACATTTTTTATTTAAATTAAAAAAATCTGCGTTAACCCGTTTAAACCCGTGTCATCCGCGTTCCATTCTCAACACAGAAACTATGAATAATCCAGAATTAATAAATAAAACAATTGCGTTCGTAAAAGAAAAATTAAACGATGCCGAAGGCGGACACGATTGGTTTCATATTGAACGTGTTTATAAAAATGCGCTTTTAATTGCAAAAGTTACAGATTGTGATTTGGTTGTGGTACAATTAGGTGCTTTGCTTCATGACATTGCCGATAGTAAATTTCATAACGGAGATGAAACCATCGGACCAAAAACAGCCAGATTATTTCTGGAATCTGAAAATGTTTCACAAGAAATTATTCAGCATGTAGTAAACATCATCGAAAACATCTCTTATAAAGGTGGAAATTTTGAAAAGAGCTTCTCGTCTATAGAATTAGATATCGTTCAGGATGCGGATCGTTTAGACGCGATAGGGGCAATTGGAGTAGCAAGGGCGTTCAATTATGGCGGATTTAAAAATCGTGCCTTATATGACCCCGAAATTGCGCCTATAACAAACATGAGCAAGGAAGAATACAAAAAGAACAATGCCCCAACGATAAATCATTTCTACGAAAAGCTTTTGCTCTTAAAAGATAAAATGAATACGGAGACCGGAAAACAAATCGCTGCTGAAAGACATAAATTTATGGAAACCTTTTTAGCTCAGTTTTATGCGGAATGGGAGGGAGTGAAATAGTTTTTTATTCCACAGAGATACACAGAGTAAAAAGTACAAAGCTTCACAGAGATGTAAATTTCTTTGTGAAGCTTTGTGTTTTCTTAGCGAATTTCTACGGAATTAATTTTTTAATATCTTAGGGTTAGTGTATACGTGAAACCCAATCTAATTGAATTATTGTTATCATTATAGAAATAAGAGAAATGAAAAATCCTTTTTGTAGAAAAGTATATATGTATTTATTGAAACAATTTAGAGAGTCCTTTTTGTACTCCATTTGTTTTAAAATAAAGCTATTTAGATAGAACCAGAATAAAAGAATAATACTAAAAAAACATATTTTTCGGAAATCTAGTGGATTTATTTGATGGGCAAAGAAATTTAATTGGTGTGTTATGTAGATAAGTATAAAAATTGTTGCGATAATTAAATTTCCAGAACGATTTAAAAGATTCTTTTTGAAAAGAAATAAGAATAAAAATAGATTTAAGAATATGAAAAATCCATAATAAATAAAGTTTGCCATATTCTTAAATTAATTTGTAATGGTTTGTGTTTTTACTCCGTGTATCTCTGTGAAATTGTTTTCAAAACCTTAGTATCTTAGAACCTCAGTACCTTAGAACCTTAGAACCTTTCCTCTACGAACACCCACAATTCCCATCACCACAATCCTTTTTCTTTTTAGATTTCCAAAAGAATTTTTTGATCAAAAAGACGACTGCAATAAGTAATATTCCAAAGGCAATAATTTCTTGTATCATGGCCGTTTATTTTAAAAGTTGATAGGCTAAAAGTGCAACAAAATAGGCTAAACCGCTCATTAAGAATAATTGCATCGCTGGCCATTTCCAGGAATTGGTTTCTTTTTTGGTAATAGCCAATGTACTGGCGCATTGCATTGCGAAGGCATAGAACAACAATAGCGAAATTCCCGAAGCAAAATTAAAAATCTTCTGACCCGTTACCGGATTTACTTCTTTTTGCATTTTGCTTTTAATTGTTGCTTCGTTGTCGCTGTCTCCAACGCTATATATTGTGGCAAGTGTTCCAACAAAAACTTCACGAGCGGCAAACGAACTGATAATCGCAATTCCGATTTTCCAGTCGTATCCTAAAGGCGCGATTGCCGGTTCGATGGCTTTACCCATAATTCCAATATAGGAATTCTCTAATTTTTGAGAAGCCACTTCGTTTTCAAACTGAACTTCATTTAAAGTTGTATTGGCAAATCTTTCTTTTACGATGGTTTCTGCTTCATTAAAATCTCTTCCGGGGCCAAAAGAAGCTAAAAACCATAAAATAACAGATATCGCCAGGATAATTTTACCCGCACCAACAACAAATGCTTTTGTTTTCTCGACTACATTAATTCCAACATTCTTTAAAAGAGGCATTTTATAGCTCGGCATTTCAACAACAAAATAAGTTTTGGTGTTGAATTTCAATATTTTATTCAAAATTAAAGCAGATAAAATTGCTGTGCCAAATCCCAATAAATAAAGGAACATCAATGATAATCCCTGAAGGTTTAGAATTCCCAGAACGCGTTGGTCGGGAATAACCAAAGAAATAATAATGGTATAAACCGGAAGTCTTGCAGAACAAGTTGTAAACGGTGTTACCAAAATCGTGATTAAACGCTCTTTCCAGTTTTCGATATTTCGGGTTGCCATAATCGCCGGAATAGCACAGGCCGTTCCTGAAATTAAAGGCACTACACTTTTTCCGGAAAGCCCGAACTTTCGCATTATTTTATCCATCAAAAACACCACCCGGCTCATGTATCCGCTTTCTTCCAAAATGGAAATAAACAGAAACAAAAAGGCAATTTGCGGAATGAAAATCAAAATCCCTCCAATTCCCGGTATAATTCCTTGCGAAAGTAAATCGGTTAATATACCACTTGGCAGTTCGGCTGCTGTCCAACTGCTTAAAGAAGCAAAGGTGCTGTCAATAAAGTCCATTGGAATGGTTGACCAGCTAAAAATCGATTGGAAAATCACAAATAAAATAGCAAGGAAAATCACATAACCCCAAAACTTATGCGTTAAAACACGGTCAAGTCTGGCTCTGATGTCTTTTGCCATTGATTCATCAACCTGTAAACCTTCTTTCAAAACATCATTGATAAACTGATATCTTTTGATGGTTTCTTTTTGCTGTAAGCGTTTTAGTTCCGAATGAGATTTGGTAAAAGTGCTTCTGATTTCATTTCGGTCTAAATTCGAAAAGTTGACATCCTGCGTAATTACCAGCCATAATTTGTACAATAATTGGTTTGGAAAAGCGTGTTGTAATTTTTCAAAATATTCCGCGTCAATTACGGAGGCATTCAAACAAGGCTCGTGCGGAATCGTTTTGTATGAAACGATTAATTCTTTTAACTCCTCGATTCCATAACCTTTACGAGAGCTCACTAAAGCAATTTTAGTTTTTAGTTTTTCTTCTAAAAAAGGGATATCAAGTGTAATTCCTTTGCTTTCCATACGATCAGACATATTAATGACTAAAATCGTTGGAATTTCAAGGTCTTTTATTTGGGTGTAAATCAGTAAATTTCGTTTCAGATTTTCAACATCTGTCACCACAACCGCTACATCCGGATATAACTTATCGTTTTTGTTTAGCAAAAGTTCAATTACAACACTTTCGTCCACCGAACTGGCATTCAAACTATACGTTCCGGGTAAATCCAGAATATTAGCTTTGATGTTGTGAGGCAATTTACAAAACCCTATTTTTTTCTCAACAGTAATTCCGGGATAATTCCCAACTTGCTGATTTAAACCGGTAAGCTGATTAAAAACAGAGGTTTTTCCTGTATTCGGATTTCCGATAAGGGCAACATTTATATTTTGAATGCTCATTACAAATTGGTTTTGATAAGTTCAACTTCAATTTCACGAGCAGTTTCAACACGAATAGCCACATGTGAGCCATTAATATCTAAATATAGAGGATCCCCAAAAGGGGCAATTTGAAGTAATTCGACTAAGTTGCCCGGCAAACAACCCATTTCTAATAACTTTAGAGGAATAAGATCGATATCAAAATCTTTGATAATGGCTTTTTCGCCTTTTTTCAGAGTGTGAATTGTATTTTGCAAGCTTATTTAGATTGAATTTAGATTGCAAAAATAGGTAATAATTCTTTATTTCAAGGCATTTAACCGTTTTGATTGTGCCAAAATTTACTTAAATAAGCCAATTTTACTCTTGTGATAAGAAATCGATGTCTTCAAGAAGTCGTTTAATTTCTTCTTTATTTGTTCCATCATAAAATCCGCGAACACGACGTTTTTGATCCACTAAAACAAAATTCTCCGTATGAACCATATCGTACAACTGGTCAGGGCGACCTAATTTCACTGCTAAGTATGATTTTCTGGCCATTGTATAAATCTCTTTTTTATCTCCGGTGACCAAATTCCATTTGCTGTCTACAACACCGTATTTTACAGCATAAGCTTTTAAAACGGAAACACTGTCTACTTCTGGAAATACAGTATGGGAAAGTAACATTACTTTGGGATTATTAAGAACAGCCTTTTGAACTTCCGATAAATTTGTCGACATTTTTGGACAAATTGATCCGCAAGTCGTGAAGAAAAAGTCGGCTACATAAATTTTTCCTTCGTAGTTTTTTTGAGTAATGGTGTCACCATTTTGATTTACAAAAGAGAAATCAGCAATGGTGTGGTATTTACTTTTGTATTGAATCGTACTGTCAACCAGTTCAGGATTTACATCAGAAGGATTGTAAATGGGTAAAGTTTTTTGTGGCTTTAAAGCCGAATAAAATAGGGATATAGTTACTACCGAAAATACAATTAAAACAATAAAGAATTTGCGGTATTTGTATAGTAAAGATTTCATAAACAGAATTTGGCGCAAAAATACGAAAAGGAGTTTTTAAAAGCCTAATGAACCTTAGCTTTTAACAGGAGATTAAAAAGTTTCGCCACGAATTACACTAATTTACACGAAATTAATATGTTCTCTGAAATCATAAGCAGAGAGAAATTAGTGAAAATTAGTGTAATTCGTGGCAAACTTATTTGACACTTTAGGTTTTAACCTTTCTAATAGACTTGTTTACTAAATACAATCCAACTAAGGTAACAGCTGCGCCAATTGCAATAGCCTGCGTAAGGGTTTCTCCAAAAATGAATGATCCCAAAACCATCGCTACAATCGGATTTATATAAACATAAATACTGCTAATTTCCGTTGGAAGATGCTGTAACGTATAAATAAAAGCGATAAAAGTTAAGACCGAACCAATAATGATTAAATAAGCAATTGCCCACCAGGAATTTAAAGAGATTTCACTCAAAGGAATATTGGTTCCTGCAGCTTCTGTAATTCCAAATAAAAACACACTTGAAATCAGCATCTGCAATCCTAAACTAAAATACGGATTAAAACTTGACGCTTTTTTCTTGGTTTCCAAAATTCCGAAGGCCCAGGTAATAGTTGAAGCGACCATTAAAATGATTCCGAATTGAAAATCAGGCCTTAAAAAATCAGATAAGTAATCCATGAAAATGATGCAGATTCCGCCGAAACTAATCAGGATTCCGAATAAAGCCACTCTGGCGATTTTTATACCATTAAAAAAATTGATAATAATAATCCAAATTGGGAAGAGAGCACTAATAATAGCACCTAATCCACTACTGATATATTTTACGCCCCAAGTGCTTAGGCCGTTGCTTAAGGCAAAATTCAGTATAGATAAAATAATAATTGTTTTCCATTGTTTTCCTTTTGGCCAGGGTTCTTTTTTAATTAGAAAATAACCAACATAAAGCAAACCGCCCAAAAATTGACGGATGGTTGCTACCTGAAGCCCAGGCATATGTCTAACAGCTTCTTTTGATGCCAGCCAGGTCGTTCCCCAAAAGAAACTTACCCAGCATAAAGCCAAAATTGGAAACCCTATTGCTTCAATTTTTCCTGAAAAGGCATTCTGAATTTTTGCTCTCACTTTTATATTTTTTCTTTTGACAAATATTCCAAAAACAATTTCAAATATTCCGAAAAACCGGACATAATATTCATGAAACTTTTCGTTTAAATCCATTCGGAAATTGAATGTAAATCCTCAGGTCAATATTATTGGTAAATTTTAACATAATAATCAAAATAATAACAATATGTTTGTATATATACTAAAACAATAAAGAAAAATGATTAAACAGCTTACTAAACCTATGTTTTGTGTCGTTTCTGCAATGTTTACATTCAGCGCAGTTGAAGCTCAGGATGCAAAACCAAAAGAACCGGGTATTAATGTTTCTTACATGAATACGAAAATTAGTCCAAGTCAGGATTTTTTTCAATATGTAAACGGAACCTGGTTAGATAAAACCGAAATTCCGAGTGACAGAAATTCATGGGGAAGTTTTAATGAACTGCGTCAGAAAACAGACGAAAATTCATTGGCGATCTTAAAAGAAGCTTCAAAAGATCCGAAGTATAAATCAAGTACAGATCAGGGTAAGGCAATTGCTTTATTTAATACGATCATGGATACTGTTGGAAGAAATAAAAGAGGCGTTACACCACTTCAGCCTTACTTAAAGAAAATCGACGCTATTAAAAATGTAGCCGATTTACAAAATTATCTTACTGAAATGCAATCTCAGGGTGGCGCTGGTTTCTTTGGAGTTTTTGTTGGAGCTGATGCTAAAAACAGTAATAAAAATTCAGTTAATTTAGGTCCTGGAACTTTAGGATTGTCAGATAAGGATTACTACAATTCTGATGATAAAGATTCTAAAGAAAAACGTGAAAAATATGAGATTCACGTGGCTCGAATGCTGCAATATATTGGAGAATCTCCTGCAAAAGCAAAAGAAAGTGCAAAACAAATTTTGGCTTTAGAGGTTGAAATGTCTGCACCAAGATTAGATCGTGTTGAACGCAGAGATCGTAGAAAACAATACAATCCAACTGCGGTTGCTGATTTGAAAAAAAATACACCTTCTATTCAATGGGATAAATATTTCACCGGAATCGGAATGACAAAATTAGATACTGTGAATGTTGCTCAGCCTCGTTACATGATCGCTTTAGAAAAAACTTTTACTGAAAAGAAAATAGAAGCATGGAAAGAGTACCTAAAATGGTCTTTACTAAACAGGGCGGCATCAACACTGACTACAGAAATAGAAAATGCAAATTTTGATTTCTACGGAAAAACATTGACAGGAGCTTTAAAACAACGTCCGCGTGAGGAAGTTGCTTTGCAGGTAATCAATGGTGCAACTGGAGAAGCTTTAGGAAAACTTTATGTAGAGAAATTGTTCCCTGCTGAAGCTAAAGATAAAGCTAAAAACATGATTGCGAATGTAATGCAGGCGTACAGAAACAGAATCAATGCGTTGCCTTGGATGTCAGCTGAAACTAAGACAAAAGCTATTGAGAAATTAAACAAACTAACGGTTAAAATTGGATATCCTGATAAATGGAAAGATTATTCAGCTTTAGAACTTAAAAATGTTAACGAAGGCGGAACTTATTTTGATAACATGAAAAATTTATCAAAATGGTCTTACGCAGAAAACCTTGCTAAATTAGGTAAGCCAGTTGATAAAACAGAGTGGGGAATGTCACCACAAACGGTAAACGCTTATTTCAATCCATCTTATAACGAGATTGTTTTTCCTGCAGCGATTTTACAACCACCTTTCTACAATTATCAGGCTGATGAAGCTGTAAATTATGGTGGAATTGGAGCTGTTATCGGTCACGAAATCTCTCATGGTTTTGATGATTCTGGTGCACGTTACAATGCAGACGGAAACCTAGTTGACTGGTGGACTGCTGATGATTTAAAACAATTTACAGCTCTTGGAGGTGAACTTGCAGCGCAATATAGCGCCTTAGAGCCATTGCCGGGAATTCACGTAGATGGTAAATTTACTTTAGGAGAAAACATTGGTGATTTAGGAGGTACAAATGCAGCTTACGATGGTTTGCAGTTGTATTTGAAAGCAAATGGAAATCCAGGTTTAATTGACGGATTTACGCCAGAACAACGTTTCTTTATTTCATGGGCTACAGTTTGGAGAACTAAATCAAGAGATGAGGCTATAAAAAGTCAGGTTAAAACAGATCCGCACTCTCCGGGAATGTACAGAGCGGTAGTGCCAATTCAGAATTTGGATACTTTTTATCAGGCTTTCGGAATTAAAGCAGGAGACAAAATGTACGTAGAACCAGCAAAAAGAGTTAAAATCTGGTAATATATTATATTGACAAGCATAAAAAAAACGGCGCTAATTTTAGCGCCGTTTTTGTTTTATCTATTTAATTGCAATAAAAATATCGACTTCGGCATTTCCCGGATTTTGTGCTTTCTCTCCGTAAATTTCAAAATCTGCGGTAAAACTTCTGTCCAGATCTGAATTCCAAATCTTCATCCATTCATTAAAAACAATGTTTTCATGAAGATTTCCTTTTGCAGTAAACTTTTCATAAGTTGCTTTTTCAATAGTTTTCCCGGTCATTCCTTCCGGAATAAAATCTAAAGAGCTTACAAGGTATCCTAAAATGGTTGTGTAAGGTTTTGTGTGATCTTTTTCGTAGTCGGTATAGACACAATAAAGAGCATTATCAATTTTATTCGAAATTTTTTCAGCAGTCCCTTCTGCCATAAATTTGTTCCAAAGAGCCGGAATATCTTGTCCAGACTGACCATTTTCATTAGTCGTTCGCACTGAAATCCCAATAATACTAAATTTTTGAATATCCATTTTTAGTTAAATTATTTTGTTTGATTTCAAATTTACGATCACAGTACGACAACAGTGTGTCAGCAGGAAATTGAAAAAGATATATTTAAGAGCTTATTTTGTATTGCTGTAAATATAAGCTTCAATTGCTTTTAATTCTTCATCAGACATTGCCTGAGTTACCGGAAAATTAGTTTTCATAACAGAGAACTGACTAGGATCAACAATTGGATCTGCATTTCCTTTTAAGAAAGTAACAATATTACCTTTTTTGTCTTTATACATTTTTCCGATTTCCTGAATACTTGGGCCAATAATTTTTTGATCTACCTGATGACAGGAAACGCAATTTCCTCTTCCTTCAAAAATGTCTTTTCCTAAAGCTTCCGGTGTTTTGGCTTCCGCCGATTCGCCTTCTGAATAGGTTTCTGTTGTGGTTGTATCAGGATTTTCAGTTGTTTCTTTTTTACAAGATGCGAAAGCTAAAACGGCAGATAAGAATAATACTTTTTTCATTTTCTTATTTCTTATTTAATAATATTGCTGCTTCTTTAGCAAAATAAGTCGAAATAATACTGGCTCCCGCACGCTTGATGCAATAAAGTTGCTCCATCATAATTTTGTCATTATCCAGCCAACCCCTTTCGGCAGCAGCCTTAATCATGGCGTATTCTCCTGAAACGTGAAAAACAGTTACCGGAACATTTACGGCATTTTTTACTTCGCGTACAATGTCAAGATAAGCAATTCCGGGTTTTACCATAACCATATCAGCACCTTCTTCAACATCCATAAGGGTTTCTCTGATCGCTTCGATACGATTAGCATAATCCATTTGGTATGTTTTTTTGTCTTTCGGAACAACTACATCAGCTTCTCTCGGCGCACTGTCCAAAGCATCACGAAACGGCCCGTAAAATGCAGAAGCATATTTAGCCGAATAACTCATAATTCCCACATTATGAAATCCTGCTGCATCCAATCCTTGGCGTAAACGCAAAATACGTCCGTCCATCATATCACTTGGCGCTACAAAATCAGCTCCGGCTTGTGCGTGCGAAACGGCCATTTTTACCAATGCGTCGTTGGTGACATCATTGGAAACATCGCCATTTTCGATAATTCCGTCATGACCATAAATAGAGTAGGGATCAAGGGCAACATCCGGCATTACAACCATTTCAGGACAAGCAGCTTTAATGGCTTTAATAGCATTTTGCATTAATCCGTTTGGATTCCAGGCTTCTTTTCCGGTATTGTCTTTTAATGATTCGTCTACTTTTACATAAATGTTGACAGCGCGAATTCCTAAAGCGAAAATTTCTTTTACTTCTTCTACTGTCAAATCAATAGAGCGACGGAAAATTCCCGGCATTGATGGGATTTCAACTTTATAATTTTCGCCTTCTGCAATAAACATTGGAAACATAAAATCACTTGGACTTAATGTTGTTTCGCGAACTAAACTACGGATAGATTCATTTACTCGTAGTCTTCTGCCTCTTTGTAATGGGAACATATTTTTTTGTTTAAAGTTTCATGTTTCAGGTTTTGTCCTGAAGTTATTCTAATATTTTTTATGTAATTGAAGCGGTATAAATCGCTTTTATGGTTTTATCAAGTTTTTGGTTAAATTCATCATCAGACTGGCCAGCAGAAAGACCTTCAGACAATGCTCGTGAGAAGCTGGCGATCAATCCGTGGTTTTGTGTCAGTTTAGCATTGGCTTCTTCTTCTGAATATCCTCCGGATAATGCCACAACACGTACAACATGCGGATCAGACATTAGTTCTTTATAAAAATCATTTACAGTCGGAATAGACAATTTCAACATTACTTTTACATCTTTATCAAGTAAATTAAGCTGTTTCTTTATTTCTTCTTTCAGAATTTCTTCTGATTTTTCTTTGTCAGCACTGTAAATATCAACCTCCGGTTCAATGATCGGCACAAGTCCTTTTTCAAAGATTTGTTTTCCTACTTCAAATTGTTGTTTCACTACTTCACGAATTCCTTCGGCATTTGCTTCTTTGATAACAGAACGCATTTTGGTTCCAAAAACGTTTTTTTCTACAGCCCGTGTCAGCAGTTCCTCTAAATTAGAAATCGGTTTCATCAGCTGTACGCCATTAGCAAGATCAGCAAGTCCTTTGTCGACTTTTAAAAACGGAACAATGTTTTTCTTTTCCCACAAGTAATCAGCAGTCCATTGTCCGTCGATTTTGCGATCCATGGTGTTTTCAAACAAAATAGCTCCCAGGATATAGTCACTTTTAAAGGCAGGACTCTTAATTATACGGGTTCTCATTTCATGTACAAGAGTGTACATTTCTTCATCATTCGTAAAACTGCTTTCCTGAACGCCATATTGTGATAAGGCTTTTGGTGTGCTTCCACCGCTTTGGTCTAATGCTGCGATAAATCCTTTTCCGGAATGCATTTGATCTAATTGTGCAATATTCATTTCTCTTTCCATAATATTTAGATTTTAGATTGAAGATTTTAGAGTAAATTACAATTTAAATTTATGATTACAAATAAGTTACCTGAATATTGGGTTCAATTTATGAGATCCATTCACGCGGATTTTCCAAAACATTTACTAATTTCTCTTCTCCACTTCCTGCTTCTGCATGATGATCATAAACCCATTGCACATGCGGAGGCAGACTCATCAAAATGCTTTCAATTCTTCCGTTGGTTTTTAAACCGAATAAAGTGCCTTTGTCATGAACCAAATTGAACTCAACATAGCGACCACGACGGATTTCCTGCCAATTTCTGTTTTCAGGAGTATAGGCTAAATTTTTTCTTTTCTCAACAATTGGAACATAAGCTTCCAAGAAACTATTTCCGACTTCAGAAACGAAATTGAACCAATCTTCCATCGACATTGATTCATTTGCTTTGCAATAATCAAAGAACAAACCGCCAATTCCGCGGGCTTCGTTTCGGTGGGCATTCCAGAAATAAGCATCACATTGTTTTTTATATTTTGGATAAAACTCAGGATTGTGTTTGTCACAAGCCGTTTTACAGGTTTGATGAAAGTGCGTTGCATCTTCTTCAAACAAATAATAAGGCGTTAAATCCTGACCACCGCCAAACCATTGTTCGATTACTTTTCCGTGTTCATCGTACATTTCAAAATAACGCCAATTGGCATGAACCGTTGGTGTCATTGGATTTTTTGGATGTAATACCAAACTTAATCCGCAGGCAAAAAAATCGGCTTCGCCAACGCCAAACATTTTCTGCATCGCTTCCGGCAATTTTCCATGAACAGCTGAAATGTTTACACCGCCTTTTTCGAAAACGGCACCGTTTTCAATTACACGCGTTCTTCCGCCGCCGCCTTCCGGACGTTTCCAAAGATCTTCACGGAATTTTGCAGTTCCGTCAACAGCTTCTAATCCGGCGCAGATTTGATCTTGTAGATTTTGTATGTAGGCGTAAAATTTATCTTTCATGAGTATTGTATTCTGATTTAAGCAATCCAAAATAAACAGTGTTTTGCAATTCGCCATCACCATTTCTAAATTCGTCTCTTAAAATTCCTTCTTTTTTGAAATTATGTTTTAATGCAACCCGTTGACTTGCAAAGTTAATTTCTGATGTGCAGATGAAAACCTTGTTCAGCTTCAATTCATTGAAACAAAATTCAAGTGCAGCTAAAACCATTTTTGATGTGATTCCCTTTCCCTGATAATCTTCATCGGTAAAATAACCTAATTCACATTTTGAGATGCGATAATCAATAGTTTTTACGCACAAATAACCAATTAAGTCATTGGTTTTGATGTCTCTTGCGAAAAAATAAAAGCCTTCGCTATTTTTTTCTTTTTCAAGATTGACAGCCATAAAACCTTCTGCCTTCTTTAAAGAATCAGAATTAGCTAATGTCACCGGAAAAGTTTTGTGAATGTGATTTTTGTTTTTATTTACTAACGTGAAAAATTCTGCAGCAGTAACATCTTCAATTCGATCTATTTTCCAATCTGTAAAACTCATGTTTATTTGTTTTTAGCCGAGGCGATTTTGGAGTTTATTCCGAAGGAAAAAACTTTGCTTTCTCGTTGTATATATTGGTAAAGAGCCAACGTTTTATTTTCAAAATTATAGTTTTCCACTTTTGAAAATTCCATTAAAAAATCAGCAAATTGCTCAAGTTGATTGAAATCTAAATGACGACGAACTAATAATGTAATTAATTCTTCATTTTGATATTCTACTAAACTTTCAATGTTTAAACCGAATTCTTTTAACTGATTTTCAATATCGAATTTTTCATCATCGGTCAAAGGCTGAGGTACAAAATCAAGAGAGCGCAATGTTTTCAGGACATTGTCAATTCTGATGCTTTCGTCGTCTCTTAGGCCTTTGTTGAGCATTGTTTTTTGAGTTTTCAGTCGCAGTCACAGTTTTCAGCTTTGAAGTGTGACTGAAAACTGCGACTGTTCACTGTATACTATTGATTGTATTCCTTCACAGCGTCAATAAACGCTTTAGCATGATCTACAGGGATATTTGGTAAAATTCCGTGACCTAAATTTACAACATATTTAT
>RCUK01001675.1_pt1 | contig 13484 bp, 14 predicted proteins | sample 2166381 | NCBI WGS metagenome assembly RCUK01 (sample SAMN09932809, study PRJNA488358) | compost metagenome | isolation source: compost soil in an enriched community | place: Germany: Experimental Botanical Garden
GCGCTTGCATGGCATGCAAGAGGTCAGCGGTTCGACTCCGCTAAGCTCCACCATCGAAGGCCCTGCGGAAATCCCGCGGGGCCTTCGTCCATTCTACCCCGGTTCGCCGGTCCATACCCAAGCCGCAAGGCGCGGGGCTTTAGCTCAGTTGGTAGAGCGCTTGCATGGCATGCAAGAGGTCAGCGGTTCGACTCCGCTAAGCTCCACCATCAAAGGCCTCGCGGAACCCCCGCGGGGCCTTTGTCCATTCCGGCCTCCGGTGACGCCGCATTAACCGACGCCGCCCTAGTCCCGGCCGCAGTATGCGTTTCCAGACCTTCGCCGCCGCCCTTGTCCTGATCGTGCTCCTGGCCGCCTGGCTGTCGCTGAACGACGACGGGTCTCCAGCAGATCGAGCCGCCGCCGCGCCGTCGCCGACCGCCGTGGCCCACGGCGCCGACCTGTCGTGCCGGGTCGCCTATGTCCATGACGGCGACAGCCTGAGGTGCGAGGACGGCGCCCGCATCCGTCTCCACGCCGTCGCGGCGCGCGAGACGGACGAGACCTGCGCCCCCAGCCACCCCTGCCCCGCCGCCTCGGCGGCCGCCGCCACCCGCACGCTGAAGCGCCTGACCGAGGGGCGCGACCTGGTCTGCCGGGCCACAGGCCGCAGCTATGACCGCGTCACCGCCATCTGCTGGACGCCGGAAGGCGCCGAGGTCAACTGCGCCATGATCCGCAGCGGCACGACCGTGATCTGGCCCCGCTACAATCGCCAGACGCCGCTCTGCGTCTGAGCGACAGATCATACGGCGCCAGACTGCCTTTTTCCGGCGATAGGGGGTATGGAAGCCGCCATATTTTCATTCAGAGGCATGATCCGCCCGTGAGCTCATCGCTGACCGCGTCCTCCGCCGAGGACCAGACCAAGACCCGCGCCATCGTCCCCGTGTCGATGCGGGGCTATGACGCCGACTTCCAGGCCTTCGCCGACGCCCTGGGCGCCTCCTTCTCGCGCTACGGCTTCGCCGTGATCGCCGACCACGGCCTGGATCAGGCGACGATCGACGCCGCCATCGCCGACGCCAAGGCCTTCTTCGCCCTGCCCGAGGATGTGAAGCGTCAGTATCACCAGGCCGGCACCGGCGGCGCGCGCGGCCTGACCCCCTTCGGCGTCGAAGCCGCCAAGGGCGCCGCCGCCGTCGACCTGAAGGAGTTCTGGCATGTCGGCCGCGAACTGCCCGCAGGCCACCCCTATCGCCAATACATGCGCGACAACGTCTGGCCGACCGAGATCGAAGGCTTCCAGAGCCACCTCTACGGCATGTTCGAGGCCCTGGATCAGCTGGGACGCAAGATCCTCAAGGCCATCGCCCGCTACATGCAGCTGGGCGACGACTATTTCGAGGACAAGGTCGAGCTGGGCAACAGCGTCCTGCGCATGCTGCACTATCCGCCGGTTCCGGCCGACGCGCCGGGCGTGCGCGCGGGCGCCCATGAGGACATCAACGTCATCACCCTGCTGCTGGGCGCCGAAGAAGCCGGGCTGCAACTGAAAGACGCCGACGGCGAATGGCTGGACATCGCCCCGCCCGCCGGCGCCCTGGTGGTCAACATCGGCGACATGCTGCAGCGCCTGACCAACCACGTCCTGCCGTCGACGACGCACCGCGTGGTCAACCCGGCCCCCGAGCGTCGCGGCTTCGCCCGCTACTCGACGCCCTTCTTCCTGCACTTCAACCCGGACTTCCCGATCGAGACCCTGCCCTCGACCATCACCCCGGAAAACCCGGACCGCTATGCCGGCAAGACCATCCTGGCCGAGGACTTCCTGATGGAACGCCTCAAGGAGATCCGCCTGATCTGATCGGGCGCATCCCGGAATGAAAAAGGGCCGGCGGAGCGATCCACCGGCCCTTTTTGCCGTCCGCTTTTCCTAGCGGGAGATGCGCAATCGGGTGATGTCCTGGCCGATCTCGGCGAAGTTCTTGCTCAGGTCGTCGCCGGTCTTGGGCAGATAGGCCCGGTCCTCGCCAGAGGCGCAGCTCTTCAGAATGGAGGCCGCATTGGCGTCGTCGATCTGGAATCCGACCGTATAGACGATGACGCCGTCCGCCTTCATGTTCTCGCACAGCCGGGTCGCCTGGGCGAAGGGATCGCCGTTGGTCGCATTGCAGTCGATCGTGCCCGTCGTCACCCCCGAACAATAGGCCACGTTGAACTCGCCATCGGTCATCAGGATGACGGACTTGATGGTTTCCGCCGGGTTCTTGGGCCCGGCGTAATAGGTCGGCCACAGGCTGTTGAACGTGTCCGACACGGCATACCAGCCCCAGGCCAGCCCGATCTGACCCGCCGTGCCGCCCGACGCCCTCAACCCGTTGATCAGGTCGGTCAGGGTCTTCCGGTTGGAGGTCAGGGGCTGGATCACGGCCGAGGGACAGTCGCCGGCGTCATACTTGCGCCCCACCGGATTTCCGCCGGGCGAGGCGTTGGTATAGGCGGCGCCGCCGATCCTTTCGGTAACGCAATTGGAGAGATCGAGCGACGTCAGCGAACTGGCGTTGCCCCGCCTGAAAATGCGCCACTCGCAACCGTTCTGGCCGCACCGCGCCTCGCCGCCGCTGGTATAGGTCCCGTAGTTCGCGCCGTTCACGCCGATCGAGAAGCTGTTGGCCGTGACGTTGCCGATCTCGAACGAGCTGTTGTTGATCTGGGTCATGCCCCGCACGCCGCTGATGCGGACGGTCGAGGGCCTGGCCTTGTCGCCAGTGTCCGTAGTGACGGCCGACATGCCGTGGCCGGCCGAGGTGATCACCACTGAACAGTCCGACACCAGGCATTTGCGGATCGTGCCGCCCGAATAGCTGCTGGAATAGCCGCTGGTGCTGACCGCCGACCAGCTGCTGCCGTTGAAGGTCTCCAGCGAGAAGGTGTTGTTGGCGCGGGCGGCGACCCTATAGGCCCGATCGTTGAGAGCGCTCAGGCGCCAGGAGCCGCTGTTGGCGGTGATGCCGCTGATCCACACGAAATCGCCGTTCTGGAATCCGTGGGCGTTCGAGGTGATGACCACCGGATTAGCCCGCGAAATCGAACTGATCGACTTGCTCGACCCCGTCGTCCAGGCCGCGCCGGTGATGGCCGTGGCGCCGGTCGGCGCGCCGCGCGCGCCGACGACATAGCTCCCCATGTTGACGCTGGTCGAATAAGGCACGATCGCCATGCGGGAATAGAAGCTCGACTGATCCGTCTGGACGACGATGGTGACCAGTTGCCGAGCCGCCGCCTTCAGCGCGTCAAGCTTGGACTGGGGCGGACAGTTTCTGCTGCAATTGTCCATCGAACCGGTGATGTCGACCACCAGGGCGACCTCGACGTTACGCGATGAGCGGTCGACCTGGGACTCGGTGCTGACCGGCAGATAGTCGTCCAGCAGCCTGCCGTAGGGGGGCAGGACGATGTTGGCGACAAGCACCTTCACATTCACCTTGGCGTCCGCCACGACCACCTTGTTCCGAAGCACGAAAGTAGCGGTGTCGCCGCTGCCTTCGACGAAATAGCCCGGCATGTTGGCCTTCAGCGCAGCCATGCCCACCGTCGTGATTTCCTGATCCGTCGACGCGGTGGATCGCGCGGCGGCCAGGGCGGCGGCGTCCAGTGCGTCCTGAAGATTGGCCCTGACCTTGGACGCCTGATGCAGGTCGACGGCGCCCAGGGTCATCATCAGCAGGACCGGCAGGGCCAGGCCGAACATCATGGCCACATTGCCGCGCGTGCCCGCGGCGAACCGCGCAGCAAACCTCCGCGTTGCGCCCGCCAGCCGATTGAACCCTTTCGTCAGCCTGTTCGTCACCGTCTCGGCCCCTGAATTCCGCAGCGGACACAGGCCCGCATTCCGATGAACCGTGACGGTTTTCAGTTAAGGCTTGGCCCTATGCTGACGGTTAACGCCGCCTTAGCGGTCCACGCAGGCGTCCAGCCCCTGCTGACGCACCGTGCCCATGGCGGCCTGGATGCGGCTGGCCCGCCGACGGACATAGGGGCCGGGGTCGGCGGCCCGATAGCGGCGCGGGCTGGGCAGGATGGCGGCCAGGCGCGCAGCCTCGCGCGCCGTCAGGTTCTCGGCGCTCTTGTTGAACCAGCGACGCGAGGCGGCCTCGGCGCCATAGACGCCCGGCGCCCATTCGGCGACGTTCAGATACATCTCCATGATCCGGCGCTTGCCCCAGACCAGTTCGATCAGACCGGTGTAGCCGACCTCCAGCCCCTTGCGGACCCAGTCTCGGCTCGGCCAGAGGAAGACGTTCTTGGCCGTCTGCTGACTGATGGTCGAGGCGCCGCGCCTCTTGTCCGAACCACGCTGCTCGGCCCGCTCATTGGCCTCCATCGCCTTCTGGATGGCCTCGACGTCAAAGCCGTGGTGCTGGCAGAAGCGGGCGTCCTCGGCGGCGATCACCGCCTCGACCAGACGCGGCGAGATATGGTCCAGCGACCGCCAGCGATAGTCCATGCCATGCCCCGCCGCCGCCTGCTGGACCATCAGGATGGTGAACAGCGGCGGCGCGAAGCGATGCAGCACCACCCCGCCGATCGGGATCAGGGCCAGGATCAGCAGCAGGGTCAGCAGCGGGCGCCGCTTGCGGGTCTTCGCACGGGTCATGGCGTCATCCTGCCGGAGGAAGGTTGAGAAATCACGGTCACGCTGAAGCTATGCTCGTCATTCTCGGGCCTGTCCCGAGAATCCAGAGACTCGACGTCGCCCGGGAAGTGTAGCGGTCGATCATCCAGCCTCTGCGACTCTGGATCCTCGGCACAAGGCCGAGGATGACGGCAGGAAGGCGGATTACAGCGAGACCACGCCCGCCTGACCGTCTTCGTCGGCCCAGGCGATGCGGGCCGAACCCGCGCTCATGGCCAGGGCGACGATGGGCGCGCCCTTGTCTTCCTTGATGAAGGCCAGCCCCTGCCCGGCCGGATCGGCCCACCAGACGCGGCCGTCTTCCAGGCCTGCGGCCAGCCGCCCATGCTGTTCGGCGGCGGCGACGTGGGCGATCAGGGTCGTCTCGTCAAAGCCGATCTCGGTCGCCTCGCGCCCCATCGGGCCATTGGCGCCGATGAAGGGCCACAGCACCACGCCCTGCGCGCCCGAGGTCGCCAGCAGCTGCCCCTTGGCCATGAAGGCGAAGCTCTTCACCTTGGTCGGATAGCCGCCCATCCGCATGTTCTTCTGATCCTTCAGCCGCCAGCCGTGCAGTTGCGCGTCCTGCATCGAGGTGACGACGAAGGCGCCGTCGGGCGAGAAGGCCACCGCCAGGTGCGACCCGGCCCAGGCCAGCTTGACCGGCTGCTGCTGCTCGATGCGCGCGTACCACAGGGCCGCCCCGCCATAGGTGGCGGTGGCGATGCGCCGCCCCTTGGGATCAAAGGCCACGCCGGATACGGTGCGCTCGTGCTGGAAGTCGCGGCGGAAGGTCACGTCCTTCACATCGATCACCGACAGGGTGCGCCCCGCGGAAAAGGCGATCAGGCCCGAAGCCGGCGAAGCGGCGATGGAATCGATCCACTGCCCCTTGGCGGTGGCCAGCAGCACCGCCTCGCCCTCGCGGCTCCACACCACCTTGCCGTCGTCGCCGCCGGTGACGACGCCCTCGCCCGAGGGGTGGACGGCGGCGCACAGGATGGCGCCGTCATGGACCTCGCTGCGGGCGCCGTTCTCGAACCGCACCGAGCCGTCGCCCAGGGCGAAGATCGCGCCCGTCTTGTCGAACAGGGCGGCGGTGACCTGGGCGTCGAAGGAGAAGGTCGTCATGTCGGCTCGCAGGCAGGGAAAAAAAGTCAGACGCGCCTCATAGCGCCCCGCGTCGCGTCTGTCGCGCTTCGGGCCTATAGAGCGGCCCATGACCCTGCTGCTCATTCCCGGCTTCATGGCCGACGCGACCCTGTGGGACGCCATGGCGGACGATCTGGCCCCGTTCGGGCCTCTGGTCGCGACCGACCTCAGCCGGGGCGAGGACATCGAGACCATGGCCGCCGCCCTCCTCAGCGACGCGCCCGACACCTTCGTCGCCGTCGGCTTTTCCATGGGCGGCTATGTGGCGCGCGAACTGGCGCGGATCGCGCCGGAGCGGGTCAGCGCCCTCATCCTGATCGCCACCTCGGCGCGCGGCGATACCGAAGAGCTGATCCGCCAGCGCCGCTCCGCCCTGAAGGCCGCACCGAAGGCCTTCAAGGGCCTGAGCCGCCCGGCCATCGTCTCATCGCTGCATCCCGATCTGGCGACCGACGAGGCCATGATCGCGCGCGTCCGCGACATGGGCCTGAGGCTCGGCGGCGAGGTCTTCCATCGGCAGTCGGCCATGGCCCGCGCCGGCGACCTGGACCGACTGGACAAGATCACCCAGCCGACCCTGATCATCGCCGCCGACGCCGACCGCCTGCGCGGGCCGGATGAGGCCGAAGAGCTGTATCGGAGGATCGCCGGCTCGACGCTGGTTCATATCCCTGACAGCGGTCACATGATCCCGCTGGAACAGCCGGAGGCGCTGGCGAAGGTGATGACGGACTGGCTGGCGGGCCAGCCCCCCCTCTAGCCGTCATCCCCGCGAAGGCGGGGACCCAGGCGGCAAGAACGGGCAGAGGTTGCGCCTCTGAAATGCGAACCGGCATAGGCTCCTGACGTCTGGATCCCCGCCTTCGCGGGGATGACGGCAGTTTCAGAACGACATCTTACTTATGCGTCTCGACCCAGCGCTGGGTCATCAGCGCGCCCGAGGCGTAGGCCTCCTGCAACTCGACGCTCCAGTAGTTGAGCATGTCCAGCGGGATGACCGCGCCCGAGACGGCGCAGACGACGTGGTCGCCGCCCTTGACGATCTCGAACTCGGGCGTGCCGTAGATCACCTTGGCCTCGACCCGGGCGCGAGGGGGCGGGTTCATGCCGCGCAGGCCTCGAACCCGGCCTTGAGCGCGGCCTCGTCCAGATCGCGGCCGATGAAGACGGCGCGGCTCCAGCGGCGTTCCTTGTCGCCCCAGGGCTTCTGCAGGTCGCCTTCCAGGATCATGTGCACGGCCTGGAAGACCAGGCGGCGGTCCTCGCCGTCCACGTCGATGATGCCCTTGGCGCGCAGGATGTTCTGGCCCTGCTCGCCCAGCAGCTTGTCCAGCCAGGCGGTGAACCTGGCGCCGTTCAGCGGGCGATCCAGCGTCAGCGAGATGCCCTTGATGTCGTCGTTGTGGGCGTGGCCGCGCGGGCCGTGGTCGTGATGATCGTGATCGTGTCCATGATCGTGGTCATGGCCGCAGTGCTCGTCATGGACGTGGTCGTGATCGTGATCATGCCCGTGGCCGCAGTCAGCGTCGTGGACATGCCCCTCGGCGCCGTGCGGCGGGTTCACGAAGTCGGGGCGGACCTCGACAATGCGCTCCAGATCAAAGCCGTGCAGGCCCAGGATCTGATCCAGCGGCACATTGGCGCGTTCGGCGCGGATGATGGGGGCCAGGGGATTGAGGGCGCGCAGGCGGGCCTCGACGGCGGCCAGTTCCTCGTCCGTCGCCAGATCGACCTTGTTCAGGATGATGCGGTCGGCAAACGCCACCTGCTCGCGCGCTTCCTTGGAATCGTCCAGACGCGCCATGACGTGCTTGGCGTCGACCAGGGCCGTCACGCTGTCCAGCTGGGTCTTGGCCTTGACCTCTTCATCGACGAAGAAGGTCTGGGCCACCGGGCCGGGATCGGCCAGGCCCGTGGTCTCGACGATGATGGCGTCAAAGGCAGGCTTGCCCGGACGCTGGCGCTTCATCAGGCCCGAAACCACGCGGATCAGGTCGCCGCGCACCGTGCAGCAGACGCAGCCGTTGTTCATCTCGAACACGTCCTCGTCGGCGCCGACCACCAGGTCGTTGTCGATGCCGATCTCGCCGAACTCGTTGACGATGACGGCGTAACGCTTGCCGTGATCCTCGGTGAGGATGCGGTTCAGCAGGGTGGTCTTGCCGGCGCCGAGGTAGCCGGTGAGGACGGTGACGGGAGTCTTCTGGGTCATGGGCGGCTAGATGGAGCTTCAAGAGAAGAAAGAAAAGGGCGCCGCGCTTTCCTCCCCATTTCATGGGGAGGGGGACCACGAAGTGGTGGAGGGGGCGGCGGAGACGGCTGACGGGGAGTCGCCCCCTCCGTCACGTCGGCTTCGCCGCCGCGCCACCTCCCCATGGAATGGGGAGGAAAGCGCGAGATCAGCAGGCTGGGCAATCCGGCAGGACGCCGCTTTCCAACTGGAAGGTCGTGTGGCTGACGCCAAAGCGGGTGCGGGCCACGGCCTGCGCCTCACCCAAAAGGGCATCGGCGTCGGGCCGGTCATGGACCAGATGCGCCGTCAGGGCCGTGTCCGTGGTCGACAGGCCCCAGATGTGCAGGTCGTGCACCGCGCTGACGCCCGGCAGGGCCAGGAAGGCGTCGCGGACCTCGGCCACCTCGACCCCGTTCGGGGCGGCGTCGAGCGCCAGATTGACCGAATCCTTCAGCAGGCCCCAGGTCCCCAGCAGGATGACGGCGACGATGCCCAGGCTGACCAGGGCGTCGATCACGGCCCATCCGGTCATCAGGATGACGGCCCCGGCGATGACCACGCCCAGCGACACCGCCGCGTCGGCCATCATGTGCAGATAGGCCCCGCGCACGTTCAGGTCCTTGTGCTGGTCCTTCATGAACAGCAGGGCCGTGCCCAGGTTGATGAAGAAGCCGATGCCCGCCACCACCATGATGACGCTGGACTGGACGGGCGCAGGCTCGGCCAGCCGCCGCACGGCCTCAAAGGCAATGGCGCCACAGGCGAAGATCAGCAGCAGGGCGTTGCCCAGGGCCGCCAGCACTGTCGCCTTGCCAAAGCCGTAGGTGCGCTTGGGCCCCGCCGCGCGCCGCGCCAGCCAGGCCGCCCCGCCGGCCATGGCCAGCCCCAGAACATCGGACAGGTTGTGGCCCGCATCGGCCATCAGCGCCGCTGAATCGGCCCAGACGCCGGCCCCGAACTCGCAGACCACAAAGGCCAGGTTGACGATCAGACCAACGGCGTAGCGCCAGTCGCCCGTGTCCACCGGTCCATGATGATGCCCACCGATGCCGTGGGAATGGCCGTGGCCATGGTCATGCCCCGAATGGTCGTGGCCCGCGTGGGAATGCCCCGCGTGGGAATGATCGTGGTCGTGTGCGTGATCGTGCGCCATGCAACCCCTCTAGGCCCGCCCGCCGCTCCGCGTCAACGACAACGAACATAAGTCATTGAATGTAAATATATAACCTATCGGCGCGTCAGTGCTGATGGGTCATCACCAAGAAGCCGATCAGGATCAGGGCCACGCCCAGAATGGCGCCCTCATAGCGCGCCCAGCGCTCCAGCCGCAGGATGGAGTATCCGGCGCTGGCCAGGGCGGCCAGCAATGTCATGCCCAGCACCGTCCCCGCCGCGAAGGCGAGCGTCAGCAGGGCCAGGGCCATGACGCCCTCGGTCGCCGACGACAGGTAGATGGGCAACAGGACCTCGCCCGGCGTCACCGCCATCATCAGCACCAGCCCCCAGAAGGCGGCGCGGTCCGACACGGCGGGCTCGGGAACCTCGGCCTCCGGCCCCGTCGCCGTGACCGGCTTTTGCAGCGAGGCCCGCGCCAGATAGAAGGCGCCGAATATAAAGAGCAGGGCCGCCGAAAGGTGGGGCAGGAGGCCGCCGATCCAGGCGTTCAGCGCCAGACCCGCCGCCACGATCAGCGATCCGACCAGAGCCGTCGAGGCGATGTGGGCCAGCCCTGCCGTCACCGCGACCGTCATGACCCGCATCAGGCTCCACCGCTGCGCCCGGCCCACCAGGACAAAGGGCAGCCAGTGGGTCGGCAGGGCGGCGTGCAGGAAGGCCGCAACGAATCCCCCGCCCAGAAGCGAAATCAGAACGGGCTGCTGGAGATCGGGCGGCGACATTCCGGCCGCTATATCCTGTTACTTTGTAACAGTCGATCCCTTTTATCTCTATTGATAGAGGCTGGCCCGATCCAGCGGCAGGCCGGAGGGGCCGGCCCGGCGCTTCTGGGCCACCGTCTGATAGACCTGCACCGCGCCGCGTTCGAACCCTTTGGCGAACAGGGCGAAATAGACGAGCCACAACCGCGTCCGCGCCTCGCCCGCCAGCCGATAGGCCGCCTCGCGACGCTCATACAGACGCCGCGTCCATTCCCGCAGCGACAGCTCGAAATGCTCGCGCATATCCTCCACGTCCAGGGTCTCGAAACCGAGCCGCCCCAGGTTGGTGACGGTCATGCCGATGGTGTCCAGCTCGCCGCCAGGGAAGATGAAGCGGGTGATGACCCGGGTCGTCGGCGTCGGGCGCAGCCTGTCCTTGCCGCCGCGCCGCACCGACGCCTGATGGAAATAGAGGCCGCCCGGCTTCAACAGGCGGCGCATCTGCTCGAAATGCCGCTCATGGTTGGCGAAGCCGGCGTGCTCGAACATCTCCACCTGGGCGATGGCGTCATAGACCCCGGCGGCGTCGACCTCGCGATAGTCCTTGAGCTCCAGCGTCACCTTGTCCGACAATCCCATGCGCTCGACCTTGGCGCGAGCGAAGTCGAGCTGGGCCTGACTCAGGGTCACGCCGTGGACATGGACGCCGTACTTGCTGGCCGCCCAGCAGGACAGACCGCCCCAGCCGCAGCCCACGTCAAGCATGCGCTGCCCCGGTTTCAGTCGCAGCTTGCGACAGATGCGGTCCAGCTTCTCCTGCTGAGCCGCCTCCAGCGTGACGTCATGACGGGTGAAGTAGGCGCTGGAATAGACCATCTCGGGATCCAGAAAGAGCCCGTAGAAGTCGTTGCCGACATCATAGTGGAACTGGATGAAGTCCTGATCCCGCCGACCGCTGCGATCCCGCCCGACCCCGTCGTCCCCTGTCGCGTCCCAGGCCGGGAGCGATTCGACCTCCCCATCTCCTCGCCCCAGCAGAAAGGGCAGAGCCTCGCGCGCCACCAGCCAGCGATCGATTGCGCGCTTCAGATGCACCGCGCGCCCGTGGTCCCAGCGGTCCGCGGCCTCCAGGGGACTGCCGCCCTCGACCCTGAGGTCGCCCACGGCGATCAACTCGAACAGGGTCATCAAGCCCGGCTTCAGGATGATGCGGCGGACCGCGCTGGGCCGCGTCACCACGATCTGGATGTCGTCGCGAGCGCCCGGACCCAGCGGCAGGACCTCGCCATTCCACAGGCGCAAGGAAAGATCGGCTTTAAGATGCTCGGCGATGTGGCCGACGATACGACGCGCGGCGATGATGCGCCGGTCAGTAATCTGGTTCACGCGAAAGCCCCTCGAAACGTTGTTCGTCAATTACACAGGCTCGCGGGTCGGGCTAGGCTGTCGGGGGAAATCGGCGCTCGCACAGGGTTTTCGCCCCGTGCACGTTGACTCTGCCCCGCCCTTCCGTATATGTCGCCGCTCTTCGCCCGCAGGGTTTCCTGACGGGCGCATTCTTTTTTGCGTTCACGCTGAGGCTTCCAAATGTACGCGGTGATCAAGACCGGCGGAAAGCAGTACCGGGTCCAACCGGGCGATGTGATTGTTGTCGAGAAACTCGACGGCGACGCTGGCGCTGCCGTCAATTTCGGTGAAGTCCTCATGCTGGGCGGCGACAAGGGTGTTACGGTCGGCGCTCCGCTGATCGACGGTGCGGCGGTTGCTGCAACCCTGGTCGAAACCCGCAAGGGCGAGAAGATCAAGATCTTCAAGAAAACCCGTCGTCAGGGCTATCGCCGCACGAACGGTCATCGTCAGATGGAAACCGTCCTGCGCATCACCGGCATTGAAGGCGCCGGCGAGAAAGCCAAATGGGACGGCACGGTCGACCTGATGACCAAGGCTGAAATCAACGCTCGCGCCCGTGGCCTCGCCCCGCGCGTCGAAGCTGTTGAAGCCGAGGCTGCTCCGGCCAAGAAGGCTCCCGCCAAGAAAGCCGCCAAGGCTGAAGGCGCCGAAGCCTAAGACATTCATCGGCGCCCCGTTCGGCGCCTGCCAAGACGTTAAGGTCGCGCTCAAGCAGCGCACCTAAGGAAGAGGAGCAGCAAGATGGCTCACAAGAAATCCGGTGGTTCGTCGCGTAACGGTCGCGACTCCGAGTCGAAGCGCCTTGGCGTGAAGAAGTACGGCGGCGAGAAGGTTCTGGCCGGCAACATCCTCGTGCGTCAGCGCGGCACCACCTTCCACCCGGGCGACAACGTCGGCCTGGGCCGCGACCACACCCTGTTCGCCACGGTGAACGGCTCGGTGAAATTCACCACCAAACGTGGTGGTCGTTGTTACGTGTCGATTCTCGCGGCCAACGACGACGCTCAGGCTATGGCCGCCGAGTAACGCGAACTGGACCAAAATCCGGGATCGCGTTGCTCTCAGAAGCCGCGATCCGGACCAGGGAAAATATTCCGCGGGGAGTCTGGATCACCAGGCTCCCCGTTTGCGTTTCCCCGCCTCGCTGACCGCCCGAGCCCTGATGAACAAGGACGGCGGTCGCACCAGAGGGGCGTGACCCATGTGCGTGATTGAAACTTCTCCCGTCGTCGAAACCCGGCGTCTCATCCTGCGTGCGCCCGGCGCCCAGGACGTCAGCCGCATCGCGGCCATGGCCAACGATCGCGACATCGCGCGCATGACCCAGCGCATGCCCCACCCCTTCCAGGTGGAGGACGCCGAGGACTTCGTCCTGCACGTCGCCGCCCAGGACCCGAAAAAAGCCAACACCTTCGTCATCGAGCACGAGGACCTGGGCCCTGTCGGCGTCATCGGCCTGTTCGAGAACCAGGACAGCGTGCCTGAGGCCGGCTACTGGATCGGTCGCGACTTCTGGGGCCGGGGCTTTGCGACCGAGGCCCTGGAGGGGGCTCTGGTCTGGGCCTCCAGGCGCTGGAAGCGCCGCGCCCTGATCGCCGGCCACTTCGCCGACAACCCCGCTTCCGGCCGCGTGCTGGAAAAGGCCGGCTTCCTCTATACGGGCGAGACCCGCCGCGCCTTCAGCCAGGCGCGAGGCGAGATCGCGGACACGCGGATGATGGTCTGGCTGGCCTGATAGAACACTGATTTCATGTGGGTTTGGTCAACAGTGCAGTTTTTTCCGAGATCGGAAAAAAGCCTGTTGACCGCCCGGAAGGTCCCCCCTATTAGATCGCTCCTCGGCGGGGCGACCCACCGGGCCCAGATGGCGGAATTGGTAGACGCGCTGGCTTCAGGTGCCAGTGACTTAACGGTCGTGGAGGTTCGAGTCCTCTTCTGGGCACCATATTCTCAAACGGCGTCGTGTCCCACGGATACGGCGCCGTTTGTCATTTCAGCCCTGCTTTCATCATCCATAACGGCGAAGGTTGGCGCTGCGTCCTAGCGATAGCGCGTGGTTCGTCTATGCTGTCGCCCTGAACGCCCACCCGAGTTTCCAAGCATGACCGTTTACCTGCACGAAGGCGACCTGCCCGACGGCCTCGACCTCGGCCCC
>RCUK01001682.1_pt1 | contig 13429 bp, 10 predicted proteins | sample 2166381 | NCBI WGS metagenome assembly RCUK01 (sample SAMN09932809, study PRJNA488358) | compost metagenome | isolation source: compost soil in an enriched community | place: Germany: Experimental Botanical Garden
AGAGATGCTGGGCGACCAGGCCGCCTATTTCGGCGACGGCATGCTGCTGAAATAAACCGCCTCACAAAGATGTGCGCAGCGCCGTCTCCGAACCTCGGAGGCGGCGTTCGCAATTACGGCCAAGCTACGGTTCGTTAGGCATTTTCGGTCAGGATCGGGAAACTGTGTTCACGCTCAGAAGGAGCGTCCGTCGTGCCCGAGCAGATGAAGCCCTACCTTCCGTCCGCCTTCCTGCTGTTCCTGATCCTTTACTTGGGGGTCCAGGCCCTGACGGGGCAGCGCGGCCTGTTGAGCGGCGGCGAGCGTGACGCGCTTCTCGCCAAGCGCGAGGCCCAACTGGCCCACCTGACGGAGCAACGCCGCGACCTGGAAGTGCGCGTGCGCTACCTGCGGACCGAGAGCCTGTCCAAGGATCTGCTGGAAGAGCGGGCGAGGGCGGTGCTCGGCTTTGCCGATCCGCGCGACTACGTGGTTCGCCTGAGCGCCCCTGTCGCGCACAATCCTGACGCGATCCAGACCTCCTGAACTATTGTTACAGCCAGGCCGGCGCGCTTTGCGTTTCGGGAACGAAGGCTGCTAAAGCCCCTTTCCGTAACGATAAGAGTCCCTGAAACTGGGGGCGCAGCCGGGAGATGCCGGATGGCGAAAGCCGCCGCTCATAAATCCTCGTCCAGCGCGGACGACACCAAGATTCCGAACACGCCCCAGGCTTCGAAAGAAGACCTGCTGCGCTTCTACCGCGAGATGGTCCTCATCCGCCGCTTTGAGGAGCGCGCGGGCCAGCTTTACGGCATGGGCCTGATCGGCGGCTTCTGCCACCTCTACATCGGCCAGGAGGCCGTGGCGGTGGGCGTTCAGGAGAGCGTCAAGCAAGGCTACGACAAGATCATCACCGGCTACCGCGACCACGGCCACATGCTGGCCGCGGGCATGGATCCTAAGGCCGTCATGGCCGAGCTGACCGGCCGCATCGGCGGTTCGTCCAAGGGCAAGGGCGGTTCGATGCACATGTTCGACGTGCCGACCGGCTTCTATGGCGGTCACGGCATCGTCGGCGCCCAGGTGGCGCTGGGCACCGGCCTGGCCTTCGCCGGCAAGTACCGCGGCGATGACAGCGTCTCCTTCGTCTACTTCGGCGACGGCGCCTCGAACCAGGGTCAGGTCTACGAGAGCTTCAACATGGCCCAGCTGTGGAAGCTGCCGGCCATCTACATCATCGAGAACAACCAGTACGCCATGGGCACGAGCATCGAACGCTCGTCGTCCACGACCGAGCTCTACATGCGCGGCGCCAGCTTCGGCATCCCGGGCGAGCAGGTCGACGGCATGGACGTTCTGGCGGTGCGTGACGCTGCGGCCCGCGCCGTGGCTCGTGCCCGCGCCGGTGAAGGGCCCTACATTCTCGAGGTGAAGACCTACCGCTATCGCGGCCACTCCATGTCGGACCCGGCCAAATACCGCACCAAGGAAGAGGTCGACGAGGTCAAGAAGACCCGCGACCCGATTGATCACCTGAAGATGCTGCTCGCCGCCGCCAAGGCGACCGAAGAAGAGCTGAAGGCCATCGACAACGAGGTGAAAGCCATCGTCGCCGAAGCCGTGCAGTTCGCACAGGAAAGCCCTGAGCCGGACCCGTCCGAGCTCTATACTGACGTCTACGTGGAGGCCTGATCCGTGACCGACATTCTGATGCCGGCGCTGTCCCCCACGATGGAAGAGGGCACGCTGACCAAGTGGCACATCAAGGCGGGCGACACCGTGTCGGCCGGCCAGGTGATCGCCGAGATCGAAACCGACAAGGCGACGATGGAAGTCGAAGCCGTCGATGAAGGCGAAGTGCTGGAAATCCTGGTGCCGGAAGGCTCCGAGAACGTGAAGGTCAACACGCCCATCGCGCGTCTGGCCGGTGAAGACAGCGCCCCTGCGCCCGCGTCCAAGACCGAAGCGCCCAAGGCTGAAACCGCCAAGGCCGAGGCGGCTCCCGCCGCCGCCGCTCCGGCTGCGCCCAAGGTCGAACTGCGCGACCCGGAAATCCCGGCTGACGCCAAGCTGGTCAAGACGACCGTGCGCGACGCCCTGCGCGACGCCATGGCCGAGGAAATGCGCCGCGACGACCGCGTCTTCCTGATCGGCGAGGAAGTCGCCCAGTATCAAGGCGCCTACAAGGTCAGCCGCGACCTGCTGCAGGAGTTCGGCGAGCGTCGCGTCATCGACACCCCGATCACCGAGCACGGCTTCGCCGGTCTCGGCGTCGGCGCCGCCATGGCGGGCCTGAAGCCCATCGTCGAGTTCATGACGTTCAACTTCGCCATGCAGGCGATCGACCACATCATCAACTCGGCCGCCAAGACCCTCTATATGTCGGGCGGTCAGATCCGCGCCGACATCGTCTTCCGTGGTCCCAACGGCGCGGCCAGCCGCGTCGGCGCCCAGCACAGCCAGGACTATTCGGCCTGGTACGCCCAGATTCCGGGCCTGAAGGTCATCGCGCCCTACGATGCTGCCGATGCGAAGGGCCTGCTGAAAGCCGCCATCCGCGACCCGAACCCGGTCGTCTTCCTCGAACACGAAATGCTGTACGGCACCGAGTTCGACGTGCCGGAAGGCGACGACTACGTCCTGCCGATCGGCAAGGCCAAGGTCCGTCGCGAAGGCAAGGACGTCACCATCACGGCCCACGCCCGCATGGTCGGCTTCGCCCTGCAGGCCGCTGAAAAGCTGGCTGAGGAAGGCATCGAGGCCGAGGTCATCGACCTGCGCACCCTGCGTCCGCTCGACCACGAGACCATCGTCGAAAGCGTCAAGAAGACCAGCCGCCTGGTCTCGGCTGAAGAAGGCTGGGGCCCGATGGGCGTCGGCGCCGAGGTCGTGGCCCGCGTGATCGAACACGCCTTCGACTATCTGGATGCTCCGCCGCTGCGCGTGCACCAGGAAGACGTGCCGCTGCCCTACGCCGCCAACCTGGAAGTCCTGTCGCTTCCGGGCGTGGACAAGATCATAGCGGCTGTGAAGCAGGTGATGGCATGACCGACATCCTGATGCCCGCCCTGTCGCCCACGATGGAAGAGGGCGTTCTGGCCAAGTGGCACGTCAAGGTCGGGGACGTCGTCTCCGCCGGCGACGTCATCGCCGAGATCGAGACCGACAAGGCCACGATGGAAGTCGAGGCCGTCGATGAAGGCGAAGTCACCGACATCCTGGTCGCCGAAGGCACGGAAGGCGTGAAGGTCAACACCCCTATCGCCCGCCTCAAGGACGAGGGCGGCGCTGCCGCTCCCGCGCCTGCGGCCAAGACGGAAGAAGCCCCCAAGGCCGAAGCCGCGCCCGCCAAGGCTGAGGCGCCCAAGGCTGCGGCGCCGGCCGCTCCGGCTCCGGCGGCGCCGAAGTCGGACAGCGGCGAGCGCATCTTCTCTTCGCCCCTGGCGCGTCGCATCGCCGCCCAGAACGGCGTTGATCTGAAGGCGATCAAGGGCACCGGCCCGCACGGCCGGATCGTCAGGCGCGACGTTGAAGGCGCGACCCAAACCGCTGGAAAGGGCGCGGCCCAACCTGCCTCGACGGCGACCGGCGCCGCGACCTCGGGCATCGCCCCGCGTCAGGCCCAGTCGCTGGCCCAGATGGGCATCCCGGACGGCAGCTACGACCTGATCCCGCTGGACGGGATGAAGAAGGCCGTGGCGCGTCGCATGGTCGACAGCATCCAGAACGTCCCGCACTTCCCGCTCTTCATCGACGTCGAGATCGACCAGCTGATGGCCGTCCGCGCGAAGGTGAACAAGATGCTGGAGCCGCAGGGCATCAAGGTCTCGGTCAACGACTTCGTCATCAAGGCCGCCGCCCTGGCGCTGAAGATGGTGCCGGAGGCGAACGCCTCCTACACCCCCGAAGGCATCGCCATGCACCACAACGCCGACGTCTCGATGGCGGTGGCGATCGACGGCGGCCTGATCACCCCGATCATCAAGAAGGCCGAGACCAAGGGCCTGGCGCAGATCGCGACCGAGTCCAAGGACCTGGCCAAGCGCGCCCGCGAACGCAAGCTGAAGCCCGAAGAGTTCCAGGGCGGCACCTTCTCGGTGTCCAACCTGGGCATGTTCGGCATCAAGCAGTTCACCTCGATCATCAACGAGCCGCAGGGCTGCATCATGAGCGTGGGCGCCGGCGAGCAACGTCCGGTCGTCAAGGACGGGCAACTGGCCGTGGCCACGGTCATGACCGTGACCCTGACCTGCGATCACCGCGTGGTCGACGGCGCGACGGGCGCTCGCTTCCTGCAGGCGTTCAAACCGCTGATCGAAGATCCCGTGGCGATGCTGGCTTAAGGGAGGAGAGGGGTCATGACTTCGGTTTATGACTTCTCCGCCCGCGCCATCGACGGCACGGACGTGGCGCTGGACCGCTATCGCGGTCAGGCGCTGCTGATCGTCAATACGGCGTCCAAGTGCGGCTTCACCGGTCAGTATGACGGGCTGGAGAAGCTGCACCGGGACTTCGCCGATGCGCCGTTCGAGGTTCTGGGCTTTCCTTGCAACCAGTTCGGCGAGCAGGAGCCGGGCAGGGCGGCGGAAATCGCCGCCTTCTGCGCCACCAGCTTCGACGTGACCTTCCCCCTGTTCGACAAGGTGGAGGTCAACGGGCCGAACCGGCACCCCCTCTATGCCTGGCTGACCCAGCAGAAGCGCGGCTTCCTCGGCTCCCAGGCCATCAAGTGGAACTTCACCAAGTTCCTGACCGACCGCGAAGGCCGCGTCGTCGCGCGCTATTCGCCCCAGACTGAACCCGCGGCCATCAAGGCCGACATCGAGAAGTTGATCTGACCATGGCTGCTGAATTCGATCTCGTCGTCATCGGTTCGGGCCCCGGCGGTTACGTCGCGGCGATCCGCGCCAGCCAACTGGGCCTGAAGGTCGCCATCGTCGAGCGCGAGAACCTGGGCGGCATCTGCCTGAACTGGGGCTGTATCCCGACCAAGGCCCTGCTCAAGTCGGGCGAGAAGTTCGAGAGCCTGTCGCACCTGAAGGAATACGGCCTGTCCGCCTCGGGCGCGTCCTTTGACTTCGACGCCATCATCCAGCGCTCGCGCGGGGTCGCGGCGACGATGAACAAGGGCGTCGCCTACCTGATGAAGAAGAACAAGATCGAGGTGATCGAAGGTTCGGCCACGCTCGAAAAGGGTGCAGTTGCGCCCAAGGTCGTCGTCGCTCTGAAGGCCGGCGGCGCGCGCGCGATTGAGGCCAAGACCGTCATGCTGGCCGTCGGCGCCCGCGCCCGCGCCCTGCCGCAGATCGGTCTGGAAGCGGACGGCGACAAGATCTGGGCCTATCGCGACGCGCTGGCCCCGAAGAAACTGCCCAAGACCTTCGTCGTCATCGGCTCGGGCGCCATCGGCATCGAGTTCGCCAGCTTCTATCGCGCCCTCGGCGCCGAGGTGACGGTCGTCGAAGCCGTCGACCGCATCATGCCGGTCGAGGACGAAGAGGTGTCCAAGGCCGCGCAGAAGTCGTTCGAGAAGCGCGGCATCAAGTTCAAGGTCGGCGCCAAGGTCACTAAGGTGTCCAAGGATTCCAAGGGCGTGAAGGTCGCTGTTGAAGTGAACGGCAAGGCCGAGACGCTGGAAGCCGAGGTCTGCATCTCGGCCGTCGGCATCACCGCCAACACCGACGGCATCGGCCTGGAGGCGCTGGGCGTCGAACTGGACCGCGGCCATATCAAGACCGACAGCCACTGCCAGACCAACGTCAAGGGCCTCTACGCCATCGGCGACTGCGCCGGCGCGCCCTGGCTGGCGCACAAGGCGTCGCACGAAGGCATCCACGCCGCCGAGCACATCGCCGCCTACAAGACGCCGAACGTCCATTCGCCCATCGCCGGCTGCACCTACGCCCAGCCGCAGGTGGCCTCGGTCGGCGTCACCGAGCAGGGCGCCCGAGCTGAGAAGCGCGAGGTCAAGATCGGCCGCTTCCCGTTCCGCGTGAACGGCAAGGCCGTGGCGGCGGGCGAGGTCGACGGCTTCGTCAAGGTCATCTTCGACGCCAAGACCGGCGCCCTGATCGGCGCCCACATGATCGGCCACGAAGTGACCGAGATGATCCAGGGCTACGTCACCGCCATCACCATGGAAGCGACCGAGGAAGACATCCACGGCATCGTCTATCCGCACCCGACCATGTCCGAAGCCATGCACGAGGCGGCTCTGGACGCCTATGGCCGCGTGATCCACATCTGATCCGGTTGTTAGAAAATCTGAACTGTGGCTAAGAGGGTCGCCCTCTTCTCCACGGTTCGGAACTTCCATGATCGTCGCGCCTGATGTTCTCGGCCTGATCGGCAATACGCCTCTGGTGCGCCTCAAGCGCGCGTCGGAGCTGACGGGCTGCGAGATCCTCGGCAAGGCCGAGTTCATGAACGTCGGCGGCTCGATCAAGGACCGGGCGGCGCTCAGCATCATTCGCAAGGCGCGGGCGTCCGGCGCGCTGAAGCCGGGCGGCGTCATTGTCGAGGGCACGGCGGGCAACACCGGCATCGGCCTGGCCCTGGTCGGCGCCGCCCTGGGCCACCCGGTCGTCATCGTCATGCCGCGCAGCCAGACGGACGAGAAGAAGCGGGCGGTCCGTCTGCACGGCGCCCGTCTGATCGAGGTCGATCCGGCCCCCTTCGCCAGCCCCAACCACTTCGTCGCCTATTCCCGCCGTCTGGCCGAGGAACTGAACGAGAGCGAGCCGAACGGCGCCTTCTACGCCGATCAGTTCGACAACCTGGCCAATCGCGAAGCCCACTACGAAGGCACCGCGCCGGAAATCTGGAAACAGACGGACGGCGAGATCGACGGCTTCATCTGCGCCGTCGGCTCCGGCGGGACGCTGGCCGGATGCGCCGCCTATCTGCGTGAACAGAAGCCCGAAATCGCCATTGGTCTGGCCGACGTGCCGGGCGCGGCCCTCTACAGTTGGTTTACCGAGGGCGTCCTGAAGGGCGAAGGCTCCTCGATCACCGAGGGCATCGGGGTCAATCGCATCACCGGCAATCTGGACGGGCTCGCGGTCGATCATCCCTACCGGATTGAGGACGAGGAGTTTTTGCCCATCCTGTTCGACCTGGTGCAGCATGAAGGCCTGTCGCTGGGGCCGTCCAGCGGCGTCAACATCGCCGGGGCCATCCGCATGGCGCACGACCTGGGGCCGGGCAAGACTATCGTCACCGTCCTGTGCGACGCCGGGCAGCGCTACGCCAGCAAGGTTTATGATCCGGCCTTTCTGACGGCGCGCGGCCTGCCGACGCCGGAATGGCTGACCCGATGAGCCGCAAGAAGGACGTCGCCGTCGAGAGCCGCATCCCGCCTCTGAACGCCTTGAAGGCGTTCGAGGCCGCGGCGCGGCGCCTGAACATCACCCGCGCCGCCGAAGAGCTGTCGGTCACGCCCGGCGCCATCAGCCAGCAGATCCGCATTCTTGAGGAACATGCGGGCGCGCCCTTGTTCCACCGCGAGGGGCGTCAGATCGCCCTGACCGATCTGGGGGCCGAGCTTTATCCGCTGCTGCACGACGGCTTTGACTATCTGAAGCGGGCCGGGGACCTGCTGTATCGCCCCGACCGTCGTCATGCCCTGGCCGTCAGCGTCCCGCCGTCCTTCGCCGCCAAATGGCTGGCCCCGCGCATCGCCCGCTTCGCGGCGGCGCACCCCGAGGTCGAGGTGTGGATGTCGGCGGATATGCGGCTGGCCGATGTCGGCGGCGGTCGCGTGGACGTGGCTGTCCGTTACGGACGCGGCGACTATTCCGGCGTGCGGTCGGAGCGTCTGCTGTCGGCCGACGTGACGCCGGTGTGCAGTCCGGCCCTGTTGACCGGACCCAGGGCGCTGAAGCGTCCGACCGATCTGGCGCAGCACGTCCTGATCCACCTGCGCGCCGGCGAACTGGAAGAACCGCGCCCCGACTGGGCGACCTGGCTGAAGGCGAGGGGCGTGGATCAGGTCGACGCCACGGCGGGACCGCGTTTCGATCAGACGGCACTGGCTATCGAGGCCGCCGCCCATGGTCAGGGCGTGGCCCTGGCCCCCTATGCCTTCGTGGCTGACGATCTGGCGTCTGGGCGGCTGGTGTCGCCCTTCGCCGACGGGGCTCTGGCGACCGAGATGGCCTACCACGTCCTGACCCGTCGCAGCGGCGTGTCCGAGCCCGCCCGCGCCTTCGTCCGCTGGATGAAGGCCGAGGTCCAGGCGGCGGAACAGCGTGTGGACGATCTCTGATCGCCAACCTGTCCGATTTGTAACTTGAAGATCGGGCGTTGAATCCGTCAGCGTAAAGCACCTTTTACACGCGGGGGCGCTTCATGCTGACGATCAACAATCTGGTCCACGTCTACGGCAACGGGACACGGGCCCTGGACGACGTCAGTCTGACGATCCCGACCGGGATGTTCGGCCTGCTGGGCCCGAACGGCGCAGGCAAGTCGACGCTGATGCGGACCATCGCCACCCTGCAAACCCCGACCTCGGGCGAGATCCGCTTCGGCGACATCGACGTGATCCGCCAGCCTGAGCTGCTGCGCCGCACGCTCGGCTATCTGCCCCAGGACTTCGGCGTCTATCCGCGCGTCTCGGCCTACGACATGCTGGACCACATGGCGGTGCTGAAGGGCATCGCCGACGGCAAGGACCGCAAGCAGACGGTCGAGGCCCTGCTGAACCAGGTCAATCTGTGGAGCGTCCGCAAGAAGGCCCTGGCCGGCTTCTCGGGCGGGATGCGCCAGCGCTTCGGCATCGCCCAGGCCCTGATCGGCAACCCGCGCCTGATCATCGTCGATGAGCCCACCGCCGGTCTGGACCCGGAGGAACGCAACCGCTTCCTCAACCTGCTGGCCGAGATCGGCGAGAACGTGGTGGTCATCCTGTCGACCCACATCGTCGAGGACGTGGCCGACCTGTGCCCGCGCATGGCGGTGCTGGCGGGCGGCAAGATCCAGCTGGAAGGCGCGCCGCTGGAGCTGATGAAGCAGATGTCCGGCCGCGTGTGGAAGAAGGCCATCGCCAAGGAGGCCCTGCCGGAACACCGCGCCCGCTTCGAGGTCATCTCGACGCGCCTGTTCGCGGGTCAGACCGTGATCCACGTCCTGGCCGACGCCCAGCCGGGCGAGGGCTTCGAGCCGGCCTCGGGCGGTCTGGAGGACGTCTATTTCTCGACCCTGGCCGCCTCGCGCCGCCCGGCCGTCGCTCAAGCCGCCTGAGGCCCGGATCATGTTCGGGAAAGTCGCGGCCTTCGAGTTCCGCTATCAGCTTCGCCAGCCCGCCTTCTGGGTCATCTCCATCCTCTTCTTCCTGCTGAGCTTCGGTCTGGTCGCCAGTCCGAACGTCAGCCTGGGCACGGGCGGCAACGTCTTCAAGAACGCCCCCTATGCGATCGCGCAGGCCCATCTGGCCTTCAACCTCTTCTTCATGCTGGCGACGACGGCCATTGTCGCCAACGTCGTGGTGCGTGACGCCACGACCGGCTTTGGTCCGATGATCCAGGCCAGCCGATTGTCCAAGTTCGACTACCTCTACGGTCGCTTCCTCGGCGCCTTCGCCGTGGTGGCCCTGGCCTTCCTGTCGGTCGCCCTGGGCATCCTGATCGGCACGCTGATGCCTTGGGTGGACAAGGAAACGGTCGGGCCGTTCCGTCCGCTGGACTACCTCTACGGTTTCGTCGTCATGGGCCTGCCGGGCCTGCTGTTCAGCTCGGCGGTCTTCTTCACCCTGGCGACCGTGACGCGTTCGATGATGGCCACCTATGTCGGCGTCGTCGGGGTCTTCATCCTGTATATGACGACCACCTCGGTGTTCGGCTCCAAGCCGGAGCTGGAGACCCTGGTGGCCTGGCTGGAGCCCTTCGGCGCCGGCGCCTATGGCCTGGCGACCAAGTACTGGACGGCGGCTGAGCGCAACACGATCAACGCGCCCCTGACCGGCCTGCTGCTGGGCAACAAGCTGCTATGGCTGGGCGTCAGCCTGGCCTTCCTCGCCGCCGCCTGGCCCCTGTACAATCCGTCGCCGCGTGGTTCGAAGCTGCGCAAGCAGGAGAAGCTGAAGGCCCTGGCCGAAGCCTCGCCCGACACGACGGCGCCCGTCGCGCCCCTGGCCCAGCCCTCCTACGGCTTCAAGGCCGGGTGGACCCAGCTGATCTCGCGCACCGCCTTCGAGATGAAGGCCGTGTTCAAGAGCCCGGCCTACTTCGTCATGCTGGCCCTGGGCTTCGCCTTCGGCATCGCCGTCCTGCTCTTCGCGGGCGAGCTGTATGGCGCGCCGGTCCTGCCGGTGACGCGGGTGGTGATCGAGACCCTGGGCGGCTCGTTCGGCCTGATCGTCATGATCATCTCGATCTACTATTCCGGCGAACTGGTCTGGCGCGACCGCGAGCGGCGCACGCATGAGATCATCGATTCCACGGCGACGCCCGACTGGACCTTCCTGCTGCCCAAGACCCTGGCCCTGATCCTGGTGCTGGTCTCGACCCTGCTGGCCGCCTCGCTGGCCGGGATGATCGTGCAGACGATCAAGGGCTACACCAACTACGAGATCGGCAAATACCTGTTCTGGTATGTCGTGCCCCAGTCCATCGGCTTTGCGCTGACGGCGGTGCTGGCCATTGTCGTCCAGTCGCTGTCGCCGAACAAGTTCGTCGGCTGGGCCGTCATGGTGGTCTATCTGATCTCGACCATCGTCCTGTCCAACATGGGCTTCGACCACGTTCTCTATCGCTATGGCGCCGGGACGGGGATGCCGCTGTCGGACATGAACGGCCTGGGCAAGTTCGCCGGCTATGCGGCGTGGATGCAGGCCTACTGGTCGGCCTTCGCCATCGTCCTGCTGGTCATCGCCTATGGCCTGTGGCGTCGCGGGGCGGAGACGCGCTTCATGCCGCGCCTGAAGCGTCTGCCGCGTCGCCTGATGGGGCCTGCGGGCGTCATCGGCGGCGTCGCCCTGACCGCCTTCGTGGCCCTGGGCGTCTATGCCTTCATCAACACCAACGTCTGGAACGAGTACCGCACCCAGAATCAGCAAGAGCAGCTGATGGCGGACTATGAAAAGACCCTGCTGAAGTACGAGAAGACGCCCCAGCCCGAGATCACCGACGTCAAGCTGGACCTGGACCTCTATCCGCACCAGCCGCGCCTGACGACCAAGGGCAGCTATGTCATCCAGAACCAGACGGGCGCGCCTCTGAATGAGGTTCACCTGCGCTGGAACTACGGTCTGAAGATCGCCAGCCTGGATGTGCAGGGCGCGACCCTGGCCAAGGAATGGCCGCAGTTCGAGTACCGCATCTATCGCTTCGCCACGCCGATGCAGCCGGGCGAGAAGCGCACCATCGCCTTCGAGACGGTGCTGGAGCAGCGCGGCTTCAAGAACAGCGGCGACACCACGCGGATCGTCGACAACGGCACCTTCGTCAACAACGGCGAGTTCGCCCTGACCATCGGCATGGGCCGCGACGGCCTGCTGTCCGACCGGGCCAAGCGCCGCAAGCACGGCCTGCCGCCCGAACTTCGGATGGCCAAGCTGGAGGACGTCAGCGCCCAGAACCAGAACTACATCGGCACGGGCTGGGTCAACGCCGACATCACCGTGACCACGGTCGCCGATCAGACGCCGATCGCGCCGGGCTACAAGGTGTCGGACGTGACCAAAGACGGCCGCCGCACGGCCCGCTTCGTCACCGAGGCGCCGGTGCTGAACTTCTTCTCGGTCCAGTCCGCCGACTATCAGGTGGCCAAGGAGCAGCACGGCCCCATCGAACTGGCCGTCTATTACCACAAGGGTCACGAGCAGAACGTGGCGCGGATGCTGGCCGGGATGAAGGCGTCGCTGGATTACTACGGCACGGCCTTCAGCCCCTATCAGTTCCGTCAGGCCCGGATCATCGAGTTCCCGGCGTACGCCAGCTTCGCCCAGGCCTTCGCCAACACCATGCCCTACTCGGAAGGCCTCGGCTTCATCGCCGACCTGAGCGACGAGGAGAAGATCGACTACGTCACCTATGTCACCGCCCACGAGGTCGGCCACCAGTGGTGGGCGCACCAGGTGATCGGTTCGAACCAGCAGGGCTCGACCCTGCTGTCGGAATCCCTGGCGCAATACTCGGCGCTGATGGTGATGGAGAAGCTGTACGGACCCGACAAGATCCGTCGCTTCCTCAAGTACGAACTGGACCGCTACCTGCGTTCGCGCGGCATGGAACGGCTGGAGGAGATGCCGCTGCTGCGCATCGAGAACCAGCAGTACATCCACTATCAGAAGGGCGGTCTGGTCATGTACCTGCTGCGCGATCAGATCGGCGAGGAGGCGGTCAACCGCGCCCTGCGTCGGGTGCTGGCGCAGTACGCCTTCAAGTCCGCGCCCTATCCGCGCTCGCTGGATCTGGTCAACGCCATCCGGGCCGAGGCGCCGGCGGACAAGCAGGCCCTGATCACCGACCTGTTCGAGAAGATCACCCTGTATGACGTGAAGACCAAGTCGGTCACGGCGACCAAGCGCGCCGACGGCAAGTGGGACGTCGCCCTGACGGTCGAGGCCCGCAAGCTCTACGCCGACGGCAAGGGCGAGGAGACCGAGGCCCCGTTGAACGAGACCTTCGACGTCGGCCTGTTTTCGGCTGAACCCGGCAAGGGCGCGTTCGACCAGAAGTCGGTCATGCTGATGGCGCGTCGCCCTCTGCGCAGCGGAACCCAGGTCTTCCGCTTCGTCACGACCCAGAAGCCGGCCTTTGCGGGGATCGACCCCTACAATCGCTGGATCGACCGCAACTCGGACGACAACGTCAAACCTGTGACCTGACCCGTCGCGTCGGTTGAATACCGGCCAGGCGTGAAGGGGGGGGAGGGCACGCGCTCTCCCCCTTTTTTCTTGCGCATTACCGCACGCCGATCCGCCCATGGGGACACGCCATCCAGCGCCCGTCATGCACAACGGCGCGCGCCAATCCCGGTAAAAACCTTGGATTGCGGGATTTTCGATCGGATCGACGCGCCTGAGGCGTCGGATGGATCAGACTGACGGCTGTCTTTGACATTCCCGCCCGCCGCCGCCCGCTCAGGGCCGTGGCCTCCACCGAGGCTCAAGCCGCTTCGTCCGCATAGGCGGTCGCGCGCGGCGCCCATTGCACCAATTGCACTGTTTTTTTCGGATCAGAGTGCAATCCGGCTTCGACGGCGCACAGACCAGGACCCAGGCTCAAAGCAAGGCTGGCCTGATGCTAGATAAGGATTTTTGAGGAAATACAGATCCCTGGGGCGGGGCGCGCCATTTCCTTCGACTGAAGAAAATGGCGCGAGTGACGGGACTCGAACCCGCGACCTCCGGCGTGACAGGCCGGCACTCTAACCAACTGAGCTACACCCGCATTCCCCTCCGCGAGGAGGAGAAGTGCGGATTAAGGGCGACTCAGGATGGGGTCAA
>RCUK01001697.1_pt1 | contig 13330 bp, 7 predicted proteins | sample 2166381 | NCBI WGS metagenome assembly RCUK01 (sample SAMN09932809, study PRJNA488358) | compost metagenome | isolation source: compost soil in an enriched community | place: Germany: Experimental Botanical Garden
TCCAGGTCGGCAAGATCCGCTGCCTCGTCGCAGGAGGCACGCGCTTCAAGCCCGGCGCCATCCTCGAACCCTTTGCCGGCACCACGACGATTCCCCCCGGTCTCCCCGCGACGAGCTACCCGCTCAGCCCCAGTACCTCCCTGCTCACGGGCCCCGGAGGGGATCTGACCTTCATCTACCATGGCAACAACGGCAAGTTGCTCAATGTCTCGGCCTCGGGCATCGTCTCCAGTCTCGTGGACAAGTACTGGAACTCGACGGCGGCCTACAACGAGGGCGACCTGCTCGTCGCTCGCGGTATCAGGTCAGGCGTCACCCTGGCTCGGGATCCCCAGGGCAATCTACTCCTTGGGGGGCAGGAAGCCGTCTACCTGGTTCCCGCCGTCGACGGCACCTACTACGGCAAGGCCATGCTCGCGGGGCATGTCTATGCCATCGCGGGGGATCGCAGAACCTCCGGCGGGAACACGGGTGCAATCGACGATGTTCCGGCCACCAGCATCCGGATCCGCATCGGCCACGTGAGCCCCCAGCAGATCGCCGTGGACGCGCAAGGCAACCTCTTCTTCGGGGACAACTGCGGATACAGCCATGACAAAGGTCTGTTACGGATGGTCCCGCGCACCAGCGGCACGTACTACGGCCAGACCATGACCGCAGGATACATCTACTCGCTCTCCAGCGAGGCCCTCAGCAACGGGACGTACGTCATGAACGTCGGGGTCGACGGAGCGGGGAACGTCTACTTCATTCGAGGCCTTTCCTCGTTCGGAAATCCCATTCGCAAGGTCGCCCCCGACGGCAACGTCACGGATCCCGCTCCGGGCATCTCGGTGGCTTATCTCGCCGCGGCCGGCGACGGCACCGTCTATGCCTCCTCGGGACGAATCATCTTGAAGATCGCAGGCGGGGTCACGACCCAGATCATGGCCGCCGCCGCCGGCAGCTCCGAGGACGGCGTCCCTCTCGCCCTGGCTCAAGTCAACTCCACGGGCGGCCTCGTCGCCTCCTCCGAGGGACACCTCTACTTCGCCGACACCAATTGCATCCGGATGATCCCCAAGACCAACGGCACCTACCATGGCAAGGCCATGCTCGCCAATCACCTCTACGTCGTCGCAGGAACCCGAAGCATGAACAGCCCCGACGGCACTCCCAGAGAGCATGTTTTCTTCGATGCGTTGGTCGACCTGAAGATGGACGCGCTCGGCAATCTCTACATCCTATCCGGAGTGAACTCCGCGGCTCACATCAGCATGATCCCCGCCGTCTCCGGCACCTACTTCGGTAAGGCGATGCTTGCCGGGCACCTGTACCTGGTGCGCCAAGGCGAGCCTTATCCCTATGCTCTCGCGGTGACTCCCGCCGGCGAGCTCTACTTCAACTCGGCGCAAGGTCTCAAGAAAATCGCCTTGAGCGGCGTGTTCTCCAACGTGGCGGCCGAGCCAAACACCCAGAACGCATCCATGAACACGGATGCGCTCGGCAATCTCTACCTTTCATGGGGGTATCGCATCAGGATGCTCCCTGCCGTCTCGGGGACGTACTTCGGTCAAGCGATGACGGCAGGCACCCTCTACACCATCGCGGGCAACGGAACATCCGGCAACGCGACCGGAGCCGCTCTCGGAGCCACCGTGCAAGGTTACGAGGGGATGGTCTTCGACACCCTCAACAACCTCTACTTCAGCTCCGGCGGCACCAGCCAGGTCATCCGCATGGTGCCGAACGTCGCGGGCACCTACTTCGGCCAAGCCATGTCCGTGGGCGACATCTACACGCTCACCACCTTGTCCAACAACTCGGCGAAAGGCCTTGCGATCGACTCGCTCGGCAACGTCTACGGCTGGACTTCGGGCGTGGAGCCGAAGATTCACAAGCTCTCCACGAACGGCCAGCTCTCCGTCTTTGCAGGAGGAAGCACCGTCGGAGACGGGATTCCCGCCAAGAACGCCAAGCTGAGCATGACGGCGGCGATGCGCTTCGGACCTGACGGAGCCCTTTACCTCGGGCAAGGCCTGCGGGTGATGCGCATCCTCTAGGGCGTCAGAACAACTCGCTCGCCCCTTGGCGGGCGAGGAGGATTCGCTCGCGGAGCGCCTCCCGGAAGCGGGGGTCGAGTTCAGGCAGATTCTCGAAGGGTTCTCCCTCGACGTAGTGCAGCGCGATCGTGAACCAGAAGGCGGCGAGGTCGCGCTCGCCCGCCTCTGCATGCCGCTGGCCTTGCCGGAAGAAGGCTTCGAACTCGGTCAATTCGTTGAAGGCGATCGCCTCAGTCGCAAGATGCAGCCTCCCCCGATCGGTCACGAGGAGGTGCTCGCCTCCGATGGTGCGGAGGGCCTTGCGTGCGGAGGTCAGGAGGCTGTGCAGGGAGTCGCGCGGATCGGAGGGCAACCAATCCCAGAAGAGGCGTTCCGCCAGCTCCTCGGTTTGGAGCCCCTCGGGATGCGACGCCAGCAGCGAGAGCGCGACCAGGGCACGGTGACGGGGCCAGGTGGGCTTGGGCGCCCCGAGACGCGTGAGCTCGAACGATCCGAAGGCGCGAAGCTTGAAGACCGGGGGGGGCTCCAGCACTCCCAGGTTCTGGAGGATGCGGCCCTCCGCACGCCGCAGGAACCTTCCCTCGGGCGAATCAATCAGGGCCCGGATCGGCTCGAGTCCGCTCTCTTGCTGGAGGTAGGCGAGCCAGAGGCGCAGAAAGTCCCATCGGACGCGCAAGTAAGCGGGAGGATCCGCCAGCATCTCCCGTGACGCCTCCTCATAGGCACCGAGCTGCAAGAGGCTGTGAACCCAGTAGAGATGCGTAACGTCAGCCCCGCTGTAAAATGCGGGGCGGTCGATCGAGCCGTACTCGGCACGAGCGCGCTCAAGCTCGCCGTGCTGCGCGTGGACGAGCATGCGGGCAGCCCTGGCGAGTTGAATCTCGTACGCCATGCCGTGATGCGCGGCGGCGAGGCGCTCCATGTGGTCGAGACAACGCAGGGCGAGTCCCGGCTCACCGAGATGGCGAGCACGATTGCCCAGGTAAAAGAGGTAGTAGGCCCGAATCCCGAGCGGCAAGGGAACATCCGGGATCCGCCGGAAGACGAAGGCGGGGGGACGCGTCTCATCGAGGAGCGTCACCACGCAGCGCCCGAGAAGCGCTTGCGAGAGGCCGCGTTCGAGCCCCCAGCGGGACGAGCGGGTGAAGATGCGCCGGTAACAGCGGCGGGCCGGGCCGATCTCGTCGCGCAGGGTGAAGGAGGTGAGGAGGTTGTACTCGGCCCAGACCTGGATCATAGCCTGATCGCGCGTCGTCTCGGGCAACGATCGCGCGGCTTCCGCCCAGCATGCCTCGGCTGCGAGGTGGTCGCCTTGACACGCGAGGTATCGGCCGCGAAGCAAGAGGGCGTAGCCCCGCAAGTAGGCCGAATCCATCGCGAGCGCCTCCGGAAGGCACTCCGACTCGGCGTCAGTGGCGGGGCGGTCCAAGCGGAAGCAAGCATCCAAACGCTGCAAGGCGAGGCGCAAACGGAGCTCCTTGTCCTCGGACGCCACCGCCAGCGCTTGGTCGAAGCACGCATACGCCGTCTCGTAGTCGGAAACGTCCAGACTGACCTGCCCCTCGATTTCGAGGAACAGGGGGCGCGAGCGCCGGACCTCCTCGGGGATGAGGGGCAGCTTGGCGAGCAAGGCCTCTCCCTGCCGGGTCCAGCGGCACCGCCCCCAGCAGTCCTTCAGATCCCGTTCGACGACCTCCCAGGTCTCCGGGGGAAGGTCCAAGAGAAGGGCCCTCCTCGCCGCGTCACTCCACGATTCGCGAAGGGTCTGGGACTCCCCCTTCTGCTGGGCCACGCCGCGCCGAACCAGCTCCTCGCCCTCCGTGGAGCCGGGCGTTTCCCCGACGACCATGAGCGCGATCGCCTTGGCGAGCAGCGGGGCGGGGAGGTCGAGGAGATCGGAAACGAGCGGATGCGCGTTCCAGATCGGGTGCTCGGGCCCCCAGACCTTCTCCCAACCGGGGTCCAAGACGGGCAAGGCGTGACGGGAGGCCAAAACCAAGCCAACCGTGGGGGTGAGGAGGCTCAGGGCTTCCACCAGGCCCGGCAGGCTCGGTGCGCCCTCGAGGACATGCGCGTCATCCAGGAAGAGGCAAAGGTCCGGCACCCGGTTGAGGGCCGAGGCGACGCGAGGCCCCCAGGTCTCGCCCTCGGCAGGTGCCTCGGGAGGAAGCTCCCGCAGCAGGCGATAGGCGAGGAAATCCGGCTCTCGATCTTCGGGGGTGAGGCGCAGATAGCGTGAGTCGGAAGGGGTCTCGGCGGCCCAATAGCGCAGCAAACGCGTCTTACCGGCCCGAGGGCCCGCCATGAGCAGGAGGCGGCGTGAAGGCAAAGACGGCAAGCTCATGGCGGTCATTCTCCCTGACGGCTATGGCGCTCGATCCGAGCGCGGCTTTCATCGAAGGCTTCCGGAAAATCCTCAAGGAGCCTTCCTCGAACGTAGGCCGTGGCCAAGCGACGGAAGAGGCGAGCCGCATCCCTCAGGCCTTGGCGCTCCAGGCTCATGGCCTTGCCCACCAGAGCCTCGAACTCATGCAGATCGCAAACGGCGAACGCATGCCAGCGCAGTCGGTGGAAGCCACCAGAGGATTCGAAGAGGTGCTCGCCGCCCACGGTCCGCAAGGCCTTGCGCAAGGCGTAGGTGATCGTGTGCAGGGCCTCGCTGGGTGAGGCGATCTCTTCGTCGAAGAGTTGCCTTGCGAGCTCCCTCGCCGACATGCCTTCCGGATGCAGGATCAGCAAGGCTAGCAGAAAAAGGGCCTTCTTGCGCGGGAGCTTGACTTGGGTCCCGTCGGGATCCAAGATCTCGAGCGGACCGAAGGCCCGCAGGCGGAACCCTTGGACTTGCGAGCGGGGAAGCTCGTCTTCCGCACCCAGGCGCTTCGCCAACGCCTCCTCGCCGAGGGCCGCGGCGCGGCGCGCCAGGCATCGGATGAAGCGCGGAGCCGCCGAAAGATTGCCGAAGGCCTCATCCGGAATGTCGATCAACTGCGCGAGCGGTGGAGCCGGCTCTCGCAGCAACTGCGCCTCGAGCCTGGCCACGTGCGCCTCCAGCAAATCCCGGTGAAAGCCGTGGCGCACAGCGAGCGCGATCATGCGCATGGCGTTCGCGAAGGCCTGTTCTCCCTCGCCTTGCGCCATGGCGCGTTCATGGGACGCGCGCAGTTCTCGGAAAGCGCGGTAATGCTGCATGCGGCTTCCGGAAGGCGCCACGAGCGAGGAGGAGGGTTCGGCACAGAGGGAGGCGAGGGCGGGACGCGCCGTGAGGATCGAGGCGGGAAGGCGCGCGATCGCCGAGCCGAGTGCCAGCTCGCCCTCGGTACGCAGCACGCGATCCGCATGCGTCATGACGAGCTGCTCGATCCGATCCCAGGTTCGCTCAGTGAGGGGATGCGCGAGGAGGGAGTCGGCGGCTTCCGACCAGGCCGGATGCAAGCGGTGGGTATATCCGGGCCCTGGAGTGACGACGTTCCGCCGCTCCAGCTCTTGGCTCTCGGGATCAAGCGGCATGGGACCGAGAAGATGCAAGACGAGCGCACGGGCCAGGAGAGGTTCCGGGAGCGCCAGGAGATGCTCGGGAGCGATCCGGGTTTGCCAGACCGGGTGCTCCGCCTCCACGACGAGCGTCGCCTCCCGGCCGAGATCGGGCAAGCGGTGACGCGAAGCCAGCACGAGCAGGCCCTCTTCGGGGAAATGACGAAGGAACGGGAGCAGTTCCTCGAGGCAGGCATCGGCCGCATGCACGTCATCCACGAGGAGGCATGCCGTCGGCGATTGCTCGGCCAGAGCCATTCCCAAGGCCGCTCCCCATGTCAGGGTGGGGAAGCGGGCGCCGAGCTCGGCGGCTCGGGTGGAGGCTTCAGGCCAGAGTTCCGAGAGGAGGTCACGAAGGGGGCGATCGCCAAGGGTGAGAAAGCAGGCATCCGGCAAAACCCGAGCCCAGGCACTCAGGAGCCGGGATTTACCGGCGCCTGGTCCCGCGCTCAAGAGAACGGTGCCCGGAGACTCGGGGAACGGGAGCTCTGACATGCCATGCAATGCAGTAGTCATCAGGGTTTAGTATAGCTCACAAACGCAAGATTCGCATCTCATCAAGTAGCCCACGTATTCGACACCCAAGCCCTCATCGGGGCTCCGAACTTCCGGTAAGCCTCTGGATTTGCGGCCGAGACGCCTCCCGTCCTTCCCGTAGGCCGGAAGCAGATCCGCACCGACAAATCCTGACAAACGCCTGGCAGGCGCGCTAATGAGGGGCATGTCCGTCTAAAGCCCCCCTTGTTTCGCCTCTCCTTGACGCTGCTCCTGCCCTGCTCATCGGCTGTCCACGCCCCTGAGCGTCGACGTTCCCTCGTACGACTATGACGCGCGATCCGAGCATCGAGGACGGTGGCCGGAGACTCGGAGGACGCAAGCTCTAGCATGCCATGCAGTAGCCATCAGGGTTTGACATGCCCCATGAACACACGTACACCATTTCATCAAGACACCCGCTTTTTTGGCGGCCAACGCCCGAGCAGGCATCAACAAGCGGGCCCGAGAATAAAGCGCCCCATAAGCGGGTATGCAGGCGGTATGCAGCATCGAGCAGCCGAACGCGGAAATACCCTCCTGATCGCCATGGTCTTGATCATGGGGCTCACCCTCACGGGCTTGGGGGTTTCCCGCTTGGTCCGCAATCATACGAAGCATAGCTCGTACGCCCTGGAGACGGGTTTTCCGGCGCTCCAGGCCTTGTACGCCGCCGAGATGGGCGTCAACCTCACCTTGCATCGAAACAACTCCCCCACCGTCCAGGTACCGCCTTTGCAAACGGCCGCGAACTCGCTGAACGACGTCAAGATGACCTACCCCTACCTGCCAAGCGAAGGAAAGCCGATCACCCTGACCCTCGAACGGAGCGTGAACGCCCGCGTGACCTACGTCGACCAGCCCACTCCCGGCGTCGTCTACCGCTTCCGATCCATCGGTTCCGTCGAGCCCAAGGCTGGGGGGCCCACCTTCCAATCCGTTTCGCATAAAATCTTGTTCACGATTCGCCATAACGGCACGCACTGGGCCCTCGACAGCTATGCCGATGAATAACAAGCGGGCATCCGCCCGGGGCTTCACCCTCCTTGAGGTCATGCTGACCGCCCTGGTGCTCATGATGGGCCTCATGGCGGTTTCCCAGCTCAGCCGCAGCACCCTGGGCGCGATCGCGCCCTCCCAGTCCACCAATCTGACGGCCAATCCGGCGATCGTCGAAAACCTCCTCCGGGATCAAGTCGAGCTCGTGCGGAGCGTCGCGACGGACTCCGCCATGGTCTTGCCGTCGCTCGTCTCCCCTCAGGGGACTTATACCTCTACCCTGATCCCCGGGGGCGCTCCCATCACCAGTTCGATCAACTGGCCGGGGGCGGTGAACCGGCGCAACTACATCGCCATCGTCCGCTTCCAGGCGACCGGCACGGCCGCCCCCGGGGTCATCGTAGGGCAGATCCTCTTCGACAAGAACTACAACACCACGGCGACAGGAAAGACCGGCCTATGAGCATGCGCGAACGCGGCATGTCCCTGCTGGAGACCACGCTCGCCCTGGCGATCCTGGCGAGCATGAGTGCGGGCCTCTTCATGGCCGTGAGAAGCATCCAGGACGGAAACACGCGGGTGCTGAGCGACGTGCGGGTTCTGCAAAACGTCGACGACGGCTTGAGCGCGCTGGCCTGGGACCTGCGGACCGGAACGAATTTCAGCCTGACCGCGACGAACTCGCTTTCCTTCACCCCGGCTGGCGGGGGAACGGCGAAGGTGGAGCTCGGGCCGGCGATCGGCGGGGATCCTCGCAAGCGCCCGCTCATCTACACCAAGAACGGCACTCCTCGCGAGCTGACCAGGCCCCGCGCCCTGATCAACCACAATCCCGAGCGCCTGACCTTGCAAGGCGCCTCGGCCGACGGGACCGTCCCCCTCTTCTCCCTGTCGGCTGGCCCGCCCCAGCGCGTGACCCTCACCTTGGTCCTGCAAGGCCGTCCCGGCGCCCCCGTGCGCTACGTTCGCACGAGCGTCACCCGCCGCAACTAAGCCTCCGGCTCAAAGCGGAAGCAACTCCTCGTCGCTCGGCGGTCCCTCGGGATCCGGAGTCGGCTCGAGGGGATCGGGAGTGGGAGTCGGATGATTCTCCTCTTGGGTGGGCGGAGGCGGTGCGAGCGACTGCCGGGGCTCGGGAGTCGCTTCTTCCTCGCTCGAATAGCTCGGAGTCGGCTTCGGCGAGGGAGTTGGCGACGGAGAAGCCTCCCCTTGGGAAGGCGTAGGCGCGACGGACGCATTCGTGCCGCGGCCGGCGGTCGGCAGCCCGTCGTCATCGGCACAACTCGCCAAGGCCCCCACGGCCACGGTCATGCCCATCAGTATCAACGCCCAGCGTTTCATCTTCACCTTGCCTAGAATCGCGGTTGGGAAAGCCCTGCCCAGATCGTCGAGACGTTCTTGTCGCTCAAGCGAATCGAATAGAGGCTACGCGAGTCGCCGACGACCCAGAGGTGGTCATTGGCGCTCGAAATGTCCATGCCGTACAAGCGCTCTCCGAGATTGAGCGTCGTCCAGAGCGTGTTCTTGCCGTGGTTGGCCGTGCCGTCGATGTTCACCTCATAAATCAGCCCATGGCCGGTCCCCGCGTAAAGGCGGTTGGTCGTGGGATTGACGGCGAGCACCCCCGCCCCGGTCTGCGAGCGGTACTCGTAGCGCGGATGGGTGGTCGGCGTGTAGGTCACCTCGAAGCCCCGGATGAACATGTCCGAGCCGTCGACGCGGTTGAAGGCGTGAACGCCCGTGTACTCGTTCGCGAAGTGGGTGCCGACGTAGACCCAGTCTCCATGCGTCGCCACCTCGTGGGTCTGATGCAGAGTCGTGAGGAAGGCCTTGCCGTGTAGGCGGCCGTACTCGTAATCCGCACGTACGGAAGTTCCGTCCGGCGAGATGCCCACGGAATTGAGGATGGCATGCCCCGTGTAGTTATGCTGGAAGGAGACGACCTTGCTGGTGGAAATCGTGTAGGAGCGGGAGCGGAGGGTGTCGCGAACGTAGATCTCGCCGTTGGTCGGATGCGCCAGGACGTTCTCGGGATCGATATCGAGACCGGAAACATAGGTATGGGCGTTCGTCAGGGTGGCCGGCGGGGCGGCCACGGAGAAGGATCGGACCTCCTGGAGCGTCTGCATGGCGACGAAGAGGGTCTGGGCATGCGAGGCGTTGTTCGCGTAGGCGATGTCCGTCGCGCTGGTAGCGGTGACCGGGCCCCAGGCGCCATCGACGGTGGGCGTCGCGGCCGACGCGGAGTTCAGGCGTTTGATCGAGGAGCCGTCCAGGACGTAGAGGCGGTCGTTGGCCGCGTCGTAAGTCAGCGCCGACGGGCTCGTCAAACCGGTGAGGGTATCGCGCGTCCAAACCGAGTTGGGTCCCGGCGTTCCCGGAGTGGTGAAGCGATGGATCTTGGCGTCGCCCGAGACGGTCACGAAGAGGATGTTCCCCGTGGCGTTGCGCTCGAGGAAGCGCGGGGTCGCCCCGAAGTCATGCAGGATCCGGTAGCGGTACGAGGAGTCGGGCCCGTCCGTGGCCGCGTACATGATCAGCGCCCGACGCCCGTGGTAGGTGCCCTGGAGCGCGAAGCGCGTGCCGTCGTCGAGGCCCGTGATGGCGTTGTCCCGCTGCATGAGGATCGGGATGCGGGTAGAGATGGCCCCCGCGGGGGTGACGATCTGGACGCCCCCGGAGGTGCGGTAATCGCTCCAGGGAGCGCCGTTCACCTGTTCTCCGCTGACGGAGGCGCCGTACTTGCCGACATAGAGGTTGCCGTCCGGACCGACATCGGCCCCTCCGGGACGAATCAGGCCCGAGGCCTCGGTGCGCAGGGCCCCGCTGGAATCCGCCGAGGAGAGGACTCCGGCATCCGGATGGGCGATGTAGAGGCGATTGTTGCGCCAGGTGATGACGTGCGGGTTGGCGATGCCCGCGAGGAAGGGGCGTGTCCGGTAGCGGCCGCCCCCGAGGTTCTCGAGCTTCAGGACCGCGTTGGACTGGCTCAAGGAGACGTAAAGGTTGCCCAGGCCGTCGATCGCCAGGCCACGCGGATTGTTGATCCCGTACGCATACGGCTTCAGGTCGCCCAGGGGCGAGACGCGGTAGATCTGATGCTGCGCGTCCGAGGCGATGTACATGACCCCGTCCCCGTCGAGCATCAGGCCGGCAGGCGAGGGAACCCGGGCGAAGGCGGTGAGGGCGCCGTTCGGAAGGACGCGGTAGACCATGTTGTCGTCGTAGGCGGCAATGTAGACGCCTCCCGCGGAGTCCACGGCGAGCCCCGAAGGGTTGTTCCGATAGGCCCAGGGGGTCTTGGCAAGCGTCGCGAGGTTGAGCTGCGTGACGCGGTCCGGGTTGCTGCGCTCGGCCACGTAGAGGAGGTTGGCCCCGCTCGCGAAGTCGTACCCGAAGGCGAGGGCGCTCGGGTTGGTGAAGCCGGTGTAGGCGGCCCCGGCGGAAGACTTGTCGCGGTTGAAGCGGCGGACCTCGCCGGCCGACTCCGAGGCGACGTGAAGGACGTTCCCCAGCAAGGCCATGCCGGTCGGCCGCGGCACGGCGACGAAGTCGGAAACCGTCTTGGTGGCCACGTCGACCACGACGACCTTGTCGGCCAGTTGGCAGGCGACATAGAGCTTGTCGACGGGGGTGGCCGGATTCGAGCGATCCGTGTAAGCCAGGACCTGGGTCGGCCCGTCCGAGACCGTGGCGAAGTCCTCGACCGTTCCATCGGGGTGGACCTTGACGATCATGCGGCGATCGTAGTTGGCGACGTAGAGGAAGGCGCCCAGCGTCGCGCGGTGACCGTCGAAGGAATTGACCTTGAACTCGGGGCCGAGCTGGCGCAGGCCGTTGAGCGTGACGGTGACGGCGCCGCTCCGGGCTCCGACGGGCACCTTGACGCGGATCGCCGATTTGGTCGGAGTGCCGATCACGGAGGCCGTAACCTGGTTGTAAAACTGCACAACCATGTGGCCCGGCTGATCGAAGCCGTCGCCCAGGATCAGGATCTCGTCGCCGACCGAGCCGGTCTCGGGGCTGAGGCCGGAGACGAAGTGGCCCTTGTACATGGACACGAAGGTGCCGGTGTTCGTATCGAAGGCGAGGAAGTGAATCGGATCGCGATCCTCGTCGATCGACGTCTTGACGACCGCGTAGATGGCGTCGAACTCGGCGCGGGTAAGTCCGACGACCTCCTGGTAGGTGTCCGTGGCGAGCGAACCGACGAAGTTCCGAGCCTGGGGGAAGAGCTCTTGCTTGAGCTGGATGGCGAGCGACAGGGCCGTGGACTCCCGGCTGAGGAAGACCGGGCCGGTGTCGGCGTTGTAGGGGCTGATCCAGCCCGCGGCGGCAGGCAGGTAGTAGAGGAAGGTGCGGAGACGGATAGCGTCCGCTCCCGCCTGGTTGTAGGTATCACTGGGAGGGGTATGAGGCCCCCGCTCGCGAATGCCCTTGACGGCCTCGAGGATGTAGAGGCGATCGGCGACGGGGACGAAGCCCGCATCGAAGGCCATGACGAAGTTGCCGTTGGAGTCGGTGACCGTCGTGGCGGCCGTGTAGCCCGTCTCCCCGTCGATGAGGGAGACGGTCGCGCCCTTGGCGAATTCCTTGTAATCCGCCTGGACCTGGCGAGGGGAGCCCAGTCGGCCCGTCAAGGCGGCGATCGCCGACGTCGTCGCCACGCCGGCGGGCGGAGGCGTCATCGAGGGCAAGCGGCAGGACGTCAGGAGGAGGACAAGCGCCAGCAAGATCATGGTCGGCATGCGCATGGGCACTCTCCTCACAGTTCCGGGGCGACCAGGCCGACCTTGAGGTCGCCCTGGTAGGCGGGCGTGGCGCCACCGGCCTCTCCTGCGGCACCGTTGGCGTCGTAGAGGTCGATCCGGTGACGGGTCTTGATGGTCTGGTAGACGACGTTCTGGTAAACGCTGATGCCGTGGCTGAAGTCCGGATTGCCGTACTTCCTGGCAAGCAGGGTGAGGGCGTTGGTCGCCGTGTCATAGCGCAGGAGGCGCCCACCGGGGTTGACCAAGATGAAGACCTTCGAGCCGCCGTCATGGACGATCTCGGCCTCAGGAGTCGTGCAATGGTCCTTTCCGAAGAGGTGGGGCGTGGTCTGGGTGCCGTTCGTCCAGCCCACCGTGATGAGCTGCCCTCCGCAGGTGATGCGGTTGACCGAGACCCAGTTGCCGAAGCCATCCGTGCCGATCCCGCCGCCGGTCGAGTAGCTCTGCATGCCTCCCCATTGCTGGGCGTCCCAGTCATGGGTCCAGGGCGAGAGGCGGCCGTAGCGATCCGCATGCCAGATCACGCCGTCATCCCGCAGGGCGAAGTCATAGAGCGAGCCGCGGCTCTTGCGGAACTCGTAGCGGGTCGAGCCGTTCTTCTCGATCTTGTAGGAGTAGCCGTTGACGGCATAAAGGTAACCGTCGGTGTGGAAGTGGACGTCGACGGCGTTGAAGCTGTGGTACGCGGTATGGCTGGCGGCTACGGGCGCCAAGTAGTTCGGCACCTTGTAGATCGTGCCGTTCCCAGCGACGTACATGGTCTGAGTGGCGGTGTCGAAGGCCAGGGCCCGGGGGGTGGTCATGGCGTAATGGGTGGTGACCACTCCGGCCGGGTTGTTGATGTTGCGATCGAGCTTGAGCACCTTGTTGCCATAGTAATCGGCAAGGAAGAGGGTCGTGCCGTCGAAGCCGAACTTGCACGGACGGGTGATCGCGGTCGAGAAGTCCTTGAGCTGCACCCCAGCGGGGCTGTAGACGTAGAGACCCGCCTTGTTCGCCACGCCGTTGCCGTTACCGTGGACCGAGACCCAGACGTTGGCGGTGGAGGGATCGACCCAGATGTCATAGATCTTTACCAGCTCCGGGGCCTTCGTGCTGTCGAGGAACGTGGTGAATCGCAGGTTCTTGTCCATCTTGGCGATGGAACCATCGTCATGATGGGCAATGTAAAGGCCATGGCGGAAGTTGCTCACGCTGCCGTCGGAGTTGTCGAAGGCGATGCCGAGGATGTCCCGGACGTGGGCCTGCTGACTGGACGCGACGGCATGCCAAGAGGTGGGGGTGCTGAGATCGCGGATCTCGACACCGCCATGCGAGGTGAGCGTGGCGTTGGGATAGAGCGTATGGGACTTCTTGAGGTAGAGCGTCTGGCCCGTGACGAAAATGTCCGTGACGTTGGTGACGGGGATGTAGGAGTCGATCAGGCCCGTGGGGGTGAGGCGGGTGACGCGG
>RCUK01001699.1_pt1 | contig 13307 bp, 7 predicted proteins | sample 2166381 | NCBI WGS metagenome assembly RCUK01 (sample SAMN09932809, study PRJNA488358) | compost metagenome | isolation source: compost soil in an enriched community | place: Germany: Experimental Botanical Garden
CCTCAAATTAATAGCCTCGGCATAAAAATTGAGCCAACTTTTTGAAATGCAGTTTCTTAACAAAAACAGGCATTTTTAAAAATTTTCTAACCAAACTAAAGCCTAATATTGTGAAAAAACTACTCTACATTGTCATTTTACTGCCTTTTATTACAAATGCGCAAACAATAAGCGGAATTGTTAAATCTGAAAACACTAATTTACCAATCGAAGATGCAAACATATATGCATTACGAGCTCAAATAGGAACTATAACCAATGACATTGGAGAGTTTTCATTAAGCAAAGCAAAAGCAAGCGATACACTTCAGGTATCGCATATTGGCTATCTTACATCAAAAATTGCAATTGCCGATTTTAAAAAGTCAAATTTTATCATTTCACTTAAAGAAGATATCGAAACTCTTAATAATATTGAAATCACAAATCGTCAGGTGAAATTAAAATCTAAACTTGACTTTACTCGTCTTGAATCTTTAAATAATGTTCTTTATTCTTTTGGCTCTACAGTCGTAAATGACAAGATTTATATTGTAGGTGGCGATATCAGCGAAGAAGAGAATGTACTAAACATTTTAAAAGAAAGAAGCATAAGCTCTGACAATGATCCTAATTTCGAAAAAAAATATCGAGATTTACTTCAAATGAATGTTGCTAAAAAATTTTACAAGGAAGACTTGCTTATTTACGATCCTAAAACAGATGTATGGGAGAAATCAAATACAAAATTCAAGAGAAGAGCTTATCATAACGTAAATTGCTACAACAATACGCTTTATGTTTTAGGAGGTAAAAGAATGTCTACAAACCAAAGATTTGAATATTTAGAAAACGAAATTGAAGTTTTTGACATTAATAAAAATTCGATTACCATTGACAAAACCAATCCTCATATGGCTGCTGACTTTGCTTCTTTTGTCTATAAAGACAATATCATTGTTATGGGCGGCTCTATCAAAAAGACTGAAAAAGGACAAAAGACCTTCACCGACAAAGTACACATGTATAATATCACTTCTGGATTGTGGTATGAACTAGAAAAAATGCCAGTTGCCAAAGAAGTAAAAGGAGTTTTGATTGAAGATAAAATTTTCACCGTTGGAAATAATGATAACAAAAGCTTATCTGAGATTCAGAGTTTTGATTTAACAAATGAAACCTGGAAAAATGAAGCAACTTTAATTTCTCATCTAGAAAATCCTGCAATTGCCTACAACGCCACTGACATTTACCTTTTTGAAGATGGAAAGCTGTCAATTTATAATACGAAATCAAAACAAATCAAAGAATACTTTGTAGATCTTCAATTGAGGAATGCCACCATGCATTTTATAAATAACAAATTATATATTCTCGGAGGTTATTCACTTGGCTCGTTCATGAAGATTCCTTCATCAAAAGTGTACAGCATTTCTATTGACGAATTTGACACTACCGCACCAAACCGTATTAGAATTTTATCTCAAAATAATGTCGCTCAAAGAAACTAACTCATAATAAAATGCTCTGTGAAAAACAGGGCATTTTTTTTTTGTCTTATTTAAAAAAATAGAAATAAACTGTGGTTTTTAACTGAAAGTCCATTTTATTTCAATTGGAACTCAAAAAATTTAATACTAAATTTACTTCAAATCAGCCACTGTAATTTAAAAGCTCACCTTTGAAGAGTTTAATTCCAAGACAAAACTTATTTATCATGAAAAAACTACTGTACATTATCGTTTTACTGCCTTTTATTACAAATGCGCAAACAGTAAGCGGAATCATTAAATCTCAAGCTACTAACTTACCAATAGAAGATGCCAACATCTATGCATTACGCACTCAAATTGGAACTTTAACCAACAATAAAGGAGAATTTACATTAAACAACAAGATGAGACTAAATGATACTCTTCAAGTTTCCCATATTGGCTACATCACAACAAAAATTGCAATTACAGATTTAAAAAAGTCAAATTATATTATTTATCTTGAAGAAGATATTGAAACCTTAAAAAATGTAAATATTAGAGATAATAGGTGGTCGAAATTAAAATCTAAACTTGATTTCACCAAACTGTCACCTTTAGAGTACGGCATTTATTCTTTTGGATCTGTAGTAGCAAATGGCAAAATCTATGTTGTTGGAGGTGACAATAGCGAACAATGGAATATTTTAACTACTATAAAATCAAAAGACATTGGTGGCGGTGATCCTACTAGATTTAACGATCCTGTTTTTGTAAACAAATATCTTCAAGAGATTGGAGGCGATCAAGGTAAAGTTTTTTACAAAGGAGACCTCTTTACTTATGATCCAAAAACAGATGCATGGGAAAAATCAAATCAGAAATTAAAAAAACGAGCTTACCACAGTATAAATTTTTACGATAACACACTTTATGTTTTAGGAGGAAAAAGAGGGCCTCTAGGCAATAAAAAACATGAATTTCTAGATAATGAAATTGAAGTTTTTAACCTTAACACAAATACACTTGCAATTGACAAAACCAACCCACATAAAGCTGTAAACTTTGCTTCTTTTACCTACAAGGACAATATTATTGTTATGGGCGGCTCAGTAAAATCAACCGTAAAAGGCGCAAAAACTTTTACAGACAAGGTACATGTATACAATTTAACTTCTGGCCTATGGTATGAATTAGCAAAAATGCCAGTAGCCCAAGAAGTAAGCGGAGTTTTGATTGAGGACAAAATTTTCACAATTGGCAATACCGACAATAGAAGTTTTTCTGAAATTCAGAGTTTTGACTTAACAACTGAAAGCTGGAAAAAGGAAGCAACTTTACTTTGCCGACTCGAAAATCCTGCAGCTACATACAACGAAGACACTATTTATATGTTTGAAGACGGAAAACTACTGGTTTACAATACAAAATCGAAACTAATAAAAGAATATTCTATTAAGCTTGAGCTAAAATCTGCTGCAATGCACTTTATTAATGACAAATTATATATCATTGGCGGATACGATTTTACCAATTACTATACATCACCTTCATCAAAAACATACAGCATTTCTATAGATGAATTTGAGACCACAAGACCTAACCGAATTAGAGTTTTGTCGGAAAATAATTTAGCAAATAGAAATTAATTTTATCTATAAATCTTTTCCTCAAAAAAACAAAAAAGCCCTGTTTTCACAGGACTTTTAAAATATAAAAATCTAAAGCATTAAGCTTTTCCAGCAGCAATTAAGTTCAATGCAGAACCTGCAACAAACCAACCAATCTGACCTTCGTTGTAGGTATGGTTAGCCAATATAATATCTTTCGTACCATCTGCGTGAACAAACTCAAGAGTCAATGGTTTTCCAGGGGCAAATTCTGTTAAATCTAAGAAGTTAATTGTATCGTCTTCTTGAATATTATCATAATCTGCTTCGTTAGCAAAGGTCAATCCTAAAAGACCTTGCTTTTTAAGGTTTGTTTCGTGGATACGAGCAAAAGATTTCACCAATACCGCTTTAACTCCCAAGAAACGAGGTTCCATAGCAGCATGCTCACGAGAAGAACCTTCTCCGTAGTTATGATCTCCAACTACGATAGACGGAACTCCAGCAGCTTTGTATGCACGAGCTACAGCAGGAACAGCATCGTATTGTCCAGTTAATTGATTTTTAACTGAATTTGTTTTTTGGTTGTAAGCGTTCACAGCACCAATCAGCATATTATTTGAAATATTATCTAAGTGTCCACGGAAACGCAACCAAGGTCCAGCCATAGAAATGTGGTCTGTAGTACATTTTCCGAATGCTTTGATTAACAATTTAGCACCTGTAATATTTTTACCATCCCAAGCATCAAATGGAGCCAATAATTGCAAACGCTCAGATGTTGGATTTACTACGACCTGAACTCCAGATCCATCTGCCGCTGGAGCCTGAAATCCTGGATCTTCAGCATAAAATCCTTTAGCAGGAAGTTCATCTCCTGTTGGAGCATCCAGCATAACTTCTTCACCATCTTCGTTAATTAATTTATCTGTTAACGGATTAAAGCCTAAATCACCCGCAATCGCCATTGCAGTCACCAATTCTGGAGAACCAACAAAAGCAAGTGTATTAGGATTACCGTCTGCACGTTTTGAGAAATTACGGTTAAATGAGTGAACAATTGTGTTCCTTTCTTCTTTTTCTGCTCCTTCTCTATCCCACATACCAATACATGGTCCGCAGGCGTTGGCAAAAACAGTTGCTCCAATTTTATGAAATGTATCTATGAATCCGTCTCTTTCAATAGTCGAACGAACTACTTCAGAACCCGGAGTAATAGTAAACTCGGCTTTTGTTTTTAAATTTTTAGCAGCAACTTGTCTTGCTAAAGAGGCTGCACGAGAAATATCTTCGTAAGATGAATTTGTACAAGAACCTATCAAACCGACCTGAATTTGTAATGGCCAGTTGTTTTTGATTGCTTCTTCTTTCATTTTAGAAATTGGAGTTGCTAAATCTGGCGTAAAAGGCCCGTTTAAATGTGGCTCTAACTTAGACAAATCAATTTCAATAACCTGATCAAAATATTTTTCAGGGTTAGCGTAAACTTCTGGATCTCCTGTTAAATATGGAGCAATTTTATCAGCGGCATCAGCAACATCAGCTCTATTTGTAGAACGAAGATAACGACCCATTGAAGCATCATAACCGAAAGTTGAAGTTGTAGCTCCAATTTCTGCTCCCATATTACAAATAGTTCCTTTACCAGTACAAGACATAGAAGTTGCACCTTCTCCGAAATACTCAACAATAGCACCAGTACCACCTTTTACAGTTAGAATACCTGCAACTTTAAGAATAACATCTTTAGGAGCTGTCCATCCTGATAATTTGCCAGTTAATTTAACTCCGATTAATTTAGGAAATTTAAGCTCCCAAGCCATTCCCGACATAACATCTACAGCATCTGCGCCACCAACACCAATAGCCACCATTCCTAAACCACCTGCATTTACAGTGTGAGAATCGGTACCAATCATCATTCCGCCTGGGAAAGCATAATTTTCAAGTACTACTTGGTGGATAATTCCAGCTCCTGGTTTCCAGAAACCAATTCCGTATTTATTAGAAACAGAAGACAAGAAATCAAAAACCTCATTGCTTTGTGTTTTTGCTCTAGCCAAATCGGTTGCAGCATCTACTTTTGCCTGAATCAAGTGATCACAGTGTACCGTTGTTGGAACTGCCACTTTAGATTTTCCCGCATGCATAAACTGCAATAATGCCATTTGTGCTGTAGCATCTTGACAAGCAACACGGTCTGGCGCAAAGTCAACATAATCAACTCCTCTTCCAAACGCCTTTGTAGGATTTCCATCCCAAAGGTGATTGTATAAAATTTTCTCTGTTAAAGTAAGCGGACGACCAACAATCTCGCGTGCCTTGTCAACACGGCTTGGCATGTTTTCGTACACTTTTTTAATCATTTCGATATCAAAAGCCATAGATTTTTTTGTTTTTATTATTCTTTTTTGAACATGACAAGTTACAAAAAATAGAACAATTATTACTAAAAAAGCCCGAGTTTTACGACTCGGGCTTTTAAAATATTATTAAATAATCTCTCGATTACATAACCAACTGTTTGTTAGAAGGAGCAAACTTTGTTAAGTTAATACCATCTACTGCAGCAGTATATTCTTCAATAGTTGGAGTTCTACCTAAAATTGTAGAAAGAACCACAACTGGCGTAGATGAAAGTAAAGATTCTCCTTTTTTACCTTCTTTATCTTCTACAACTCTTCCTTGGAATAAACGAGTTGAAGTTGCCATTACTGTATCTCCTTTTGCCGCTTTTTCCTGGTTACCCATACAAAGGTTACAACCTGGACGCTCTAAGTACAACATGTTTTCGTATTCTGTACGCGCAGCACCTTTTGGAGCATTATCGTCGAATTCGAAACCAGAGTATTTTTGCAAAACTTCCCAGTCACCTTCAGCTTTTAATTCATCTACAATATTGTAAGTTGGAGGAGCAACAACAAGAGGAGCGTTGAATTCCACTTTTCCGTTTTGTGCTTCTACGTTTTTCAACATTTGAGCAAGGATTTTCATATCTCCTTTGTGAACCATACAAGATCCGATAAATCCAAGATCTACTTTTTTCACTCCACCGTAGAAAGATAAAGGTCTGATAGTATCATGAGTGTAACGTTTAGAAACATCAGCGTTGTTTACGTCTGGATCGGCGATCATTGGCTCAGCAATTAAATCAAGATCAACTACAACTTCAGCATAATATTTAGCATTTGCATCTGGAGTTAAAGCTGGTTTTTCAGCCGATTTAATTTCAGCAATTCTCTTATCTGCTTTGTTGATCAATCCTTGAAGAACGTGTTTGTCGTTATCCATTCCTTTGTCAATCATAATCTGGATTCTGCCTTTAGCAATTTCCAATGATTCGATTAAAGTATCGTCTTCAGAAATACAGATAGAAGCTTTAGCTTTCATTTCTGCAGTCCAGTCAGTAAACGTAAAAGCTTGGTCAGCTGTAAGCGTTCCAATGTGAACCTCAATGATTCTTCCTTGGAAAACATTTTCTCCTCCAAATTGGTGAAGCATTTGCGCTTGAGTAGCATGAACCACATCACGGAAGTCCATATACCCTTTCATATCTCCTTTGAAAGTAACTTTTACAGATTCTGGAATTGGCATAGAAGCCTCACCAGTAGCCAATGCAAGAGCAACAGTTCCTGAGTCAGCACCAAAAGCAACACCTTTTGACATTCTTGTATGAGAGTCACCACCAATAATAATAGCCCACTCATCGATAGTAATATCGTTAAGTACTTTGTGGATTACGTCTGTCATTGAATGATAAACTCCTTTCGGGTCACGAGCTGTGATTAAACCGAAATCGTTCATGAATTTCATCAATTTAGGAATGTTTGCTTGCGCTTTTTTATCCCAAACTGAAGCAGTGTGACAACCAGATTGGTAAGCACCATCTACGATTGGCGAAATTACCGTAGCAGCCATAGATTCTAATTCCTGAGCAGTCATTAAACCTGTAGTATCTTGAGAACCTACAATGTTAACTTCTACACGAACGTCAGAACCAGCATGCAACACTTTTCCTGGAGCGATACCCACTGCATTTTTATTGAAGATTTTCTCAACCGCAGTAAGACCTTGTCCTTCATGAGAAACCTCTTTTGATGGAGCATATACTAACGGAGCTTCTATATTTAGAACTTTAGCGGCTAATGTTTGAAGTTTTTTACCAAATACGATAGCATAAGAACCACCTGCTTTGATAAATTCCATTTTCTGAGGCGTGAATGCCTTAGAAATATCGATTAATTCTTTATCGCCGTTATAAAGTTTTTTCTCTTTAATATTGATTGTCAAAACTGTACCAGTTTCAACAGAATAGGTTTGCTCTAGAATTGGTTCGTCATTTTCGTTACGAATAACTTTTCCATCTGCATCAACTTTTTTAACCCAGTTTTTAAGATCTAAACCAATACCACCAGTAACATCAACAGTTGTTAAGAAAATTGGAGAGATACCATTTGTTCCACCAACGATTGGAGCGATATTTACGAATGGAATATATGGGCTTGCTTGTTTTCCTGTCCAAAGCGCCACGTTGTTTACACCTGACATTCTAGAAGACCCAACTCCCATTGTTCCTTTTTCAGCAATCAGCATCACACTTTTATCTGGGTGCTGTGCTTGCAATGCTTTAATTTCTTGTTGCGCCTGAGGAGTAATCATGCACTGACCGTGAAGTTCACGATCTGAACGAGAGTGAGCTTGGTTACCTGGAGAAAGTAAATCTGTAGAGATATCCCCTTCACCAGCAATAAAAGTAACTACCTTAACTTCGTCTGCTACGGCTGGAAGTTTTGTAAAAAACTCAGCTTGAGCATAACTTTCAAGGATTTCTTTTGCAATTGCATTATCATTTTTGAATGCCTCTACCAAACGATCTGTGTCTGCTTCGTAAAGGAAAACTTGTGTCTTTAGCACTTTCGCCGCTTCTTTTGCGATAGCAGCATCATTACCTAAAGCTAAATCAAGTAAAACTTCGATTGATGGCCCACCTTTCATGTGTGAAAGCAATTCAAAAGCAAAAGCTGGAGTGATTTCTTTTACTACTGATTGACCAAGAATAATTTCTTTTAAAAACTTTGCTTTTTCACCTGCAGCGCTTGTAGTACCCGGTAATGTATTGTAAATGAAAAACTTAAGAGAGTCTTCGCGATGTGCGTTATCTGCATCTTTAATTTGGGAAATGATTTCGCTTAATAATTCAGCTCCATCAATTGGTTTAGGGTGTAACCCTAGATTTTTTCTTTCTTCAATTTCTTGAAGGTAATCCTGATAAATATTCATAATAAAAGCGGATTTATTTTTTTGAGGCAAATTTAAGCATTAAAGGCGATAATTAAAAAAAATTTAATAGAACAAGCCTTTTGAAAAATTATTATTGCTAAAAAACGATTTTCACTGCTTGTTCTTGCTAAAAAATCAATTTTACATTAAAATAATGAATTATTAATATTTAAAAATCTTTTCTTTAACAAAGTCGAAATTTGATGTGATAAAGGAAGTGAGATTTTACCTCTATTTTGAAGAAGAATCTTTCTAAATAAATAATTATAACGTTATAGTTGAGATTTTAAACGTCGTTAGAGAAGAGTTTTCGACTTGCTAAAAACAAAAAATCCTGACAATAAATTATCAGGATTCTAAAAATGCAAATTTCAAATTTTACATTAATTTTTTGATAATAACTTCTTCTGTTATTCCTTCGGCATCAGCTTTATAATTTTTAATAATTCTGTGTCTTAAAATTCCAGTTGCTACGGCTTGAACATCTTCAATATCTGGCGAAAATTTGCCATTGAAAGCCGCATGCGCTTTTGCTGCTAAAATTAAGTTTTGTGAAGCTCTTGGTCCCGCACCCCAATCTAAATAATTCTTTACAAAGTCATTTGACAATGCATTATCTGGTCTGGTTTTGCTTACCAAAGTAACCGCATATTCAATAACATTATCTGCAACAGGAATTCTACGAATTAAATGTTGAAAATCGATAATTTCTTGAGCTGTAAATAATGGATTAATTTCTGTTCTAGCATCAGAAGTTGTTCTTTTTACCACCTGAACTTCTTCTTCGAAAGTTGGATATTCTAATTTAATTGCAAACATAAAACGATCTAATTGCGCTTCTGGCAAAGGATAAGTTCCTTCTTGCTCAATTGGGTTTTGTGTTGCTAAAACAAAATATGGCAAATCTAATTTATGATGCTGACCCGCAATAGTTACTGATCTCTCTTGCATAGCTTCTAGCAAAGCAGCTTGCGTTTTTGGAGGTGTTCTGTTTATCTCATCCGCCAAAATAATATTAGAGAAAATTGGTCCTTTTATGAATTTGAAATTTCTGTTTTCATCCAAAATTTCACTTCCTAAAATATCTGAAGGCATCAAATCTGGCGTAAACTGAATTCTCTTAAAATCTAGACCTAATGCCTGAGACAAAGTATTTATCATTAAGGTTTTTGCCAAACCTGGAACTCCTATTAAAAGTGCATGTCCTCCAGAAAATATACAAAGTAAAATTTGATCTACAACGGCGTCCTGCCCTACAATGATTTTCGCTATTTCTTTTTTTAATTCGTTTCTTTTTTGAACTAAATTGTGAATTGCTGTTACGTCAGACATTTATGAATGTATTTAAAATTAAAAAGAGTTAATTCTATGAATTCATAAAACTAACTCTTTTTATTTATTTATTAAAACTTATTTTTTCAACCAATTGTTTGCAAAAGAACAATCTTTATACTCTCCAATAATTTTGATATAAGTATCTTTAATTTTAGTATCAAACCATTTTGCTATTGCATTGATTTGCTTTTCTTTTAATGCTAATTCTTTAATTTTAGTATAATCTTTAGCATAATCAGCAGTATGCTCATCAATTCTATTGGTAACAGTAATTAACTTATATGTTTTTTTACTTTTATCATCAGTATTTAAAAGCGGTTGAGAAATCTCATCTCCTTTTAAATTTGAAACTTGACTGTACAATTGCGGATCCATTTTAGTCAACTCAAATCGAGTATCTTGTGTTGTTGGATTTACCAATGTTCCTCCGTTTGCTCTCGTTTCTTTTTCATCAGATTCTGTTCTTGCAGCTTCAGCAAAAGTTATTTCTTTATTAATGATTTTATTTCTAATATTAGTAATTCTTTCTTTTGCTTCTTTTAAAGCCGCTTCTGAAACTGTTGGTGCGATCAAAATGTGGCGAAGTTCAACTTCCTGCCCTTTAATTTTTTCTACCATAATAATATGAAAACCAAAAGTTGTCTCAAATGGTTGCGAAATTTCTCCAGCCTGCAAACTAAAAGCAACATCCTTAAATTCTTTTACAAAAGGAGTTTTTCTTGTCATTTTGTAATATCCTCCATTTGGTGCTGATCCAGGATCTTGAGAGTATAAAACTGCTTTTGTCGCAAAACTAGAACCTTCAAGAACATCTTGTCTAATAGCATTTAATCTATCGATAACTTTTTGTTTGTCTTCTTTAGAAATTTTAGGTTCTACAACAATTTGAGCTACCTCCATTTCGGCTCCAAAAGTTGGCAATTCATCTTTTGGGATTTTCTTAAAGAAATTACGAACTTCTTCTGGAGTGATTTCAACATCTTTAACGATCTTATCTCTCATTTCTGATGCTAATTTTTGCTCCTTTAAGATATCAGCAAAATATGTCTTAAACTCTTCTACAGAGCTTTTTTTATAGTATTCAACTACTTTATTGATATCTCCTACCTGTTGCGTCATATAATTAAGACGATCTTCCATCATTCCTCTTACCTCCGCATCACTTACGATAATACTATCCTGAATTGCTTGGTGAGCATATAATTTATCTTCTAAAAGTTTACCAAGCATCTGGCATCTTGTAATATCTTTTACAGATCCGCCTTGCGCAGTAATTTCTAAAAATCCTTTATCGATATCAGAATCTAAAACGATATAATCTCCTACTGTTGCAATAATTCCGTCGATTTTCAATTTCCCACCAGAAGGAACTTCAATTGGTTTTTGGGCCACAACATCAGGAATAATTTCTTGCGCTGAGATAATTGAAGTTAAAAAAAGAAAAAAACAAATTGTTAGTGCAAACTTGAAATCAATTGTTTTTAGCTGTAATTTTTTTAATAACATTATTTTAATTTTTATTTGAATGTAAGCCTGTTTTAGTTAATCCCTCTGAAACTATGTATGTTCATCAAACATAAATAATTAAAGTATAGTTCTTTCGTAACTTATAACGAACAAAAATAACAATTCAATTACATAATCCAACTATCCGATATACTATTAACAAAAAATTATAGGATAGTTCTTTAACAGCATAACAAATCGTTTATTTCATTTTTCTAAATACAACAAAATGACGCTTTATAAATCTTTCCAAAATTTAAATTTTAAAAGCAAATAAACAGCTAATTATTAGCGATCTAAAAAAAGTTCTCAACACTACAACGTTTTCGTGAAGCCTTGTTTTCTTACAAATTAAAATTAAATCAAAAAAAAATTACTTTAGATGCGTAATTATCATTTTACAGTATTAAAAAATAAAAATATCTCCTTTTTTAAAGTCTGAATTTGACAATTATAAAACTCACTATTTAACTTAACCACATCTATTATGAAAAAACCTATTTTAAAATTGTGCCTTATTACGGCATTTACAGGACTATTGTATTCGTGTTCACAAAACGAAATCAACGAATCGGATGCAAAAGCTGAAAGCCAAAAATTTAAAATTATTGATGTTACTCATCACGATGGCAAACCTTTCAATACAGGAGCTTCAGGCAACTCTTCAACAGGAAAATATGTTGATAATCCAGGCGGAGGTGTTATGATGCAAGCGTTCTACTGGGATGTGCCTTCTGGAGGAACTTGGTGGAACACCGTAAGCAGTAAAGTTACAGCTTGGGGTAACGCCGGAATTGGTTCTATCTGGCTTCCGCCTGCTTCAAAAGCGCAAAACGGAGCTTTTTCTATGGGATATGACCCAACAGATTATTTTGATTTTGGAGATTACAATCAGAATGGGACAACGGAAACAAGATTTGGATCTAAAACTGAATTAGTAAATTTAATTACAGCTGCTCACAACGAAAACATCAAAGTTTATGCAGATATCGTAATCAACCATAACAGCGGCGGGCAGTCTGAAGCAAATCCATTTACGGGAACCAATACATGGACTAATTTCACAGGAGTTGCTTCTGGCAAATTTCCCCGCAACTATAATGATTTTTATAAAAATAGCTACGGAAATAATGACGAAGGATCTTTTGGCGGTTTTCCAGATTTATGTCACGCTGCACCAAATGTTCAGAACTGGCTGTGGCTGCGTACTGACGGAGTTGGTAAATATTATAAAAACACTATGAAATTTGATGGCTGGAGATTTGACTACGTAAAAGGCTTTGGTGCATGGGTTGTAAATTCATGGAATGCCAATGTTGGCGGATTTTCTGTTGGAGAATTATGGGATTCGAATGTAAATGTCTTAAATGACTGGGCAAATGCTGCCAATAGTTCTGTATTTGATTTTGCCTGTTACTACAAAATGAATGATGCATTTGATGGAAACAATCTTGCTCTTTTGAATGATGATATGATGTGGAAACGCAACCCATACAAAGCGGTAACTTTTGTAACCAATCATGATACAGATGAAATTTGGAGCAAAATGTTAGCTTACTCCTATATATTAACTCACGAAGGCTATCCAACAATTTTCTATAGAGATTATGAAGAATGGCTAGATAAAAACAAATTGAATAATTTAATCTGGATTCACAATAATAAAGCAACTGGAACAACATCAATTTTATATTCTGATAATGACGAATATGTGGCGAGAAGAAACGGTTATAACGGAAATCCAGGATTGGTAGTTTATATTAACAATTCAGATGTTTGGCAAGAACGATGGATTCAGACCAATTGGGCTAATACTCAAATTAAAGATTTCACAGGAAACTCATCTTGGTATCCAACAACTCAAGCAGACAAATGGGTAAAAATACAATGTCCTCCAAAAGGATATTCAATTTGGTCAATTAATCAGTAATTTTAAAAATGACTATTTAAGGCTGTTGCAAAACAGCCTTATTTTTTTAGAAAAAAACTACCAATAATAGAGACTTCCCAAATTTACGAACTGAATATTTTTATAAAGCCGTATTTAATAGTACTTTTGCAACCTATTTATACGAAATATGAGCTTTTTAAAAGAAATACAACGCAGAAGAACATTTGGAATTAT
>RCUK01001701.1_pt1 | contig 13299 bp, 15 predicted proteins | sample 2166381 | NCBI WGS metagenome assembly RCUK01 (sample SAMN09932809, study PRJNA488358) | compost metagenome | isolation source: compost soil in an enriched community | place: Germany: Experimental Botanical Garden
TTATTTAAGTACGGGGTGAGCAACCCGAAGGGATCGATGTGGTTTCACGCGAATTACTATAACGACAATAGGGCAGTGTTGAAGTATGATGTCGGACCATCTAGTGATTGCGGTGTCTCTAATGTTCTCAGTCTTCCGTATGACGAGCTTACTCTCAGTGGCGCCAAGTTTACGTCTCGTACGAGTAGCTATACCGAATGTATGATTGAAGTGTATAAGTGGTAGGAAGTATTTCGTTGATCGTAGTTTCAATAACTATATAAAGTATAGCATGCTGTTGTACGAGGGTGTATACTAAAGGGTATGAAAACAAAACTTCTCATTTTTGGCATCACGGGTGATCTTAGTACTCGTAAGCTACTTCCTGCTCTGAAAGAAATTTATGCTACCGGTGAGTTTGATGACTTGTCGATTATCGGTGTATCGCGTCGCGATGTAGATGTGCCTGAGCTTTTAATGAAATCACTTGGTAGTGCTGAGCTAGCAGACAAGGTGGCTATTTTCTCGATGGATCTTGCTAAAGTAGGTGATTATACTCGTCTTAAGGAATATATCGCACTTAGTGACGACGAGCAGCTCATCGCTTACTTGTCCGTGCCGCCATCAGCTGCAACGGCGATTGTCGACTTTATGGGTGAGGCGGGGATGACGACGCCAAATGTGAAGATTTTGTTTGAAAAGCCATTCGGCGTTGATTTGACTTCAGCTCAGGATGCAATTTCACGAACGGCTCGTTATTATACCGAAGATCAGCTATATCGTATCGATCACTACCTAGCCAAGGAGATGGCGCAGAATATTGTGGCTTTTCGCGGCGGTAACGCCTTATTCGGAAATATCTGGAATGATAACTTTATTGAATCCATTGAAATCGTTGCGACCGAGAAGATAGGCATCGAGGGGCGCGCTGAGTTCTATGAACAAACTGGTGCACTTAGGGATTTTATACAAGGTCATCTTATGCAATTACTTGCACTAACACTCATGGATATTCCGCACGACTTTGCCTGGTCGGAACTTCCGGAGCTGCGTCTGAAAGCACTTGAGCAGCTTCAAGTGGCAGATCCGCTAAAAGCTAGTCGCGCACAGTACGAAGGTTACCAGGAAGAAGCAAGAAACTTAGGTAGTCTAACCGAGACCTTTGTGTCGCTTGAGCTTCAGTCTAGCCAGCCACGCTGGCTTGATGTGCCAATCCGTCTTACGACAGGCAAGGCGCTTGACGTGAAGTCAACCGAGATTCGAATTCATCTTACGAAGCTTCATGAGGCACAGAGCAATCGTATCGTATTTCGCATTCAGCCAAATGAAGGTATTGATATCGAACTATTTACTAAAAAACCGGGATACGACCGTGAATTTGAAACTCGTCATCTCGAACTTAATTTCCCTGAGAATACAAAGTTGCCAGATGCCTACGAGCAAGTGATTGTTGATGCGATTCGTGGTCATAAGAACCTCTTTACAAGTGGCGCAGAAGTACTGCGCAGCTGGGAGATATTACAGCCGATTCAGGATGCCTGGAATATGGATAACGAGCCACTAAAACAATATAGTCTTCAGTCGCGCGTTGAAGATATTATCTAGCAGTCAGCTGTTACTCTTGGGATGTACTTAAAAGTACTGTAGCTAGCGGTTCCGTTGCCTGTGAAGGTGGCAATAAGGTCTTGTGAGCAGCTTTCACCGTCATTCTCGTCGAGAATGTAGGGATTGCCGCGCGCATCTCCAGCCCGGAGGCCGTCGAGGTTCATGCTCGCCGCGGTGCCTATTCGTGTGAGGTTGTCGTAGTAGCGCGTCCAGCAAATGTGGGTCTTGGCGAGATCTTTCGGTTCAACATTGCCAGTATTGCCAGACGATACGGCGCATGATCCTGCCGACCAGGTGCTGCCGGTGATATCTTTAAGTAGTTTGCCGTCGTTAACACGAGCGGCAAAGATAGCTTTGGTATAAAGGGTGACATCACTGTCTCTTTTGGAATTTTTCGCCCTGTCCTGAATACCGTTATAGGCAACGACAGTGATAGCTGCGAGAATACCAATAATGACAATGACAATAAGAAGTTCGACAATCGTAAAACCTGATGGGCGTAGCTTTGTCATAATGCAGGTCCTGTTGACGTTGAGTTATTGAGAGTACTGTTCCATACCCAGTCGGTTGAGTTGCCGTCGGCATAGGTGTACAGCGTCGATCCCTGGGTCGCCATGACGTCATCAACGTACAGTGTTGCGCCTGCTGGAGCCTGTGAGCCTTCCCAGCCAATGTCCATGAAGAAATTCGTTGCACCAGTTGGTATGGTAACTGTTTGTGAGATGCGGGTCCACGTGTTTGGCGTCACTGGCTTTGTATATGCCACGTAGCTCACGCCAGTACCGCGGCGCACCATTATGACACTGGATTCACTGGTGTATATCCATGCCGAAAAGGTAACTGTCTCGTCACCGATGCCAAAGGATGACGTATCTCCACTTCTTGCGAAGCCATATCCGGTCCCTTTTGTTAAGAGCGTGGAGGCACTTCCGCTATGAAAACGAACTGTCGTGCGGCCAATGGTGGCGCCGCCGCCATTACTCATGTTTAATCCAGCTACTTCGCTGCCAGGATTGCTAGCTAGATTAGTGATAGCTGCGATACCCCCGACGCCGTGTCCAGCACAGCCGCCGCTGAGCGAAGTTGAAGACGTACTGCTTATCTTGCGACTCATTGTTCCATTAGTGGCAGTGAGGCAGTACGTGTTGCCCGAGGCGCTATATTGATACGACACATCCTGGCTATTAGTTATCCCAAGGTTTGCAAGGTTGCCAATGCCATTGGTACCTGTCGCTGCCGGATACTGGTCTGGGTTGTCAACTTGGTAGACCGTAAGCTTCTTCGCTGCTTGAGATAGGGCAGTGTTTAGAGAGGTGGTACGAGCCCGTTCCTGAATGCCATTATAGGCAACGATAGTAATAGCGGCAAGGATACCAATAATGACAATCACGATCAGAAGTTCGACAATTGTAAAGCCTGGCTGGTGTCTCTGTTTGTATATCATATATGCTAAAAGCCTTTGAAAATACTATACCAAACATAGAGCATAAGCACTAAATATTTAGTAAGTTCAAGGGATGACTGATGTGTTTTTATCTGTACATATAGCGTATTGTAAATATGACAATATACTACATGTAGCGTATATGACGTACTACCTGTTACAATGAAGTTCCATGGGAGACAAAGCGAACATGGATCAAAAACAGAAATACATATTTGTAACTGGGGGTGTGCTCTCGGGGGTAGGAAAAGGCATTACTGCAGCGAGTATTGGCGCAGTTTTACAAGCTAAAGGTAGTGTCGTTTCGATTCAGAAATGTGACCCGTATCTCAATGTGGATGCGGGTCTTTTGAATCCTGCGGAACACGGCGAATGTTTTGTGACGAAGGACGGAGCGGAGACTGATCTGGACCTAGGTCACTATGAACGGTTCTTGGATATTGAGCTGACACAGAAGAACGCAACCCTATCGGGTAAATTATTATCTCAGCTTATTGCCGATGAGCGAGCGGGTAAATTTGGTGGCAAGACAGTACAGCTCGTACCACATTTAACGCAGTCGATTCAGCAAGCAATTATTGAAGCCGGAAAAGACAGCGATATTCATATTGTTGAGATTGGCGGGACGGTCGGAGACTATGAGGGCCTAAGCTTCATTGAAGCAATTCGTGAACTAGGCCAGAAGGTAGGCCGGGAAAATTGCCTCTATGTCCACGTGGTGTACGTGCCGTTTATTAGCACGAGCAAAGAATTTAAATCTAAGCCTGCTCAAAATGCCCTTAACGACCTACGCGGTTTCGGTATCGTGCCAGACAGCGTGATAGTGCGAACTGACGCACCGGCTCCAGAGAGTATCGCGGATAAAATTAGTCTATTCGGAGGTGTGCCGCGAAGCGCGGTGTTGCTACAGCCGAATGTAGAGACGGTCTTCCAGATTCCGCTCGCAATTGCGAGCAGCGGACTACATGACCTTCTGACGAAGTTTTCAGGACTCACGGCGCAACCGGTCCTTGATAAGTGGCAGAAGATTCTTGATCAGCAGAGTGCAAAACACGACAGGACAGTTACGATCGGTCTCGTGGCGAAGTATATGGATAACGAGGACACCTACATCTCTGTCCTCGAGGCCCTAAAGGCGGCAGCATGGGAGCAATCGACTTGTCTCAAGATTGTATGGATTAATGCTGAAACGGCAACTGAAAAAGATTTTTCCGCCGTCGACGGATTGCTTGTTCCAGGTGGCTTTGGCGTTCGTGGTGTTGAGGGGAAAATTGCAGCAGCTCGCTTCGCTCTTGATCATAATGTCCCGTATCTCGGCATATGCTTAGGTCTTCAAGTAGCAGTGATTGCTGCTGCCCGAAAAGGTGGACTTACAGAAGCAAATAGTAGTGAATTTGCCGAAACCGAGCAAAATGTTGTCTATATCATGGACGGACAGTCGGGTAAGGAATCAACCGGAGGTACACTTCGACTTGGCGATTATTCTGCAACCCTCATTAAGGGATCAAAAGTTGCTCAGGTATACCAGGCGTCGGAGATTACTGAGCGCCACCGCCATCGGTATGAAGTGAATCGAGCATTCGTTGATGACATTGCCCTAGGAGGTGTGCGTGTGAGTGGCATGTCACCAGACGGAAAACTCGTCGAGTTTGTAGAAGCACCGCATCATCCTTATTTTGTCGCAACTCAGGCACACCCTGAATTTAGGAGTCGACCATCTCGTGCGCATCCACTCTTTAGTGGCCTCATTAAGGCTGCGTTGACAAAGTAGTGTAAAAGTGCTAATGTTAAAGATAGAAATATAAGAAAACAAACATATGGCTGAAGAAAAAATTACACTTGAAACAACCGACCTAGGTATCGACGACATGAGCGCGCTGAGTTACCTCATGCAGCAGGTTAAGGGTATTAATCTAGTCTCTGGGAATATTCTTGATACTGGTCTTGATAATGACGAACAGGCCGCCTAGTCCACTCTGTTATAATAGGACTCAATGAATAAAACTATTGAACAGATTATTAGTCGACTCTTCGGCGTCGAACAAGCCGTGCAACTGACGCGTCCAGATGCCCAATTCGGTGATTATGCTACTAACGTTGCTCTTCAGCTAGCAAAGCCTCTCGGGAAGAATCCTCGAGAGGTAGCTGAGCTAATTACTGATGAGTTGCGACAAACTGGTGATTTTTCTGAAGTAACAATTGCAGGACCGGGTTTTATCAATCTCCGTGTTGCAGCTAAGAGCTTGTTTGTGAACCTTCATGAACAGTGGAATGATTCATACGGTGAAAATAACGACGGGGCGGGTAAGACGGTGGTCGTAGAGTACCCAAGTCAAAATATGGCGAAGCCATATAGTATTGGACATCTTCGCACGGGTAACCAGGGCTGGGCGGCTAAGCGTCTAATGGAAGCGACTGGCTGGACGGTCATTACCGATAACCATCTTGGTGACTATGGTGCGCCATTCGGAATATGGGTTGTCGGCTTTTTGAAATTTAGTAGCGAAGAAGCCTTGGCGCGTGGCGGCGTGTACGAACTGGGACGTGTCTATATTGAGACGAAAAAAGCCTTGAAGGATGAAAAAGAACAAGGTGGGGATAGCCTCGCAAATGACGTACAGCATTGGCTACTCAAACTTGAGAACGGCGACGCCGACGCCATAGCGTATAGTCAGCGTTTTAATGAGATTAGTCTCGCACATATCCACGATGTTATGGGCCGACTGCGTATCGATACGCAGTATGAACTCGGCGAAGCCTTCTTTGCGCCGAAAGGTAAAGAAGCGGTTCAGAAATTATTACAAACAGGTATTGCCGTTCAGAACGACGATGGTTCGGTAATTGTCCCTCTCGATGAGTTTGGTTTTGATGTGCCGCTTCTTGTTCAAAAGAGTAACGGCGCAGCGCTCTATGCAACAACCGATCTTGCGACGATTTTGTATCGTGAAGAGACATGGCAACCTGATCGTGTGATCTACTCAGTTGGTAGCGAACAACAATTTTATTTTTCACAGTTATTTGCCATGGCGAAGAAACTTGGTATTCAAACAGAGCTGATTCATCTTTGGTTTGGCCTGATCGACCAGGTAAATGAAGAAGGTGTTCGTGAGAAAATGAGCAGCCGTAAAGGTGTTGTACTGATGGAAGAACTACTTGATACGGCTGAGGCAAAGGCGCGTGAGATTGTTGCCGACCGTGAAGTGAGCGATGAAGACATAAAGCGAATTGCGCTTGGTGCGATTAAGTTCAGTGACTTTGCGTCTGACCGCCGGACTAACATTTTGTTCGATTGGGATAGTATCTTTGCGCTTACCGGATTCAGTGGTCCATATATTCAGTATGCAGCGGTACGCGTCAACAAGATCATTGCTGATAACGAGGTTCCTTCTATCGATACATCGAGCTACGATTACGAGGCGGAAAAACAGGTTATTGCTAAGCTTTTGGAGTATCCGGCCGTAGTGCGTCTAGCTGCTCGCGATATCGAACCGCATAAAGTAGCGAGCTATTTGTATGAGCTCGCTCGAGAGCTAAACCGCTACTATGAAGTCACTCGTGTCAGTGATGCTGATGAGACAGAAAAAGCGGCTCGACTCAAACTGCTTGGGAATGTCAGTCAAATCTTTGAACATGGCCTAAGTCTTCTTGGTATCCAGGTTCCTTCGCAGATGTAGTTGCAATAATTACATATTAATGTATAATATGTAAAATGTGCATCGGCCATCGCTAAGCCGGCCTGGTTTGGCAGTCGAGCATGTGCACGGCGCGTCCGTGTTTTATGAAAAGGGGTGAGATAGTTGTCGAAGACTACTATCGAGGACAAGCACACCGTCATGGATAAGTTCCTTCGCCGCGGGGAGAAGATAACTGTCGTTGATGACTACAGTCATCTTCGTGCCACGCTAGGCCTTCGGGACTGGTCATTGACACGCCTTCGGCGCACGGTGGGCAGCCTGCATCACAATGATCGAGTGCTGAGGATTTCCCGTGAAGGGGAACCGATGCGCGACATGGATCGACCCTATGTGTTCCTGATCACCCGGCCGCTGAAGACACCGTCTGAGGTGGCCGCAAGCTAGGACACGCCCACTGATCGTGACGCTGCGCATCTTGCGCAGCGTCACGATCAGACTACTTCAACCTCGTTAATTAGTGCTATAATCTCCCTTGTAACTAAAGGGAGATTTTTTTATGGCAGATAAAAAGCCAATAAAGAAGACGGCCACAAAAACGGCTGCAGCAAAACCAGCAACAAAGAAGGCGAAAGTTGTCTCTCGCGTACAGCAGGGTGCTGCTGCGATTAAAGGACAGGGTGGAGGATTTCTGATCTTTGTTCGCGAACAGGGCGTTGTCGGTCTTGCTGTTGGTCTTGCAATTGGTACTGCGGCGGGTGCAGCCGTTAAGACAATTGTCGACCAGTTAGTAGCACCAGTTGTCGCGCTTCTTACACAAGGCGTCGATCTCAATAGCCTTAAGTGGGTGATTATTGCTAAGACTGCTGACAAACCAGAAGTGGCGATTGGATGGGGTATGATCATCTCAGCACTCATCACCTTGCTTGCAACGGCAGCTGTTGTATACTGGGCGGTTCATCTGGCGAAGCTTGATCGTCTTGATAAAAAGAAGGGTGCATAGAATCTGTCTCTTTATCTAAAAACCACCTCAATGTTGAGGTGGTTTTTTAATGAGCGTATACTAAAGGTATGAATATGCGTGATAAAACCGAGAGTGAATGGGAAGACGAGCTGACGCCCGAGCAGTATCATATACTGCGGGAGAAGGGAACGGAGCTGCCATTTTCGGGCGAGTATGACTCATTATTTGACGCAGGCACATATAGTTGTGCGGCGTGTGGCACAAAGTTATTCGACAGCGAAACGAAGTTTGATGCTGAGTGCGGCTGGCCGAGTTTTTACGATGCGATCGAAGGTACTGTTGAGCTACATGAAGACGACAGCCTTGGCACAGTACGTACTGAAGTGACCTGTGCGACCTGTGGCGGCCATCTTGGCCATGTATTTGAAGGTGAAGGTTTAGGTACGCCAACTGACCAGCGTTACTGTATTAATTCTTTGAGTCTGCAGTTTACAGAGGACTAGCTCAGCCCGAGTATGCAATAATACATACAATGGATAAAAAATTAGCAAACAAGAAAATTGATCGCATCCTTTGGGTGGATCTAGAAATGACCGGCTTGGATCCGATCGAGGATCGAATCTTGGAAGTCGCTGCTATCGTGACTGACTGGAAGTTTAATGAACTAGCAACCTACGAAGGTGTTATAAAAGTTGGCCCGCGCCTGCTCGAGCGCCGAATGCAGGTAGGTAAGGCATTTTGGGACGCAAATCCTGAAGCGCGCGACGGCCTCATTACGCAAAACCTTGAAAAAGGTCGCTCGGGCCGAACCATTGAGAACGAGCTACTGGCATTTATCGATGAGCATTTTGACAAGGATACGCCAGTTCTTCTCGCGGGCAACTCAATTCATCAGGATCGTCGTTTTATTGTGAACGAATGGAACCGTCTTGATGCACGGCTTCATTACCGTATGCTCGACGTAACTGCATGGAAAGTAGTGTTTGAAGGTAAGTATAAGAAGAAATTTGCTAAACCGGAAGAACACCGGGCGCTTGGTGATATTCGCGGTTCGATTATGGAACTTCAGTATTATCTTGCTAAAATAAAAGCATGACACATACCGACGTTGAACAATACCTTTTAAGTTTCCCGAATACGTGGCTCGATTTTCCATTCGGCGAAGATACTTTTGTATATAAAATTGGACACAAAGAAACTGGCGAGGGCAAGATGTTTGCCATTATTCAAGGCGACAGCAAACCGCTTCGCCTGAGTTTGAAATGTGACCCACAGCTTGCTGAGATCCTACGTGAAAAATATGAGACAGTACTCCCTGGCTATCACCTAAATAAGAAACATTGGAATACGATCCTATGTACCGGACAAATGCCAGAAGATGAATTGTTCGATCTCGTTCGACTAAGCTACCGACTCGTATCGGGCGAAGAAGTCGCAACCGTTTAAGCGTTAGCGGCGTTTAGCTCTGAAAATCTTTCCTGGAGTGGCTGAATGTTCTTATAGGAAGTATCGAGGAATGTCTTGAGAGACTGACTCGATGTCCTACTATAGAGATCTTTCATTTGAATAATAATTGTCTCGAGTTGATATGACATCTCGCGAGCATAGATGCGATCGTACGTTGCGTTTAAGCGAGCGTCTTCAAGTGCTGCTTTGATTGTCTCGCCGTTTTCTTTAGCAACGATTGCCTTATCGAGCTTCTCGGCATTAGCGCCGCTTAGCTTTAGCGGCTCGGCGATATCACGATTGGTGTTTGCAAGAAGAATAGTGAGACTGCCATTGATAGAGCGAAGTTCGCTTGATTTAAGATTTCTCTGGGCATCAGTGGCGATTGTCTCTGTCGTCGCAAGACGGGCAGCGAGTTGTTGGACATTAGGTTTTGATCCAGCAGACAGGCTACTGAAAATAACCAAGATAATTGTAAGTAGGGTGGCGATCCCAAGGATCAACGCAATTAGTCGAAACTTTGGATCAAATTGCTTCTTGTGTGACTGAGGTGCAATCTGATTGAGATAGTCGATCGAATAGTTTTGTGGTTGTTGATCTGGGTACATAGTGTCTTCATTTAAGCACAAACACTAACAGAGGTAAAGAGTGCTATACTGTGAGTATGCAGGATGCTAAAGAAGAAGTCCGCGCCAAGCTCAATATTGAGGACATAATTGGCGAATACGTGGTGCTCAAACGAGCGGGGCGTAACTTCAAGGGACTTAGTCCATTTAGTGCTGAAAAGACGCCGAGTTTTGTCGTTAGTCCCGACAAACACATCTGGCACGACTTTTCGTCGGGTCGTGGTGGCGATATCTTTACTTTTGTCATGGAAGTCGAGGGAATGGACTTTCGTCAGGCGCTCGAGCACCTCGCTCGTAAAGCAGGCGTGGATCTGACTGTCTATGACAACAAGGGCAGTCAGGAGATTGCCCAGAAGAAAAAGCATTTGTTACGGGCGCATGATTTGGCTGCGAACTATTACCAGCATTCCCTATTGAAGAACCAACATGCGCTCGAATATGTTTTTGGCAAACGTGGACTCAGTAAGGAGATTGTTCAAGAATTTCGAATTGGCTATGCTCCAACGACGGGCGACGCGCTCGTGAAGTTCTTGTCTCTTAAGGGCTATACCGCCAAAGATCTAGCTGAAGCTGGCCTGACGAATCGTTTTGGCGGTGATATGTTCCGTGGGCGCATGATGGTGCCGCTCATGGACAGCGTGGGGCAGGTGATTGGCTTTACGGCTCGTATTATCACCGATGATCCAAAGGCGCCTAAATATCTCAATACGCCACAGACAATTCTCTATGATAAAGGCCGACATGTGTTTGGCCTCAGTCAGGCAAAAGAAGCGATTCGAACAAATGATTACGCTGTGATTGTCGAGGGAAATCTCGATGTTGTTAGTAGCCATCAAGCAGGTATCACGGGAGTTGTAGCGACTGCAGGTACGGCTATGACCGAGCATCATCTGCGCGCATTACGTCGACTTAGTGGAAATGTTCGACTGGCATTTGACGGCGACAAAGCGGGTCTTGCGGCAACCGAGCGTGCGATTCCCATTGCCCAGGAGACCGGTGTGGATCTGACAATCATTAGCCTGCCTGGTGACGCAAAAGATCCAGACGAACTTATTCAACAAGACCCCGCCCTTTGGCAGCGTGCAATCGATACTGCCGAGCCTGTCATCGACTGGGTATTGGCTCAGTACTCCGCAAGAGAAGATGTCACGACGGCCGCCGGCAAGCGCGCCTTTACGACCGCCGCTCTAACAGTTATTGGCTCACTCAAGGATGATGTCGAACGTGAACATTACATGCAGAAGATAGCGGGTATGATCAATGCCTCGACCGATGCTCTCAAATCGAAGCTCGCCGGTATGAATGATGCGTCCATAAAGCAAGCCCCGATGAAGCAGGTTAGTGCGAATCGTAGTGAACTGACCACCGACGAAGCGGCCTACCAAGATAATGTTCTTTCCGCGGCGCTCGCGGACGGTGCGACACATGAACTTTTTGCGCATATTGATCCATCGATGTTTGTTGGTGAGGAACGCCGGGCGGTAGTGGATTATCTTGTTACTCATGGTGGCAAGGCGATTACCGACACCCCTAAGGAGTTGCAAAAGTACGATACCTATGTGAAAATAGTATTACTAAAGGCCGACGCTCGCTATGCCGACTGGAACGATCAAGATCGTTACTTCGAAACGGCTCGATTGCTCCGCCAAGTTGCAACAAAACACAAGGAAAAACAAAAAGATATATTAACCGATCAGCTACGCGAGGCCGAGACGACCGGCGACGAAGCAAAGGCGACTGAGATTCGTACGCAGCTGTACACACTCATTAAGGAGATTAATAGTGGTAAAAAGTAAAGATACTGAAGAGAAAGTTGTTGACGAAGGTGTGATTGACGCAAGTGGTGGACCACTAAGCGACATCGATGAACCGGCGATTGATGAACTGATTGACGAAGAAGAAGACGATATTGACACGCTTAATAGTGGTCAATATTTTGATGACGTGTCTGATGACAGCGTCCGTCTTTACTTGCGTGAGATCGGCAAGATTCCACTTCTAAACTCTGAAGAGGAGCTAGCGCTAGCTCAAAAAGTCGTAGCTGGTGATAAAAAAGCTAAAGACAAGATGGCCGAGGCGAATATGCGTCTTGTCGTATCGATTGCTAAGCGCTACTCGGGCCGTGGGCTTGATTTCCTTGACCTTATTCAAGAAGGTAACACTGGCTTGTTACGTGCTGTTGAGAAATTTGACCCGGACAAGGGCTTTAAGTTTTCAACGTACGCAACATGGTGGATTCGCCAGGCGATTACGCGTGCGATTGCCGATCAGGCACGTACAATCCGTATTCCTGTGCACATGGTGGAGACAATCAATAAGTTGCTTCGTACGCAGCGTCGTATGACCCAGGAGCTTAACCGTGAGCCGACCATTGAAGAGCTTGGTAAAGAGCTTGAAATGGAGCCGGAAAAAGTTGAATACGTTATCAAGATCAAGCAAGACATTACCTCACTTGATGCGGGTGTTGGTCGTGACGGTGAAGATGAAGACTCAGTCCTTGGTGACTTTATTGAAGATGAAGATGGCGCAACACCTGAAGAGTCGGCAACGAGTCAACTTCTTAAAGAGCAGGTTCAGGCCGTACTTTCAACCCTGTCCGAGCGCGAGCAGAAGATTATTAAGATGCGTTTTGGCCTTGAAAACGGTAAGAGCCACACCCTAGAAGAGGTTGGACAAGAATTTGCCGTAACGCGTGAGCGTATTCGTCAAATCGAAGCTAAGGCGCTCGCTAAGCTTCGCAAGCACAAAGATGCTAAGAAGCTTCATGAATACCTAGGGTAATAGCCCTCGTCAATAAAAAACACCTCGTAAAATACGAGGTGTTTTTTATGCTATTCAACGTCCGTTAGTCAGCGACGACCATGTAATTCATAAAATACGGAGAGGCGGCGACGGTATTTGAGTTGCATGTATTAGCACCCCCGTTAAACCCTGTTAGAGTGCTAGTTTCATCTTTCGTTTCGAGTCGGGCATAAACAATACTTATCGTGTCACCGTTGTAGGTGCAGGTGTACTTCATGTAAGGGCGACCAGGTGAGGCGCAGGTTTTTCCCAGAATTGCCTTTGATGTCGTTAGACAATTTGAGGGGTCCGTGAATGATTTATCGAGATAACCCTCGTCTGTCAGGCAGGATAAGATGGATTTAGTGTAGTTAGGGTCGGGAGAAGCTGTGTTCGAATCAAGGTTGAACCAACCGCCTCCACCACCCGTATGGCCACAGCCGCTGCCTGCTTGGATGTCATTGCCGTTCTTTAAACGGTAGAGCTTAATCGCATCGGCGATCTCACGAAGGTCATTTATGCGATCTGCGTCGCGTGCCTGTGCCTGGGCACCGTTATATGCCACGATAGTAATACTTGCTAGAATACCAATTACGGCGACAGTGACGATAAGTTCAACGATCGTAAAGCCTAGTTTTTTCATGATCCACCCTGCCTTTGTTTAGTTGTAGAAGTTGATGTGTTCGAGCTCGGTATCAATTTGTTCATGGAAACGGTCGAGATTGCCATCATTCATAATGTAGTGATCAGCAATGGCGATCGGGCCACCTTTTTCGAGATTTTCAATTTCAGACCAATCGCGCTGGTTGGCTTCTTCGAGCG
>RCUK01001711.1_pt1 | contig 13235 bp, 10 predicted proteins | sample 2166381 | NCBI WGS metagenome assembly RCUK01 (sample SAMN09932809, study PRJNA488358) | compost metagenome | isolation source: compost soil in an enriched community | place: Germany: Experimental Botanical Garden
ATGCGCGCCTGGGCATCTACAAGCGCCTGGCGCACGCCGCCGACGAAGACGACCTCATCCACATCCAGGAAGAGCTGATCGACCGCTTCGGCAAGCTGCCGGAGGCGGCGCAGACCCTGCTCTCGACGCATCGCCTGCGCCTGGCGGCCCAGCCGCTGGGCATCGTCAAGATCGACGCCAGCGAAACGCAGGCGCTGCTCCAATTCGGCCCCAAGACCTCGGTCGACCCCGCCAAGATCATCGAACTCGTGCAACGCCAGCGCCACATCAAACTGGCGGGGCAGGATAAATTGCGGGTCGAGATCAAGGCGGCGCAAATTCCCGCCCGCTCCGACGCCGTGCGCGCCGTCCTGCGCGCCCTGAAGTAACTCACGCCACCTTCCCTGCCCCTTATGACTACCCATCACCTTGTCGTCCAATCCCCCGGCCTGAGCATCGACCAAGCGGAGCAGCTCGCCGCGCTGGCCCAGGCCCAGGGCGTGGCCCGCATCAGCAACACCGCCGCCCGCCTGCTCGATGTGCAGCATGACGCCGACACCCGCGCCGAAGTCGCCGCCTGGGCCGACAGCCGCGGCGTCGATGCCGCCTTCGTGCCGGCCGGCCTGAAGCTGTCCGACTGCAAGGTGCTGGCCATGGACATGGACTCCACCCTGATCAACATCGAGTGCATCGACGAGATCGCCGGTGTGGCCGGCGTGAAGGACAAGGTGTCCGAAATCACCGAGGCCGCGATGCGCGGCGAGATCAAGGATTTCGCGGAAAGCCTGCGCCGCCGCGTCGCCCTGCTCAAGGGCGTGCCGGCCGGCGCGCTGGAGCAGGTCTATGCGGACAAGCTGCGCCTGAACCCGGGGGCCGAGCGCCTGATCACGACTGCGCAGTCCGCCGGCCTCAAGGTGCTGCTGGTATCGGGCGGCTTCACCTTCTTCACGGAACGCCTGCGCGACCTCCTGAAGCTGGACAGCGCGCACGCGAACACGCTGGAAATCGAGAACGGCCTGTTGACCGGCAAGGTGCTGGGCGACATCCTGGACGCCGACGCCAAGGCGGTCCACCTGCGCGAATTCGCCCGCGCGCACGGGGCGGCGCAGGACCAGATCATCGCCATGGGCGATGGCGCCAATGACCTGAAGATGCTGGCGGCCGCGGGCTTCCCGGTGGCCTATCACGCCAAGCCGCTGGTGCGCCAGCAGACTCGTTTTGCCTTGAACGTGTCGGGCCTGGACGGTGTGCTGAACTGGTTTGAAAGCTGAAGTCCGCCGGGCGGGTGCCTGGCGCCATGGCCAACAGCAAAAAGCCACCTCGCGGTGGCTTTTTGCTTTGCCGCGGCTGGCGGATCAGTAGCGTACGCGCAGGGACAGCAGCGCCGCCCGGCCCGTGCCCAACGCCGCATAGTGCGCCGCATAGGCCTTGGTGTAGTACGTCTCGTCGAAAATGTTCAGCACGTTCAACTGCGCCGAGATGTGCTCGTTGAATTCGTAGCCGGCCATGGCGTCGAAGCGCCAGTACGAAGGCACCCAGCGCGCCTTGGGCGTGCCGTCGGCGTTCTTGGTGGCATCCGAATTGCCGTACACCTTGTCCACGTAGTAGGCGCCGCCGCCCACCGTCAGCTTGGGCAGCACCTTGTAGGTAGTCCACAGGCTGAAGGCGTTGCGGGGGGTGTTGGGCAGGTCCTGGCCGACGGCGCCGCTGTTGTAGGCGCCCTTGGTCATTTCGCTGTCCATGAAGGTGTAGCCGCCGAACACATTCCACTTGGGCGTGATGGCGCCCGAGAAGCCCAGTTCGATGCCACGCACCTTGGCCTCGCCCACTTGCGCGACTTCGGTCGCGGACACGGCCACGCTGGTGTTCTTGCGGGTGTCGTGGAATGCGGCGGCCGACAGCGTCAGCCTGTTATCCAGCACCTCCCACTTGGTGCCCAATTCCACGGTGCGGCTCTTTTCCGGCTCGAGCGAGGACGTCGAGACCGAGGTCGCGTCGCTGATGGCGCTTGCGGCGATCGCCGACGGCGTGGAGGACGTGCCGTAGGTGGCGTAGATCGTGCCGTTGGGCGCCGGCTTGTAGGCCAGGCCAACCTGATAGTTGAACAGGTTGTCTTCGCGGCTGGTGCTGTAGAACGCCGGCGTGCTGGCCGGATCGCTGCGGCCCCGGGCGATATTGCTGCCGCTGGTCCGGTAGTTGTCCCAGCGCGCGCCCAGGCTGGCCTGCCATTGCTCGTTGAACTTGATGGTGTCGAAGCCGTAGAGCGCCACCGTGTCCGTGTTGTACCGAGCGGGGTTGTTGTTGCGGGTCAGCGTGCCGGTGTAGTCGTCGCCTGGGTTCGGATTCCACAAGGACGTGCAGAGCGCCGGATTGGATGCGTCCGTCGCGCTCACCTTGCAGTCCATCGGCCCCTTGGCGATGTTCTGGGTGTAGCTGTCCTTGTCCTGTTTGATATTGCTGTATTCGAAGCCCAGGTCGAACGAATGCTTCAGGCTGCCGGTTTCGAATTCGCCCGTCAGATCCGTCTGGTTCGCAAAGCTCTTGGTGACGTAGTAACCCGACTTGAGCGAACGATAGACCAGGCCATTGGGCACGTTACCCTTGCTGTCGTCCGGGTTCGTCGCCGCGAAATCGGTGGTGCCACGGCCATACCGGATCACGTTGCGCAACTGCAGCTTGTCGGAAAAATCGTGCTGGAAGTCAGCCGTCACGACGTCGTCGCGGGTTTTCATGAAATCCCGGCCGGTCAGTCCGTAGAACGACTTGCGGCTAACGCCCATCGTCTCCGTCACCGGCTGACCCGTGTTCGGGTCATACGGAATGGAGTAATCGGGCATGCTGTCGTCTTGATAGTGGTAATAGCTGAGCGTGATGCGCGTGGGCGTGCCCACCCCCAGCATCAGCGAGGGCGCCACGCCCCAGCGTTCGAAGTCCACGGCGTTGTCGCGGCCGGGCACGTCGCCCTTGTTGCCCATCACGTTCAGGCGGAACGCGGCCTTGTCGTCCAGGCGCCAGTTGCTGTCTATCGTGGCGCGGTAATTGTTGTCCGTGCCGATTTGCGCGGTAGCTTCGGTGAAATCCGTCGCCTTCGGCGCCTTGCTGACCATGTTGATGCTGCCGCCCGCACCGCCACGGCCGGAGTACACCGAGTCCGGCCCCTTGATGATCTCCACCTGCTCAAGGTTGAACGTATCGCGCACCTGCGTGCTGGAATCGCGGATACCGTCCAGGAAAATGCTGCCCGCGGAGTTCTGGCCGCGGATGATGGGCAGGTCGCCGCCCGGACGGCCGCCCTCGCCCGCGCCGAACGTGATGCCCGGCGAGTTGCGCAGCACGTCCTGCAGCGACGATGCGGCCTGGTCCTGGATCACCTGCCTCGGCACGACCTGAACGGTGCGCGGCGTGTCCAGCAGAGGCGCGGTCATCTTCGGCGACTGCGCCGTAGACGTCTGGTAGGAAGATCCCTCTCCCTCCACTCGGACCGGCGATAGCTGCGTCACGCCCGCGTCGGCGGACTGCGCCGCGGCGTAGGGGCTTATGAACAGGGCGGGCGCCGCGATGGCGGCGGCAAGGGAGGTAGTGAGCGTATTCAGCGAATACGAGTCTTGGGGCTTCAAACCAGCTTCTCCAAAATGTGAATAGCAACGATTCTTGTTTTTTTATCGTTTGCGATTGTGATCATGACGACTGAATGAAACCTGAACGAACGGCCCAAAACATGAAAAAAACAACACTTGTTAAGCCGTATTCCCAAAAAAAATAGGCGAATAGCGAAACCTGATAGGACTGGGTCGGCAGCCGCGGGATTAGTTGATTTTCCTTGCCGATTCCCGTTCTGCCTCGCCCCCCGGGGAAGCCCTTAAAACGCCCTCCAGAACGTTTGGACGGCGGTCTGGCTGAATCCTTGAACAGACAAAAAAAACGCCCCTGGCGGGGCGTTTATGGCATTGGCGGGCCTTCAGGCACGCAAGCGTGGGTGCCGCTTGAACAAATAGCGATACACGAAGCCCGGATACGCCAGCACGAGGAACAGGCTGAGCGTGATCGCGTAGAACTCCCAGGTCTGGGCAAAGCGGTTGCCCAGCGTGGATTCGAACGCAAATCCCAGCGCGCCGACGATGGCGTAGAACGCCAGCACCTCGATCAGCCGCATCCAGAGCGGTTTGACCGCCGCCGCCCCGCCCTGCTTCCAGGGCAACACGGCGAACACCCGTTCGGTCAGGAAAGGAAGATTCGCGCTGACGAGCGCCAGCGCGATCAACAGCCATACCGCCAACGTCTGGTTCATGGCTGCTATCCGTCCCTTACAGGCTGAGCGACGAGCGGATGGCCTGCACGCACAGCGCCATCAGGCCGCCAGGCAACAGGCCCAGCACCAGGATCAAGGCGCCGTTGACCGACAGCACGCCGCGCTGGGCGCAGGTCGCCACCATGGGCGCGGCGTCGGCCGCCGGCTCGTCGAAGTACACGACCTTGACCACACGCAGGTAGTAGAACGCACCGATCAGCGAGAACATCACCGCGATCACGGCCAGCGTGACGTGGCCGGCGCTGATCAGCGCCTGCAGCACCGCCAGCTTGGCGTAGAAGCCCACCAGCGGCGGAATGCCGGCCAGCGAGAACATCAGCAGCAGCACGATGGCGGCATGCCACGGGCTGCGGCGGTTCAGGCCCTTCAGGTCGTCGATGTGCTCGCACTCGAAGCCCTGGCGCGACAGCAGCAGCACGATGCCGAAGCTGGCAAGCGTGGTCAGCACGTAGGTCAGCATGTAGAACAGCGACGCGCCGTAGGCGGCCGAAGACAGTTCCGGCTTGCCCACGACCGCTCCCGACATCAGGCCCAGGAGCACGAAGCCCATGTGCGAGATCGTCGAGTAGGCCAGCATCCGCTTGAAGTTGGTCTGCGCGATGGCGGTCAGGTTGCCGATGGCCAGCGACAGCACCGCCAGGATCATCAGCATCGGCTGCCAGTCGGCGGCGAGGCCGTGCAGGCTGTCGACCAGCAGGCGCAGCGTGATGGCGAAGGCCGCCAGCTTCGGCGCGCCGCCCAGGATCAGCGTGACCGCGGTCGGCGAGCCCTGGTAGACGTCCGGCACCCACATGTGGAACGGCACTGCGCCCAGCTTGAACGCAAGGCCGGCCACCAGGAACACAATGCCGAACACCAGCGCCATCTTCTCGGCACGGCCGGCGGCGATGACCTTGGACACTTCGGTCAGGTCGAGGTGACCCGTGGCGCCGTAGATCATGGACATGCCGTACAGCAGGAAGCCCGAGGCCAGCGCGCCCAGCACGAAGTACTTCATGGCGGCTTCGGTGGCCACGACATCGTCGCGACGCAGTGCGATCAGCGCATAGAGCGCCAGCGACATGAGCTCCAGGCCCAGGTAGATCGAGATCAGGTTCCCGGAGGAAATCATGACCATCTGGCCCAGCAGCGCGAACAGCGTCAGGACGTAGAGTTCGCCGCCCTTGAGCATGTCACGCACCTGCGCATAGACGCGGCCGTAGATCAGCGTGACCGCCACCGCGATATAGGAAGCGATCTTCAGCAGATGCGACAGGTCGTCGGTGACGTACAGGCCGTTGAAGGTCGAGCCCACAACGCCGTTCTTCCATTGCACGGCCGACACGACGGTCAGCACGCCCAAGGCAAGCATGGTCAGCAGGAACGTCGGCTTGCGCTCGGGGTGATTGCTGACCGCGTCGACGAGCAGGATAGCCAGGCCGAAAACCAGCAGGAGGATTTCCGGCGTCGCCAGGGCGAAATCGATTTGGGATTGCATCATTGTCTTGTCTTACAGTTTCGAGACGGCAACGTGTTGCAGCAGGGCCTCGACCGACACGTGCATCACGTCGGTAAAGGGCTTGGGATAGATCCCCATGTACAACACGGCGATCGCCATCACGCCAAGAATCACGAATTCGCGGCGGTTGATATCGGTCAGTGCGCGCACGTGGTCATTGGCGACATCGCCCAGGACCACACGCTTGACCATCCACAGCGAATACGCGGCGCCCAGGATCAGGGCGGTGGCGGCCAGCAGGCCGATCCAGAAATTGTGCTGCACCGCGCCCATGATCACCATGAATTCGCCGACGAACCCGCTGGTGGCCGGCAGGCCGCTATTGGCCATCGAGAACAGGATGAAGAACGTCGCGAAGCGCGGCATCACGTTGACCACGCCGCCGTAGTCGGCGATGCGGCGCGAGTGCATGCGGTCATACAGTACGCCGATACACATGAACATGGCGCCGGACACGAAGCCGTGGGAGATCATCTGCACGATGGCGCCTTCGACGCCCGCCGTGTTGAAGATGAAGAAACCCAGCGTCACGAAGCCCATGTGGGCGACGGACGAATAGGCCACCAGTTTCTTCATGTCGTCCTGGACGATCGCGACCAGGCCGATGTAGATCACGGCGATCAGCGACAGCGTGATCATCATGCCGGCCAGGCTGTGCGAGGCGTCGGGGGCGATCGGCAGCGAGAAGCGCAGGAAACCGTATGCGCCCAGCTTCAGCATGATCGCGGCCAGCACGATGGAGCCGCCCGTGGGCGCTTCCACGTGAGCATCCGGCAACCACGTGTGGACCGGCCACATCGGCACCTTGACGGCGAAGGCCGCCAGCAGCGCCACGAAGATCAGGACCTGCGGGGTGAAGCCCAGCTTGGTCTGCTGCCACGTCAGGATGTCGAACGAACCGCCCGAGGCATGCCAGAGGTAGACGAAAGCAACCAGCGTCAGGAGCGAGCCCATCAGCGTGTACAGGAAGAACTTGAACGCCGCATACACGCGGTTCGCGCCGCCCCAGACGCCGATGATGATGTACATCGGGATCAGGGTGGCTTCGAAGAACACATAGAACAGCATGCCGTCCAGCGCGCAGAACACGCCCACCATCAGACCCGAGAGGATCAGGAAGGCGGCCATATATTGGGCGACGCGGCTGGTGATGACTTCCCAGCCGGCCAGCACCACGATGATCGTGATGAAGGCGGTCAGGAGGACGAACCACATCGAGATGCCGTCGATGCCCAGGTGGTAATTGACGTTGAAGGCCTCGATCCAGGAGGCCTTCTCCACGAACTGCATGGCGGCCGTGGAAGAATCGAAACCGGTGTAGAGCGGGATCGTGACGACGAAACCGGCGATTGCGCCGACGAGCGACAGGCCGCGCGTCAGGCCGGGACGGTCGTCACGGCCCACCGCCAGCACCAGCAGGCCGAATACGATCGGGACGAAGATCGCAAGCGTGAGCCAGGGGAAAGTGTTGGATGCCATCTCGCTTGCCATCATTGGGGAATCAGCACAAAGAAAGTCACCAGCGCCATGACGCCGATGATCATTGCGAACGCGTAGTGATAGATGAAGCCGGACTGCAGGTGACGGCTGACCGCTGCCACCCAACCCACCAAGCGGGCGCTACCGTTGATCAGGAGGCCGTCGATGATGCCGCGGTCGCCGGTCTGCCACAGGCCGCGGCCCAGGCAACGCATGCCGCGCGCGATGACCTGCTCGTTGACCCAGTCCACGTAGTACTTGTTCTCAAGCACCTTGTTCACGAATGACAGGCGCGACTTGATCGCGGCCGGAACCTTCGGATTGATCAGATAGCAGTACCAGGCAATGACGAACCCGGCGACGACCAGCCAGAACGGCAGCGTACGGAAGGCGTGCAGGCCATAGGCCACCCAGCCGTGCCATTCCTCGCTCAGCACGTGCATGGCGGGATGCTGCAGCGGCAGCACCTTGATGGCGCCGTCGAAGAACTTGCCGAACAGCATCGGGTCGACCGCCCAGGCGCCGATCAGCACCGACGGGATCGCCAGCAGAACCAGCGGCAGCGTGACCACCCAGGGCGATTCATGCGGCTTGCCGCCATGATGGCCGTGGCCATGGTCGTCGTGGCCATGGTCGTCGTGACCGTGCGCATCGTGGCCGTGGCCATGATCGCTGGTGTCGAAACGTTCCTTGCCGTGGAAGACCAGGAAGTACACGCGGAACGAGTACAGCGAGGTCACGAACACGCCGATCAGCACGGCGTAGTAGGCAAAGCTCGCGCCCCATACCGTTGCGTGGCCAGCGGCTTCGATGATGTTTTCCTTCGAGTAGAAACCCGAGAAGAACGGCGTGCCGACCAGCGCCAGCGTGCCCAGCAGGAAGGTGATCCAGGTGATGGGCATGTACTTGCGCAGGCCGCCCATGTTGCGGATGTCCTGGTCATGGTGCATGCCGATGATCACCGAACCCGCGCCCAGGAACAGCAGGGCCTTGAAGAACGCGTGGGTCATCAGGTGGAAGATCGCCACCGAGTAGGCCGAGGCGCCCAGCGCAACCGTCATGTAGCCCAGCTGCGACAGCGTGGAGTACGCGACGACGCGCTTGATGTCGGTCTGGATGATGCCCAGGATGCCCAGGAACAGTGCGCCGATGGCGCCGATCACGATGATGAACGACAGCGCCACGTCCGACAGTTCGAACAGCGGCGAGAAACGCGCGACCATGAAGATGCCGGCCGTCACCATGGTGGCGGCGTGGATCAGCGCGGAGATCGGGGTCGGGCCTTCCATCGAGTCGGGCAGCCAGGCGTGCAGCGGAACCTGAGCCGATTTGCCCATGGCGCCGATGAACAGGCAGATGCAGGCAACCGTCAGCAGCATCCAGTCGGAACCCGGCAAGGTCATCGTGGCCAGCTTGTCGGCCTGCGCGAAGACTTCACCGTAGTGCATCGTGCCGGCATAGGCGAACAGCAGGCCGATGCCCAGGACGAAGCCGAAGTCGCCGACGCGGTTGATCAGGAATGCCTTCATGTTGGCGAAGATCGCCGTGGGGCGCGTGTACCAGAAGCCGATCAGCAGGTACGACACCAGGCCCACCGCTTCCCAGCCGAAGAACAGCTGCACCATGTTGTTCGACATCACCAGCATCAGCATGGAGAACGTGAACAGCGAGATGTACGAGAAGAAGCGTTGATAGCCGGGATCATCCGCCATGTAGCCGATGGTGTAGATGTGCACCATCAGCGACACGGAGGTCACCACGACCATCATCATGGCCGACAGCGGATCGATCAGGAAGCCGATTTCCAGCTTGGTCTGGCCGATCAGGCTCCAGGTGTAGACCGCGCCGTCGAAGCGCAGGCCATTGAGCACGTCGGCCAGCACCACCACCGAACCGATGGCGGAGATGAGCACGCCCAGAATGGTGATGACGTGCGAGGCGCGGCGCCCGATGGGCCGGCCAAGAAAGCCGGTGCCAAAAAGGCCCGCGAGGATTGCTCCGGCCAGCGGTGCCAGCGCGATGAGCAGGTAGAGATTGGGTGAGCTAGACATTTTCTTCCAATACCCCGTCAGCCCTTCAGGCGATCGAGTTCGTCAACGTTGATCGTGTTCAGGTTGCGGAACAGCAGCACCAGGATGGCCAGGCCGATCGCCGCTTCGGCGGCGGCCACGGTCAGGATGAAGAACACGAACACCTGGCCGGCGGTGTCGCCGAACCAGCTGGAGAACGCCACGAAGTTCATGTTGACGGCCAGGAGCACGAGCTCGATGGACATCAGGAGAATGATCAGGTTGCGGCGGTTCAGGAAGATGCCGAAGATCCCGATCGCGAACAGGATCGCCCCGAGGATCAGATAGTGGGCCAGCGTCAGCGTCATTCTTTTTCTCCTTGGGGCGCGGCGATGCCGTTCGAGGCGTCACGCTTGGCCTGGGCACGCTCGCTCTGGGCGGGCATGCTCACCATGCGGAAGCGGTCCTTCGAGCGGACGCGGACAGCGGCGACCGGGTCGTTGTACTTCACGTCGCGGCGGCGGCGCAGGGTCAGCGCGATCGCGGCGACCATGCCGACCAGCAACAGGGCGGCACCGACTTCAACGGCGTAGACGTACTGCGTGTACATCGCCTCGCCCAGTGCGCGGGCGTTGTTGTAGTCGCTGGCGACCGGCGCCTGCGGACCCGCGCCATACCAGATGGAGCCCAGCACGAAGGACACCTCCAGCACCAGCACGAGACCGATCACCAGGCCGAGCGGCAGGTAGGTCTTCATGCCGACGCGCAGGGTATCCATGCGGATATCCAGCATCATCACGACGAAGAGGAACAGCACCATCACGGCGCCCACGTAGACCAGCACCAGCAGCAACGCGAGGAACTCGGCGCCCAGCAGCATCCACAGCATGGCTGCGTTGGAGAAGGCCAGGATAAGGTGCAGGACCGCGGTGACCGCGCTGCGCGCGGTGATCACGCGGAAGGCCGCGATCACCAGCACGGCGGCCAGTATGTAAAAAAGGACAGTGGTAAAAGTCATGGATCAGACCCTGGGCTTCAACGGTAAGGAGCGTCTTCGGCCCGGCGGCGGGCGATGTCGGCTTCGTAGCGGTCGCCCACGGCGAGCAGCATGTCTTTGGTGAAATACAGGTCGCCGCGCTTTTCGCCGTGGTATTCGTGGATATGCGTTTCCACGATCGAGTCCACGGGGCAGCTTTCCTCACAGAAGCCGCAGAAAATGCACTTGGTCAGGTCGATGTCGTAACGCGTGGTGCGGCGGGTGCCGTCATCGCGCTGGTCCGACTCGATCGTGATCGCCAGCGCCGGACACACCGCTTCGCACAGCTTGCACGCGATGCAGCGCTCTTCCCCGTTGGGGTAGCGGCGCAAGGCATGCAGCCCACGAAAACGCGGCGACGCCGGCGTCTTTTCCTGGGGGTAGCGCAAGGTGACCTTACGCTTGAAAAAATACTTGCCCGTCAGGCGCATGCCCTTGAGCAATTCGGTCAGCATCAAACTGCCGAAGAAATCCTTGATCGCTTCCATATCCTGCCTCTGCTTGGCGGCTTAGCGCCAAATGTTCCAGGGCGTCTGCATCCAGATCGCCACCACGACCAGCCAGACGCCGGTCAGCGGGATGAAGATTTTCCAGCCCAAGCGCATGATCTGGTCGTAGCGGTAGCGCGGGAACGAAGCCCGGAACCACACAAACAACGAGACCACGAAGAATGTCTTGAGACCCAGCCAGATCCAACCCGGAATCCAGGTCAGCGGCGCGATATCGATCGGGGAAGCCCAGCCGCCCAGGAACATGATCGATGCCATGCACGACAGCAAGATCATGTTGGCGTATTCGCCCAGGAAGAACAGCGCGAACGCCATGCCCGAGTACTCGACCATGTGGCCGGCCACGATTTCCGATTCGCCTTCCACCACGTCGAACGGGTGGCGGTTGGTTTCGGCAACGGCCGAAATCACGTAGATCACGAACAGCGGCAAGAGCGGCAGCCAGTTCCAGGACATGAACGTCAGGCCCTTGTCGGCAAACCAGCCGCGGTTCTGGACATTCACGATCTCGGACATGTTCAGGCTGCCGGACACCAGCAGCACCGTCACCAGCACGAAGCCGATGGCCAGTTCATACGACAGCATCTGCGCCGAGGCGCGCAGCGCGCCCAGGAAGGCGTACTTGGAGTTCGATGCCCAGCCGGCGACGATCACGCCGTACACGCCGATGGACGTGATGGCCATGATGTACAGCAGGCCGGCGTTGACGTTGGCCAGCACGATGTCCGGGCCGAAAGGCACCACCGCCCAGGCAGCCAGCGCGGGCATCAGCGTGACCACGGGGGCCACGACGAACAGCACCTTGTTGGCCTGGCTGGGAACGATGACTTCCTTGGTCAGCAGCTTGAACACGTCGGCAAACGGCTGCAAGAGCCCCCTGAAACCGACGCGGTTCGGACCCAGGCGCACGTGCATGGCGCCAATCATCTTGCGTTCCCAATACGTCAGGTACGCCACGCACAAAATGATGGGCACGGCGATGACCACGATCTTGATGAGGGTCCAGAGGACCATCCAGACCGTCGGGCCCAGCAATGCCTGACCGTGGCTTTCAAGAACATTGAGCCATTCCATCAGGCACGCTCCACGCTGATTTGACCGAATGCGCCACCCAGGGCTGCGGTGTTTTCAAAGGCTGCGGAGATACGCACGGCGCGATCGGCCACGGCATCGTCCTGCACGGTTTCGAGTTCGACGGCGCCCTGTCCGTCCGACACGCGCACCTTGACGCCGGCCGTCAGGCCAAGGCTGGTGAGCGTGCGGCCGTTCATGGCGGCAGCCGGTTTCTTCGATGCCGGGGAGGCTTGCAGCGGCTCGGAACGGCGGACCATTGCGTCGGTCCGGTAGATCGGCACATCGGCCACGCGTTCCAGGCCGGTGGCGGCCTGGCCCAGGCCAAGCGGAGCCTTGATGTCGTTCGACAGGCGGCCTTCGATGCCACCGGCCAGCGCGGCATCGCGCACGGATTCGGAGGTTTCGTCGTCGAAGCCAGCCAGATGCAGGACGTTGCCCAGCACGCGCAGGACCTTCCAGCCCGGACGAGTCTGGCCAAACGGCGTGACCGTGCCCTTGAAGCTCTGGGCCAGGCCTTGCGCGTTGACGAAGGTGCCCGAAGTTTCGGTGAAAGGCGACACCGGCAGCATCACGTCGGCCCACTCGGCCGCGGCCGAACGGTAAGGCGTGAGCGCCACCGCGAACTGCGCGCCGCGCAGCGCGGCGATGGCCTGCTGGCCATTGTCGGCGTCCAGCAGCGGCTCGGCATGCAGCACCACGTAGGCCTTGAGCGGCTCGGCCAGCATGGCGGCGGCGGTCTTGCCGCCCTTGCCCGGCACGGCGCCGGCGAGATAGCCGCCGACGGTGTTGCCACCCGAGGTCAGGAAGCCGAACTTGCCACCGGCCAGATCGGCCACGGCGCGGCCGTTGGCGGCCAGCGTCGATGCCTGGGCGCTGGCGACGGCCAGATTGCCCACCAGCACGGCGGTGTTGGCGCCGGAAGCCAGGCTGGCGGCGATGAGCTTGGCGTTTTCGCCGGGCGTGACCGAGGCGAACTCGGCCGGCACGGACTGGTCCTTGGCTTGCGCCAGGGCGACGGCCACTTCGGCCAGCGCGCGCGCCAGTTCGGAGGGCGCCACCGTGACGCGAGCGGTCACGGGCATCAGGGGATCGTCGGCGGCGCTGTCGACCATCAGGATCTGCGTGCCGCGCTTGGCGGCCTGACGCAGGCGCTGGGCCATCAGCGGGTGATCCTTGCGCAGGAACGAGCCCACGACCAGGACGCGGTCCAGGTTGTCGAGTTCGGCGATGGGCATGCCCAGCCACGGCGCGCCCGTGAGCGCGGCATCAAAGGCCGGGTCGGTCTGACGCAGGCGGAAGTCGATGTTCTCGGAACCCAGCGCGCGGACCAGGCGGCCCAGCA
>RCUK01001712.1_pt1 | contig 13229 bp, 12 predicted proteins | sample 2166381 | NCBI WGS metagenome assembly RCUK01 (sample SAMN09932809, study PRJNA488358) | compost metagenome | isolation source: compost soil in an enriched community | place: Germany: Experimental Botanical Garden
GCAACCTGCGCCAGCAGGGCGCCAAGCGCGAAGGCGTCAGCAACAAGTCGCTGTCGGACTACATCGCGCCCAAGTCGTCCGGCAAGATGGACTACATCGGTATGTTCGCCGTCACGGCGGGCATCGGCATCGAGAAAAAGGAAGCGGAATTCGAGAAGGCGCTGGATGACTATTCCAGCATCATGTTGAAGTCCTTGGCCGACCGCCTGGCCGAAGGCTTCGCCGAATGCCTGCATGCCCGCGTGCGTCAGGACCTGTGGGGCTACGCGCCCGACGAGGCCCTGTCCAACGAAGACATGATTGCCGAGAAATACGTGGGCATCCGCCCCGCGCCCGGCTACCCGGCCTGCCCGGAACACGTGGTCAAGACCGACATGTTCCGCGTGCTGGACGGCGGCGACATCGGCATGATGCTGACCGACAGCTACGCCATGTACCCCGCGTCCAGCGTGTCCGGTTTCTACTTCAGCCACCCCGACTCGCAGTACTTCAACGTGGGCGTGATCGGCGAAGACCAGCTTGAGGACTACGCCAAGCGCAGCGGCCGCAGCATCGAAGACCTGAAGCGCACGCTGGCGCCCAACCTGGGCTAAGGCTAAGGCCTTCGGCGCAAAGGCGCTGGCCCTTCGGGGCTAAGCGCCGGCCCTGGCAATTGGCGCCCTTGGCGCCTGTGGCGCCTATTCCCAACCATCGCCGCCTATTCCTGCCTATGGCTTCGGCGCGGCAATGCGGCCCAGGATGCGCTCCACGGTCAGCCCGATCGCCAGCACCGTCCGGTCCTGGCCCGGCAGCCCGTCGATTTCCAACCCCACCGGCAGCCCTTCTTTCGACAGCCCGGCCGGCACGCTCAAGCCCGGCAGGCCGGCGTTGCTGCCGGGGTCTACATTGCGGGCTAACTGGCTGAAGGCCTCGAAGCTGCTGGCTTCCGGCGTGGCCGCCAGCGGCAGGATCGGCACCGTGGGAAAGAGCAGGCCGTCAAGCTGGTGTTCCTGGAACGCGCGACGATAGACGTCGATGAGTTCATCGCGTTGTTCCGCGATAACGCGCTCGTACAGCGGTTGCAGCGCCAGCACCTGGCCGTCCGGCGTGGGCAGCACGCCGGGCACGATCAAACCTTCGAAGATGCCTTTGACGTCGGGGCTGGATATCTGCGCCACCACCTCGTCAAAGCTCACGCCCGTGCCGTAGCGTTGCAGGTAGGCGGTCAGGTCGGGCTTTTGTTCGTACAGGCATAGCGGCATGCCCACCGCCGCGTTCGCGGCCGGCAGCTCGGGCATGTCGATCTCCACCAATTGCACGCCCGCGTCGCGCAGCTTTTGCAGCGCGGCGTAAGTGACGTCGCGCACCTGGGGGTCCAGGTCGGTCCAGAAATAGCTGGCCAGCCCCAAGCGCACGTTCTCGGGCGGCAGGGCGGCAAGCGGCGTGGCGTCGTCGGCCAGCACCGCGTCCAGCAACACGATGTCTTCCATGCCGTTGGCGATGGGCCCGGGCGTGTCGCGCGTGTGCGAAATAGGCGTGATGCCCGCGCCGTCGTAACGCCCGACCGATGGCCGGAAACCCGCGGCCCCGTTCACCGATGCGGGCAGGCGCACCGAAGCGCCCGTGTCGGTGCCCAGCGCGGCGGGCGTCAGGCGCGCGCCCACCGCCGCGCCGCTGCCGGACGACGAACCCCCGGCGATGCGGTTGTGGTCGTAGGCGTTGCGCGTGCCGTCGCCCAGCGGGCCGGGAAACGCGGTGTTGTAGCCCGACACGCCAAAGGCCAGTTCATGCATGTTGGTCTTGCCCACGATGACCGCGCCCGCCGCGCGCAGCCGTTGCACCACCGGCGCGTCTTCGGCGGGCCGAAACGATTTCAGGGCGGGCGTGCCGGCCGTGTTGGGCAAGCCGGCCACGTGGATGTTGTCCTTGATGGCGATGGGCACGCCGCCCAATGGCCCCTTGCCCGGTTTGGCGTCATAGGCGCGGGCTTGCGCCAGCGCGCCGTCGCGGTCCACGGTGATGAAGGCGTTCAGCGCCGCGTGGGCGTCGATGCGGTCCAGGGTGGCCTGGGTCAGCGCGACGCTGGACAAGCTCCCTTCGCGGATCAGGGCGGCGGCCTGGCCGACGGTCAGGGTGGCCAGGGTATCGTCGCCGGCCGGGTGCGGCACAGGCTGGGCGGACGAGGGCTGTTGGGATGATTCGGGCATGACGCTCCCTTCTGCTCGGACTATGGAACCGCCATCTATACCTGCTGGAAGCGGGGCCTGTCGAGCGCGGCGCATCAATCGACATTCCAATCGGCATACCAATCAACGCTTCATGGTTTACCACTTTAATAGTGGTAAACCATGATGTCGAATATTGGTAAACCACTTATGATTTGGTCTAACCACTTTTGAACTCCATGACTCTGCAACTGATCCCCAAACCCGAAGAGCCGGCCAGCAAGCCGGTGGCGGACCGCGCCTATGTGCGGCTGGCCGCGCAAATCCAGGCCCTGGTCGCCCAAGGCGAGTTCGCCGTGGGCAAGCGCCTGCCGGCCGAACGCGCGCTGGCCGAACGTTTCGACGTCAGCCGCACCGCGCTGCGCGAAGCGATCATCGCGTTGGAATTGCAAGGGGTGGTGGAAGTGCGGGGCGGGTCGGGCATCTACGTCTGTGAACCCAAGCCCGGCGTTGCTCGTCTGCCGGCCGCGCAGGAAGTCGGGGCGGGGCCGTTTGAGTTGCTGCGGGCGCGCTGCCTGATCGAATCCGAAATCGCCGCGCTGGCGGCCACCACCCGTAACGACGCCGACCTGGACCGCATCTTTGAAGCGCTGACGACCATGCGCGAACAGATGATGGACAAGGCGGCCAACGAAGAGGCCGATCGCCGCTTCCACCTGTACATCGCCCAGTCCACCGGCAATAGCGTGCTGCTGGCGACGGTGACGTCGATGTGGGATCAGGCCCAAGGCCCAATCTGGGAAAAGATAGAACAGCATTTCCATACGCAGGCATTACGCCAGGCATCGCAGGAAGACCACCAGCGCATCTTCAGCGCCTTGGTCGCGAGCGATGCGCAGGCGGCCAGGCAAGCGATGCGCGCTCACCTGGAGCGCGTCATCGGTGAGTTCGCGCAGGGGTGGCGATAGCGCATCCCGGCATGCAGTGCCCAAGGCGGCCCCCGGAAGAGCGCGGAAGATAACCGCGCCCCGGACCCGGGCCTTACAAGATCAGGAGACAAGCAATGCAGCAGCAAGACAAGGGGAACGGCGCGCTGGCGCGCCTGGCGGCCGCCGCGATGCTGGCGGTGTCGATGCAGGCCGTGTCGCTAGCGGCAGGCGCGCAGACGGCGCCCGCGCCCGGCCAAAGCCCGCGCGTGGATGCGATTCGCAAAGCCGGTGAACTGCGCGTGGGCGTGCTGCAAAACGCACCCTGGCTGATCCAGGACGTGTCCGGCAAAAGCGGCGAGGCCTGGAGCGGCCCCGCGTGGTTGCTGGCCAAGGAAACCGCGCGCCAACTGGGCGTCAAGCTGACCGCCATTCCTGTCTCGCACGAGACCAAGGTGCCGGTGCTGGCGGCCAACCAGGTCGACATGACCATCAGCCCGCTGGCCGAAACGGCCGACCGCCTGAAGGTGGTGGACTTCGTGCTGTATTCCGCCACCAGCGTCTGCATGTTCGGCCGCGCGGGCAACGACAAGCTGGCCCGCGTCAAATCGGTTGACGACCTGAACCAACCCGACATCACCATCGCGTACTTCACGGGCGGGGCCGAAGAGGCCTGGGTGAAGGAACGGTTCCCGCGAGCACGGCTGCGCGCCGTCGCCAATTCCGGCGCCACCGCGCCGATCGAGGAAATCATGGCCAAGCGCGCCGACGCCGCGCCGATCAACCGCGTGCCGTGGGTGGGGCTGAACCACAAGGTGCGCGGCCTGGTGGTGTTTCCCGCCGAGGCGAACTGCCAGCAAAGCACCGAAAAGGCGTCGCCGGTAGGGCTGGCGGTGGACAAGAACCAGCCCGAATTCCTGGCGTGGCTGCGGCAGGTGGCGGAGGCGATGAAGCCCACCTTGCTGGCTGACGAAACCCGCATCATCGAACAGAGCAAGTAGGCCGACCGGCCACATTCCAAACGATCACTTTTCCGCACGCGCGTGGCGCGTGCGCATCTGGCGAACCCGCCGGCGCCTGCGCGCGCCGGTACTCGACGCGCCGCCTCCAGGCGAACGCGGCGGGAATCCCCGGATTTCGATGTTCATCAAGGAGACTTTGCATGCCGTCCCGCTTCCCCTCGCGCCACCGCGCCGCCCGCTTCTTTCTGACCGCCGCGATGCTGGCGGGCGCGGCGTCCGCCCAGGCGCAGACCCCGCCCGCGCCCGGCGAAAGCGCCCGCGTGGACGCTATCCGCAAGGCGGGCGTGCTGCGCGTGGGCGTGGTCAACAACCCGCCGTGGCTGGTGCAGAACACCAGCGGATCGGGCGAGCCGTGGATGGGATCGTCGTGGACGCTGGGCAAGGAATTCGCGCAGTTGCTGGGTGTGAAAATCGTGCCCGTGCAGGTCAGCCATGAAACCAAGGTGCCCGCGCTGATCGCCAACCAGATGGACATCATGATCGGGCCGCTGAACGAGAACGCCGAGCGCGCCAAGATCATCGACTTCGTCACGTTCTCAAGCACCAGCGTGTGCATGTTCGGCCTGGCGTCCAACCCCAAGTTCACCAACGCCACTAAGGTCGAGGACTTCAACCAGCCCGGCATCACGATGGCGTACTTCTCGGGCGCCGGCGAAGAGCCGCTGGTGTTGGAACATTTTTCAAAGGCCCGCCTGCGTGGTGTGACCAATTCGGGTTCGGTCGCGCCCATTGAAGAAGTGCTGGCCGGCCGTTCCGACGTGGCGCCGCTGAACCGCATGCTGTGGCCCAACATCAGCAAGAAGGTGAAGGGCCTGGCGGTGTTCCCGAAGGAAAACGACTGCCAGGACAGCAAGATCTTCGAAATCAAGGCGGGCATGGGCGTGGCGAAGAACCAGCCCGTCTACCTGGACTGGCTGCGCAAGGTGGAAGCGCGCCTGCACCCCGAGCTGGCGGCCGAAGAACGCCGCATGACGCAAACCCTGAAGTGAGCACACGACCATGTTGAATTGCGCGATTCACGGGGCACAGGACCTGCGCCTGACCGAACAGGCGCCCGAGCCGTTGGGCGCGACACAGGTGCGCGTGGGCATCAAGGCCGTGGGCATCTGCGGGTCGGACCTGCATTACTACCGTCACGGCAAGGTGGGCGACTTCGTCATCCGCGAACCGCTGACGCCGGGGCACGAGGCGTCCGGCCAGGTGCTGGAAGTGGGCGCGGCCGTTACCGACGTCAAGCCGGGCGACCGCGTGGCGCTGGACCCCGCGCGCACCTGCGGCGTGTGCCGCTATTGCCGCCAGGGCGATTCCAACCATTGCGAAGCCGTGCATTTTTTCGGCAGCGCCAGCAAGTACCCGCACATGCAGGGCGCGATGCGCGAGCAGGTGGTGGTAGAGGCCAAGCAGTGCCTGCCGGTGCCGGACGGCTTGTCGTTCGAACTGGCCGCCTTTGGCGAACCGCTGGCCGTGGCGCTGCACGCGGTGCGCAGCGCCGGCAGCCTGTTGGGCAAGTCGGTGATGGTGGTGGGCGCCGGCCCCATCGGCGCGCTGACCTTGATGGCGGCGCGGCTGGCGGGCGCCAGCCAGGTGACGGTGGTGGACATCGTGGACGAAACGCTGGCCACCTGCGCGCGCGTGGGCGCCACGCGCACCATCAACGCCGCCACCGACCCCGCCGCTATTGATGCGCTGGCGGCGGGCAAGGGCACCATCGACGTGTGCTTCGAAGCCTCGGGCAACTACGCCGGGCTGGCCAACTGCATACGCGCTACGCGCCCGCGCGGGGTGATCGTCACGGTGGGCACCTTGAATGGCAGCAGCGAGCAATGCCCCTTCAACCAGATCATGGTCAAGAGCCTGTCGGTGATCGGCAGCTTCCGTTTTGTCGACGAATACGCCTGGGCCGTGGATTACCTGAGCCGTGGCGTGCTGGACGTGTCGCCCCTGTTGACGGCGGCGGTGCCGGTGCAGAACGTGCACGCCGCGTTTGCGCTGGCGGCCGACCGGCATCAGGCGATGAAAGTGATGGTGACGTTCTGAGGCGCTCCGCGCCCCTTGCGTCCTAATCCCTCGGAGACTCCATGGATCTCGATTTTTCTCCCATCGTCGATAACTGGCGATTCTTTGCCGGCGGCCTAGGGATCACCGTTGCGCTCAGCACCATCACCGCGATATCCAGCATTCTGCTCGGCCTGGTGATCGCCCTGTTGCGCCTGTATGGGCCGCGTTGGCTGCGCGTGGCGCTGGTGTTCTACATCGACAGCATGCGCGCCATACCCGTGCTGGTGGTGCTGGTGTGGATCTACTTCGCGTTCCCCTTGCTGGCCGGCGTGAACTTCGCGCCGTTCTGGGCGGCGCTGGTGGCGCTGACGTTGCACATCGCGGCCTATTCTGCCGAGGTGATACGCGCCGGCATTGAATCGGTGCGGCCGGGGCAGATGCGCGCGGGGCTGGCACTGGGCATGTCGCGCGCCCAGGCGCTGCGCAAGATCATCCTGCCGCAAGCCACCATCCGCATGCTGCCCGCCTTCGGGTCGGTGCTGACGGTGGCCATCAAGGACACGGCGATCGCCACCGTGATCGCCGTGCCGGAACTCATGCACAAGGCAGAGACGATCGCGGGCCAGAGCTACCGGCCCATTGAAGTGTTCACGGCGGTGATCATCGCGTACTTCGTGATTCTGTTTCCGGTCACGCGCGGGGTGGATCGTCTTTATCAACGCTACGCACACCTGGGGCGGTCATGAATCTGGACTGGGGAATCATCTGGGATTCACGCAACCTGCTGCTGCAAGGCGCGGCGATGACCATCATGCTGACGGTGGTGACGATGGTGCTGGCCGTGCCGGGTGGCATCGTGCTGGCGCTGATGCGGCTGTCGTCCAATCGCGTCGCCAATGGCATCGCGGTGGCCATCGTGGAGTTCTTTCGCAACCTGCCGCTGATCCTGGTGATCTATTGGGCGTTCTACGTCATGCCTATGGCGCTGGATGTGCAGTTTTCGGCCGTCACCACCGCGTTGGTCGCGCTGGTGCTGAACGTGTCCGCCTACAACTCGGAAACGTTTCGCGCCGGCATCAATTCCATCCGCAAGGGCCAGATGGAAGCCGCGCTGGCGATGGGCATGTCGCGCCACCAGGCGATGTTCAAGGTGCTGATCCCGCAGGCCGGGCGGCGCATTCTGCCGGTGCTGGCCAGCACCTGGATTTCGCTGTTCAAGGATACGTCGCTGGTGTCGGTGATCGCGGTCAGCGAACTGGCGTACGCCTCGATGCAAGTGCGCGCGCAGAGCTTTCGCGTGCTGGAAATGCTGACCGCGATGGCGGTGATCTATTGGCTGATGGGCTATCCGCAAGCCAAGCTGGTCGACTGGGTCCATCGCAAATACGGAGTCAAGGAATGAACGACATGATCCTGGAACACGCGCCGGCCGTGGCAGGCGCCGCCGCCTCTGCCGCCGCGCGCAAGGGCGCGGACCAGCCGCCCGTGCTGGTCTACGAGCACGTGCGCAAGGTCTACGGCGATTTCGTCGCGCTGAACGACGTGTCGCTGCAAGTGAACAAGGGCGAAGTGATGTGCCTGATCGGGCCGTCCGGCTCGGGCAAGTCGACCCTGCTGCGTTGCACTAACGCGCTGGAAAAGCTGGATGGTGGCCGGGTGCTGCTGGACGGCGTGGCGCTGCCCGAATCGGAATCCGACGTGCGCCGCGTGCGCCAGCGGATGGGCATGGTGTTCCAGAGCTTTGAGCTGTTTCCGCACAAGTCGGCACTGGACAACGTGGCGATGGGCCCCATCACGGTGCTGGGCATGTCGCCCGAGGCCGCCCGCGCCCGTGCCATGGCGCTATTGGAAAAGGTGGGGCTGTCGGCCAAGGCCGGCAACTTTCCCGCCAACCTGTCGGGCGGGCAGCAGCAGCGCGTGGCGATTGCGCGCGCGCTGGCGATGGAACCCGAAGTGATGCTGTTCGATGAGCCCACGTCGGCGCTGGACCCCGAAACCGTGGGCGAAGTGCTGAACGTGATGAAGAAGCTGGCGCAGGAAGGCATGACGATGATCGTTGTGACGCATGAAATGAGTTTTGCCCGGCGCGTGGCCAATTGGGTGGTGGTGTTCGAGAACGGCGCCATCCTGGAACAAGGCCCGCCCACGCAGATTTTCGATAACCCGCAAGTCGCCCGCACCCGTGACTTCCTCAGCCACCTGGGCTGGGAAGGCTAGGCCGCCTCTTTTCCCGTCTACTCGGAAAATAAAAATGAAAATTACGAATGCTCGCGTGATCGTTTGTTCGCCGGGACGCAATTTCGTCACCTTGAAAATCGAAACCGACCAGGGCCTGACCGGCATCGGCGACGCCACCTTGAACGGGCGTGAACTGGCGGTGTCGGCGTACCTGACCGAACACGTCATTCCCTGCCTGATCGGGCGCGACGCGCATCAGATCGAGGACATCTGGCAGTACCTGTACAAAGGCGCCTACTGGCGGCGCGGCCCGGTCACCATGACGGCGATTGCCGCCGTGGACACCGCGCTGTGGGACCTGAAAGCCAAGGCGGCGGGCTTGCCGCTGTATCAGTTGCTGGGCGGCAAGAGCCGCAGCGGCGTCATGGTCTACGGCCACGCCAATGGTTCGGACATCGAGCACACCGTGGATGAAGTGCTGCGCTATGCCGACATGGGCTACCGCGCCATCCGCGCGCAAAGCGGCGTGCCGGGGCTGGACAAGGTTTATGGCGTGGGGCGCGGCAATCTGTTCTACGAACCCGCCGACGCCGACCTGCCCAGCGAGCACGACTGGTCCACCGAAAAGTACCTGCGCCACACACCGCAGCTATTCGACCGCATCCGCGACAAGTTGGGTTTCGAGCACCATCTGCTGCACGACGTGCATCACCGCCTGACGCCGATCGAAGCCGGTCGCCTGGGCAAATCGCTGGAACCCTACAACCTGTTCTGGATGGAAGACGCCACGCCGGCCGAGAACCAGGACGCCTTCCGCCTGATCCGGCAGCACACCACCACGCCGCTGGCCGTGGGCGAGATCTTCAATTCCATCTGGGACTGCAAGGACCTGGTGCAGAACCAGTTGATCGACTACATCCGGACCACCGTGGTGCACGCGGGCGGCATCACGCACCTGCGCCGCATCGCGGACCTGGCCTCGCTGTATCAGGTGCGCACCGGCTGCCACGGCGCCACCGACCTGTCGCCCGTCTGCATGGGCGCGGCGCTGCACTTTGACCTGTGGGTGCCCAACTTCGGCATCCAGGAATACATGCGCCACACGGAAGAGACCGACGCCGTGTTCCCGCATGCCTACACGTTCGACCAAGGCATGCTGTACCCCGGTGATGTGCCGGGCCACGGGGTCGACATCAACGAAGAACTGGCCGCCAAGTATCCGTACAAGCGCGCCTACCTGCCGGTGAATCGCTTGCAGCAGGACGGCACGCTATGGAACTGGTAGCGGCCGGCGTGCAGCGGCTGACGCCTGCGCATCTTGCCGCGTTGCCTTTGGAGGTGGCGCGACCCATGTACGACCGCAACGCCTTGCGCGTGGGCATCGTGCATCTGGGGCTGGGCGCGTTCGCGCGCGCGCATCTGGCGGCGGTCAACGAGGCCGCGCTGCATGCGGGCGCGGACCTGGCCTGGGGCATTTGCGGCGTGTCCTTGCGGCAGGCCGACACGCGCGATGCGCTGGCGCCGCAAGCGGGCTTGTACACCTTGGCGTTGCGCAGCGCGGACGCGACGGGCCGCGAGCAACAGCAGGCAACGGTAATCGGCTGCCTGCTTGAAATGCTGGTTGCGCCGGAAGATCCGCCGGCCGTGCTGGCGCGCATTGCGCATGCGGACACGCGCATCGTCAGCGTGACCGTGACGGAAAAAGGCTATTGCCACGACCCGGCCAGCGGCCGCTTGAACCTGCAACATCCGGACATCGTGCACGACCTGGCGCAACCGCTGTTGCCGCGCAGCACCATCGGCTTTCTGGTGTGGGGCTTGCAACAGCGGCGCGCGACCGGACGTGGCCCGATCACGCTGATGTCGCTGGACAACCTGCCTAGCAACGGCCATTTGCTGCGCGGCATGGTGCTGGCGTTTGCGCGCCAGGTCGACCCGGCGCTGGCGACGTGGATCGAAACCTTGTGCGCGTTCCCGTGCTCAATGGTGGACCGCATCGTGCCACGCACGACCGATCAGGACCGGCGCGACGTGGCGCGGACGCTGGGCCTGCACGATGCCTGGCCGGTGCTGGGCGAGCCGTATCTGGAATGGGTGGTGGAAGATCAGTTCGCGGCCGGCCGCCCGGACTGGGCCGCGGGCGGCGCGCGCTTCGTGGCCGAGGCCGCGCCGTTTGAAACCTTGAAGCTGCGCACCGTCAACGGCGTGCATTCGGCGCTGGCGTATTTGTCGGTGATGGCGGGCTGGGCAACGGTGGACGAAGCGATGGCGCAGCCCGCGTTGAAAGCCTATCTGGCGGCGTTGATGCAGGATGAAATCGTGCCGACATTGCCGCCCTTGCCGGGCCTGGACCTGGCGCGCTATCAGCAAAGGCTGTTGCAGCGCTTTGAGAACCCGGCGTTAAAGCACCAGACCCGGCAGATTGCCATGGACGGTTCGCAGAAGCTGCCGCAGCGCCTGCTGGACACCGTGCGGGCACGGTTGGCGGCGGACTTGCCGATTGGCAAGCTGGCGCTGGCGGTGGCCGCGTGGCTGCACTTCCTGCGTGGCGTGGATGAGGCAGGGCTACGCTACGACATCCAGGACCCGATGGCCGCCGAGCTGGCACAACGTTACGCGCAAGCGGAGCTTGCCGCTGAATGCAGCGGCCCGGGGCCGGCCGCCATGCTGGCCTGGACGGAAACGCTGACCGACGTGGTTGCGGTGTTTGGCGACCTGGGCGCAGACCCGCGCTTTGTGCAGGCGGTGTCGCAAGCGGCGCACGCGCTACGCAGCCAGGGTGTCGGCGGTGCGCTGGGCGGTGCGCTGGCGTGAGTTGCCTTGGCCGTCAGCTCGGCGCCCATCCCGGGCATCCCGGACATCGCCTGGCGCTGGCTTGAATCAACCCGGCTTCTTCACCACGATCGTGGCCGTGTCGCTGGTGAAGGAGCCGTCTTCCTGCACATCGAAATGCGCGCGCACCACGTCAGGCGCGATGCTGAACATATGGCGCAGCGCCGCCACCAGCGTGTCCGGGGTGCGCATGCGCGTGACCCAGGTCTGGAATTCCAGCGGCAGGCGGCGCGGCGACAGACCCTGCAACGTGAAGCCCGCCTCGGTCAGCATGCGCGTCCATTCGGCGACCGAATAGTCGCGCACGTGGGACGTATCACGCAGCACTTCTATCGTTTGCAGCCAGGTGTCCAGCAACGGTTCGCCGGGCGACACCACATCGGCAAACACGGCGATGCCACCGGGCTTGAGCACGCGGAACGCTTCGCGCAGGCCACGGCCGGCGTCTTGCCAGTGGTGCGTGGAATAGCGCGACATCACCAGGTCGAACTCGCCATCCGCAAACGGCAGGTATTCGGCCTTGCCCTGGCGCGTGGCCAGGTTGTTCAGGCCGCGCTTGGCGGCTTCGCCCGCCACCACGTCCAACATTTGCTGGGACAGGTCGTAGGCGGTCACGTCCTTGACCTCGGGCGCCACGTGAAAGCTCACGTGGCCGCCACCACAGCCCAGGTCCAGCACGCGAGCCTGGGGGTGCTGGCGGGCGATGTCGGCCATTTGCAGCAGGTCTTCGCCTTGGGCGTGGACAGCGCTGGTCAGGTACGCCGTGGCGCGGGGGCTGAACTGGCGGTCGACGGCGGCGTCGTGGGTGCTGGCGGTCATGGAATTCCTTTGATGGCGTTGTGCGGGAGTAAGGTGCAGGCGCTAAGATAGGCCGGCCTTTATACACGTACAAGTCCATTGCTTATCCTGGTATGACTACTTCCCCCCAAGGCACGGCCCCCCAAGACGGATCGCCCCTGCGCCGCCAGGCACTAGGTGAATTCGTGCGCAGCGCGCGGTCCCGCATCACCCCGCGCATGGCCGGTCTGCCCGAAGGCATGCGGCGGCGCACGCCTGGCCTGCGGCGCGAAGAGGTCGCGCAGTTGTGCGGCATCAGCGTCACTTGGTACACGTGGATCGAACAAGGGCGCGAGGTTTCGGTGTCGCCGTCCGTGTGGTCGCGCATTGCGGGCGTGCTGCAATTGGCGCGCGCGGAACGGGCCTACCTGTTCGACCTGGCCGACTGCGCCGACCCCCAACACGCGCGCGATGACGCGGGCGCAGCTCCCGGCCCCTTGCAGGAATGCGTGGACGCGATCAACGCGCCGGCCTATGTGCTGGACCGCGCCTGGAACGTGCTGGCCTGTAACGCGCCGCTGCGCGACCTGTTCGACCACTGGCCCACGCGCGACCCCGAACCCAACCTGCTGCGCTACATCTTCCTGGACCCGGCCGCCCGTGATCTGGTGGTGGACTGGGACCAGCGCGCGCGCCGCGTCGTGGCGGAATTTCGTGCCGACGCGGGCGCGCATCTGGACGAATCCGCCGTGCTGGCCTTGCTGGACACGCTGAATCGTCAAAGCCCCGTCTTCGCCCATTGGTGGACGCGCCACGCCGTGGTGGAACGCGAAGGGGGCTTGCGAGAATTCCAGCATCCGCGCGACGGCAAGCTGGCGTTTCAGCAGATCACGTTCCGGCTGGCCACCCATCCGGATTTGAAGCTGGTGATGTTGTTGAGCGGGGCGGCGCCTGAAGACAGGTAGCGGTTCAGCGCGCCGTTGGTCGTCCGCTGGCGCTCGCCGCCCGCCGCGATCGCGGTTCAGGCCTTGGCCGTGGAGAACAAACTGTCTTGCATCCCCGCGTCGACCAGCCCCTGCAAGAGCTTCTTGACCGGCGCGGGCAGCGCCATCGACGCCAGCTTGTCGGCCGGCACCCAGCGTTCGGGTAGCGGCGATTCGCGCAGGCTGGCCGCGCGCACCGGCACCAGCCAGGGGCGGATGTGCAGGCGGTAGTGCGTGAACGTGTGCGCGAAGGCGGCCAGCTCGAAGCGTTGTTCGGGTTCCAGGCCCAGCGCGCGGGAAGCGGCATCGGGGTCGCCCGACACGTCGAATTCAGGCAGACTCCAGAGCCCGCCCCAGATGCCTGGTTCG
>RCUK01001715.1_pt1 | contig 13221 bp, 10 predicted proteins | sample 2166381 | NCBI WGS metagenome assembly RCUK01 (sample SAMN09932809, study PRJNA488358) | compost metagenome | isolation source: compost soil in an enriched community | place: Germany: Experimental Botanical Garden
ACGCAACAGCAGCTTGGAAAATTCATAAAAAAGGAGCGTTTTTCGCAAATCCTTGCTACACACAAATTCACCCAACATGTATTCCAGTTTCAGGAGATCACCAGTCAAAATTGACTTTGATGTCTGAATCTTTACGTAATGACGGTCGTATTTGGGTGCCTAAAAAATTAGAAGACGCTCAAGCAATCCGTGAAGGAAAGAAAAAAGCAACAGATTTATCTGAAGACGAAAGAGATTATTTCTTAGAAAGAAGATACCCTGCGTTTGGTAACTTAGTTCCTCGTGACGTTGCGTCTCGTGCAGCTAAAGAAAGATGTGACGCTGGTTTTGGAGTTAATAAAACGGGTGAAGCAGTTTACTTAGATTTCGCAGCGGCGATCAAGCGTTACGGAACTGAAGATGCTTATGTAAAAGGTTTAGATGATAAAGATGCTGCTTTGGTAACTAAATTAGGAGCTGCAATCGTAAAAAGTAAATACGGAAACTTATTCCAGATGTATTACAAAATCGTCGACGAAGATCCTTATACAACACCAATGATGATTTACCCAGCGGTTCACTACACAATGGGTGGAACTTGGGTTGATTATAACTTAATGACAACAATTCCTGGATGTTTCTCAATTGGAGAATCTAACTTCTCTGATCACGGAGCAAACAGACTTGGAGCTTCTGCTTTAATGCAAGGTTTAGCTGATGGATATTTCGTATTGCCATATACTATCGGAGATTATTTAGCTCCAGATATTAAAATGGGTGAAATTTCTACAGACTTACCAGAATTTGTTGAAGCTGAGAAAGCTGTTGTAGATCAAATCAATAAATTTATCAATAACAACGGTAAACATTCTGTAGATTATTTCCACAAAAAACTTGGAAAAATCATGTGGAATAAAGTAGGTATGGCTCGTAACGCTAAAGGTTTAACTGAAGCTATCGAAGAAATTGCAGCTTTACGTGAAGAGTTTTATAAAGATGTAAAAGTTCCAGGAGGCGCTTACGAATTTAATCAGGAATTAGAAAAAGCAACTCGTGTTGCCGATTTCTTAGAATTAGGAGAATTGTTCGCGAAAGATGCTTTACACCGTAACGAATCTTGTGGTGGTCACTTCCGTGAGGAGTACCAAACAGAAGAAGGAGAAGCACTTCGTGACGATGAAAACTTTGCATATGTTGCAGCTTGGGAATACAAAGGAAAACCAAGTGATGCAGTGTTACACAAAGAACCTCTTAATTACGAAAACATTAAATTAGTTCAAAGAAGTTATAAATAACATAAGGTTAAGAGTTAAGGGTTATGAGTTTAAAGTCGTTCGAAGATTTAGAGTGCTGGAAAGCAGCACGTGAATTAAGAATCTTTGTTTCTCAAATATTCTTTCGAAATTTCCAATTGACGAAAAATATGCCTTAACTAGTCAGCTTAAACGATCTTCTAGATCTGTTAGTGATAATATTGCCGAAGGGTTTGGAAGATATCATTATCAAGAAAATATTCAATTCTGCAGAATTGCCCGAGGTTCATTAACTGAATCTTTAAATCAGGTAATTACCGCTTTAGATGAGAATTATATTGAAGAAGATTTGTTACAAAAATTTAGAGAAAGGTTCGAAAGAACCAAAGCAATATTAAATGGATATATAAATTATTTAGCTAGGACTAAAATGGAGTAGTAACCCTATGACGTTTAACTCTTAACTTATAACCCATAACAAAATTATGAAACTTACATTAAAAATATGGCGTCAAAAAAACGCTCAAGATAAAGGAGGGATTGTAGAATATCCTATCGATGGAATCGAACCAGATATGTCTTTCCTTGAAATGTTAGACGTTCTTAACGAAGGTTTAATCAACAAAGGAGAAGAGCCTGTAGCATTTGACCACGATTGTCGTGAGGGAATCTGCGGAATGTGTTCTTTATTCATTAACGGTGAAGCGCACGGACCAGACAGAGGTGTTACAACTTGTCAGTTGCACATGCGTATGTTTAAAGATGGCGATACGATTTTTATTGAGCCATTTAGAGCAAAAGCTTTCCCAGTAATTAAAGATTTAGTTGTAGATAGAAGTTCTTTTGACAGAATTCAACACGCAGGAGGATTTATCTCTGTAAATACTTCAGGAAACACAATCGACGCGAATACTATTCCAGTTCCAAAAGATGATGCTGATAAATCATTTGATGCTGCTGCTTGTATTGGTTGTGGAGCTTGTGTTGCAACTTGTAAAAACTCTTCAGCAATGTTATTCGTTGCTGCAAAAGTTTCTCAATATGCATTATTACCACAAGGTAAAGTTGAAGCAACAGATCGTGTTTTACACATGGTTCACCAAATGGATTTAGAAGGTTTCGGTAACTGTACGAATACAGGGGCTTGTGAAATCGAATGTCCAAAAGGAATTTCGCTTGAAAATATCGCACGTATGAACCGTGAGTATTTAGCAGCAAGCTTGAAAGGATAATACACAATTTAGTATATTTTAGAAAAACGCTTCCGTTACGACGGAAGCGTTTTTTGTTTTCTATAATTTATCGGCAATTAGATTTATTTATAGAAAAATGTCAAATTGTTGTATAAAAGCGTTTAAAATGCATGATTTTAGACTTTTGGTGCAGAAGTGTTTCTGTTGATTTTTAAATAGATGTAATGCTCTATTTTGGCTTTTTGTTTCGACGAATTGTTTAATGAAATGTTTATTTTTGTAAGTAGAAAAAATTAAATGGCATGAGCACTGAAAATGAAGTTTTAAATTACAGCAAAGAAGAACGTAAAAATCATATTTTAAAAGAGATCAACTTGCACACGCGTGTCAGTTTTGAAACTCTTTCGGCTAAACTTGGTGTTTCTGAAGATACTGTTCGTCGTGATATTAATGAACTTGATGCGGATTCGCTTTTAATTAAAGTAAAAGGAGGTGCGATGACTAAAGGATATCACTATTCTTCATCTAATCAGACTTATGCTGTCGAAGCGAAACAGGTTATCGCCCAGAAAGCTGTTGGACTTCTTCATGACGGAATGGTTTTAATTGTTGATGGGGGAACAACAATTCGTGAATTCATCCGATTAATTCCGAACGATCTTAATTTGACCGTTTTTACAATTACCGCTTTAACTGCGGTTCAGCTTTTAGATAAGCCAAATATCAAAACCATCATGATTGGCGGAAGCATTTCTTCTTACAGCCAAATGTGTGTGAGCGGAGAAGCTTTTCATCAATTGGCTAATATAAAAGCAGATCTTCTGGTTTTGGGAACAAATGCTTTAGACGTAGACGGCGGTTATTCTGATTCTGATTGGGAAACCGTTCAAGTGAAAAAAGCGATGGTTCAGGCTTCTAAAAAAACAGCAGTTTTAACCATTACAGAAAAATTAAATACGGTTCTTAAAATGAAAATTGCTAATCTGTCTGAGGTGAATTATGTGATTACCGAAGAAGAACCAAATCACGAAAAACTGCAGCCATACAAAAGCGCTGTTCCAAGTTTGATTGTGATTTAATTAATTTGTTTTTGACTTTCATATCGCTATAAAAATGAAAATTGCTTTAGTCCAAACCGATCTTTTTTGGCAGAATGCCAGTAAAAACCGAGAAAACTTTGATTCGAAGATCAACGAAATTCAGTCTGAAGTAAATTTAATTGTGCTTCCCGAAATGTTTTCAACAGGATTTACGATGAATGCTTCTGAAGTTGCCGAAACGATGCAAGGTGAAACGATTGAATGGATGAAGTTGAAAGCAAAACAAAAAAATACGGCAATAACAGGAAGTGTGGTCATTGCAGAAAACGGAAAATATTATAACCGAATGTTGTTTGTTTTTCCGTCTGGCGAAATTCAATATTACGATAAACGTCATTCATTTTCTTTAGCAGGTGAAGACAAAGTGTATACACGCGGAAACCGAAAAGTTATTGTTGACTATTTGGACTGGAAAATATGTCTTCAGATTTGTTACGATTTGAGATTTCCAGTTTTTGCTCGAAATGTAGAAAACTACGACCTTGTTTTGTATGTTGCCAATTGGCCAAAAGTACGCACGAATGCATGGGATGCTTTGCTAAAAGCCCGCGCAATAGAAAATCTTTCGTATGTAGTTGGAGTAAACAGAATTGGTAACGATATTCACGATTACGAGCATATTGGCCATTCGCAGGCAATAGATTTTCTGGGCAATTATATTTTAGAGCCACAAGAAAAAAATGGTGTCTTTGTCGTAGAATTAGACAAAAACACCATGTATGAAACGCGTAAAAAATTAGACTTTTTAAGCGATAGAGATCATTTTGAAATTAAGCTTTAGAATCAAATTATGGTCGATTAATAATTATGATTTCTTTGTTTGGATTTTTAATCCGAATTACTATTTTTTTATAATTCCACTCAAAGCCATTTCGATCAGCATGAATTTCTAATTTTCCCCTTTTTTTTTCACCATTAATTCTAATCGATAAATCTACAGAATTCTCATTATTGGTGTAAGAAGAACTACCTTCTAGAATTGCTAATTTATCAATGGGAGAGATTTTTCCAATGGTTTGTATGACTTCGGGTTTTTTATTGGCATGATCTATTGCCTTTTCATATAGAGAATTTTCTTTAAGAGCTGTAACGGTATCAAATAATCCATTTTTGGAATTTGAACTAAATGCAAGAATTAAAATAGATAATAAGAATAGGACTCCAATAAGCAGCCAGATCCAGTTTTTAGAAAACCAATTCTTTTCAGTAATTAATTCGTTGTTTTCCATAAACTAGAACGCTTTTCGTTTCTTTTCAGCCTCTTTTTTCTTTTTATCGTCTTGTTTTTTCTCGACTTCTGGATTAAACGGAATGCTCAGGTCAATTGTCTCGTTTCGATCCCAATTGGCACGAACATCAAATTCTTCTTGATTGTAAAATACTTCTTCGGCATACTTCTTTTCTAAGAAATTACCAGTGTCGTACTGTTTGTTTTTATTGTCATCGTAAATAATACGAACAGTAAATACGTCAGGTTGGAGTAAATTAAATTCTAATGTAGTAGCGCCTTCAGAATATCCTTCAGCCAAAACAACATCACCTTTTTTATTAGTTAATTCGACAATTATAGGAAAGCGTTTTACATTTTTCAGCGTCAATATAATATTTCCGTAATCTGCATATTCTTTTGTGCTGAGTTTGTACGATAATGTATCGTTTGTTTTTTCGTAAAAATCGGTCAAAGCACCTGGCAAGAAAGTAAAACTGTATTTATCCAGAGGTTCTTTTTTGAAATCAAAATAAAGCTTTTGGTCAAATTCGTCATATTCTGTTGTGTAAGGTACAGCAACAGAATCTTTATTGACCAATCTAATTTTAGAATTGTCAAATTTAACTAATGGCGTTTCAGTTTCTAGTGTAAAACGTTCTCTAAAGTTAATTTGCCCATTTTGTACCGCTTTAATATTTAGAGTGTCTTTTTTTAAGGTTTTAATTTTAAAAGAAAAACGTTTCTTATAATCTCCTTTTTCAACTTCCATTGACAACGAATCGGCTTTTAGTGGCTTATACCAAACTTGAAGCGAATCTTTTTTAGGAAATTGCGTTACAATAGTTTCTAGAACTTCACTGCCGTTTTTAAGTACAATTTTTGGTTTTGAGTTTTTGAAATTCTGTTTTCCGTCGTACGGAAGATACAAACGATTTCCAGAAGCTTGAATTGGTTTGAAAGCTTTTAATGGCAATGTTTCTTTAAATAATTCTAACTCGTAAACAGTATCTGACGGAATTGTAATATAGTCTTTCAAAAATCCGATTTTATCATCTTTTGGATTAAATTTATTGTTTGATCCTTTGTCTTTTAAGGCTACCAAAAGGTATTTTCCTTCTTTTAAATTTTCAAACTGAAAAGTTCGCATGCTATCCAAAGTGTTGGTAATATAGCGTGGAAACTCTTTATAAATGGTAGAATCTTTAAATTTATCATTTACTTCATATAGCATTACAGAAACAAAATTGTCAACATATTTACCGTAAGAATCTTTGATTTTTCCGTTCAATTTAAGTGAATCAATATGTGATCCTGTTGAGAAAATATACTTGAACTGATTTAAAGCATTTCCTTCGTTGTTATCCTGAATTGCTTGTCCAAAATTTAAACTATAAGTTGTGTTGGGCAGCAAAGTATCTCGAAGCTCAATCTTTATAAATTTGCTAACACTCTGAGGCGTGATTAATGGCTCATTTTTTAAAGGAGGAGAAATAATCAGCTGTTTGTTTGTGTTTTTTAGTTTGATATATTCATCAAAATTTAAAGTAATAGTATTTCCTTTAAAATCGGTTGTAAAATTTTTAGGAAAACTAGATACTAAAACAGGAGGTAATGTGTCTTTTAAACCGCCGGTAATGCTGCCCCTTTTAGCACAGCTTATCATTGATATTAGAATTATAAATGCAATATATTTTAGAGTGTTTTTCAACATAACGGTTTTTCAATTTGATTGCACAAAATAACGATTATATTTGCTTTAATTGAAATTTTTTATCCATTTATTAGGATTTGGAACTTTTGGAAATCTTCAAAAATTTTAGTGTTTAAAAAGCTATAATTTCTTACTTTTGAAGTAAAATGTAATTTTCCTAAGTTTTGTTCAAGCGATTTTTCCCAGTTTTGTTTCTGTTTTTAATGCTGTCATGCAGTAAAAACGAAAAACCTATCATCTCCTTTTATTACTGGAAAACAATATTGAAATTTTCTGAAACGGAAAAAGAAGCATTGAAAGAAAATAATGTTCAAAAACTCTATGTAAGATATTTTGATATTGGACTTCATCCAGAATCAAATTTTCCAATTCCGATTAGCCCAATTCGATTTGAAGAAAACCTAGAGGAATATACTATTGTTCCAGTTGTTTTTATTCAGAACAAAGTGATGCTCCTGCCTAATCTTGATGTGAAGGATTTGGCTCAAAAAACCTTTGATTTTATAGAGCAAATTAATTCAAAAAATAAAATCGCGTGTCAGGAAATTCAAATCGATTGCGACTGGACATTAAAAAGCAAAGAGAATTATTTGAAATTTATTGAAGTTTTTAAAAAACTTTCGAAGAAGAAACTTTCGGCGACGATTCGATTGCATCAAGTGAAATACTTCAAGAAAACAAAAATTCCAAATGTCGATTCTGGAGTTTTGATGTATTATAATATGGGATCGATTGCGCCCGATTCTCTAAACTCTATTTACGATAAAAAAGTGGCAGAACGATATCTTAAAAGTTTAAAAAGATATCCTCTTCATCTAGATTTTGCTTTTCCAATTTATTCTTGGGGAGTTCATATCAGAAATAATAAAGTAATCGGACTTCGCTCTAAAATGAATGGTAGAGAACTAGAAAAAGATTCAAATTTTGAAAAAACAAGCCCGATTTTTTTCAAAGTAAAACATTCCAATTATAAAAATGGTATTTTTTATGAAGAAAACGATCTCTTGAAAATAGAGGAAATAAAACCAGAAGATTTGAAAGAAATGGCAGAAGATTTGCAAGATAATCTTGTAGAAAAGCCAAACGAAATTATATTTTACGATTTAGATGAATTCAATTTAAACAATTATGAAAAAAATACTTTTAAGCAAATTATTTCTTGCTTCTAGTGCCGTTTTGCTTTCTGCATTCGGAATTATATATGCCTGCGCAGATGGAGATTGGGATTCTTTTGGTTCTTATAATTCAAATTTTACTCCAGAAACTTTTGCGGACAAATCGTATTCGCCTTTGTTTTTGTCGGGAGGAATTTTCTACGGAATTGGTTTTGATACCCAGCATAATTCTCGCTTTAATAAAAATATAAAATCAGATTGGGCAGATTATCTAAAAGGTAAAGTTGATACAACAACTGTCAATTATTTTTTGATTGGCGATGAAAAGCCTAGATATTATTCTAATGACAAAAATGCCATCAAAAATAAAGAAGAAATAGAGGGTTTGCATGTTTATTATAAAACGAAAAAAGAAAATAAAAGCACGCAAAAATGGGGGAAAAAGCTGAATCTGAAAGATGAGAAAGTAAAAAACTTTGTAGAATTTCTGTATTTGGCTCAAAAAATAGAAACGGTTTCTATTGGAGACGATTATTGGAGCTACGATCCCGTTGTGGCAAAAACTTTCAAGGATGCCAAAATGATTCAGTCTATAGAAAATGTGTATAATACTTTATCAGATCCGTTTTTAAAAAATCGATATTGGTTCCTAACCATGAAAGCGCGTTTTTATAGCAATGACAAACAAAAAGCAATTGACTTTTTTAATAAAACCGAAAGTTCTGTTGCCAGAAATACTTTGTATTATCGCGCTTTAGCGTATGTTGCCGGAATTAATTATAAACAAAAAAAATACGCGACTTCAAACTATTTATACGCTCAGGTTTTTGATAAATGCCCAGAATTAAGAGTGGTTACAGCTTATAGCTTCAAACCAAAAAATGAGTCAGATTGGACTAAGGCTTTGGCTTTGGCGAAAAACAACAAAGAAAAAGCAGCACTTTGGGCAATTCACGGATATTATAAAGATGAAAAACAGGCGATTGAAAAAATTTACGAGCTGGATCCCAAAAGTGAGCATCTAAATTATTTAGGAACAAGATTGGTTAATTCGCTGGAACAAAAAATAAACAATTCATTTCAGGTGAGCAGTGGAGATTATAGCAAGCCGCCAACACCGCAGACTGTTGCCGAAAACAAAACAGAAAACAAAGCGAAAGTAGACAATAGCGCCGTTGATTTGATAGCAAAAATTTCTGCTGCAGGAAATACCGATAAACCGTATTTATGGGATGTTGCACTTGGATATCTTCAAACGCTAAAAGGCGATTATGCCACTGCAGATAAAAATTACAGCAAAGCTGAAAAAACACTTCCGAAAACAGAATTGGCAGGAATGCAGCTTCGCTTATTGCGTTTTGTAAATAACTTGAGCAAAATAGATAAGCTGACAGACAAAAATGAGAAAACCATTCTGGCTGATTTGAATTGGTTGTATACTGAACTTCCTAAAAATTATAAAGGAAACGAATTTCGTTATCAGAATGCTTCTTCATGGAGCAGAAGCTATTTGTCGCATTTGTATAAAGAAAAAGGAAATCAAGTTATGGCCGAGATTTACGGCGAATCACGTTACAGTTATTGGAATGATGGAAATTCATTTTATGACAATGAAAAAGATTTGTTGGCGATAAAAAGCTTTTTGGAGAAATCTAATAAAACTGAAATCGAAAAAATAGGCGCGGGAATTTATAGTTTAAAATTGAAAGATATTAATAATTTCCAAGCGATTCAGGCAACTTTCAAAAACAAAATTCCAGAAGCAATTGCTTTTATGCAACAGACAGATTCTGTTCAGTATGTTAAATTCTTGGGAAATCCGTTTAACGGAAATATAAAAGATTGCCACGATTGCGAGCACGCAGCGTATCAAAAAAGAAAATATACTTATATGGATTTCTTGACAACTATAAAAGAAATGCAGGATAAATTGGCTCAGAAAGAAGATGTTTACACCAACAGTCTTTTATTAGGAAATGCGTTTTACAATATTTCTCATTTTGGAAACGGAAGAACTTTTTACGAAATGAGCATTGTGGGTTATGGCTCAAGTCCATATTCATTTAGAGATTCGATGAAAGAAATGATTACGAACAATTCGGTTTCTAAAATGTATTACCAAAAAGCTTTTGACGCTGCTTCAAACAAAGAACAAAAGGCAAAATGTTTGTATTTGATTTCGAAATGTGAACGAAATGATTATTACAATAAAAAATACAACGCCGTAAACAGCTATTGGGAAATTCAAGATGATAAAGTTAATTTTATTGCTTGGAACTCGTTCAAAGCTTTAAGAAAAGACTATTCGGATACGAAATATTATCAGGATGTAATTGCAGAATGTGGTTATTTTAGAACATATACGAATCAATAAATTTGAAACAATGGTAAACAAAATAGAACATATCGGAATTGCAGTTAAAAATATGGATGATGCTAATGTTTTGTTTGAAAAAATGCTTGGTGTTCCATCTTATAAAATGGAAGCGGTAGAAAGCGAAGGTGTATTAACTTCTTTCTTTCAAACGGGAAATAATAAAATCGAACTTTTGGTTGCGACAAATCCTGAAAGTCCTATTGCTAAATTCTTGGAGAAAAAAGGAGAAGGGATTCATCATATCGCTTTTGATGTTGATGATATCGAAGCTGAAATTAGCCGTCTAAAAAATGAAGGCTTTGTCTTGATTAATGAAGTTCCAAAGAAAGGAGCAGACAATAAATTGGTCGTTTTTCTACATCCGAAGAATACAAATGGTGTTTTGGTGGAGCTTTGCCAAGAAATTAAATAAAAAAATGTCATTTTAATTTTTGAATAAGATGTTGAAAATCAATTTCGTTTTTGAAATTCGACAAAAGTTTTAAAATTAAATTAAAATGATGTCTTAAAATATTTGGAGTGAATCAAAAATAGTAGTAATATTGCATCCTCTAAACCGGTCCTATAGCTCAGCTGGTTAGAGCACCTGACTCATAATCAGGTGGTCCCTGGTTCGAGCCCAGGTGGGACCACTCTTTTAGAACAGAAGCCTTTACAGAAATGTAGAGGCTTTTTTGTTTTCTTGTGATGAACATTTAACGAGCGTGAAGAGGTTGTTCTTTTAGAATAATTTTATTTTTAATAAATGTGGAAACACGTAATGAAGTTGAAAAAAAGCCCTCTATTTTTGGAAAATATCTCATTTTTTTAAATGAATTAAAGAAGAAAATAGTTACAATTTCAAATTATTAGATGAAAAAGATAATCTTGTTGTTAGTTATTTTGGTTTGCCAAATTAGTAATGCGCAAACTTTAAATCCGAAAATTATTGTTTTACCTGAAAACTGTTCGGTAGAAGATTTTTCTTTTTTAAAAGAAGAAATAAAAGAGGCTCAAGTGGTAATGCTTGGAGAAGAATCACATTTTGCAGGGAATGTATTTGAGATGAAAACCAAAATTATCAAGTATTTGCATCAGGAAATGGGTTTCAATACTATAGCTTTTGAGTCTGGTGTTTATGATGTTTGGAAAGCGCAATACAGTATTAATAGAGGGGAAAGTATAGAAGATGCATTAAAAAATTCTTTGTTTTCAATTTGGGCTAAAAGAAAAGAGTTTCAAAGTTTTATAGCCTTTTATGATCAGAACAAAAAAGATTTAAAATTGTATGGGTTCGACAATCAAATTACTGGGAAATTCGGAGAGGAGCAACTCGTAAATGATCTTTATAAATTCTGTAGTCAGAATCAGTTAAAATTAAAACTAAAGCGTGAAGATTTCCAATTACTGGTAGAGTCAATGTTTAGTTCTGGAGTCTTTGATGAAGGGGATATTACTTATGAGGCATACAAAACTGCATTAACCCAGTTATTAAACAATATTACTAATAAACCTAAAAACGAGGAACATTTTTATTGGACACAAATCATAAAAAATTTGCTTGCATTAGCAGAATATCATTTCAGTAAAGAAATAGTTTTAAGCTCATTTTATACCACTTCGGATGATAATGTCAGAGATAAGCAAATGGCTGATAATTTATTAGAGTATATTAAAAACCATCCAGGTGAAAAAATTATATGTTGGGGGGCAAATCAGCATTTTGCTAACGATATGTCTTCTATAAGCACACCAGTTCTAAAAGAATTTGTTCCAATGGGTTCTTATATAAAAAATGCTTTAAAAGATAAGGTTTATAGTTTAGCAATGGTATCGGCGGCCGACTCGATATACTTACAAAATAAGTGGAATAAAACACCAATAAATCAGGGTTCTTTTGAATATTATTTAAAGGCAAATAAGAAGCTTCATTTATATATTTCATCAAGTCTGCCTGAGATGAAGAAAATGCAATCAAATAGATTATTCAGCCCAATAACATTTATTGAAGCGCGTTTAGATTTATTACATGACGGCTATTTGTATTTTGATAAAGTAATGCAGTCAACACCTATTGTCAGTGATGAAAAGGAGATGACGAAAAAGAGCGAGTTAACTAATAATCAGATCGAAAAAGAGAATAATATTGTTTTTCAACAGGTGTCTGATAATTCCGGTTTGAAGGTAAATGCTCTAAATGAAGTGCTGATCTATAGCAAAAGAACACCTTATCAAATTATAAAAAAAACAATTGATGATCTTAATAAAAACTATCCCAACTCTCCTTTTAATTCAAATATGTATTCTAATGTTACAACTAATATTGGAGATGTAATTTGTTTAGATTTAGACTTTGTTTCAGAACAATATGATTTTCCATATACAGATAATTATCGTAGTACAAAACAAATAAAAGAATTAAGATGGAATATTAAGAATGGTTATGAACCGCAAAATTTGAGGGAGTATCATGGTCTGGTATATAATAACCCAATAAAATATGCGCCTTTCCTAGATAATAGAAAATATAAAAAGTTTATTTTCAATCTAGAAGAAATTATAAAATATAATAATAAAGAAGTATTTGTAATTAGTTTTTCTTCAACAAGAGATCATTCTACTTATACCAAAAGAATGTTTTTAAGTAATTACACGGGCAAATTGTATGTTAATAAAGATGATTATGCGCTTGTGAAAATTACTGAAAATTGGGAAGTTACCAGATTTCCTGAAGAATTTAAACAAGGATTGGAATTGAGAGGTTGGTTAGCAGAGTATATTAAAAAAGAGTTTGTTAATGAGTCAATAGAAACTGATTTCGTAAAAATTGATAATTTGTATTATATAGCGCATTCTGAAATCACCATTTTGGGTAAATTATTAGATAGCGATAATAAGTCATTAAACTACAAAACCGCTATTAATTCATTTTGGAGCAATTTTAACAGTGTTAATCCGAAAGAGATTTCAAATAAAGAAGAACAGCATTTATTTGCTAAAGTTAATTTTAACAAAAGATTTTGGGATTCCTATGTGCTTCCTAAGAAACAATAAATCTAAGTAATTGTCTCTGATTCGAGCCCAAGTAGGATCACTTTTTTTAGAACAGAAGCCTTTACAGAAATGTGAAGGCTTTTTTGTTTTTCGACACTTTAAAAATGTGAAAGTTGAAATTTTTGGCACTCAATGATTGAATTCTTATTTCTGTAAAATCCCTTAACTTTATCCGTCCAAACAAATTTAATCTTCAGATGGATAGATTAACTCCCGAACAGAGGAGGAAAACTATGCAGGCGATAAAGAG
>RCUK01001718.1_pt1 | contig 13195 bp, 12 predicted proteins | sample 2166381 | NCBI WGS metagenome assembly RCUK01 (sample SAMN09932809, study PRJNA488358) | compost metagenome | isolation source: compost soil in an enriched community | place: Germany: Experimental Botanical Garden
TCGGCGGCACCGGCCTGGGCCTGTCGATCTGCCGCTCGCTGACCGAGATGATGGGGGGACGGATCGAGGGAGTCTCCACGCCCGGCGTCGGCAGCCGTTTCTGCGTGGAACTGCCCCTGCCCCGCACCAATGACCTGACGAGACGCGACCTGGCCGCGCCGCCCAACCCGACGCGCCTGCTGCGGGTCTTGCTGGCGGAAGACCACCCGATCAACCAGCGCCTGATCCAGTTGATCCTGGCCGATCATGTGACCGAGTTGATGATCGTCGATGACGGCGCTCAGGCGGTGGCCGCCTTTGAAGCCCAGCCGTTCGACGTCGTGCTGATGGACATGCAGATGCCCGGCATGGACGGCCTGACGGCCACCCGCGCCCTGCGCGCCGTCGAGGCGGCCCGACCCGCCGCTGCGCCGACACCGATCCTGATGCTGAGCGCCAACGCCATGCCCGAGCATCGCGACAGCGCCCGCGCCGCCGGCGCCGATCTTCACCTGGCCAAGCCGATCACCGCCCGCGACCTGTTGACCGCCTTGGCCATGCTGACACCGGCCTGACCTCGACAGCCGCGGACTAGACGTCAGCGGCTTCCATTTCACCGGGCGTCGTCGGATCGGGCGCCGTCTCGGCCCGCCGCGTGTCCTGACGACGCGGCAGACGCCAGACCTGATGGTCCTCGAACTGCCGGCCGGTCCAGACCACCGCCGTCACCACGATCTCGCGCGCGTCCCATTCGATCCGGTTGAAGCTGGGCGGCGCGCCGCGTTCGCGATGCGACAGGGTCCCGCAGCCGATAGCGTAGGAACATCGGTCCGACAGGTCGATGCCCAGAGCGAAGGGCACATGGACATGGCCCGTCGTGATCAGGTCGACACCCGCCTCGGCGAAGATCAGAGCCGCCTTGTCGCCGCGCTTGACGTCGCCGGTCATGGGCGCGCCGATCATCTCGATCAGCGGATGGTGACAGGCCAGAATCCGCAAGGCTCCGATCGGCGCGTGGCGCAGAGCCTCGGCCGCTCGGCGCGTCTGCTCCAGATCGATGACGCCCTTGGACCAGTTGGGCCTGGCCTGCCAGCCCCGCGCCGTGGTCACGCCGCGCACCATCAGGTTGTCGCGTTTGAACTCGTGGTCATGGGCTGGATGTCCTGTCGCCCGCTCAAATGCCCGCCACGGCCAGAACAGCCGCGCCATCACATCCCAGTAAGGCACGTCGTGATTGCCCACGGTGACGAAAACCGGCTGAGGCATGGCGCGAACCCAGGCCCCCGCCGCCGCGAATTCCGCAGGCAAGCCCCGCTGCGTGATGTCGCCGGTGATCAACACCAGATCGTGCGGCGTAGCATGAGCATAATCGAGAGCAGCGGCGACGGCGTGCTGATGCTCACACCCGAAATGCACGTCCGAGAACTGGAGCACCCGCCCCATCAGACACTGTCCTCGCCCGCCGGAGGACGCGGCGCCAGGGCCATGAAGGCGCGCGGCAGGAAGCTGATGCTGGCGTCGCGGCCCAGCAGCATGGGCTCGCCGTCGATCACCGCCGGAATCTTCGATCGCGCCGAGACGGTGATCCAGCGCGCCGGCCGGGTCGTGACATTGGGGTCGTGGCGCCAGTCGTCGAACAGGGCCCGCGCCGCCAGACGAAAGGCCTGGGCCGCGTCGGATGTGGTCATCGCCGCCGCCTCCAGACCCACGGGCGCGTCCATGACCCGCGAGATCATCGGGCTGATCAGCACCAGAGCCTCGGCCGGGCGTTTCTGGCCGCCGTCCAGGCTGAAGCGGATGCGGCCGGTGAAGGCGCGTTTCAGCGCCTGACGGGCATGTCGCAGGGCCTGTTTCACCTTGCCCGTCCGCATGGCCTCGCGCGCCGGGGCCCACAGGGCGGGCGAGCCGAGAATGGCTGCGCAATAGAAGGCTTCGCCCTCGACGACGCCGCCCGCGACGGGCAGCGGCGCGCCTTCCTCCAGGGCGCGACGCAGGGCCAGTTTCCAGTCCGCCGTGCCGTAGAGGGCCTTGGGCAGCATGTTCATGGTGCCGCCGGGCAGGGGGGCGACCAGGGGCCCCTTGGCGCCCGCCCGCGCCGCGACCGACCGCGCCGTGCCGTCTCCGGCCAGGACGAACAGGGCGTCGGGCGCCTCGGCCAGGGCGGCGTCGATCTGCTCGATGATCCGCCCCCCCTCCAGCGCGGTCACCGTGGCCGCGCAGTCGTACTCCGCCAGCAGGGCCTCGACCTCGGCGACGGCGCCCGGCCCGACGCTGCCCGACAGCGGGTTCACCAGGACGGTCACTCGGTTCAGCGCCGCATGGGGCGTCAGCGGCCGATGCTCGGCGGCGGCAGGCGTAGCGGCGTCGATCATGAGCGGCCAACGTGCCGCGTCCGCCGATGTTCCCCGACCCGCGCCCCGCGAACAAAATAATGTGAAGCTTGCCCGCCTGGCCTCGGAACCGCCGCCTTTCCCCGGCGTTCTTCAGGCTTCAGGGGAGCCCCCTCGGGATGAAGGACAGATCCATGAACAAGGCGATCATCGCCATCGCCGGCGCCGGCCTTCTGGTCACCGCCTGCGCCAGTGACCCGTATTACGGCGGCGGCAACAATGAAGCCGTGCGCCAGGGCGCCATCGGCGCGGGCATCGGCGCGGTGGCTGGCGCCATCATCGGCAACAACGTCGGCGGCGGCAACGCCGGCACCGGCGCGGCCATCGGCGCCCTCGCCGGCGGCGCCGCCGGCGCCATCCGCGGCTCCAATCAGGACCGCCGCAACCAGCAGCGCTATCGCGACAACCAGGGCCGTTATTACTACTGCTACGATAACCGCCAGAGCGAATGCTACTGGGAGAACGGCCAGCGCCGTTACTAAGACGACACTGGCGCCCGAAGGCTTTTCGGGTCAGGTTTCAAGGGCGGTCCGCGAAGGCGGGCCGCCCTTTCTGCTTTTGTGATCTTACGCGCCCGGGGCTGGGCGTTCTGTCGAGGGGCTGACTGATGAAACCGATCCTCCCTGCCGCCGTGGTCGGCGGCCTGACCGTGGCTCTGCTGGCCGGGTGCTCGACCCCCGGCGTCTACAAGAAGCGCAGCGATCTGGTCAGCAATCCCGCCGCCTGCGCCGCCAAGCGGTTCGAGGTCTATTTCGATCAGGACCAGGCCCGCCTGACCAACGCCGCGCGCGAGGCCATCAGCCTGACCGCCACCCAGCTTCAGGGCTGCGACGTCACCAAGGTTCAGGTCCTGGGCCTGGCCGACGCCCGCAGCGGCACGGCGGCGGCCAATCAGACCCTGTCTGAACAGCGCGCCCGTTCGGTGGCCGAGGCTCTGACCGTGGTCGGTCTGCCCGCCCCCGCCTTCGAAGTCACTGGCGCCGGCGCCGAGGGCGCCAAGGTCAATGGCGTCAACGACCCCTTGCGTCGCCGCACCGAGGTGGTGATCGAGGCTCAACCCCGACGCTAACTCGGGAACGCGGAGACGAATTCGGCTCCCTCTTCTCCCCCTCGAGACAAGCTGGGCCGAGACCTTGATGCGGCCTGGGGTCGCGGGACGGTGGCTGTCAGGACGCGCGGCGGCTAAGGTCTCGGTCCGTTCTCAACCGCCTGGTCCTCCGCCCCTTGCGCCTGCTCGCCGCCCTCCTCGTCTGGCTGACCTTCGCCGCCTCGGCCGCCGCTGCGCCCTCCGCCCTGGACGAAGCCCTCAAGGCGGGCGCCGCCGCCCCGTCCGCCGGGCCGCAACGCACCGAGCGGATCGAGGCCGAACTGGTCCCGATGAGCGCCTGGGCCGCGCCCGGCTCGACCGCCATCGTCGCCGTACGCCAGAAGATTCAGCCCGGCTGGCACACCTATTGGCGCAACCAGGGGGATTCCGGCGGCCCCACCACCCTGGACTGGACCCTGCCTGCCGGGGTCAAGGCCGGCCAGATCGTCTGGCCCTTGCCCGAGCGTCAACGCCTGCAAGGCCTGATGAACTACGGCTATTCCGACGCCGTCTTCCTGCCTGTTCCCGTCGACATCCCCGCCGACGCTCGCCCCGGCCAGACGTTGCAGCTGAAAACAGTCGCCCATTTCTTCGTCTGCAGCGACCAGATGTGCGTGCCCGAAGACCTCGACCTCGCGCTGGACCTCAGGGTTCAGAACGGGCCCGCCCCCCTGGACCCGCGCCACGGCGCGGCCATCCTGTCGGTGGTTCAGTCCGCCCCCCGCCCCGCCGGCATCAAGGCCCGTGCCGGGATCGCCGACGGCCGACTGACCCTGACCGCGACCGGCGGACCTCTGGCGGGCGCCGCGCCGCGATGGGCCTACTTCTACCCCTTTGAGGGCGGGGTTCTCGACCACGCCGCCGTCCAGACCGGCCAGCGCGGACCCGAGGGCCTGACCGTGTCCGTCGCCGCCGGACGCGATTCCGCCGGCGCCCTGAAAGGACCTGTCGCCGGCGTCCTCGCCACCGACCTGGGCGCCTGGGAGATTTCGGCCACGCCCGGCCCCGCCCTGCCCGGCGCGACCGGCGCCGGCGCCCTGGCCAGCGGCGAGACGGCGACAAGACGCCCCGCCGACCTGAACGCCTTCGCTCAGGCCGCCCTGTTCGCCTTGCTCGGCGGCCTGATCCTCAACCTCATGCCCTGCGTCTTCCCCATTCTGGCGATGAAGGCGGCTTCCCTCAGCCGATCCGCCCATTATCCGGCCGAGGCGCGCCGCGACGGCCTGGCCTTTCTGGCGGGCGTGCTGGCGACCTTTCTGATCCTGGCCGGGGCCTTGCTGGCCCTGCGCGCCGGGGGGCAGGCGCTCGGCTGGGGCTTCCAGCTGCAGTCGCCGGGCGTGGTCGCCGGTCTGGCCCTGCTGATCCTGGCCGTGGCGTTGAATCTGTCGGGCGTCTTCCATATCGGCGCCGGTCTGCAAGGCGCGGGCGCCGGCCCCCTGTCGCGCCTGCCCGGCGCGGTCGGCGCCTTCTTCACCGGAGTTCTGGCCGTGGTGGTGGCCGCGCCCTGCACCGCCCCCTTCATGGCCTTCGCCCTGGGGGCCGCCCTCTTGATGCCCTGGCCGATGGCGCTTGCGGTCTTCCTCATGCTCGGCCTCGGTCTGGCCCTGCCCTACGTCCTGATCAGCCTCAGTCCCGGCTTGCTGGCCCGCCTGCCGCGCCCCGGCCCGTGGATGGAGGGGCTCCGCAACCTGCTGGCCTTCCCCATGTACGGCGCCGCGCTGTGGCTGGTCTGGGTCTTCGCCCGCCAGACCGGCGGCGACGCCCTGGCGCTTCTGTTCGCCGCCGGCCTGATGCTGGCGCTGGGCCTGTGGCTGGCCGGGCGCTTCCAGACCGCGCGCACCCTTGGTCAAGGCGGCCTCCTGCCCGGTCTCGCCGCGCTGGGCGTGCTGGTGCTGGCCCTCGGGCTCGGCGGCGTCGCCGCCCGCAGCGCCCCGCGCGCGGGTCCCGCCTCAACCGAACCTTCCGGTCCCCTGACCTCGCAACCCTGGTCGTCCGAGGCGGTGCAGACGGCTCTGGCCGAGGGCCGTCCGGTCCTGGTCAACTTCACCGCCGACTGGTGCGTCACCTGCAAGATCAACGAGGGCGCGGCCCTGAGTTCGCGCCGCACCGCCGAGACGTTGAAGGCCCACGACGCCGTCTATCTGGTCGCCGACTGGACCCGCCGCGACGACGCCATCACCGCCGAACTGGAGCGCCACGGCCGCTCGGGCGTGCCGCTCTACCTCCTCTACACGCCAGGCCGGCCCGAGCCGCGCATCCTGCCGCAACTGCTGACCGAAGGCGTCATCATCGAGGCCCTCGATTCAGCAGCGGGCTGAGCCAGCCCGGCGCCTTGAGCGGTCCCGGCTCTCCGCTCCGCTTCGGCCGGGATGACGTTATTTAGGAGCAGGCCTCAAGCAGGCCGAAGGCCGGTAGGCCCAAAAAGAAAGCCTCACCAGGCGGCTACGCCGCCGGGTGAGGCGGCGAGGTGATGACCTCGACGTTGTCGTTGAGCAGATAGGCCAGTTCTTCCAGCGCGACCTTGCGTTCGGCGGCGTTGGGAGCCGTTTCGACCGCGGCGACCTTCCTGGGCATGTCTTCCGAGATGCCCCGCAGGATGCATTTCAGGTCGTTGTCGGTGCCGCGTTCCTTGAGCACCAGATGGCCCTGCAGGTCGCGGGCGGCCAGATCGGCCGCCTGGGTCTTGAAGCCGGCGAAGGCGGCGCCGCTCAGGAAGCCGTCGGCATCCGCCTCGCCGGAGGCGACCCAGCCGTCGACGATGGCCTTCAGCGAACCCGAGCGCGCCACCAGATCGGCGAACAGGGGCTCGTGCGCGACCGAGACGGGGGCGTCGGCGGCGACCGGCGGCAGGGCGGCGGCTTCGGCCACGGCCGGGTCGCTGAGCAGCAGGGCGGCGGCGAGGATGATTCCGCAGGACATGGGGGATCCCTTCACTGGCGGCCGGGTCAGGTTCCGTCGGAAACCCATGTTGACCCGGTCATTGATTGAACTCTTCTCGGCCTGAGCCGTAAACATGAGCTTGCAAGCGCCGTACCAGCCTTTTTGGGACGGAACGAGGGGGAGACGAGGATGCCGCACGCCGCCTGGACCGAACTGGAGGCCGTCGCCCGTCGCAACGCCGACGCCCGCATCCTCGACCAGTTCGCCGCCGATCCCGACCGCCTCTCGCGCCTGACGGTGGACGCTGCAGATCTGTATCTGGACTTGTCCAAGCAGAGCTGGACCCGCGCGGGCCTCGACGCCGCGCTGGATCTGGCGCGCGCCGCCGACCTCGAGGGCCGCCGCGCCGCCCTGTTCAATGGCGAGGCGATCAATTCCACCGAAGGCCGGGCGGTGCTGCATCCGGCTCTGCGCGCGCGCGCCGGCGCCGATTTCCACGCCCTCGGTGAGCCCGTGTCAGCCGAGGTCGATCAGGTGCGCAGCCAGATGCGCGACTACGCCCACGCCGTGCGTTCCCACATCGAGACCGGCGCGACCGGGCGGCCTTTCCAGGCCGTGGTCCATATAGGGATCGGCGGATCGGACCTGGGACCGCGCCTGATCTGGGACGCCTTGCGCCCGCTCGACCCGGCCATCGATGTCCGCTTCGTCGCCAATGTCGATCCGCGCGACATGGCCGAGGCCCTGACCGGGCTGGACCCGGAAACCACCCTGGTGATCGTCGTCTCCAAGACCTTCACCACCCAGGAGACCCTGGCCAACGCCGAGGCCGCCAAGGCCTGGCTGGCCGCCGCCTTGCCGACCGACGGCAGGGACCGGCACTTCATCGGCGTCACCGCCGCGCCGGACAGGGCGGCGGCCTTCGGCTGCGGTCGCACCTTCGCTTTCCGGGACTGGGTAGGCGGCCGCTACTCCCTGTGGTCGGCGGTCAGCCTGTCCTGCGTCATCGGCCTGGGCTGGGACATCTTCCGGGGCTTCCTCGACGGCGCCGCCGAACTGGACCGGCACTTCCTCGAAGCCCCGCTGGAGGCCAACGCCCCGGTCCTGCTGGCTCTGGCCCAAATTTATAATGTGGACGGCCTGCATCGCCCGGCGCGCACCGTCGCCCCCTACGCCCATGCCCTGCGCCGCCTGCCCGCCTTCCTGCAACAGCTGGAGATGGAGTCCAACGGCAAGCGGGTGCGCCGCGACGGGGCGCCGGTCGGTCGCCAGACCTGCCCCGTCGTCTTCGGAGAGCCCGGCACCAACGGCCAGCACGCCTTCTTCCAGCAGATCCATCAGGGGCCGCAGGTGGTCCCGGCCGAGTTCGTCATCGTCGCCTCGACGGATGGTCAGACGTCGGAAAGCCCCTTGTGGGCCAACGCCCTGGCCCAGGGTCAGGCGTTGATGCAGGGCAAGACCGAGGCCCAGGCCCATGCCGAGCTGATCGCCGACGGCGCATCCGAAGCCGAGGCTGCCCGGCTGGCTCCGCACAAGGCCTTCCCCGGCAACCGGCCCTCGACCGCCATCGTCATGGACCAGCTGACACCCCGGACGCTCGGCGCCCTGATCGCCCTTTATGAGCACAAGACCTTCGTCGAGGGGGTGATCTGGGACATCAACAGCTTCGACCAATGGGGCGTCGAGCTGGGCAAGGTTCTGGCCAGGGCCGTGCTCGAGGACGCAGCGGCCGGCGCCCCTTCCCTCGGGCTTGACCCCTCGACCGCGGCCCTGCTGACCCGACTGATGGCCTGACCGAACCAGCGCGTCAGCCTCGGCCCATCCAGGACGCGAAAAGGCCCGGCGTCGCCGCCGGGCCTTCATTCGTTAAGCGCCGAGACCTACCAGCGGCGGTCGTAGCGATAGTCGCGGTCGCGGCGGTTCTGATGGCTGCGCCACTCGCCCTGGTTCCGCCAGTAGCGGCCGTCGCGATAGTAGCCGCCGTTGTCTCGGCCCTGATAGCGACCGTTGTAATAGTCACGATCCCACTGGCTCTGGTTCCGATAGCAGCGGCCGCCGCGGTAGTAGTCGCATCGGTCGCGGTCGTTGTCGGACGAGGCCACAGCCCCCAGGGCCGCGCCGGCCAGGGCGCCGCCGGCGATATAGCGGCCGTCGCCCTGGCCGATCAGGGCGCCCGCCACGCCGCCGACGACGGCGCCGAGCACGGCGTCGCGGCCGGTGTTGTCGCGATCGCGGTCGCGATAGGACTGGGCGGCGGCAGGGGTGGTCGCCAGCATGGTCAGGGCGATGGCGCCGACGCCGATCTTGGAAATGGTCTTCATGGCGGGGCTCCTTTCAAAGCCGGTTGATCCGTTGTCCCCCTTTTAGGTCGCGCCCGCTGAACGCCCCCAAGGGGGCTCGTTCATATTCGGGTCATCTCCGCGGCTGGAAATCGACGCGCTTCGCCCTTGACGGTGCGGGAGCGCGCCCCTAACTCCCGTCGCGTTAGCACTCGGGGAGGGCGGCTGCCAAAAGCCGCAGGTTCCGGGGCTTAATCGACACCTATTGGGAGATCATCAGATGGCGTTTCGTCCTCTCGGCGACCGCGTGCTGGTCAAGCGCGTTGAAGAAGCTACCACCACCAAGGGCGGGATCATCATCCCCGACACGGCCAAGGAAAAGCCGCAAGAAGGCGAAGTGATCGCCGTCGGCAAGGGCGTCCGTGACGAAGACGGCGAGTTCGTCGCCCTGGACGTCGCCGTTGGCGACCGCATCCTGTTCGGCAAGTGGTCGGGCACGGAAGTGAAGATCGAAGGCGACGACCTGATCATCATGAAGGAATCCGACATCCTGGGCGTGCTGGCTTAATCGGCACCCATCTGTCGTAGAATTCTTTCAATAAAAACATTTAGATAGGAGCAGGCTCATGGCTGCTAAGATCGTAAAATTCAACACCGACGCCCGCGACAAGATGCTGAAGGGCGTCAACGTCCTGGCTGACGCCGTCAAGGTGACGCTCGGACCCAAGGGCCGCAACGTCGTGATCCAGAAGTCCTTCGGCGCCCCGCGCTCGACCAAGGACGGCGTCTCGGTCGCCAAAGAGATCGAGCTGGAAGACGCCTTCGAGAACATGGGCGCCCAGATGATCCGCGAAGTCGCCTCCAAGGCGAACGACAACGCGGGCGACGGCACCACCACCGCCACCGTCCTGGCTCAGGCCATCGTGCAAGAGGGCCTGAAGGCCGTCGCCGCCGGCATGAACCCGATGGACCTGAAGCGCGGCATCGACCAGGCCGTCGCCGTGGCCCTGGACGAAGTGAAGACCATCTCCAAGCCGGTCTCCAACAACTCGGAAATCGCCCAGGTCGGCACCATCTCGGCCAACGGCGACGCTGAAATCGGCGAGCTGATCGCCCTGGCCATGGCCAAGGTCGGCAACGAAGGCGTCATCACGGTCGAAGAAGCCAAGACGGCTGAAACCACCGTCGACATCGTCGAAGGCATGCAGTTCGACCGCGGCTACCTGTCGCCCTACTTCATCACCAACGCGGACAAGATGGAGGTCGCCCTCGAAGAGCCCCTCATCCTGCTCCACGAGAAGAAGCTGACCTCGCTGCAGCCCATGCTGCCGGTGCTGGAAGCCGTGGTTCAGTCGGGCCGTCCCCTGCTGATCATCGCCGAGGACATCGAAGGCGAAGCCCTGGCCACCCTGGTGGTCAACAAGCTGCGCGGCGGCCTGCGCGTCGCCGCCGTCAAGGCTCCGGGCTTCGGCGACCGCCGCAAGGCCATGCTGGAAGACATCGCCATCCTGACGGGCGGCCAGGTCATCTCGGAAGACCTCGGCATCAAGCTTGAGACGGTCACGCTCGACATGCTCGGCAAGGCCAAGAAGGTCCAGATCACCAAGGACGACACCACCATCGTCGAAGGCGCCGGTGAGAAAGAGGGCATCGAAGCCCGCGTCTCGCAGATCAAGCGTCAGATCGAGGACACCACCTCGGACTACGACAAGGAAAAACTGCAAGAGCGTCTGGCCAAGCTGGCCGGCGGCGTCGCCGTCCTGCGCGTCGGCGGCTCGACCGAAGTCGAAGTGAAGGAAAAGAAGGACCGCGTCGACGACGCCCTGAACGCAACCCGCGCCGCTGCCGATGAAGGCATCGTCCCGGGCGGCGGCGTGGCCCTGCTGCAAGCCTCCAAGAAGCTGATCGATCTGAAGGGCGCCAACGCCGATCAGAACGCCGGCATCGCCATCGTCCGTCGCGCCCTGCAGGCTCCGATCCGTCAGATCTCGGAAAACTCGGGCGTCGAAGGCTCGATCGTGGTCGGCAAGGTCATGGACTCGAGCGACGCTTCGTTCGGCTTCAACGCCCAGACCGAAGAGTACGGCGACCTCGTCCAGATGGGCGTGATCGATCCGGCCAAGGTCGTCCGCTCGGCTCTGAAGTCGGCCGCCTCGGTCGCCGGCATCATGATCACGACGGAAGCCGCCATCGCTGACGCCCCCAAGAAGGGCGGCGCCGGCGCCCCCGACATGGGCGGCATGGGCGGCATGGGCGGCATGGACTTCTAAGTCCAAGCCCACCAAGGCTAGAACCAAGGAAGGGCGGGATCGAAAGGTCCCGCCCTTTTCCTATGCGCCGCGCCTCTCCCTCCCCTTCATGGGGAGGGTGGCTGAGGCCGTCAGGCCGAAGCCGGGTGGGGGCGGCAAAGCAAATCAGACGTTGCGCTTTGTATCGCCTCGCCCTCCCCACCCGGTCTACGCTTCGCTCCGACCTCCCTCCCCATGAAGGGGAGGGAGAGGCGTCATACACCAACCTCCCCCACCTGCCGTCCCGCCAGCCGCGCGCCTTCAACCACCGCCGGGTCCTCCCGCGCCGTGTCGAGCAGCCAGTCGCGGAAGCGGGCGATCTTGGGGGTCAGGCGGCGGGCGGGCGGGTAGCAGATCCAGTAGCCCTCGGCCAAGGCGACCGTCTGATCGAAGGGGCGGACCAGCAGCCCCCGTTCGATCTCGCGTGCATAGAGAATGGGCGAGCCCAGGGCCACGCCCTGATCGCCCAGGGCCGCCGCCACCTCCATGGCCTGGTTGTCGGCGGTCAGACGCGGCGGCGGGGCCGCATCGGCGGGCGAGACCTGGGCGGCGGCGAACCAGGCGGCCCATTCGCGCGGCTCGCCGACCAGATGGGCGCGCTTCAGGTCGGCGGGCGTCTGAAGATTCAGCCGGTCGCGCATGGCCGGGCTGCACAGGGGGGTGAAGACGGCGGGCATCAGGAAGCGGCTCTCCAGCCCCGCCCACTGACCCGAGCCGAACCGCAGGGCCACGTCCAGCCCGTCGGCGCCCAGCATGGACAGGGTCGGACTGGTGTCCACCCGCACCGCCAGATCGGGGTTGTCGAGCTGGAACGACCCCAGCCGCGTCGCCAGCCACTGGGTCGCCAGGGTCTGAAGCGTGGTGATGGCCAGCACGCCCTGATCGGCCTCGACCACGTCGGCCACGGCGCGCCGCAACAGGGTCATGGCCTCGATCGAGGCCGTGGCCAGCCGCTCGCCCTCGGGCGTCAGCGACACCTGCCGCACGCCGCGCACGAACAGGGCCCGGTCCAGCCTCTGCTCCAGGTCGCGGATGCGCCAGCTGACCGCCGCCTGGCTCATGCCCAGGGCCTCGGCGGCGCGGGTGAAGCTGAGCAGCCGCGCGGCGGTCTCGAACACCCTCAGGGCGTCGACAGGAATGCGGGAAAGGACGTCAACCATAAGCAAGCCTTATGCATGAGCCCCATCGTCTCGTTTGTGAACGCCCCGCGTCAACTGCATATTCCGGCTTCAAGAAAGGAGGACGACCGATGGACTACATTTACAGCACCCATAAGGAACCCGCGTGGGGTTGGATCGGCGCCCTGCTGGACGCCCGCAAAGCTTCTACGCCCGCAGCGACCAAGCCCGTCGCGGCGCCCGCGCCGAGGCTGCGCCCCCGCCGCGCCGCCTGCTGACCCGCTGACCCCGCCGCCGCGACAAGGCGTCGCGGTCGGCCCCTCCGTCGTCGGAACGGTTTGCGCCGCTCCGGCGACGTTGGCCATAAGAGCCGCTTCATCGACACCGAGGGGGCTCCGACCGATGCGCCGCACCAAGAATTTCCCGACCTTCGCCGCCGCTGCTGCTTTGGCCGCCGTCACCCTGACGGTCGTCATGCCCGCCGAGGCGCAATCTCGTCGTGCAGCTGCTGCCGAAGCCCCGGCTTCGCTGACGCCCCGCGCCGCCCCCGCCTTGCAGCGCGCCGTGACCTTCGCCGCCACGCCGGGCCAGGCCTCGGGCGCCCTGGTCCTGCCGCTGGGCGCTGAGGCTGATCTGGCCACGCGCGGCGCCGCCCTGGCGCCCGCCGTGCGCGAGGCGATCGCCGCCGCCCTGACCGCCGCCCGGTTTGACTACAAGGCCCGCCAGACCCTTAGCCTGCACGGCGTCGGCGGCTGGGACCGCATCCTGGTGGTCGGCCTGCCCACGGACGCCAAGCCCGCCGACGTCCAGGCCGCTGGAACCGTCGCCGGTCGCGCCCTGATCGCCCAGCCGGGCGCGATGGCCGTCATGACCAACGGCCTGTCCGCCGACAGCGCCGCCGAACTGGCGACCGGCCTCGGCCTTGGCCAGTACCGCTCGGACCTGCACAGGACCACCGGCCGCGACGCCGCCGCGCCGGGCGGCATCACCCTCGTCGCCGACGACGCCTCGGCCGCTCAGGCCGCCTGGCGGCGCGGCGCGGCCCTGGTCGAGGCCATGGCCTGGACCCGCGACGTGTCCAATGAACCCGCCAACGTGGTCTATCCCGAGAGCTTCGTGGAGCGCGCCCGCGCCGCCTTCGCCGGCGTGCCCGGCGTCGAGATCGAGGTGCTGG
>RCUK01001720.1_pt1 | contig 13181 bp, 12 predicted proteins | sample 2166381 | NCBI WGS metagenome assembly RCUK01 (sample SAMN09932809, study PRJNA488358) | compost metagenome | isolation source: compost soil in an enriched community | place: Germany: Experimental Botanical Garden
AAGCAAGAGACCAAGACTCGTATCCTAAACGATCTTCTTCAAAAAGCCGTTCAAAAGCACCCGCCAGCTGGTCTGAAGAATACTCACCCGAAGCTACGTTACATGGTACAGACCGATATGTCACCTCCATGGTTCGTCATTTACGGCTCAAACCTTAAATTCATTCACTGGAGCTACAAACGCTACCTCGAACGCCTCCTACGTGATACTTACAACTTTGCAGGTACGCCGATTAAATTCAGCTTCCGCGACGAGAAGCAGATCAAGGCCAATAAAGAGCGTGTCGCCAAAGGCCTCGCGCCAGTGACCAAGAAATACAAAGAAGAGAAGACGGCCGAAGCTGCCAAGAAGCAGACCGATCAGAACTAACATCAAAACCGCCTCGCAACAGAATGTGCGAGGCGGTTTTTTTATATATAAAATCCAAAAGTTGAGTGTTCTGCTCGCCCCCAAAAAAAAGGGGGCGAGCAGATTGTTCTCATTGAGAGGTGCATGTCCTATCACATCGATCCGAAAATGAATCGCGATATGAGGATTGCAGCGAGTGTCAGTCCGACGATAACGCTTCCGACAATCAGATGGGCACCTGATTGCGCGCGGCTGGCGTTGTAGCTATTAAGCGTGCCCTTACTGGCGTCGCGCCAAATAACTACACCGATGTAGACACCGATGATCGCAGCGACTACCGCAGCGATCAGTGCTACATTAATGACACTATCGTCGAGCGCGACGATGGCGCATCACACCCATTATGGGACGCGGTCGCCGTTTCCACTGCGCATGCGCCACCATCATGATGCAAAGGACAATCATCCCGAACAGTGCGATATTAGCCCAAACTCCGAAAACTGGAGTCATTGAACCAAACCATTCCACACCTTCGTTGATACTCTTAAGCATCGATTCGAGCGGATTCGCATCCGTCGTTTCCATAGGTTATCCTTACCTTGACGTCAGTCCCTCAATTGAAAGAACCATATTTAATTATATCATAATTACCTAAATATAGCAATGGTATATAGTAGTAACAGATGAAATTAATCTTTGCACAAGGCAATCCTGGCAGTCAGTATGCCGCCACTCGTCATAACGTTGGCTTCTTTGCGCTTGACCACCTGGCAGCTGCGCATGCAGTGGAGTTTATCAAGAAGCCTAAATTTCATGCCGATATCGCCGAAGTCACGATTGCAGGCGAAAAAACTCTACTCATAAAACCAACGACCTTCTATAACGAAACAGGACAATCTGCTCGAAGCTTGGTTGACTTTTACAAATTAGACAGCGCAAGCGATCTTCTTGTTATTCATGACGATCTTGCGCTGCCGCTTGGTACAATCCGTATTCGTAAAAAGGGAAGTGACGCCGGGAATAATGGCATCAAAAGCCTCAATGCACATCTTGGACCAGACTATAATCGTATCCGCGTAGGTATCAAAAATGAACTGCATAGTCGCATTTCCGACGTTGACTACGTTCTGGGCCACTTTTCAAAAGATGAAACAGACGCCTTAACTGCAACTATCATCCCAAAAACCGTCGAACTCATCGAGCGCTTTTGCGCTAATTCACTAGAGACGACGAGTCATAGTCTATAAAAAATAACGCCATGGGGCGTTAATGAAAGTTATTCCGAGAGCGGCGGCAGGGGGCATAAATGCCGCACCCTTGCCACCACTCTCAGGCATGTAAGTCTCAGTCCCGTCTGCCGCCGAATAACACAATACAGATGTTGACCAGGGCCCATGCGGCGGCAATAAATGACACGACACTAAAGAGCGCCAATAGCCAGCCTTCGCCGAAGATCCCCGACATCCATCGCAGCGTCCATGCAACGCCCATAAGAACCATGGGGGTGACATATAGCCTCGTAGATATTGGTAATCCCTTGAACATGACCAGAAGACCAGAGATTGCCGACAAAATGATTGTCGTTCCGATGAGACCAGAAGCGATCTCTTCAGGGATTTCAGTCAAGTACTGCCACAGTCCGATGAATGTATCCAATGTACTTCTCTCTTCGTGTATAGGGAATGGAAAGGTGAAACTTCAAATATTATTATAGTATCAAATCGAATTTAGGTCAACCGAGCGCCTATACGCCGAGGAGCGTAACAATCGTTCCGACAACGACAATGCCAGATACCAGCATGGCGGCTTGGATCGTGCCTGTCCGGTGCGGCTGTTCATGAATCTCGGGTATGATGTCACTGGCTGCAACATAGATAAAGAAACCAGCCGTGAGGGCGAGCAGTGGGGCGATAGGTATATGCGCATCGCTGCCAAGACCAAATACAAGCAGTGCCATCGTAACCGTTGCAAGTGCCGTCAAGACATTAGCAATGACCACCGTCCGGCCCTTCCAGCCACGAGAGAGCAGTAGGGCAAATGTACCAAGCTCTTTTGGAATTTCATGTGCACTCACTGCCATGGCAGTAATAACACCAGTCGGAACACTTACGAGGAATGCGGCACCGATCGCAAGACCATCAATTGCATTATGCATAATATCGCCGATAACTATCATCCGTCGCTGCTGTGCATTCTGGTGCGAACCGTCGTGTTCATGGTGATGATGGAACCAGCTCGAGCTGCGCTCGAGTAAAAAGAAGAATGTAAAACCGGCAAGCGTCCAAAGCAGAAGCTCGCGGGGATCACCAAGTTCAAACGCCTCTGGAAGAAGATCGAAAAACGCAGCAGCAAGTAAGGCACCTGCACCAAATGGAAGTGTCAGCAAGATAGCTGCTTGGCGACGCTTCTTTGCGCGTAGTAGCAATAGACCGCCAACGAAAGAAGTAATACTGCCGGCCAGTGTTGCGAGGATCATAATTAAGACTGTCATATATCTCCCATCATACCATAGTTACAGAGGCGCGCTACAGGACGTGCTGGTCTTCAACTGGTGTTGTCTTGCGACCGTGCCAGATACTCGCAACAACTGCCGCAATAATACAAATGAGGCCAATCGAGCCTGTAAACCACTCCGGCGGGTGCATGCCATATAGCTTTACAAACATGATCGAACCGAGAATAATAATCGCCCAGTGTGCACCTTGCTCGAGGAACTTATAACGAGCAAGTGTTTTTGTTCGGACCATATAGACAGTCAACGAACGCACCCACAGCGCGCCGACACCAAGTCCAGCCATAATAAGAAGAATACTACTCGTAAGCGCAAAGGCACCGATAACACCATCGAGCGAGAATGATGCGTCAAGTACTTCTAAGTACATGAATGAGACGAATGCCGCCATGCCAACTTGTGGAATAGCTGAAGCGCCTGGCTGTTTTTTCTCCATCAAACGGCCGGCGACATCAATAAGGACATGCAATACAATACCGCTAAGGCTCGCTAGAAGAACGGCAATCTTCTCATACTCAGGTACAGTGACATACAAAATAGCCGCTACGATGAGCATTATGTATACATGAACAAAATGCAGCTTACCAAGTCGCGCAAGTGGGCTCTCAAGTAGACCTAGCCAGTGAACTCGCTTCTTTGGATCCATGAAATAGGCGAGTCCGATCATCGCGAGGAAGCTACCGCCGAAAGCACTGATCATTGGGCCAGCTGTCTCAAGTGCATGAGCATAGTCATCTGGTTGATGCAGCGCCAAATTGATCACGTCGCCAAAGGCGAGGCCTGTCGGTACCATTACGATAAAAATAGGTAAGACAAAGCGTACGCCAAAGACGGCGATCAAAATACCCACCGTTAAGAAGATTGTCTGCCAAAACTTCGACATCTTGACGAGCACGCGACTGTTTATGACGGCGTTATCGAAACTAAAGGTGACTTCAAGTACGGACAGTACGACAAATAACCAGAGCGCGCCCCAGCCAGCGCCCATGACAACCCAAACGGCGATCGCAAGAGAGAAAAGAGCAGTAATAAAAAAGATCCGCACAGGATGATGAGGTTGTAGAAAGTGGCGCAAAGTTGAATACATTACTATCTACTTTATCATGAGTGAAATCATTTAGTGTGACAACCCACACGGCAATCGCGAGTGAAAAGAGGGCAGTAATAAAGAAAATACGAACAGGATGATGGGGCTGCAAGAGGTGGCGAATAGTAGAATACATTACTATCTACTTTATCATGAGTGAAATCATTTAGTGGTTGAAAATAAAAGGTCGCCCGTCCCCGAATGGGAACGAGCGACGTGTCGGATATCCTATACAGGGTCCGTCCACGATTACATTTTTTACACCATGTTACGGTGTCGTTTCATTTCAGACGTGGCAGTCGGCAAACCCCATGTCGGCAGCGTGCTCGCGGACAAACTTCATGTCCACCATGGCGTCAGCCGAGTAGTTTACCGACGCCAGCAGCTTTTCGCGCCGTGCGTCGTCGAGTTCGTCAACGTCGAAGTACAGCGTTCCTGTACCGTCACTGATGTAGTCGAAGTAGACACCGACGTTGCACGTGCCGATTCTGACAGCGTACTGCGCAACGGTCTGCTCTGGCCAGCGGTGAACGAATCGGCTATCCGCGAAACCGCGGCTCGTCAATTCAGCCTCAACCGCATCGGCATCTTCAGTCGGCGTGCAAGCGGTTACGCCCAGCAAGCCGACGACAACGAGCAAAGCCGCGCACGTCCTCTTGAGTGAAGAGGTCTTCATCCTGCTCCTTCTGTAGCTTGAAATGTACAATCAATATACAATCGGTTGCATATCGACCTGAAACAAATGGCGTATAGAGTATCCCTTCTGTTGTAGTCGGACTTACATTGCAGCACCCACCGTACCGCACCATACCTAACCAATAATCTTTATATCATTTATTCACAATAATGTCAATGGTCGCGCGTCGCTTCATCTTATTTGCCTATTTTTTCCCAACAAAAAAGCGCCAGGTAAGGGTGGGCATCACCTGGCGCCATGTTGCCCTTTAACCCACCCGAAGGGGCAAGCGTAACGATCTCGATCATAGCGCAGATGTTCGCTGGTTAAAGGGATTAGTATGCCCGCAATGCTTATTGCTTACTAGTGGAGGGTAGATTACTAAATAAGCACATTGCGTGCAACCTAACATAAGTTAGAATAGGGGGTATAAGGTGCGTTTGATTGGATCTCGCAGATTTCAATCAATCGTCTTTGATATTAGCACGTATTTGACATACTGTCAACACATTGAGACATAATTTCTATTTAAATCAATAGTGCTACCCCTGATAAGCATAATCAAAAACGCAACTAGATCACAAACTCTTCTGGCGCCCTATGTACTTTTCTCTGGCCGACAGGCATACATAATACTTGCATCAACGAGGCGTCAACCGATGCTGATAAAGCTTACGATAATAGACATATAACAATAATTATGATATAATTATTCTATTACGTCGAGCCCGACACATTACCATCTCATCGATGGCTGTTGAAGGTTCCGTATGAACTTTTGACAGACTTCGGTTCTACGGAAAGATATCATATGAACACTAAATCACCGTACATTGCGCACGCCGACAACATGAAACGTGCACTCAGAAACGCTGCCAAGCGCTGCGACGCGTTGCCCGACACAGCAAGCAGAGAGGCTATCATCTACGACACCGCCGTCGTCGTTGGGAAATCACTTGTAGCGCGGCTCACACCATCAGCTGAGCGCGTCATCGATCTCGATATCGACGGGGTAGTTTTTATTCCTCGACTGGTCCAATTTGGCATTGTCTATGAAAATCCGGCAACCGCCAGCAATGGCGCCGAATACATACCAGTGACAGCCAAAAAGATGGTTTCTGCACTTACCGAAGACATCAAGGACGGCGACACAGCTTTTTCCGTTCTTGAGCCCTACTATAAGGCGGTGATGAACCTGCCTTAAGTATTGTCAAAAGCCTGCCGGCCACCCTTTGGGGTGAGCCGGTGCTTTTAATTTAAACTAGCTAACTGCGCCAGGAGGTGGAAGATAATACAATAGGTCATTTTCAAGAGTTTGTTTACAAACTTCCTGAATTTGCGTATAACTAATCACTGTGCTTAGCTAACAAGCACAAGGAATTTATATATAGTATGAGCAAAAACCTCGTTATCGTAGAGAGCCCCGCAAAGGCTAAGACAATTGAAAAGTATCTAGGCAAAGACTTTAAAGTATTGTCGAGTGTTGGACATATCCGTAGCATTGCTAAAAAAGTAAAAGGCGGAACAGAACCAATCGAAGTTAACAACGACTTCAAAACTACCTACGAAATTGATCCAGAGAAAAAGAAGACCGTCGCCGAACTTAGGCGCGCCGTCAAAGAAGCTGAAACAATTTGGCTCGCAACCGATGAAGACCGCGAAGGGGAGGCGATTGCCTGGCATCTTTGCGAAGTCCTGAAGCTTGATCCAACTACAACAAAACGCATCGTGTTTCATGAAATCACAAAGACGGCTATCGAAAATGCCATCAAGACCCCTCGCACTGTCGACATGAGTCTTGTGCAGGCGCAGCAAGCTCGTCAGATTCTAGATCGTCTGGTTGGCTTTGAGCTGTCTCCTGTTGTATGGCAAAAAGTACCTGGCGGCAAATCCGCTGGTCGCGTCCAGTCACCGGCCGTACGCCTACTCGTTGAGCGCGAACGTGAAATCGACAGCTTTAATGGCTCATTTACATTTAAGGTTGTCGCTGAATTCACTTATGACGGTCTCACGATGAAAGCCGAACTACCTCAGCGCTATGACACCGAGGCAGAAGCGCAAACATTCCTCGAAAGCCTGCTCGGTGCGACCTTTACAGTCAGCGATGTTACGACGAGTCCATCGACACGCAACCCTAGCGCACCGTTTACGACCAGTACACTCCAGCAGGATGCAAACAGTCGCCTCGGATTTGGCGCAAAGGCAACCATGTCGAGTGCTCAAAAGCTCTACCAAGAGGGTAAGATTACCTATATGCGTACCGACTCCGTTAACCTTGGTGGCGAAGCAATTGCGGCAGCAGCGCAATATATTAAGACTGCTTTTGGCGAAGAGTACTCGCAGGTTCGTACGTTTAAAACGAAATCTGCCAGCGCACAGGAAGCTCACGAAGCGATTCGTCCGACTAACATGAGCCTTGAGCGTGGTAGCAGTAACGAATACGATCAAAAGCTATACAACCTCATCCGCAACCGCACACTCGCGAGTCAGATGGCGCCAGCTAAGCTAGAGAAAACTGTCGTTAAGATCGCCATTTCAACAAACAATGAGCTGTTTGAAGCCAAGGGCGAGGTGATCATCTTCGATGGTTTCTTGAAAGTATACGGCGGTAGCAAAAAAGATGCTGACATCCTTCCTGCCGTCAAAAGCGGCGATATGCTTGCCATGAAAAGCGCAAGTGCTCGACAAGTCTTTGCTCGTCCACCAGCCCGCTACACCGAGGGTAGTCTTGTTAAGAAGCTCGAAGATCTTGGTATTGGCCGCCCGTCAACGTACGCTACTATTATTAACACCGTTCAGGTTCGTGGCTACGCTGAAAAAGGCGAAGGCGAAGGAACAGCTCGTGACGTCATTGTCCTTAATCTTGAAAATAACGCTATTCAACGCGATGTTGTTCAAGAAAAAACTGGTGCCGACCGAGGTAAACTCGTTCCAACCGCTAGCGGGCAAGTGGTAAGTGACTTCTTAACCAACCACTTCGATCAAATCGTAGATTACAGCTTTACAGCAAGCGTCGAAGAAGAGTTCGACCTTATTGCTGGCGGTAAACTTGACCGCAACGCCATGCTGAAGCAGTTCTATACGCCATTCCACGATCTTATCGTTCAGTCAGGTGGCATTGACCGCGCATCTGTCGCACAAGCTCGAGAAATAGGTATCGATCCTAAGTCGGGCAAGCCAGTCCTCGCACGCTTTGGTCGCTATGGCCCGATGCTTCAACTCGGAGACACCAGCGACGAAGAGAATAAACCACAGTTTGCACCACTTCCAGCCGGACGAAAAATTGAAAATGTCACACTCGAAGAAGCGCTTCATATGTTCAAGCTACCTCGAGTCATCGGCAAGACGACCGAAGGCGATGATATCAAAGCTAATATCGGCCGCTTTGGCCCATACGTCCAGATAGGCAAGCTCTTTGTCAGTATTAAGCCGCTTGATCCACACACGATCACGCTTGAAGAAGCACTTGAGCTCTACGCTGCCAAACTGAGAGCTGAGGCTGAGAAAAACATCTCCGACTTTGGCGACGGTGTCAAAGTACTTAATGGTCGCTACGGCCCGTACATTACCGATGGCGCAAAAAACGCCAAGATTCCGAAGGGAACTGAGCCAAAAAGCATCACCCACGAACAAGCGCTTGAATTGCTTGCGGCCGCGCCTGCTGTAAAAAAAGGCCGCTTCACTCGTAGCAGTTCTAAGACAGCAGCCAAAAAACCTGCTGCAAAAAAGACTGCCACGAAAAAGGCATCAGCTACTAAAAAAGTCACTTCTACCCGCAAAAAAGCCTAGTTCAGGGATAGCTACTCTCAATTTTGACACCAGTCTAAGACAATGGCCTATGCGCTCGAGTGTCCCGCCTATTTGACAGTAGACCAAATAGACCCTTGCCAAAAACATTGATATATTGTATAAATTACTTGTACCTATTCCGTTCACAAGAGTGAGGCATAACAATGCAATACCCTGAGAAAGTGTTTCCAAAGGATCTGGAAAATCGTCTGACGAAATTGTTCCCAGGCAACGACACAGCCCTTGCGCTTCTCCTCGTGAAAGATGAGCAAGTAATCGACATAGTGCGCAGCCATTCAGACACTGCACGTGCAGCGTGGCAGTCAGTCATCGACAAGCGTCTTGCAGGAGACTGCAATGTCGCAGGCTGTAGCGGCGATGATGAATGGGAACACGAAAGTGGCTCCTACCACGAAAATCACATCGATTACGCCGTCACGCAAAGAGATGCAACGAAAAGGTACTACGATCGACTGCTTGCCGATCTCGATGCCACATTTACCGAATGGCGCAACGAATCAGCAACAGGATCTTAATGCCCGCACCGAAATGAGCCCGTCTCCTGATCTTATCAGTGACAGCCGCCTCATTCGGGGCGGGCTTATTTCGTATAATAAGACCGCAAAATGAGCATAAGTCAACGGAAACGATACCACATCGCCAATATTAAAAAAGTCCCATGACATTCTTTACTTGTACCGTCTACTTCATGCTATAATTAGTCATACACAAGAATATGTTTGACATTAGTAAAATATTATTTTATAATGTTCTACAGACTGCTATATAAAAACTAAATTATTCTGAGGTGAGGCGGAGAGGAATGACAAAACTATGAGCGAAGCTCTACAAGAAAAAGCGACTATCGACCTAAAAAGTACCGTAAACGAAATCTTGGCGATCATTGACCAGGAGCGCGAGCGCGAAATCATTACACGTCGTTTCGGCCTCTACGACCGCAAAGAAACTCTCGAACAGATTGGTGAACTACTCGGTATCACTCGTGAGCGCGTACGTCAGCTCGAAAAGGCAATTCTTATCCGCCTCAAGATTGCCGCAGAAGATGGAAAAATCCCTGCCAGTACTAGCCTCGAAAAAATCTTCATTCGTCACCTCGCCGAAATGGGACGTATCGCCCGCGTCAGCGACCTTGCTGATACGATTCTAGATAAAAAGACTGATGCTCGCGACCGTGCACACATTGCATTTATCGCGGAACTCGCACCGAACCTGACAGTCGTCAACGAGAACGACAACTACCACCACGCCGTAGGCATCTCTGAATACGGCGACGAGAAGAAGATCCGTACTGAAGTTGATGAAATCGTCAAAGCTATTAAAAAGCATGGTCAACCACTGACTATCGAACAGCTTCACGATCAACTCTCATACGAGCACCCTGATCACGTACGCGCTCTTGCAAGCGTCAGCAAGCTTCTTGCACACCTAAAAGATAATTGGGGACTTATCAAGTGGCCAACAGTTAACCCTAAGAATATCCGTGACAAGATCTACGTTATTCTGGCCGAAAACGACAAGCCGCTTCATTTCTCTGAAATCGCCGAAGCTATCAAAGATAGCGATTTCAAGCGAAAAGATGTCACCACTCAAGCAATTCACAACGAACTTATCAAAGACAAGCGCTTCGTCCTTATCGGTCGCGGTATCTATGCTCTCGACAGCTGGGGCTTCTCGAAGGGGACTGTGGCTGACATTATCAGCGATGTTCTCAAGAGCGCTGGTGAACCGCTTCATCGTGACGAAATCGTCAAGCGAGTACTAAAGAGCCGCCAAGTAAAAGAGACGACGATTCTTCTAAATCTCCAGAGCAAAACACAGTTCAAGCGCGTTGCAAAAGCAACCTACGCACTTGAAGAAAAGGCGACAAGCTAATCAGTTGCAAAGCCGTCGCAACAGTGCGACAATAAGGAGTAAACATGGTCGTTTTCTCGTGGCTCATCGAATTAATCTTGCAGTGGTACGTCTGGATCCCAGCCGTGCTCATCTTAAGCTACCTTACGTGGCGTAATTATCGACGAGCCGACGTCGTTAAGGCTACCGAGAGTACGCTTCTTATTCTTGAAATTCCAAAAGCCAACGACAAGTCGGAGCTCGCCGCCGAACAGCTATTTGCAAGTCTTCACGGTATTCTACGCGACAAAAGCGAACTGAAATATAATGCAGGCGTTCAAGAACACCTTAGTTTTGAAATCGCATCAGTCAATGGCCAGATCCGTTTCTACGTATGGGTGCCGAAAGCGCTACAAAGCTTTGTTGAGGGTCAAATTTATTCACAGTATCCAACTGTCCAAATTCACGAGGCCGACGAAGATTACGTGACTCACGAGCGCGACCATAGTGTCATCTACACTTCTGAAATAAGCCTCACGAGCAACGAGATGCTACCGATCAAGACTTTCCAGAGTTTTGAAGTTGATCCGCTTGCCGGTATCACGGGTACGCTTGCTAAACTTGAGACTACTGGCGAAGAAGTCTGGATTCAGGTGTTAGCTCGCCCGATTGCAGACGTATGGCATAAAGACTCTGACCGATGGATCTCAAGCGTCAAGAATGGCAATCCATTCGCTCTATTTTCAGGCGGATTTGATCTCAAATGGGTCGGAGGCCTAATTGAAGCATTCTGGAAACCGCCAGAACAGGGAAGCGGCAGTAGCCCCAAAGAACTTTCCGATCGAGATAAAACACGTATCTCGGAAGCTGAGAAGAAAGCAACAAAGCTCGGCTATCAGGTGAAAATTCGCCTAGCGTACCTTGGCGAAAGTCAAACAAACGGTAAGCTGCGTATGCAGGCAATCGTTGGTACGTTTAAACAGTTCAACAGCACCAACCTTAATGGGTTTAAAATGACAGCTGCGAGTTTCAAAAAAGAAGATCTTGCGCGCTACCGAGCTCGCGCCTTTTTCGATCGCGGATTCATCCTTAATATCGAAGAGCTGGCGTCAGTCTTCCACCTACCGCACACTAACGTCGAGACACCAAACATCGTATGGGCGAGTAGTAAAACCGCTGAACCACCAGCTAAGCTGCCAATCATCAGTGGCGATCCAGCTATCGACGACAACATCAGCGCCTTTGGCCTAACGAACTTCCGTGGCATCAACCATCAGTTCGGCATGCTACGCTATGACCGCTCTCGTCATGTCTATATCATCGGTCAAACCGGTGCCGGTAAATCAGGTACTCTTGAGCTATTTGCCCTAAGCGATATCTTCCATAATCAAGGTTATGCGATCATTGACCCGCACGGTGACTTTGCCGTCAATAACATGCGCTTCATCCCTGGAAGCCGCATGCAAGACGTCGTCTACTTTAATCCAGCCGACACTGCCTATCCACTTGGATTCAACCCGCTTGAAGTAACCAACCCGGCTCAAAAAACTAATATTAGTTCTGAGGTTATCGGTGTTCTTAAGCGTATGTTTGGCGAAAGTTGGGGCCCGCGTCTCGAGTATATTTTGCGCTATACTATCCTCGCACTCCTCGATCGACCAACGACGACCATGCTTGATATTACGCGCATGCTAACAGATAAAAAGTTCCGCGAAGAGACATTAACCTACTGTACCGATACGGTCGTAATGCAATTCTGGCGCGTTGAGTTTGCCAGCTGGAATGATAAGTTTGTCGCCGAAGCAATCGCTCCAGTACTTAATAAGGTAGGCGCCTTTACTGCCAACCCGATTATTCGCAATATCATCGGTCAACCGAAATCCACCTTCAACATCCGCGAGATCATGGACGAAGGGAAGATTCTCATTGTCAACCTGTCGAAGGGTCTTATCGGAGAAGATAACGCGGCTATTCTTGGTTCATTCCTTGTTACTAAGATCCAGCTTGCCGCTATGAGCCGCTCTGACATTCCAGACATTAAAGACCGCCGTCCGTTCTACCTCTACGTGGACGAGTTTCAGAACTTTGCGACCGACTCATTTGCGACTATTCTATCCGAAGCTCGTAAGTACGGTCTTAACCTAACCGTTGCTAACCAGTATATTTCACAGATGAACGAAACCGTACGTGACGCAGTCTTTGGTAACGTCGGTACGATGATTAGCTTCCGTGTCTCAGCGGACGATGCACCAATCCTATCAAAGCAGTTTGAACCACAGTTTGAATCGAATGACTTGCTGCAAATGCACAACCGTAACTTTGTTATCAACATGGTTATTAACGGCGAGAAGTCACCAGCCTTTAGCGCCCGCACCCTCGAGCTGCCACCGCCACAAGTCGACAACACAGGCCGCATTATCGAAAATACACGCCGTAGCTATAGTAAAAGTAGAACAGAGGTGGAAGAGGCTATTTCAGCTGTTATCCAGCCACCTCAGCAGTTCCAGCCGAAAAAACCACCGGTCAGCCAATCAGTTGCTAAACAGTGGCCTGTTAATGCTCAGTCTCAAACTATTACGCCACAAAATCAGCAGCCAAAACCAGCAGCACAGCAGGGAAGTACTACAACGCAACCAGCCCCTACGACGCCTCAAGAAGCTATTGGATCAGGAGCAGCGCCAGCTAAACGAAAACGTACTCGTCGACGCAAAAAACCTACCACTACGACTGATACGCCCAGTGAGCAGGGAACTGCCCAGGTAAAGCCACAGCCGTCAACAAATGACGAGCATGAACTCAAGCTACGCTAAGCTTGTAATCGAACAAGTTCCTCTTTACAATTAGGTCATGAGAAAAAGCACAAGCGGCTTCACGATCGTTGAACTCCTGATCGTGATTGTTATTATTGGTATCCTAGC
>RCUK01001725.1_pt1 | contig 13141 bp, 14 predicted proteins | sample 2166381 | NCBI WGS metagenome assembly RCUK01 (sample SAMN09932809, study PRJNA488358) | compost metagenome | isolation source: compost soil in an enriched community | place: Germany: Experimental Botanical Garden
GGGGCCGAGGTCGAGGCCGTCGGGCAGGTCGCCTTCGTGCAGGTAAACGGTCATGACAGGACTCTGGCGCAGAAATTCGGGTAGTCGTTCAGGGCGACAACATAGACGAACCGCGCGCTATCGCTAGGACGCAGCGCCAACCTTCGCCGTTATGGATGATGAAAGCAGGGCTGAAATGACAAACGGCGCCGTATCCGAAGGATACGACGCCGTTTGAGAATGTGGTGCCCAGGAGAGGACTCGAACCTCCACGGCCGTTAAGCCACTGGCACCTGAAGCCAGCGCGTCTACCAATTCCGCCACCTGGGCCCGGTGGGTCGCCCCGCCGAGGCCCGGACTAATAGGGGGGACCTCCGAGGCGGTCAACAGGCTTTTTTCCGATCTCTGAAAAAACTGCACTGTTGACCAAAAGCTCCGTGAAATCCGCGTTCTATCAGGCCAACCAGACCATCATCCGCGTATCCGCGATCTCGCCGCGCGCCTGGCTGAAGGCGCGGCGGGTTTCGCCGGTATAGAGGAAGCCGGCCTTCTCCAGCACGCGGCCCGAGGCGGGGTTGTCGGCGAAGTGGCCGGCCACCAGGGCGCGGCGCTTCCACCGCTTCGAGGCCCAGACCAGGGCGCCTTCCAGGGCTTCCGTGGCGAAGCCCCGGCCCCAGAATTCACGGCCGATCCAGTAGCCGGTCTCGGGGACGCTGTCCTCGCCCTCGAACAGGCCGATGACGCCGACGGGGCCCAGGTCCTCGTGCTCGATGACGAAGGTGTTGGCCTTCTTCGGGTCCTGGGAGGCGACGTGCAGGACGAAGTCCTCGGCGTCCTCCACCTGGAAGGGGTGGGGCATGCGCTGGGTCATGCGCGCGATGTCGCGATCGTTGGCCATGGCCGCGATGCGGCTGACGTCCTGGGCGCCGGGCGCACGCAGGATGAGACGCCGGGTTTCGACGACGGGAGAAGTTTCAATCACGCACATGGGTCACGCCCCTCTGGTGCGACCGCCGTCCTTGTTCATCAGGGCTCGGGCGGTCAGCGAGGCGGGGAAACGCAAACGGGGAGCCTGGTGATCCAGACTCCCCGCGGAATATTTTCCCTGGTCCGGATCGCGGCTTCTGAGAGCAACGCGATCCCGGATTTTGGTCCAGTTCGCGTTACTCGGCGGCCATAGCCTGAGCGTCGTCGTTGGCCGCGAGAATCGACACGTAACAACGACCACCACGTTTGGTGGTGAATTTCACCGAGCCGTTCACCGTGGCGAACAGGGTGTGGTCGCGGCCCAGGCCGACGTTGTCGCCCGGGTGGAAGGTGGTGCCGCGCTGACGCACGAGGATGTTGCCGGCCAGAACCTTCTCGCCGCCGTACTTCTTCACGCCAAGGCGCTTCGACTCGGAGTCGCGACCGTTACGCGACGAACCACCGGATTTCTTGTGAGCCATCTTGCTGCTCCTCTTCCTTAGGTGCGCTGCTTGAGCGCGACCTTAACGTCTTGGCAGGCGCCGAACGGGGCGCCGATGAATGTCTTAGGCTTCGGCGCCTTCAGCCTTGGCGGCTTTCTTGGCGGGAGCCTTCTTGGCCGGAGCAGCTTCAACAGCTTCAACGCGCGGGGCGAGGCCACGGGCGCGAGCGTTGATCTCGGCCTTGGTGATCAGCTCGACCTTGCCGTCCCACTTGGCCTTCTCGCCGGCGCCTTCGATGCCGGTGATGCGCAGGACCGATTCCATCTGGCGGTGGCCGTTCGTACGGCGGTAGCCCTGGCGACGGATCTTCTTGAAGATCTTGATCTTCTCGCCCTTGCGGGTCTCGATCAGCGTGGCTGCGACAGCGGCGCCGTCGATCAGCGGAGCGCCGACCGTAACACCCTTGTCGCCGCCCAGCATGAGGACTTCACCGAAATTGACGGCAGCGCCAGCGTCGCCGTCGAGTTTCTCGACAACAATCACATCGCCCGGTTGGACCCGGTACTGCTTTCCGCCGGTCTTGATCACCGCGTACATTTGGAAGCCTCAGCGTGAACGCAAAAAAGAATGCGCCCGTCAGGAAACCCTGCGGGCGAAGAGCGGCGACATATACGGAAGGGGGAGCCAGAGTCAACGTGCGCGGCGTGAAAAGCCCGCGCGGACGCTGATTGGTTCGGTCGGTCTATGCTCGAGGCTTCACCTGTGTAATTGGCGAACGCTGTTCGAGGGGGCTTTCGACATGAACCAGACCACAGATCGGCGCGTCATCGCCGCGCGCCGCATCGTCGGCCATATCGCCGAGCATCTCAAGGCGGACCTGTCGCTGCGTCTGTGGAACGGCGAGGTCCTGCCTCTGGGGCCTGACGCGCGCGACGACATCCAGGTCGTCATCGCGCGTCCGAGCGCCGTGCGGCGGATCATCCTCAAGCCGACCTTGATGACGCTGTTCGAACTGTTCGCCTCAGGCGACCTCAAGGTCGAGGGCGGCAGTCCGCTGGAGGCGGCGGATCGCTGGGATCATGGGCGGGCGGTGCATCTGACGCGGTCGCTGGATCGCTGGCTGGTGGCGCGCGAGGCCCTGCCGTTTCTGCTGGGGCGCGGCGAAGGCGAGGTCGAGCGCCTGCCGGCCTGGGACGCCACCGGCGACGACGGGGTGGGGCAGGATCGCAGCGGACGGCGCGATCAGGACTTCATCCAGTTCCACTATGATGTCGGCAATGACTTCTACGGCCTCTTCCTCGATCCGGAGATGGTCTATTCCAGCGCCTACTTCACCAGCCACGACGCGACGCTGGAGGCCGCCCAGCAGGAGAAGCTGGACCGCATCTGCCGCAAGCTGCGGCTCAAGCCCGGTCAGCGCATGCTGGATGTCGGCTGCGGCTGGGGCGGTCTGTCGTGCTGGGCGGCCAGCAAGTACGGCGTCCACGTTCACGGCGTGACCCTCAGCCAGGCTCAGCTCGACTTCGCCCGGGCCAAGGTCGAACGGCTGGGCCTGTCGGACAGGGTGACGCTGGAGCTTAAGGACTATCGCGAGGTCGACGACCGCGGCGCCTATGACGCCATCGCCCAGGTCGAGATGTTCGAGCACGCCGGCTTCGCCAACCATGAACGGCATTTCGAGCAGATGCGGCGTCTGCTGAAGCCGGGCGGTCTCTATTTCCATCAGGCCTCGGTGCGGCGCGGCGGCAAGGGCGAGCTGCGGCCCACGCCGACGACCAAGGTCATCACCCGCTTCATCTTCCCCGGCGGCGAACTGGACACCATCGGCATGACGGTCACCAATCTGGGACGCCTCGGCTTCGAGACCCTGGACGTTGAGGACATGCGCGAGCATTTCGAATTGTCGCTGCGCGAGTGGACCCGGCGTCTGTATGAACGGCGCGCGGACGCCTATCGACTGGCGGGCGAGGCGCGGACCCGGCTGTGGCTCATCTATTTCGCCCTGTTCGCCAAGGGGTTCGAGCGCGGGGCGGTGCAGGTCTATCAGACCGTGGCCCAGAAGCGCCGGGCCGGGCCTTCGGGCCTGCCGCTGGATCGAGCCAGTCTCTATCGATAGCGAAAAGGGATCGACTGTTACAAAGTAACACGGTATAGCGGCCGGAATGTCGCCGTCCGACCTCCAGCAGCCCGTTCTGATTTCGCTTCTGGGCGGGGGATTCGTCGCGGCCTTCCTGCACGCCGCCCTGCCGACCCACTGGCTGCCCTTCGTCCTGGTCGGGCGGGCGCAGCGCTGGAGTCTGGCGCGGGTCATGACGGTCGCCGTGACGGCGGGTCTGGCCCACATCGCCTCGACCGCCATTGTCGGCTCGCTGATCGTGGCGGCGGGTCTGGCGCTGAACGCCTGGATCGGGGGCCTGCTGCCGCACCTGTCGGCGGCTCTGCTCTTTATCTTCGGCGCCTTCTATCTGGCGCGGGCCTCCTTGCAGAAGCCGATCACGGCGACGGGGCCTGAGGCCGAGGTTCCCGAGCCCGCCGTGTCGGACCGCGCCGCCTTCTGGGGGCTGGTGCTGATGATGGCGGTGACGCCGGGCGAGGTGCTGCTGCCCATCTATCTGTCGTCGGCGACCGAGGGCGTCATGGCCCTGGCCCTGCTGACCCTCAGTTTTGCGGCGGGGACGGTGCTGGGCATGACCCTGCTGGCCGCCCTGGCCAGCGCCGGGTACTCCATCCTGCGGCTGGAGCGCTGGGCGCGTTATGAAGGCGCCATCCTGGGCATGGCCCTGATCCTGATCGGCTTCCTGGTGATGACCCATCAGCACTGACGGTGCGTGATAGGTTATATATTTACATTCAATGACTTAGGTTCACTGTCGTTGACGCGGGGCAGTGGGCGGGCCTAGAGGGGTTGCATGGCGCACGATCACGCACACGACCACGCACACGCGGGCCACGACCATTCGCATGGTCATGACCACGGCCATTCCCACGGCATCGGCGGTCACCATCACGGGCCGGTGGACACCGGCGACTGGCGCTACGCCGTCGGCCTGATCGTCAACCTGGCCTTCGTGGTCTGCGAGTTCGGGGCGGGCCTCTGGGCCGATTCGGCGGCCCTGATGGCCGATGCGGGCCACAACCTGTCCGATGTTCTGGGGCTGGCCATGGCCGGCGGCGCGGCCTGGCTGGCGCGCCGGGGGCGGCACGGGGCGGCGGGGGCCAAGCGCACCTATGGCTTCGGCAAGGCGACGGTGCTGGCGGCGCTGGCCAACGCCCTGCTGCTGATCTTCGCCTGCGGGGCCATCGCCTTCGAGGCCATGCGCCGTCTGGCCGAACCCGCGCCGGTGGCGTCCAGCGTCATCATGATCGTGGCGGGCATCGGTTTCTTCATCAACCTGGGCACGGCCCTGATGTTCATGAAGGACCAGCACAAGGATCTGAACGTGCGCGGGGCCTATCTGCACATGATGGCCGATGCGGGGGTCTCGCTGGGCGTGGTGATCGCCGGGGCGGTCATCCTGCTGACCGGCTGGGCCGTGATCGACGCTGTGGTCAGCCTGCTGATCGTCGCCGTCATCATGGCCGGGACCTGGGGCCTGCTGAAGGACTCGGTCAATCTGGCGCTGGACGCCGCGCCCAACGGTCTGGACGTGGCCGAGATCAACGCCGCCTTCCTGGCCCTGCCGGGCGTCAGCGCCGTGCACGACCTGCACGTCTGGGGCCTGTCGACCACGGACACGGCCCTGACGGCGCATCTGGTCCACGACCGGCCCGACGCCGAGGTCCTGCTGGCCGAGGCGCAAGGCGTGGCCCGCAGCCGCTTCGACATCAGCCACACGACCTTCCAGCTGGAAAGCGGCGCCCTGCCGGATTGTCCGACCTGTTAAGCGCCCGGCGCCTCTTCCCTTCTGGCCTTTCAGCCGCCATCTAGCCGCCCATGACCCAGAAGACTCCCGTCACCGTCCTCACCGGCTACCTCGGCGCCGGCAAGACCACCCTGCTGAACCGCATCCTCACCGAGGATCACGGCAAGCGTTACGCCGTCATCGTCAACGAGTTCGGCGAGATCGGCATCGACAACGACCTGGTGGTCGGCGCCGACGAGGACGTGTTCGAGATGAACAACGGCTGCGTCTGCTGCACGGTGCGCGGCGACCTGATCCGTGTGGTCAACGGCCTGATGAAGCGCCAGCGCCCCGGCAAGCCCGCCTTTGACGCCATCATCGTCGAGACGACCGGCCTGGCCGACCCCGGCCCGGTGGCCCAGACCTTCTTCGTCGACGACGAGGTCAAGGCCAAGACCCAGCTGGACAGCGTGACGGCCCTGGTCGACGCCAAGCACGTCATGGCGCGCCTGGACGACTCCAAGGAAGCCCGCGAGCAGGTCGCCTTCGCCGACCGCATCATCCTGAACAAGATCGACCTGGTGGACGAGGCCCAACTGGCCGCGGTCGAGGCCCGTCTGCGCGCCCTCAACCCGCTGGCCCCCATCGTCCGCGCCGAGCGCTCGAACGTGCCGCTGGATCAGGTGCTGGGCCTGCACGCCTTCGACCTGGAGCGCATTCTCGAGGTCAAGCCGGACTTCGTGAACCCGCCCCACGGCGCCGAGGGCCATGTCCACGACGCCGACTGCGGCCACGGGCATGACCATGACCACGACCATGTTCACGACGAGCACTGCGGTCATGACCACGATCACGATCATCACGACCATGGCCCGCGCGGCCACGCCCACAACGACGACATCAAGGGCATTTCCCTGACGCTGGACCGGCCGCTGAACGGCGCCAGGTTCACCGCCTGGCTGGACAAGCTGCTGGGCGAGCAGGGCCAGAACATCCTGCGCGCCAAGGGCATCATCGACGTGGACGGCGAGGACCGCCGCCTGGTCTTCCAGGCCGTGCACATGATCCTGGAAGGCGACCTGCAGAAGCCCTGGGGCGACAAGGAACGCCGCTGGAGCCGCGCCGTCTTCATCGGCCGCGATCTGGACGAGGCCGCGCTGAAGGCCGGGTTCGAGGCCTGCGCGGCATGAACCCGCCGCCCAAATCGGCGGGGAGGGCGCGGGTTGAGGCCAAGGTGATCTACGGCACGCCCGAGTTCGAGATCATCAAGGGCGGCGACCACGTCGTCTGCGCCGTCTCGGGTGCGGTCATCCCGCTGGACATGCTCAACTACTGGAGCGTGGAGTTGCAGGAAGCCTACGCCACGCCCGACCTGATGACCCAGCGTTGGGTCGAGACGCATAAGTAACACCCTCTCCCGGCGGGAGAGGGCTTTAGCGCACGAGAGCGTAGCGATCGTTCTTGCGCAAAAGGGTGAGGGGCTGGCGTTTCAGCCGGCGTCAGCCGCCGCGCTACGGCCTTCGACCGACTTCGACCACCAACCCTCACCCTTTCGGCTGGCGGATCGCCTTCGGCTCTCCGAGCCTCAAGCCCTCTCCCATTGGGAGAGGGTGGCCAGCCAGTCCGTCATCACCTTCGCCAGCGCCTCGGGCTGTTCCAGCGGGATCATGTGGCCGCTGTCGGCGACATGAACCAGGGTCGAGCCCGCGATCCCGCGATGCAGTTCCTCGGCCTCGTCCGGGCCGCGCAGGCGGTCGGCGTCGGCGGCGATGATCAGGGTCGGCTGAGTAATCTCATGCAGCCGGTCCAGGTCGCCGGCGCGGGCCATGGCCGACTGGCGATGGAAGACCTCGCCGCCGAGCCGCAGGCCCATGTCGCGGATGCGCGCGATCATCGCTTCATCCCCGGCCAGGTCGGGATGCAGCGACGAGACGATGGCCGGGCGGCTCAACCCCTTGAACGACTTGGGCGCGGCCTTCAGGGCCGAGCGGCGCTGGCGGATCAACTCCTCGGTGTCGCCGCGCGCCGAGGTGGCGATCAGGATCAGGGCCGTCACCCGCTCCGGCGCGATCCGCGCCAGCTCCCGCGCCACATAGCCGCCCATGGAAAAGCCGACGGCGACGAAGCGATCAGGCGCGTCGCTGAGGATGGCGGCGGCCATGGTCTCGATGTCCTCGCCCCGGCTCAGGTCGGTGGCGACCAGAGGCCCGAACGGGGCTAGGTCGTCGGTCATGGCGTCCCACAGGGTGGCGTCGGCCATGAAGCCGGGGATGAGCAGCAGGGTCATGGGCGTCTCTATAGGCCCAAGATCGGCCAGCGCGCGACAGACGCGACGCAGGAGGCTATGAGGCGCGTCTGACTTTCTCTGCCTTGCGTGAGCCGACATGCCGACCTTCTCCTTCGACGCCCAGGTCACCGCCGCCCTGTTCGACAAGACGGGCGCGATCTTCGCCCTGGGCGACGGCTCGGTGCGGTTCGAGAACGGCGCCCGCAGCGAGGTCCATGACGGCGCCATCCTGTGCGCCGCCGTCCACCCCTCGGGCGAGGGGATCGTCACCGGTGGCGACGACGGCAAGGTGGTGTGGAGCCGCGAGGGCGAGGCCGTCCTGCTGGCCACCTCGAAAGGGCAATGGATCGACTCCATCGCAGCCTCGCCGGAAAGCGGCCTGATCGCCTTTTCGGCGGGCCGCACCCTGTCGGTGATCGACAGCAAGGACGCCGCCTTCCGCCGCGACTTCCAGCACGAGCGCACGGTCTCGGGCGTGGCCTTCGATCCCAAGGGCCGCCGCATCGCGACCTCGACCTATGGCGGAGCCTGGCTGTGGTATGCGCGCATCGAGCAGCAGCAGCCGGTCAAGATGGCCTGGGCGGGCTCGCACCTGGCGGTGGGCTTCTCGCCCGACGGCGCCTTCGTCGTCACCGCCATGCAGGACAACCAGATGCACGGCTGGCGTCTGAAGGATCAGAAGAACATGCGGATGGGCGGCTATCCGTCCAAGATCAAGAGCTTCGCCTTCCTGGCCAAGGGCCAGCTGCTGGCCACCGCCGGCGCCCAGGGCGTGGTGCTGTGGCCCTTCATCGGCGCCAATGGCCCGATGGGCCGCGAGGCGACCGAGATCGGCTTCGACGAATCCACCCTGATCGCCCAGGTCGCCGCCGCGCCCGCGCACGGTCGTCTGGCCGCGGGTCTGGAGGACGGCCGCGTCTGGTGGGCCGATCCGGCGGGGCAGGGGCTGGACTTCATCAAGAAGGACAAGGGCGCGCCCATCGTCGCCCTGGCCATGAGCGCGGGCTCGGCCCGCATCGCCTGGGCCGACGAAGACGGTCAGGCGGGCGTCGTCTCGCTCTGATCGCACTTGCGCTGACGCTTGAGCCCGGCAGGATGACGGCATGACCCGTGCGAAGACCCGCAAGCGGCGCCCGCTGCTGACCCTGCTGCTGATCCTGGCCCTGATCCCGATCGGCGGGGTGGTGCTGCATCGCTTCGCGCCGCCGCTGTTCACCATCCTGATGGTCCAGCAGGCGGCGGCGGGGCATGGCATGGACTATCGCTGGCGGTCGCTGGACCATATCTCGCCGCGTCTGGTCGAGGCGGTGATCGCCGCCGAGGACGCCCGCTTCTGCCAGCACCACGGCTTTGACGTCGAGGCCATCCAGAAGGCGATGGAGGCCAATGAGCGGGCCGAGCAGCGTGGTTCGGACAAGAGGCGCGGCGCCTCGACCATCAGTCAGCAGACGGCCAAGAACGTCTTCCTCTGGCCGAGCCGAGACTGGGTCCGCAAGGGGCTGGAGGTCGGCTACACCGGTCTGATCGAACTGGTCTGGGGCAAGCGCCGGATCATGGAGATGTATCTGAACGTCGCCGAATGGGCGCCGGGCGTCTATGGCGCCGAGGCCGCCTCGCAGCACTGGTTCCACAAGAGCGCCGACAAGTTGACCGCGCGCGAGGCCGCCCGCCTGGCCGCCATCCTGCCCAGCCCACGTCGTTACAAGGCGGCCTCGCCGGGCCCCTATGTCCGCAGGCGGGCCAGCCGCATCCAGGCCGCCATGGGCACGGTGCGCGAGGCCGGACTGGACCGCTGCGTCGACCGCTAAGGCGGCGTTAACCGTCGCCGTAGAGCCATCTTTTAACTGAACCGCGTCACGATCCGCCGGAATGCGGACCTGTGTCCGTTGCGGAATGCAGGGGCCGAGAACGGTGACGAACGGGCTGACGAAGGGGCTGAACCGACTGGCGTGCGCGACGCGTGGTTTCATCGCGCAATTCGCGGCGGGCACGCGCGGCAATGTGGCCATGATGTTCGCCCTGGCCCTGCCGGTGCTGCTGATGATGACGCTAGGCGCCATCGACATTCACCAGGCCTCCAAGGTCCGGGCCAATCTTCAGGACGCGCTCGACGCCGCCGCGCTGGCCGCCGCCCGTTCCGATGCGGCGGACGCCGACACGATCACCAAAATCGGAATGGCGGCCCTGAAGGCGAATATGCCCGGCTATTTCGAAACCGATGAGAACGGCAAGCTGATCCGTGACCACGCCAGCTTCGTGCTGGCCAACAAGGTCGTCGTGGCGGATGCGCGCGTGCAGGTGAAGGTCCTGGTCGCCAACATCGTCCTGCCGCCCTACGGCAAGCTGCTGGACGACTATCTGCCGGTCAGCACGCAGTCGCAGGTCGACCGTTCGTCGCGCAACGTCGAGGTCGGACTGGTGCTGGACATCACCGGCTCCATGGATCCAAAGTGCGACAGGAACTGCCCGCCGCAGTCCAAGCTGCAGGCCTTGCAGGCCGCTGCCAAGCAACTGGTCACCATCGTCGTCCAGACGGACCAGACGCACTTCTATTCCCGCATGGCCATCATCCCTTATTCGACCGGCGTGAACATGGGGAGCTATGCCGCGGACGCACGCGGCGCGCCGCTCGGCCCGATGACGATCACCGGCGCGACCTGGTCGACCGGAAGCCCGAAATCAATCAGTTCGATCACCGTCGCAAACACTGGCGTCGTCAACTCGAGCGCGCACGGATTCCAGAACGGCGACTTTGTCTGGATCAGCGACATCGTGGCCAACAGCGGCAAAAATTCCGAACGCATGAGCCAGCTCAACAATCGGGCGTATCGGGTCGCCAACCGAACCACTGACAACTTCTCGCTGGAGGCCTTCAACGGCTCCAGCTGGTCGACGGTCAGCACCAAGAACTACGTCCAGCCCTATTCCGGCGGCATCATCCGCAAATGCCTGGTGTCCGGCTGTTCCATTGTCATCACCTCGCCTAACCACGGAATGACGGCCTTCTCGACCGACACCGCCGCGGGCGACAAGGAGCGGCCTTCGACCGTTTACATCGCCGGTGTCGAGGGCTTGGCCCAGGCTAATGGCGCTTCCGAGATCGCCAACGTCACGACCGACAGCTTCTCGATCAGCAGAAGTGGCGGCAATGGCGTCTACAAGGCCGGGACCGGACAAGCCTGGTGCGGCCAGAACGGTTGCGAATGGCGTATCTTCCGCAGGGGCACGAGCTCCAGTCTGACGACGCTGCAGATTTCCGATTGCGTCACCGAACGGATCGGCGGCGCGGCCTATACCAATGCGTCGCCGGGCGTGTCCCCGGTCGGTCGGAAGTATGGTGCTGCTGACTGCCCTGCCGCCGTGATTCAGCCGCTGACCTCCAACCGCCAGACGCTGACCGACCTGATCGACGGGCTGGTGGCGAAAGGCGGGACGGCGGGGCAGATCGGGCTGGCTTGGGGCTGGTATGCCGTGTCGGAGTCGTTCAACAGCCTGTGGCCGACCTATTTCGCAGGCCCCAAGAATGCGGCTGAAACCATCAAGTCCGTGATCCTGATGACCGACGGCGAGTTCAACGTGAACTATTGCTCGGGCGTGAATACGGACGACATCGATTGCAGCGCAACCAACGGCAATCCCTTCGCCCAGGCGACCGAGCTGTGCACGAACATGAAGGCCGACGGGATCATCGTCTATACGGTCGGGTTCCAGATCGACGACGCCAACGCTGCGTCCATTCTGAAGAGCTGCGCCTCCGGCGAAGACCGCGCCTACCTGCCGAAGACCGGCGATGACCTGAGCAAGAATTTCGCCGAGATCGGCCAGGACATCACTCGATTGCGCATCTCTCGCTAGAGGCGCGAACAAACAAAAAGGGCCGGCGGAAACGCCGGCCCTTTCTTCGTTCTGGCGATGCGCCGATCGGTCAGATCAGGCGGATCTCCTTGAGGCGCTCGGTCAGGAAGTCCTCGGCCAGGATGGTCTTGCCCGCATAGCGGTCAGGGTTTTCCGGGGTGATGGTCGAGGGCAGGGTCTCGATCGGGAAGTCCGGGTTGAAGTGCAGGAAGAAGGGCGTCGAGTAGCGGGCGAAGCCGCGACGCTCGGGGGCCGGGTTGACCACGCGGTGCGTCGTCGACGGCAGGACGTGGTTGGTCAGGCGCTGCAGCATGTCGCCGATGTTGACCACCAGGGCGCCGGCGGGCGGGGCGATGTCCAGCCATTCGCCGTCGGCGTCTTTCAGTTGCAGCCCGGCTTCTTCGGCGCCCAGCAGCAGGGTGATGACGTTGATGTCCTCATGGGCGCCCGCGCGCACGCCCGGGGCGTCGGCCGGCACCGGCGGATAGTGCAGCAGGCGCAGCACGCTGTTGCCCAGCTGGACCTTGTCCTCGAAGTAGTCGTCGTCCAGCTTCAGGTAGCGGGCGATGGCCTTCAGCACGCGACGGCCCAGTTCATCCAGACCTTCGTACAGGCCGTAGACGTGCTCGCGGAAGCCCGCGACCTCGGTGGGCCAGAGGTTGTCGCGCATGTATTTGCGATAGGCGTGGCCTTCCGGCAGTTCGCGACCGGTGTGCCAGAACTCCTTCAGGTCCACGGCGGCGGCGCCCTTGGCGGCTTCGACGCCGAAGGGGGTCAGGCCGCGCGCGCCGCCGGTGCCGGCCTGGTGATACTGACGCTTCACATCCTCGGGCAGGGCGAAGAAGGCCTTGGCGTCGGCGATGGCGGCGTCGATCGTCGCCTGATCCAGGCCGTGGTCGGCGATCACGGCGAAGCCGTAGCGCGAGAAGGAGGCGCCCAGGGCGTCGGCGAAGGCCTGGAAGTCGGCGTCATAGCCCTGCATCGACACGGGGACGATGGCGCGGGTCTTGGTCTTGTCCTCGGCGGAGGACGCGGCCAAAGCGGAGGGGGGCAGCGAAGAGCTCACGGGCGAAATGCCTCTGAATGGAAATATGGCGGCTTCCATACCTCCTATCGTCGGAAAAAGGCAGTCCGGCGCCGTCCGGCGTCACGCTCAGACGCAGATCGGCGTCTGGCGGTTGTAGCGGGGCCAGATCACGGTCGTGCCGCTGCGGATCATGGCGCAGTTCACCTCGGTCCCCTCGGGGGTCCAGCAGATGGCGGTGATCCGGTCGTAGCTGCGACCGATGGACCGGCAGGCCAGGTCCCGCCCTTCGGTCAGCCGCTGCAATGTCCGGGTGGCCGAGGCGGCCGAGGCTTCGGGGCAGGGATGGCCGGGCGAGCAGGTCTCGTCCGTCTCTCGCGCCGCCACCGCGTGCAGGCGGATGCGCATGCCGTCCTGACATCTCAGACTGTCGCCGTCGTGGACATAGGCGGCCTGACACAACAGGTCGGCGTCGGCGGGCAGGGCGGTCAATGAAGGTGCGGGCGCGTCGGTCGCCGTGCTCGCCGGAGCAGTATTCGTGTTGAGCGACAGCCAGCCGGCGGTGAGCACGATCAGGACAAGGGCGGCGGCGAAGGTCTGGAAACGCATACTGACGCGGGGACTAGGCGGCGTCGGTTAATAGGGCGTCACTGGCCGCCGGAATGGACAAAGGCCCCGCGGGTCTCGCGGGGCCTTTGATGGTGGAGCTTAGCGGAGTCGAACCGCTGACCTCTTGCATGCCATG
>RCUK01001727.1_pt1 | contig 13111 bp, 13 predicted proteins | sample 2166381 | NCBI WGS metagenome assembly RCUK01 (sample SAMN09932809, study PRJNA488358) | compost metagenome | isolation source: compost soil in an enriched community | place: Germany: Experimental Botanical Garden
GGCGTGCCCTCGGTGTGCAATGCCTATGGGCAATCCGAAGCCTCACCCAATATCGTCATGTCGGCCTGGAACGATGCGTTTTCATTGCGCGCCCACGGGTGGGCCTTGCCGCATCCCGGCATGGAGATCCGCCTGGTCGATCCGGCCACTGGCGCGGTGGTGGCACCGGGCGGGCAGGGCGAGATCCAGGCCCGTGGCTGGAGTGTGATGAAGGGCTACTACAAGATGCCCGAGGCCACCGCACGCGCGTTAAGCGAGGATGGCTGGCTCAGCACGGGCGACCTGGGCGAGATGAATGCCGATGGCCGTTTGCGCATGGTGGGCCGCTTGAAGGACATGTTCCGCGTCGGTGGCGAAAATGTGGCACCGGCCGAGGTCGAAGAGGTATTGCATGGTCATCCGGCCGTGCGCATGGCGCAGGTGGTGGGGGTGCCCGATGCCCGTCTGGGCGAAGTGCCAGCGGCCTTTGTGCTCTTGCGCGAAGACCAGCAGGCCGAGACCGCCGAGTTGATCGCCTGGTGCAAAAGCCGTTGCGCCAATTTCAAAGTGCCGCGCTATATGGAAATCGTCGATACCTTCGAGAACATAGGCATGACAGGCAGCTCCAAAGTGCAGAAGATCAAGTTGCGCGCCCACGCGATCAGCCTGTTTGGGCTTGGAGAAAAAGCATGACGCGCGATGTGGTGCTGTGCGAGTGTTTTGCCCGCGATGGCTTGCAGCATGAGCCGGATTTCATTGCGACCGACATCAAGATCGAACTGGTCGACGCTTTCGCGGCGCTGGGTTTTGAACGGGTAGAGGCAACCTCGTATTCCAATCCCAAGGTGGTGCCGCAGTTTGCCGACGCGAGCGACATGCTGGCGGCGCTACCGCGTCGGGACGGCGTCTGGTACAAGGCGACCTGCGCCAATGCGCGCGCCGTGCAGCGGGCACTGGGCGATCTGGAGCAGGGCCAAGGCGCCAATGAGATCAGCCTGTTGGTCTCGGCCAGCGAGTCGCACTCCGAGCGCAACCTGAAGCGCAGTCGCGCTGATCAATGGGGCAATATCGCCGAGATGGCCAGCCTGGGCCGAGGCCATTTCCGCATGATAGGCACGATCTCGGTGGCGTTTGGTTGCCCCTTCGAGGGCGCGGTATCGGCAGATAGCGTGCTACGCGACGCCGAGCGCTATGCGGCGCTGGGTGTGGACATCGTCACCCTGGGCGACACGACCGGCATGGCCACGCCGCAAGCGGTGCGCGAGCTGTATGGCGCGTTGCAACGTGAACTGCCGCAGCTCACGCTGGTGGCCCATTTTCATGACACCCGCGCAACCGGTCTGGTGAATTATGTGGCCGCCCTGGACGCCGGCGTGCGTTGGTTTGATTGCGCCGTCGGCGGCGTGGGCGGCCATCCGGCCAAGGTCAAATATGGCGGCGGCCATACCGGCAATGTGGCAACCGAAGACCTGGTCAGTCTGTTCGAATCCATGGGCGTGCGCACCGGTCTGGACCTGGACGGGCTGGCCGCCGTATCGCAGCGCTGCCGCGAGGTGTTGGGGCGCGATCTGCACAGCCGCGTGGCTGACAGCGGCTTCCATCCGCTGATCAGGGGCGGTGGTTGAGCGGCGGTTGTATATCATGCCCTCGTCACCGCAACCGCTCCAAGAGAATTCCATGGCAACCAAAAGCAAGCTTTCCACCCGCCGCGCCACGCCCGCCACGCTCAAGGAGCTTTTTTCCTACCGCTTGAACCGGCTGGCCTATGTGTCCAGCCGCATTGCCGCGGGCCTGAATGAAAGCCGCTACGGCGTGGGCCCGCGTGAGTGGCGGATCCTGGCCTTGCTGGGTGCGGCGCCCGATATGTCGTTGAACGCGCTGGCTCGTGAAGCCAATATCGACAAAAGCCAGGCTAGCCGTACGGTGTCCGACCTGATCGAGCGCGGCTTGATCACGCGCTCCACCGACGCCCAGGATGCGCGCGGCGTAAGCCTGGACCTGACGCGCGCTGGAAAAAAGCTCTACCAAGAGATATTTCCGGCCGCCGTTGAGCGTAACGAGGAGATGCTGGCGGTGCTGAGCGAAGACGAGCGCGATGTGCTGGAGCGCGCCTTGGACAAGATGACGTCGCACATGCTGGATATGCTCAATGACTTGAAGGCCGAAGTGCCGACACGCCGCGGTCGCGGCGTGCAGCCGCGCTGAGGCGGCAGCCTGTCGGTGACAGGCTTTCTTTTGCTTATACAGTTGATTAAATCAATTAAATAGAGGTCAAGACATGGTTGAATTGATGATCGAGAATCAGGGCGCGGTGCGCGTGCTGCGGCTGAACCGCCCGGAAAAGCACAATGCCTTGAACACCGCCTTGACGACCGGCATGCTGGCCAGTCTGCGCGAGGCCGACCAAGATGGATCCGTGCGCGCGGTGGTGCTGACCGGCAATGGCAAGTCGTTCTGCGCTGGCGCGGATACAACAGAGTTTTCGGCGCTGACGCCTGAACATCCCGAGGCCGTGCTGGCGCGCGCCAGCCTGACCACCGACCTGCATCTGGTTTTCTCGCGCATGAGCAAGCCTGTCATCGGCGCCGTGCACGGCAACGCGCTGGGCGGTGGCGCGGGCCTGGCGCTGGCGTGTGACATGGTGGTCATGGCCGAGGACGCGCGCTTTGGCTATCCGGAGTTGCGTCACGGCATCGTGGCCGCGGTGGTGATGGCCAATCTGGTACGGCAATTGGGCCGCAAGCAGGCTTTCGAGCTGGTGGCCATGGCCGAGGCCATCGATGGCCATCGGGCGCTGGCCTTGGGATTGGCCAATCGGGTCGTGCCGGCCGCCGACGTCTTGCCGCAAGCGCTGGAACTGGCCGAGCGTGTCGCTGGCTGGGATCCCGCCGCCATGGGGCTCACCAAGCGCGCCTTCCATCGGTGCGCGGATCTTGCGCTGGAAGATGCGCTGGGCGTGGGCCGTGACGCCAACATCATCATGCGCGGCTTTCGTGTCGGGGCGGCGCGATGAAGCCGCTTGATGGCGTCACCATTCTGGACTTGTCGCGGGTGCTGGCGTGCCCCTTCGCGTCGATGATATTGGCCGAACTGGGTGCGACGGTGATCAAGGTCGAGCAGCCCGAAGGCGGGGATGAGACGCGCGGATTTGAACCCAAGGTGCACGGCGAGGGCGGCGATGAATCGGCCTATTACCTTGCCTTCAATCGCAGCAAGCAATCGATCACGGTTAATTTCCGCAAGCCCGAGGGTCAGGCCTTGATACGCCGGCTGGCCCAGGACGTTGATGTGGTGGTCGAGAATTTCCCGGTGGGCACCCTGGCGCGCTATGGCCTGGACAAAGCGCACATCGCGCCCGAGAACGCCGACCTGATTTACTTCTCGTGCACCGGCTTTGGCATGACCGGGCCGTATGCCGCGCGTAAAGGCTATGACACCGTATTCCAGGCCATGGGCGGCATCATGAGTCTGACCGGCGAGCGCGGTCGCGGACCGGTCAAGCCCGGGTTGCCGGTGGCCGACCTGACCTCGGGCCTGTGGGCGGCGATCGGCATCCTGTCTGCCCTGGTCGGCCGTGAGCGTAGCGGGCGCGGCTGCCATGTCGATTTCTCCATGCTGGATGGCCAGGTCGGCCTGCTGTCGCTGGCCGCCGCGCGCTATTTCGCCTTGGGGGAAGTACCGCCGCGCATGGGCACGGAACATCCTGGGCGCGTGCCGTCGGCCGCGTTCGAATGCCGCGATGGCAAATGGGTGCAGATCACCGGCAGCGATCAACACTGGAAACCGCTGTGCGACCTCCTGGACCTACCTCAATGGAGCGCTGACGAGGAATTGGCCCGCAACGCCGTGCGCGTGGCCCGGCGTGAGGAAGTCATGGCGGGATTGCAGGCCGCCGTGGCCAAGCTGGACCGCGATGAGCTTTGCCGCCGTTGCGATGCTGCCGGTGTGCCGGCCGGACCGATTCTTGATGTTGGCGAGATTCTTAATAACGAGCATGTGCTCGCGCGCGGCATGGTCGCAAGCTATGAGCATCCTCACATCGGCCGATTCGGCGCGGTGCCGGTGCCATTCAAATTCGAGGGTTATGAAGATCCACAGGTCGAACGGCCTCCTTTGCTGGGCGAGCATACCGACGAGGTGTTGCGCGCCAGGCTGGGGCTGTCGAACGAGGAAATCACGGCGTTAAGGCAGCTTGGCGCTATCTAGCAATACAAAAAAAGCATCCCAATGAGGATCAGGAGACAAAGATGAATACCTTGAAGCGATTGCTGTGCGGCTTGGCCGTCAGTGCGGTGTGCAGCAGTGCGAGCCTGGCGGCGGACGGCTATCCCAGTCAGCCGATCACGCTGGTCAATCCCTATGCGGCGGGCGGCCCCGCCGATGTGTTGGGACGAGCGCTGGCGCGCGAACTGGAAAAGCAGTTGGGCAAGACGGTTATCGTGGAAAACAAGGCTGGTGGTGGGGCTGCCATAGGCGCCAACTTCGTGGCGCGGGCCAAACCAGATGGCTATACCTTGTTGCTGGGCACGTCGGCCGCGCATGTGGTGACGCCCTTGATGCAGCAGACGGCGTACGACGGCATCAAGGATTTTGCCTTTGTGAGCATCGTGGCCAACCAGCCAAATATGCTGGTGGTGCGTTCATCCATGCCGGTGTCGACCTTGCCGGAGCTGGTCGCCTTGGCGCGCAAGGAACCGGGCAAGATCAACTACGCATCGGCGGGGCCGGGCAGTTCGCCGCATCTGGGCGGCGAACTGTTCCGCCAGCAGGCCAAGGTCGACATCATGCATATCCCGTATAGCGGTGCTGCCCCGGCCATCAATGATCTGGTGGGCGGGCAGGTCGACATGGCGGTGTTGAATCTGGCTGCCAGCGTGCAGTTCATCCGTAGCGGCAAACTCAAGGCGCTGGCCTATGCCAACCCCAAGCGCTCGGCCTTGTTTCCCGATGTGCCCACCTTGGCGGAAGCGGGGGTAAGCGGGGCGGAATCGGCGTCGTGGTACAGCTTGGCCGCGCCTAAAGGCACGCCGCCCCAGGTGCTGGAGACATTGAACAAAGCCGTGCAGGCCGTGAACCAGTCGCCGGAATATCGCAAGCTGATGGACGCGCAGGGTGTCGAGCTCTGGACCATGACGCCGCAAGAAGCGACCCAGTTCGTGGAGAAGGATCAGGTCGCCATGCGCAAGCTGGTCGAAGCCGCGGGCTTGTTGAAGAAGTAGGGTGGTTGAAGAAGTAGGCTTGCCGAAGAAGTCGGGTGGCTCACGACTTCAGACGTGAAATGAAGGGACCCCCGAAGGTTGGATAAGGTCAATCTTCGGGGGGGATGGAGCAAGAATTGCTGCTCGCCCAGTTCAACTGCTTTGGACTCCGCAACGGTCGCGGCTTACCCCAGTGCGGAAAGCCGCCGAATCGCCACCAACGTTTCTTCGACCAGACGCTGCATTAGTTCGCCGGCCGGCACCACGTCGTCAATCAATCCGGCGCTTTGTCCGGCTTCGACCTTGCCCAGTTCGACATTGCCTTCCAACGCCGCTTGCTTCAAGGTGCTTTGCGCGAACAGGGCGTCCAGTTCTTCATCGCTGCCGGATCGCTCGGCGTTCAGGTACTGCTGGGCAAAGGCGTTACGCAGCATGCGCACCGGCGAGCGCCCGCGGCCCACCAGGGTGGTATCGCTGATGTTTGCGCGCATCACGGCCGCTTTATAGTCGGCGTGTACGCTCGCCTCGGGGGTCAGCAAAAACCGCGTTCCCAGTTGCGCGCCGGCCGCACCCAGGCAAAGCGCAGCGGCGATCCCAGCGCCATCCGCGATGCCGCCAGCGGCAACCACCGGCAGGTCCACGCGCTGCACGGTCGCCCGCAGCAGCACTTGGGTGGTGATCTCTTCAGGACCGGGGTGCCCGCCAGCCTCCAACCCGACCGCGATCACGCCATCGACGCCGGCCGCCTGGGCCTTCTCGGCATGGACCGGGCTGGCAATGACTTGCAGCCATTTCATCCCGGCATCGTGCACTCGGCCCAGATGCTCTCGCGGCCCGCCTTGCGAGGCGATGATGATGGGTGCGCCTTCCGCAATGGCGATGTCCAAATGCTCGCGCGCGCGCTTGTTGTAGAGAGGGATGTTCACCGCGTAGGGGGCGTCAGTCAGGCTGCGCAGCTTGCGCAGCGCGGCTTGCAGCGCCTCCGGGTACATCGGCCCGGACGCCACCACGCCCAGGCCGCCAGCGGCCGAGACAGCGGCTGCCAGTTCCGCGTTGGAGGATGCCCAGCTCATGCCGGCTTGAATGATGGGATAGCGGATACCCAGAAGGCGGGTCAGCGGGGTCTGCAAAGTCATGATGGCATCTCGGTCGGAAAGCAACCATTCTCGTGTAATTGGTTGATTTAATCAACTAAATAGAGCGCGCCGGTTCTTTTACAATCCCGGCCCGGTCCTCGGCGGGCATTCCGCCCGCATCTACTAACGGACCGCTCTCAACAACAGGATGTGGCAGTACATGGCAACGCAGCACTCTCAGCCCTCGACAGGCGAACTGATCAAGACGTTTCGGCATGGCAAGTTCTTTGTCTATTTCCTTGTGATACTGGGCATCGCGTGCCTTGCACTGGCCGGTTTCGTTGTCTACCTGAGCACTATCGTGCCGCAGAAGAATCCCCCGCTTTTCTTTGGCACCGCCGGTTTCCTGGCCTTCTGCGGGCTCGGCGCCCTTGCCGCCAGCGTGTGGCAGAAGAAGTTGCGTCAGCCTAGCTATGAGATTTATGAAAAGGGCGTGACCCGTATCGTCGGCGCGCAGAAGACGTACACGCCTTTCGCCGAGATCGAAGATCTGTACCTGTTCAGTTCCGGGCAGACCGTAATGAGCGGCCTGGCCACCAACCTGGCCTATCGCCGCAATGCGAAAGAATCCTTCAACTGGATCAGCATGCACCTGTCGGGCTTCATGGATTTTCAGCAGTTGTTCCGCGAGCTCTACCTGCGCGAGCGCCAGCCTGTCGTCCTGGAGACCCTGGCGTCGGGCGGGGCGGTGACCTTCAACTACATCAGCACGGGGCAGGTCTGGCGCAAGCGCATGAGCGGCAAGTTCCTGAGCATCACCACCCAGCCCATCGTCGTCACCCGTGACGCGCTGGAAGTGCAGGGGCAGAAGGTGCCGGTATCCAGCCTGCGCAACGTCGACCTGAACGCCTGGACCGAGAAGGTCGTCATCAAGGACGCGGCGGGCAATACGGTGCTGTCGACCATCGGCTTGGGCATTCTTGGCCTTGATCTGTTCCTCAATACCTTGAGCTTGATGCTTGAGCAGAACCAGGACGTTGCGGCGTAACGGGCCGGCGGATCGTTACAAAAGTAGGGGCATGGTTGCAAGGCTCCGAAATACACTCCCGCCGACCTAACCCTCTGGATTTCAAGATGAAGATGTTCTGTGCCCTGGCCGTCGTGGCATGCCTGCTTGGTGGATGCGCGGTATATACACCCGATGGCGCCGTGATCGTGGACCCGCATCGCGGTGGTGGTGGCGGTGGCGGATTCTGCCCGCCTGGCCAGGCCAAGAAGGGGAATTGCTGAGTATCGTTTGATGAAGGCTCGGAAATTGCCCAGGCATGGCGCGCGATGTAGGTGTGTGCGTTTTGAAACATTTTTAAAAAAATGGTAAAACGTCCAGCGTTAACTTACATCGAGAGCCTGGGCATACCATGAAGCAATTGAAGTTGAAATCGGATCTCACCGTCGGGGATATCATCGGCCACGGGATTATCTGGATCCTCTTGAGCATCATCACGCTCGGTCTGGCGTTGTTCGTGTTTCCGTATTACATGCAGCGATTCATCATCAGCCGGACGTCGGTGCTTGACGATTCCGGCCGCCGCGTGGGGCGGCTGGAATGCACGATTGATTTGGCCAGCATCATCGGCAATATCGTCATTTGGGCGATCATCTCCATCGTCACGCTTGGCATCGGCTACCTCATCTTCCTGTACAAGATCAATGCCCATTGCATGAACCACACCAAGGTGGTGGACGTCACTATCTGACGTTCAACCCGGTGCGAAGCGGCCCGCCTCTGTAGGCGGGCTTTTTTTTATAAGAGGGGATTTGGCGCTGTCGGCCACCCAGGCGTCGCTTCGGCCGCAGACCAGGAAGCTCAAGCGCGTAATTGTGTCATTGAGAAACAGCGGTATCTTTGTTCCCGGTATTCACCCATAGTGGCTCCGGGAATATTTTTTCCCTGTACATCTAGGACATACATTGAAGATAGAAACTGGCATCGTGAAGTGGTTCAACAACGACAAGGGCTACGGCTTTATTTCCCCGGAACTGGGCGGTAAAGATCTGTTCGCGCACTACTCTGAAATCCAGGGTGACGGACACAAGTCTCTTGAAGAGAACCAACGCGTGTCGTTTGTCGCCGGCCAAGGACAGAAAGGTCCCCAGGCGACGATGATCAAAGCGATCTAATTCCTGAGCTGCTTGCGCAAGCAGGCAGACGGGATGCAGTGATAGGGCCGAATCCTTTGAAACATAGGGTTCGGCTTTTTGCTTTCTGCTCGCTGCGTTTTGCGCGCTGTTTTTTTGGTTCGCTGCGTTCACGCCTCAGTCGGCATGGCGGACGCTATGTCCCGCCCATCACCTTTTAGATCGTCAGATCCGCACCGTTCACGAATTTGACGGGAACGGCGGCCAGATCCACCCCTTCAAGACAACGGACATTGATCGCCCAGCCATCGAAGGCAAGCATGCCCTGGGCGCGCTCCTCGGGCGTAGGCTGGCTGGGTACCCGGAACGGCAAGATTCCGCACCTTGCGCAGAAGTAGTCGGTGGCGGTCCCGGAACCCCACTGGTAGGTGCTCAGGTTTTCCAGCGGAGTGACCATGCGTAGCGCCGTCGCGGGCACCCGATGCATCAGCGCGCCGCGCCGCTTGCAGATCGAACAATTGCAACTGCGCACGTGATCCAGATCCAGATCAACTTCGAAGCGGCAGGCGCCGCAATGGCATGAGCCTTGATAGGTACGCATGGGGTCAGGCTGTGGGCCAGGAGTGGAGTATTGATGTTTGGTTTTACCAAATAATGCGCTCAGATCAATTCCCTTGGCCCCTCCCAACACGTCCCCCCCCTGCGTTACCTCTCCCCACGCGCCTTCCAATCCGCCAGCACTTCATCGCACATCGCAGGCGCTTGCCCCAAATAGTTCACCGGATCACTCAAGCGATCCAGTTCTTCCTCGCTCAACAATTCCCGCGTCGCCTCGTGCGCGGCCAGCGTGTCCCGCACCGCGACTTTCAGCGGGCAGTTTCTGCGCACGGCTTCCTTGGATGCCTGTTCGATCAGTTCGTGCGCCTGCAAGCGGCCGATGCGCGCGCCTAGCGCCAAGGCGTATGCCTCGGCAAGAATCAGGCCGTGGGTGGCGTCAAGATTGCGCGTCATGTTCGCGGGGCTGACTTCCAGGCCGTTCAGCATGCCCACCAGATGGCGCAGCGCGCCGCCTGCCAAGGCGCAGATTCTGGGCAGCACGTCCCATTCGGCCTGCCATCCGCCCAGCGCGCGCTCGTGCTCTTGAACCATCGCGGACAGCATGGTCGACACCAAGGGCGGCACGCGGGTCGCGGCGGTCAGGATGGCGGCGCTGGCGACGGGGTTGCGCTTGTGCGGCATGGTGCTGGAGCCGCCGCGCCCCGGGCCGCCGGGTTCGGCCAGTTCCGCGATTTCGGTTTGCGCCATCAACGAGACATCGCGGGCAATCTTGCCCAGCGTGCCGGTCAGCACGCCCAGCGTGGCGGCCACATCGGCGAGCCGGTCGCGATGCGTGTGCCAAGGCATGTCGGGCAACGCAAGCCCCAGTTCTCTCGCAAAGGCTAGCGCGACGGCGGGTGCCGCTGCACCCAGGCTGGCCAGCGTGCCGGCAGCGCCGCCGAACTGCAATAACGCCATGTGCTCAGCGTCCTGCCGCAAGCGACGCTGTGCCCGTTCCAGGGCTTGCAGCCAGCCCGCCGTCTTGAGACCGAAGGTGGTGGGAAGTGCGTGTTGCATCCACGTCCGGCCGACCAGGATCGTGTTGCGATGCGCCTCTGTCAGCGTGGCGCATGCCGCTTGCGCCGCGCTCAAGTCTTGATCCAACTGGGCAATGGCTTGCCGCAGTTGCAGTACCAGCGCGGTATCCAGGATGTCCTGGCTGGTGGCGCCCCAATGCACGTAACGCGCCGCCTCGGGATCGACACGATGCACGGCGGCGGTCAGTTGCTTGACGAACGGAATGGCGATGTTGCCGGCCAGGATCGACGCGGTGGCGATGGCGTCCATGTCGACGACGGCACCGATGTCGTCGGCATGGCGGAGGTCATGGCAGACCCCATCAATGCCGCGCGCGGCGCTGGCGGGAATGACGCCGCAGCGTGCCTGGGCGCGGGCCAAGGCCGCTTCAACCTCCAGCATCCGCCTGATCGTCTCCGTGCCCGAGAAGCACGCCATGATGTCGCGATCGCAGTAGATCTGTTCGGTCAGGCTGGAAAGAGTCGTCATGGTGCGCCGATGGAAAATACGTCAGATATCAAAGAAAACGGTTTCGCCCGCGCCTTGCAGGTTGACGTTCCAGCGCAGTGTGCCGTTGTCTCCCGCTTGCGCCACCAGCGTGGCGCGCCGCGCGGCGGGAACTTGCTGCAAAATCCAGTCCTGTTGGTTGGCTTGAGCTTCGTCCGGAAAATACATCCGCGTCGACAGATGCTTGAGCAGCCCGCGCATGAACAGCGACACGACCAGGTGCGGAGCCTGAAGCGTGCCGTCGGGGCCGGCGACGCGCCCTGGCTTGATAGTGGTGATGCGAAACGAACCGTCCGGCTCGGTCGGCACGCGGCCAAAGCCGGTGAAGCCGGACCCTGTTGCGTCTGAACCGGAATAGCGCGGATCATCCGGATGCTGGTACACGCCTTGCGCGTCGGCTTGCCAGATTTCGATCATGCCGTCGGGCACGGGGTTGCCTTGCCCGTCCGTGACGCGCCCTTCAATGACCACCGGGGGCGTGTCAAGCGCGGTCAGGCCGGCGGTCAGGTCGGCACAGTTCAATCCAGACAGGCCGATATGCAAATAGGGGCCGACGGTTTGCGAAGTGGTGGGGTAGAGCATGCATTACTCCATCGGGGTAGCGTTGCGGCCGCGCAGCACAATATCGAAACGGTAGCCTAGCGCGTATTCAGGCACGGTGGTTTCCCAGTCTAGCGTGGCGACCAGCCGGTTGCGGGCCTTGGTGTCCGGAATGCACTGGAAGATCGGGTCGAATTCCAGCAGCGGGTCGCCGGGGAAGTACATCTGCGTGACCAGGCGCGTGGCGTAGGCGCGGCCGAACAACGAAAAGTGGATATGCTGCGGCCGCCAGCCGTTGTAATGGTTGCCCCACGGGTAGGCGCCCGGCTTGATGGTCTTGAACTGATAGCGGCCATGCGCGTCGGTAACGGTGCGGCCTTCGCCGCTGAAGTTCGGGTCCAGCGGCGCATCGTGCTGATCGCGTTTGTGCAGGTAGCGGCCGGCGGCGTTGGCCTGCCAGATTTCAATCAAGGCATCGGGAACGGGCCGGCCGTTCTCGTCCAGCACGCGGCCCGACACAATGATGCGTTCGCCGATGGCGTCGGCCTGGGCGATGCGTGTCAGGTCGTTGTCGCCCTGGCCGACGAAGTCCGCGCCGAAGGTGGGTCCGGTAATTTCGGACAGGGTCTGCGGAACGACGATCAAGGGCTCATTGGGCGAGCGCAGTTGGGTAGAACCGTAAGGGTCGAATCGGTACGCGGGCTGGGTATTCCAGAAGGGGCGCCGATACTGGGCAAGATTGGACATTGCAGAAACTCTCCTATTAAGTGCCGCCGGGGCGGGCCCCGGCGGCGCAATCCTGTCGGACCCGCTACCCGCCGAACCAGCGCGCGGGAACCATGACCAGGGCGGGGAAGACGATCATCAGGAACATGACCAGGAACTCCGCGATCATGAACGGCACCACGCCGCGCATGACGTCATCCAGCTTCATCTTGCCGACCCCCGCCACCACGTTGAGGACGGCGCCGACGGGCGGCGTCACCAGGCCGATCGAGTTGTTGATGATGAACATCACGCCGAAATACACCGGGTCGATCTCGGCCGCGCGCACCACGGGCATCAGCACGGGCGTCAGGATCAAGATGGTGGGCGTCATGTCCATGGCGGTGCCTACCACCATGACCAGCACCATGATGGCCGCCATCAGCAGGATCTTGTTGCCGATGAACGGTTGCAGCATTTCAACGATGCTGGCGGGCAACTCGGCCACGGTGATCAGCCAGGCGCTCACCATGGCGGCCGCAATCAGGAACATGACGATTGCGCTGGTTTTCGCGGCGCCAACAAATACCGCGTACAACTGGTTGAGCTTCAGTTCACGGTAGACCAGCGTCGACACCAGCAGGGCATACGTGGCGGCAACCACGGCGGCCTCCGTCGGCGTGAAAACGCCCATCCGCAAACCCACCAGGATGATGACGGGCAGCATCAGCGCCCACAACGCGTTGCGAAACGCCGTACCGATTTCCTGGGCCGATTTGCGCGGCGGCGGGATCAGTTTTTCGCGCCGCACGAGCCAGGCCCAAGTCACCCACAAGGCGCCGCCGATCATCAGGCCGGGCACGATGGCCGCCATGAACAGCTTGGCAATGGACACATTGGCCGCCACGCCAAAGATCACCAGGCCGATGCTGGGCGGTATCACCGGGCCGATCACGCCCGTGGCCGCGATCAAGCCGCCTGCCGTGGATTTCTTGTGGCCCGCGCTGACCATCATGGGCAGCAGCAATGCCGTCAGGGCGGCGGCATCCGCCACGGCCGAACCCGACAAGGCGGACAGCAGGCAACCCGCCATGATGGTGACGTAGCCCAGCCCGCCCTTGACGTGCCCGACCAGCGCCAGCGCCAGATCGACGATCCGCCGCGACAGCCCGCCCACGTTCATGATTTCGCCGGCCAGCATGAAGAACGGCACGGCCAGCAGCGGAAAGCTATCCGCGCCGCCGATGACGTTCTGCGCCAGGATCTGCGAATCAAAGATGTCCAGGTGCCACATGAGCGCGACGCCGCTGGCCAGCAGCGCAAAAGCAATGGGCACGCCCAAGGCCATGACGC
>RCUK01001728.1_pt1 | contig 13104 bp, 11 predicted proteins | sample 2166381 | NCBI WGS metagenome assembly RCUK01 (sample SAMN09932809, study PRJNA488358) | compost metagenome | isolation source: compost soil in an enriched community | place: Germany: Experimental Botanical Garden
AGTTACAGCCAAGAGTTAAACCTACCAGTGTTTACCCAGTATTTAGCTGACAACCCTTTCGTGCTTTCGCCTGCCTATGCGGGTATTGGAGACAACCTTAGAATTCGTGCCAACGGTCTTACACAATGGGTCGGAATCAAAGATGCTCCCGAAAATCAATCGCTTTATGCTGATTTTAGAGTCCTGGATCGTTCCGGGGTCGGAATATCACTTTATAATGATAAGAATGGTTATACAAGACAAACAGGTGCGAAAGTATCTTTTGCACATCATATCATTTTGGATTATTATTCTAAACAATACTTGTCTTTCGGACTTTCGTATAACTTCAACAGTTTCCGAATTGACATTGATGAATTCAATAACACAATTGAGCATCCTATTTTAGATCCGTCTGTTACAGATAATCGTTATACAGGTAATAATAACTTTGATATTAGTGCCTTGTATCGTAACAAGAATTTCTATTTGAGTTTTAACGCGAATAACGTTTTAAAGAAAAACACAAATAAATACAGAGGTGTTGAGCCAAATTTACTTTCAAACTATCAGGTATATACAGGATATGTTTTTAAAGATGGGGAAAACAGTCGTATAGAATATGAACCATCAGTTTTCTATCAGTATTTCGCAAGTGATAAACGTTCTACTACCGATTTTAACTTCAAGTACAGACGTTACAATCGTTATGAAGATTATTATTGGATTGGAGTTTCGTATCGTATGCTAAACGATCAATTTCCAAAACCATTATCTGTAGGGCCAATGGCTGGTTTTATGAAGTCTAAATTCTACTTTGGATATTCTTATCAGGTAATGTTCAATGATCTTGGAAACTACAATACCGGTACACACGTAATTACTATCGGATTCGATTTCTTACAATCTATCAGTAACTGTCCTTGTACACAAAGTCCTGTTCACGACTAAATAATTACATAGTTGAAAGTACTGCAGTCTGGATTTTCATTTTTAATTTGAAAAGCAAATTTTTACTGCAGTACGTTTAACTTTCATAATGGTATAAGCAACCATTTTTATCTTTTTTAAATATAAATTTGTTTTTTTTCATAATTTACATCGTTTTCGTTGTTATAGATAGGTTATTTTTACATATTTCAAATTTAATACTACTCTAAAAGTTCTATATTTGTTTTTCTTTCAAAAAATTAAAAAATTATCAAATGAAAACTTTAAACGATTTCGATTTTAAAAATAAAAAAGCAATTATCCGTGTTGACTTTAATGTACCACTGGATGAAAACTTTAATGTAACAGATGCAACTCGTATCGAAGCTGCAAAACCAACAATTGACACTATTCTTGCTCAGGGCGGAAGTGTTATTTTAATGTCACATTTAGGAAGACCAAAAGGTGCTGAAGAAAAATATTCATTAAAACATATTTTAAAAACAGCTTCTGAAATTTTAGGAGTTGAAGTTAAGTTTGCTACTGATTGTATTGGAGAACCAGCTAAGACTGCTGCTGCAGCTTTAAAACCGGGTGAAGTTCTATTGCTTGAAAATTTACGTTTTCATGCTGAAGAAGAAGCTGGAGATGTTGCTTTCGCAAAAGAATTGGCGTCTCTAGGAGATATCTATGTAAATGATGCTTTCGGAACGGCTCACAGAGCGCACGCTTCAACAACAATTATTGCACAATTTTTTCCAACTGAAAAATGTTTCGGAACATTATTGGCAAAAGAAATCGAAAGTTTAAATAAAGTACTTAAAAATAGCGAGAAACCCGTTACTGCTGTTCTTGGAGGTTCTAAAGTATCTTCAAAAATCACAGTTATCGAAAATATCTTAGATAAAGTAGATCACATGATCATCGGTGGTGGAATGACTTTTACTTTCGTGAAAGCACTAGGTGGTAAAATTGGTGATTCTATTTGTGAAGATGATAAACAGGAATTGGCACTTGAAATTTTAAGATTAGCTAAAGAAAAAGGAGTTCAGATTCATATTCCGGTTGACGTAATTGCTGCTGATGATTTTTCAAATACAGCAAACACAAAAGTGGTAGATGTAAAAGAAATTCCTGATGGATGGCAAGGTCTTGATGCAGGTCCTAAATCATTGGAAAATTTCAAAAAAGTAATTTTAGAATCTAAAACTATTTTATGGAATGGTCCCCTAGGTGTTTTTGAAATGGAAACATTTTCAAAAGGAACTATCGCTTTAGGCGATTATATTGCGGAATCTACGCAAAATGGTGCTTTTTCATTAGTAGGTGGTGGTGACTCTGTTGCTGCTGTAAAACAGTTCGGTTTTGAAGATAAAATGAGCTACGTTTCTACTGGTGGTGGAGCAATGCTTGAAATGTTAGAAGGAAAAATTTTACCTGGAATCGCTGCGATTTTAGACTAAAAAATCACAATTAACATTTTTTTGCATATTTTTCATTGGTAATCTATTTAAGTTTGCAAAAATACGATTGCTATAATTGTTTGAATTATAGGATTTTAAAAAAATGTTATATGATTATAAAGAAAATCTCCTTAGCGGTTACAGCTCTTTTTTCGATAACGATGTTTGCGCAGGAAACTGCAACAACTTCGCTGGATATTAAACCAGAAGTAAAGCTGTCGTACTTAGATTCTGTAAAGAGTTCTTTCAAAAAAGATGAAGTGGCTATAAAAGTAGACAGTCTCTGGATGAATGAATGTCTGAGTTTGGATATCTACAATGATTTTTCAAAAGATATTCAGACCGTAAATACAGATCAGGATGTTAATGCCGAATTGCCAACAGAGCTTCTAAAACAGCGCTTGCAGGCAATGAATGAGAAATCTCCTTTTAATATTGAATACAATCAGGGATTAGAAAACATAATAAAGTCATTTCTTAAGAACCGTAAAAAATCGATTTCCCGATTAATGGCTTTATCAGAATATTATTTTCCAATTTTTGAGGAAACTTTTGCCAAACAAAATATTCCTTTAGAAATTAAATATTTAGCTATTGTAGAATCTGCTTTAAATCCTAAAGCAGTTTCTAGAATGGGCGCCACGGGTCTCTGGCAATTTATGTACGGAACCGGAAAACAATACGCACTTAAAATCGATTCGTATATCGATGAACGCAGTGATCCTCTGAAATCTACTGTTGCAGCTTCAGATTATTTTTCTAAAATGTATACTATTTTCGGTGATTGGGAGCTTGTTTTGGCTTCTTATAATTCAGGTCCCGGAAATGTTACCAAAGCAATTCGTCGCTCTGGAGGTCAAACAAAATATTGGGATATCCGTAGTAACCTTCCAAAAGAAACACAAGGTTATGTTCCGGCATTTTATGCGACAATGTATCTTTTTGAATACCATAAAGAACACGGAATTAACCCTGAAAGAGCTGTAGTTAAAAACTTTGAAACGGATACAGTCAATGTCAAAAGTGAAATGTCATTCAAGCAAATTGCCGATTTGTTAGACATGCCACAATCTCAGATTCAGCTTTTAAATCCTTCTTATAAATTAAACGTTGTTCCTTTTTATCAGGGCGAAAATCATTTTATTCGTTTGCCAAAAGATAAAATAGCAACTTTCGTTTCAAACGAAGATAAGATTTATGCATACGTTAGACATCAATCAGAAAATAAAACAATGTCAAGTCGTTTAGCTTTAAGAGTTACTCCTAAGGCAAAAGCACAATTAGACAAAACAATTTATTCAGATGTTAAACTGTATAAGGTTCAAAAAGGAGATAATTTGGGTGCTATTGCTGAAAAATATGATGTTAACATCAGTGATATAAAGAAATGGAATAACCTTAAATCTAATTCCGTTGCCCTTGGAAGAACATTAAAAATTAAATCGGATATTGATCCGGTTAAGATTTCAAAAGAACCTAAAGCAATTCCAACAATAGATAAAAAGTCAGAAGAAGCTATTGCTGTTGTTGATGATAAAGAAAAAGGGACTGGTCAATCACAAGAATACGTGGTTGCTGCCGGAGACAATTTAGGAAGTATTGCTAAAAAATTCGGTACGACTATTGCTGATCTAAAAGAGCTTAATAATCTAACATCAAACAATATCGGTTTAGGGAAAACTTTAGTGATTTCTAAAGAAATTCCTTCGATTGAAGAGACAGCTTCAGTTAATACGGCTATTGCTTCAAATGCTTCAATCGATTCTTTCAAAAAGAAAACAGCTTCTGCTAAAAGCATGAGTGAAGATTATTACGTTAAAAAAGGTGATTCGTTATATAGCATTTCAAAAAAATACCCTGGAGTTACAATTTCGGATATTAAAAAATGGAATGGCATTAAAAACGAAGATCTAAAACCGGGAATGAAGCTCAAAATAAACGGATAATAAAAAATCTTACCTAAATTTGGGTTTTATTTCATAAATTAATAAAATGAATAAAACCCATTTTTTATTGGTACTAATCCCGTTTCTGTTGATTTCGTGTTTAAAAACCGAAAAACAACCGCAACCTGTTTCGGGTAAACCCAATACCATTTCAATCATTATTGATGATCAGTTGTGGTATGGAGAAGTGGGCGACAGTATTCGAAATAAATTTGCTTCGCCAGTTTGGGGCCTTACCCAGGAAGAGCCGCTTTTTACTATCAATCAATATCCCGCCAGATTACTCGAAGGTTTTGTAACCGATAGTCGAAGTATCATTGTAGTGAAAAAAGCCGCTACAGATAAATTCGAAATTATCCGAAGCAAAGCACTACCTCACAACACCTTTCGTATTTACGGAAAATCTGTAGATGATATTATTTGTAGTATCGAAATGAACGGATCGCAAATTATTAAGCTCATTCGCGATGCCGAAATTGAAAAAATTCAACAGGACAACAGTAAAGCGCTTTTAAATCCAGCGGTACTTAAAAACAAATTTCATATTGATGTCCAAATTCCCATTGGCTATGAATATATGTTGCACAAAAAGAATTTTATTTGGCTGAAAAAAGAGATTATCAGCGGTAATACAAGTCTTCTTATTTATCAGGTTCCCATTAAACAACTGACTAAAAGTTCAGACATTGTTGGGAATATTGTCAAAATGCGAGACTCAATCGGACTCTACATCAAAGGCCGTGAACCCAATACACAGATGATTACAGGCGAAGCCTATGCGCCGTATTTTTCAACTATTTCTTTAGATGGAAAAAAGACTTTTGAAACCAAAGGAACCTGGGAACTTAAAAACGATTTCATGACGGGTCCATTTATCAATTACGCTATTATTGACGAAGCGAACAAACGTATTTTAGTCATTGAAGGCTTTTGTTATTCTCCATCTAATCAGGAAAGAGATTTAATGGTGGAGTTGGAAGCGATTATAAAATCGGTAAAAATTGACAAAAGGTAATTTGATTATTTTTCATACTTTTGTTTTAACAAACATTAAATCAGTTGATTATGAAAAGTTTTTATTTAGGATTATCAATGTTAGTGCTGTGTTTTGTTTCTTGTAAAAAAGAAGTAAAAACAGAAACGGAAGCCGTTACAGTTACGGATAGCGTTAAAACAGAAGAACCAATTGCAGAAACACCTTTAGATTCTGCAACGCAAATGAAATTATGGGTAACCTATGCAACACCTGGAAATGCTCATAAAATGATGGCAGATGAAACAGGAACATGGAATTGCGATATGACTTTTTGGGAAGAACCTAACGGAAAGCCAAGTAAAGCTACTTCAACAGCAAATATTAAGATGATACTTGGAGGCCGCTATCAGGAAGCGATTTATAACGGAACCATGATGGGACAGCCATTTGAAGGTAAAAGTACGCTAGCTTACAATAATGCAAGCAAAGAATTCACCACAACTTTTATTGATAATATGGGTACCGGTATGATGGTTGCCATCGGGAAATATGATGAAGCCAGTAAAAGCATGAATTTAAAAGGAGAGATGGTGAGTCCGCTGAATGGCAAAAAAACACCTTATAGAGAAGTTTATACTTTTATTGATGCCAATACCCGCAAGATGGAAATGTATGACACAAAAAAAGGAGAAGAATATAAAAGCATGGAAATCACGATGACAAGGAAATAAATCTTTCTCTTAGAAATAAGACAGCTTAAATACTCTGGAAATCCCGACTGCAATTTGTGATCGGGATTTCTATTTGATAATATTTGATGTAATTTTGCAGATTAACAACAACAATAAGCCCAAAACCACAAACAAAAAAACAGAATGGAATTAAAATGGAAAATAAAGCCGTTTGAGGCATTAACGGTTCATGAGTTATATGATTTGCTCAAAGTGAGAAGTGAGATCTTTGTAGTTGAGCAAAATTGCGTTTATTTAGATCTTGATGGTAAAGACAAGAAAGCATTACACTTAATTGGAGAATACGACGGTAAAATTGTAGCTTATTCGCGTTTATTCGACGCTGGAATTAGTTTTGATAATGCCTCAATAGGAAGAGTGGTTGTCGATGCTAATTATCGCGATAAAAAATGGGGACACGATTTAATGCGTGAAGCTATCGCAGGAATAAAATCAAATTTCGGAAAAGATAAAATTACAATAGGTGCACAATTGTATTTGAAGAAATTTTACGAAAGCCATGGTTTTGTGCAAACGAGCGAAATGTATTTAGAAGACGATATTCCGCATATTGAAATGATTCTTGGAGAATAATTCATCCAAAAACATTAAAGAAACAATGTTGCAATAAAGGGTGTTGCAAATTATTATTTTTATAATAAGCTCTAAAAGAGAAAAATACCAACTTAATTTAAAGCTTAACTTTAATAACCCTTTCTTAATTTGAAAAATTTATTTAAATCTCGATAATCAAAAACTTTATTCGCGATTTACTTTGTTTTGAAGGTGTTTTTTGAAAATAAGTAAAGAAGAATTGAATTTAAAATTGAAGTTTTCACTTTCATATAGAAGTCAATGGTTTTTGGTTATTTTAATTTTACGATTACAATAACAGTTTATATTAAAGTTGATATTGAGATTCGTCCAACAATTAAAGGAATTCAGAAAGGTAAGGAGAAATGGCAAAGAGTATTTAGCTGCCATCAAGAGCTAACAAAGATGAAATCTTATTTCCTTTACAAAAACCCATCAAAAACATATTTGAAAATCATTTTTTACTTGATATCATTAGTATTGAGACCCTTATTACCTTTTTTGAAGTAAGAGCTTTTTGATTTAATCAGTTTTGAATTACAATTTTGTTTATTTTAGAAGAAAAAATAGCTCATGAAAAAAGTTCTTCTGTTTATTTTCGTTTTAATTTTATCCAATCAGGCTTTTAGTCAAAACAAATTAAAAGTAGGTGAAAAAGCACCAAAGCTAAATATTACTGATTATCTTCAGAATGCTCCAGAAGAGAAAAGCATAGAAAAAAAGTATATTTTATTGGAGTTTTGGGCAACATGGTGTACAACTTGTTTAGAAGAGGTGCCAAATCTTAACAAAATGCAGGAAAGATTTAAAGACAGAAAAGAGTTGGTTTTTGTGTCTATAACGGATGAGTCTCCTGAGAAAACGAAGAAAACATTAGAGAGAGTTAAGTTTAATTCAATTGTAGTAAGTGACCAGACAAAACAGGCTCTTAATGATTTTGTGGTTGAAGATGCACAAGGTACATATGCCTTGCCCAAGACCGTTTTGATTGACGATAAAGGAATTGTAAGATGGATTGGAAAGCCGTATACAATAAATGACACCGTAATAAATAAATTTCTGGATGGAAAAGAAATCCTGGAATCTGACAATACAGTTTCAAATAAACCTCCAATGCCAACTTTTAAATAATTTAAATTTTAGTAATCAAAAACTCCACGCGTCGATCTAAATTATCGCCTCTTCCTAGAGGATATTTATTACCGCAGCCTTGATAGGTCATTCTGTTTTTAGAAACTTTTTTAGTAGCAAGATAATTAAAAACGGTTTTGGCACGGTTCCAGGAAAGTCTTCTTTCTTTTGTGTCTTTGTCAATTCCGTCGTTGTAAATTTCAGGAGTGCAACAAACGTGACCTCTAATTTCAAACTGAAGACTTTTCTTTTCTTTTAGTGTTTCGGCTATTTTGTCAAGCTCTTTTTTAGAAGATGAAGTGAGTTTGGCGCTTCCAATATCAAACAAAATATTGTCAAGATAGATTTTGTCGCCAACTTTTAAATTGTTTTTGAAAGAAGTTTTAATCCCTTTTCCAAAACTATTCCGTTTTACAACAATCAAATCAACCCGCCGGTTTTTGGACCGCGTTTCATGAAGATTCTCGACAGTGTCTGGTCTTAAAACAACACGTCCTTTTCCTTCTAAAATAACTATTTTGCTTTGATTGAAGCCAGTAGAAACTAATAAGTTCTGAATCGTATTGGCACGGTTATTTGATAATTTAAAATTATAGTCGTCGTTACCGCGATCATCGCAGTAGCCGTAAATTTGTATTGATTCTACTTTTGTGGTGTCAATACTTTTAATAAAATTAGTTACAACTTCGGTTTGGTTAGGAGTAAGATCGTATTTGTCAAACTCAAAATAAATGGTTTCAATGGGTTTTTGCTGTGCCGATAAATTGTAAATAATAAACAGAAATAGGGCTAAACAAATTTTCATTCTTTTTTAAATCTTTAGAATCGTTTTGTACTCAGTTTGATTATTTAAGACGTTGACCGCTTTTTTAATTTCTGAATTGTTTTTAATATAAAATTGATATAAACCTTCCTGATATTGGTACCTTTTGATAAGCTCTTCCTGAATTAAACCTCTGATTTCTTTTTGATTTTTATCCAATAAGGTAGTTTCGCTTTTTTCAAGTGCTGCCAATAATTGCTGATATTCAGGCGCAATGGTCTCGTCTATTTTTTCGGTTTTGGCTGCTGCCAAAGTATTTCTCAACGCCACTTCGGTTTCAGTATCAAAGCTGATTTTGTTGGCTTTTAAATATTGTTTAAAGCTGGCATAATCGCCATCGCTGACAACCGGAATTTTATCTCCTAAATTTGGATTTTTGTAATAATAAGTTGTGGCATAATCAAAGATTCCGTCGTTTTTCAATAAGGCAGTCGTGATTGGACTCATTTTGGTTTCGTCTAATTCAATATCAGGCAAGACACCTCCGCCATCATAAACGGTTCTGCCTTTACGGGTTTTAAAAGCATTGAAATTTTTAGCATCGGTTTTTTGAGCGAAGCCATTTTTGTCTTTATGCGAATAATCTAACGCCTGAATACAACGTCCAGATGGAGTATAATAACGTGAAATCGTAACTTTCAATTGAGTTCCGTAAGTAAGATCAACAGAACGTTGTACCAAACCTTTACCAAAACTACGACTTCCTAAAATTACAGCACGATCTAAATCCTGTAAAGCTCCGGAAACAATTTCAGATGCAGAAGCACTTCTTCCATTTACCAGAATAGCTAACGGAATTTGTGTGTCAACTGGTTCCCTGGTTGTTTTATAAGTGTTGTTGTGTTTTTCAATTCTTGATTTTGTTGTTACGATAACTTCGTTTTTCGGAACAAATAAATTACAAATATCAATTGCCTCATTTAGTAAACCGCCCGGGTTTCCTCTTAAATCCAGAACAATTTGTGTGGCGCCGTCAGCTTTTAATTTTTCAAGTGCTTCTTTTACTTCAGCAGCAGCTTTTCTGCTAAAATGGGCCAAAACAATATAACCCGTTTTCTCATCAATTTTTCCGTAAAAAGGAACCGATTTAATATCAACTTCGTCCAAAACCAATTCGGTTGTAAGGGTTTTTCCCTGACGCAGGTATTTGATTTGGATTTTGGTATTTTTTGTTCCTTTCAGTAATTGCGAAGCATCATCTTTAAAATCGGCAATCAAAACATCACCAATCTGAATAATTTCATCACCTGCTTTTAATCCGGCTTTATCAGCAGGATAGTTTTTATAAGGCTCGCGAACGATTAAACGATCTTTCTTTCTTGAAATTAAAGCGCCAATTCCGGTATATTCTCCGGTATTGTTGATTTTGAAGTTGACAACATCTTGTTCGTTAAAATAAACCGTGTACGGATCTAAACTTCCCAACATGCTTTTAATAGCTTTGTCCATCAAATCACCCGGATTCGTTTCGTCGACATAATTGGTATTAACAGCTTTGAATAATGTCGTAAAAATTTCGATTTGCTTGGCGATCTCAAAGAAATCATCTTTGAAACTGGTTCCAATAAATAAAAATCCTGCGGCAACGGCTGGTATAACGAACTTCTTTTTGAGATAAGGATACATGATTTATGCTTTTTTTCTTTTAAATCGTTTTCTGATAAAATAAGCCAGAACAACGAATAGGATAATAAATGGCCAAACACTAATGATAGAAATCAGGAAATCTGACAAACTAAAAAATCCACTTTTAATGGCGATCCAGATTTTTGATCCGTACGAAATTTTAATTCCTTCTTTTTGAGCTATTGTTTTGTAAAAGTCAATCGTAATGGTACTTTCTGAAACTCTATTTTCCAGATATTTCAAACGCCCTTCTTTGGCTTCAATTTCTTCGCGAATAGCTGAAATTTGTTTTTCAATTTCGAGAATTTCACTTATTTTATTGGCTTTTTGTAATATTTCTAAGTAACGCGCTTCAAGTTTTCGTTTTGTATTTAGTCTTGAATTTAGGTCAATGAATTCTTCTGTAACATTTTGAGAAGAGATATTTTTCTCATCAAAATAAGAAACTCCTCTTGATATAGCCTCTAAAAAAGAATCAAAGTTCTGACTAGGAACACGAACGGTTATATTTCTGCTGATCTTGTCATGACTCTTTTCCTGAAAATCGTTTTGAACACTTCCCTTATTTTCTTTTATAGCAATTTGTAGTTGATTAAAAGTTTTTTCTAAATCATCGGTTTCAAATCGAAGAGAAGCATTTTTGATAATTTTTTGAGGAATATTTATATCTGTTCCTGATATCGATTCGGCTCTTTCAGGCAATTTTACCATTGTAATTGCTGACACGTGATTATTTACACTTTCTTCACTGTTTTTTGCACAGTTAGAAAAAATTAGTCCCACAAATAGAAAACAGAAAATATATCTCATAAAGTTCCAATTTAGAGCTAAAACTACAATTTTTTTATAATTTTTTCTCTAATTTGATAAACAAAGTTGTTTTTTGAGATTTAGATTTCTGTTTTAGTTTCAGAATCTGTCGTTTTGTTTATTTGTTGCAGAAATTTCTCAAACAACTGAATTGTTTTGGTATTAATTTCTTCGTAAGATAATTTGTCTTTGGTCTGATAGAAAAACATAATAGAATAAGGCTGTTCCACAGTATCCCAAAGCAAATGTTTGTTCAATCGATAGGTTTCTCTAAGAACGCGTTTGAAGTAATTTCTATCAACGGCTCTCTTGAAATACTTCTTCGAAACCGAAACACCAATTTTAATTTTTTCTTCTGAATCAGCTTCTGCTTGACGGTAAACCAAACGCAATGGATATTTAGAAACCGATTTTCCTTCAGAAAACAGTAAACCAATTGTCGTTTTGCTCTTTAAGCGTTCATTTTTAGGGTAAGTAAAATTCATTTAATTCAGAAAAAATTTGCAATTTTATAGGCAAAGGTACAATTAAACCAGAAAAACGGTTATTGTTTTTAATTTTTATACCGCTAAAAATTTATTTATTACTTTTGGCAATTAATTTTTTTAAGCATGCAAAAGATAATTTCGTATCCCATATCCGTAATTTACTATTTATGTTTTGGATTGTGTCTGGTTGTTTTTCATCCGATACAATGGATTTGCCTAAATGTTTTTGGTTATCAGGCTCATAAAGTTAGTGTTGATTATTTAAATTTTTTCCTTTTAAGATGTACAAATCTTGTGGGAACTACATATACTATTAAAAATAGAGAGACAATTCCCACGGGAGTTCCTTTGATTTTTGTGTCAAATCACCAAAGTATGTACGATATCGTCGCAATGATTTGGTACTTTAGACGTTTTCATTGTAAATTTGTAAGTAAGAAGGAGTTAGGTAGTGGAATCCCGAGTGTATCTTATAATTTACGCCATGGAGGTTCGGTACTAATTGACCGTAAAGACCCAAAACAGGCGATTCCGGTAATCAAGGGCTTGTCTGAATATATCGAAAAAAACAAAAGATCTGCTGTAATTTTTCCTGAAGGTACAAGAAGTAAAACAGGAAAACCTAAAGAATTTGCTCAAAGCGGTTTAAAAATCCTTTGCAAATATGCGCCATCGGCGTATGTTGTACCTGTGAGCATAAACAATTCATGGAAAATGGTAAAATATGGGTTTTTCCCGGTTGGTTTAGGAAATCACCTTACCTTTACCGCGCATAAAGCCATGGCAGTAAAAGATTATGATTTTGCCGAGTTAATGAAATTGACAGAAAAGGCAGTTGTAGAAGGAGTAAACGAGTATAAATAGATTTTTGTTTTTCAGAAATAAAACTGAAACAGAAATCGCAATCTTAAATAAGTAATGTCTATAAAAAACATTAGATTAGAAGTAATGCAGTTTTTGGAAAAAAACGTGGATAGCTTCGTAGAACAGTATTTAATTCCAGTAGAAAAAATTTGGCAGCCGTCAGATTTTCTGCCTAATTCTGAAGGAGATAATTTCTTTGAGGAGGTTAGAGAATTACGCGAAATTGCCAAAGAATTACCATATGATTTCTGGGTAACTTTAGTAGGTGATACTATCACTGAAGAAGCTTTACCAACTTACGAATCATGGTTGATGGATGTTGAAGGAATAAATCAGATAGAAAACGGTGGAAACGGTTGGTCTAAATGGATCCGTCAATGGACCGGAGAAGAAAACCGCCACGGTGATTTGCTAAATAAATACTTGTATTTGTCTGGTCGTGTTAACATGCGTGAAATCGAAATGACAACACAGCATTTAATCAACGACGGTTTTGATATCGGAACTGGATCTGACCCGTACAAAAACTTTGTATATACTAGTTTCCAGGAATTAGCAACATATGTATCGCACAACAGAGTAGCTCAAATGGCTAAGAAATTTGGTGATAACAAGTTGTCTAAAATGTGTAAAATGATTGCGGGTGACGAAATGCGTCATCACCATGCCTATAGCGAATTTGTTACCAGAATTTTTGCAGTTGATCCTAGCGAAATGATGTTGGCGTTTCAATACATGATGAA
>RCUK01001730.1_pt1 | contig 13098 bp, 10 predicted proteins | sample 2166381 | NCBI WGS metagenome assembly RCUK01 (sample SAMN09932809, study PRJNA488358) | compost metagenome | isolation source: compost soil in an enriched community | place: Germany: Experimental Botanical Garden
GTAATTTTTTGGTTGTAACCATTGGGAAACCTTCACTTAAATCAAAACGCATTTGATAACCAAAAACGCTTTTTGTTCCGGTTCCAGTTCGGTCTCCTTTTTGATTGCCGTTTTCTAAAACGTGTTTTACTAAATCTAAGTATTGTTTCATGATTGTTTATTCGGTTATTCGTTTAACTGTTTAATCGATTTAACGAATAAACAAATTAACGATTAAACATGTATTTATCTTCTAGAGATTTCGTCTCTAATTTTTGCTGCTTTTTCGTAATCTTCCTGAGAAACAGCCTGATCTAAAAGCTCGTTTAGTTCTTGTAAAGAATGTTTTGCGTAAACGTCTCCCGATTGGTTGCTTTCTTCTTCATGTCCAAAAGTTTCAGGATTTGAAAGGACATCATCAATTTCTTGAGCACCAGAATCTGTTTCGGCAGTATTTGATTTTAAATAAATACCAGCTTTATCTAGAATGTTTTTATAAGTAAAAATAGGAGCATTGAAGCGTAAGGCCAGAGCGATAGCATCAGAAGTTCTGGCGTCGATAATTTCTTCGATTTTATCTCTTTCGCAGATTAAACTTGAATAAAAAACACCGTCTACCAATTTGTGAATGATAACTTGTTTCACCACGATATCAAATCTTTCAGCAAAATTTTTAAATAAATCGTGTGTTAACGGACGTGGCGGTTTTATTTCTTTCTCTAAAGCAATAGCGATCGACTGGGCTTCAAAAGCCCCAATAACGATAGGTAATTTTCTTTCGCCGTCGACTTCATTCAAAATTAAGGCATAAGCGCCATTTTGAGTTTGACTGTATGAAATTCCTTTTATGGATAATTTTACTAGACTCATATATGTTTGTAAAAAAGGTACTTAGCACCTTATTTTAATACTATTTTGGTTTGGAAAATAAAGCTGCAATTTTAATCAAAAAATATGGAACAAAAAAGCTGCCTATAAACAAAGATACAACATCTTGTTTTTAGGCAGCAATATTTTTAAAGAGAATTCTTTGTGTTAAGAATGCTGAGCTTTAAAAGCTTTTAATTTCTCTGTTAATTGTGGTACAATTTCGAAAGCATCTCCAACTACGCCATAGTCAGCAACTTTGAAGAAAGGAGCTTCTGGATCGTTATTGATTACTACTTTTACTTTAGAAGAGTTAATACCTGCAATATGCTGGATAGCTCCAGAAATACCAATAGCAATATATAGGTTTGTTGCAACCGGTTTTCCTGTTTGTCCAACGTGCTCACTGTGAGGTCTCCATCCTAAATCTGAAACTGGTTTAGAACAAGCAGTTGCAGCGCCAAGAACAGCAGCAAGATCTTCTACTAGTCCCCAGTTTTCTGGGCCTTTTAAGCCACGTCCGCCAGAAACTACGATATCTGCGTCTGCAATAGAAACTTTACCAGAAACTTTTTCTACAGATTCTACTTTTACTCCAAAGTCATTGTCTCCAATTGATGGATTGAAATCTTCTGCTGCGGCAGCTCCTGCACTTTCAAAAAGTCCGTAAGAGTTTTTAGCTAAACCAAGAACTTTTACATCTGTATTGATTTCTGTAATGTTAAAAGCTTTGTTTGAGAAAGCGTTTCTTTTTACTTGAAATGGAGAAGTGCTAACTGGCAATCCAACTACATTTGAAGCAAAACCAGCATTTAAAGCTACCGCAACTAGTGGAGAAAGATAAATGCTATCTGTTGTAGAAGAAAGCAATACTACTTTTGTTCCTTCTTTCTCAGCAGCTTGTTTGATAACATCAGCGTAAGCTTTTGCATTAAAACCAGCTAATTTATCATTGCTTACTTTTAAAACTTTATCAACTCCGTACTTGCCTAATTCACTTACATCACTGATGTTTACAGTTAAAGCTGTAACAGTTGTTCCTAATGATTCAGCTACTTTCTTAGCGTAAGAAGCTAATTCGAAAGCAACTTTTTTAAATTTTCCTTCTGCAGATTCTGCGTATATTAATATTGACATAACAATTTTAGATTTTAGATTTTAGATTTCAGATTTCAGATTTTTAAAAATTGAAATCTAAAATGATTATTGATTTTAGATTTTGAAGTGAATCAAATGTTGATTTTAGATTTAGGTTGCGATCAGCAATCTAAAATCTAAACTCTACAATCTTAAATCACTTTAGCCTCGTTGTGTAATAAATTGATTAACTCATCTAAATTATCTGCAGAAACTAATTTTACTGCTGACTTTGGAGCTGGTTTTTCAAATTTCACTGCTTTTGTATTTACTGGAGCGTCAACTGGCTCAAGGATAGTTAAAGCTTTAGTTCTTGCTGTCATGATTCCTCTCATGTTCGGGATACGCAAATCTTTTTCTTCAACAAGGCCTTTTTGTCCTCCAATAATTAAAGGAAGAGTAGTGCTTACTGTTTCTTTTCCGCCGTCGATTTCGCGAACAGCTTTTACATTATTTCCGTCAACCGTAAGAGCTGTACAAGAGTTTAAGAAGTTAGAACCTAAAATACCAGCGATCATTCCCGGAACCATTCCTCCATTGTAATCCAAAGATTCTTTACCTGCAATTACAAGATCATAACCTCCGTTTTTAATAACTTCTGCCAATTGTTTAGCAACAAAAAATCCGTCAGTAGGATTTGCATTCACACGAATTGCTTCATTTGCACCAATTGCCAATGCTTTACGCAAAGTTGGTTCAGTATCAGGGCCTCCAACGTTTACAACCGTTACATTTGCTCCTTGTTGTTCTTGGAACCAGATAGCACGTGTAAGACCGAATTCGTCATTAGGGTTAATTACATATTGTACTCCATTAGTGTCAAATTCTGAGTCACCGTTGGTAAAGTTAATTTTTGAAGTAGTATCAGGCACATGGCTGATGCAAACTAGTATTTTCATAAGTATATATTTTGAATTTATAATATGCTTTTACAAATTTAGAATTTAATTTGGAATAATTATACTATGCGTGCATAATATTTTTTAAAACTATTACGATTTCGCTGATTATGCAGTTTGAAACAGATTTCATCGTAATCTAAAATTAAAATAGCACCTATTTTATCTGATTGTTAGGAATTTTGTAATAATTGATAACTTGGTGATAGAATAATTTTGTATGAGAAATACTAATTTTTGATTTTTTTCGTTTTATGAATGGCTTTTAGAAGAACAAGAATTAAACAAATAGGTAAAAGTTTGTCTGAAAAATATTTTTAGTGAGTTTAAGTGTGATTTATACGTTATTATATCGATTTCGTAAATATCACAATAAAGATTAAAAAGTTAAAATGGTAGAACGGATAGAAGTTCGTACGATTTTAAATTCAATTTATGCTTTTAAGTTATTTAAAATATTTATTTTTGCTCTTCAGAAAATTCAACATACAATATAAAATATGAGAACAATACAATTTAGAGAGGCCATTTGCGAAGCGATGAGTGAAGAAATGCGTCGCGATGAATCCATATATTTAATGGGAGAAGAGGTTGCAGAATACAATGGAGCTTACAAAGCTTCTAAAGGAATGCTTGCTGAGTTTGGTGAAAAGAGAGTAATCGATACTCCAATTGCTGAACTTGGATTTTCAGGAATTGCAGTAGGTTCTGCAATGAATGGAAACCGTCCTATCGTAGAATATATGACATTCAACTTCTGTTTAGTTGGTATTGATCAAATTATAAATAACGCGGCTAAAATGCGTCAAATGACAGGAGGACAATTTAATGTGCCTATCGTTTTCCGCGGACCAACAGCTTCTGCGGGTCAATTAGGAGCTACTCACTCACAAGCTTTAGAAAACTGGTTTGCTAATACTCCAGGTCTTAAAGTTGTGGTTCCTTCAACTCCTTATGATGCAAAAGGACTTTTAAAATCTGCTATTCGTGATAACGATCCAGTTATTTTCATGGAGTCTGAGCAAATGTACGGTGATAAAGGTGAAGTGCCAGACGGAGAATATACAATTCCTCTAGGTGTTGCTGATGTTAAACGTGAAGGAACAGATGTAACTATCGTTTCTTTCGGAAAAATCATCAAAGAAGCTTTTATCGCTGCTGATGAATTAGCAAAAGAAGGAATCTCTTGTGAAATTATCGATTTAAGAACAGTTCGTCCTATGGATAAAGATGCGATCTTAAAATCGGTTAAAAAAACAAATCGTTTAGTAATTCTTGAAGAAGCTTGGCCAGTTGCCAGCCTTTCTTCTGAGATTTCTTATATTGTTCAAGAACAAGCATTCGATTTCCTTGATGCGCCAATTCAACGTATTACAACTGCAGACACTCCTGCACCTTATTCTCCAGTACTGCTTAAAGACTGGTTGCCAAATGCAGGTGATGTAGTAAAAGCAGTTAAAAAAGTGTTATACAAATAATACAAATACATAATACTCATAAAACTTCATCAGACAGAATAGATTGGTGAAGTTTTTTTTTACTTTATAATGAACAAATTAACTCTACTTCTCTTATATATTGTATTTGCATTTGCGAATGTTGTTACTGCACAAACTAAGGTGAGTGGAGTTGTTTTGGACAAAACCAATCAGCCGATACCTTTTGCAAATGTAGTGTTTAAAGGTTCTAATATCGGAATCGTTTCTAATGAAGACGGACGTTTCTATTTGGAATCGCCCAATACCTATACAGCATTAATAGTTACTTCGGCAGGATTTTCAGATAAGGAAGTTCCTTTAGAAAAAGCAGTAAATTATAATTTTAAAATTGTTTTAGGCGAAGCCGAAGCCTTAAATGAGGTTGTAATTTATACGGGTAAAACTTCTAAGAAAAATAATCCTGCATTGGATATCTTGAGAAAAATCTGGGAAAGAAAACGTAAAAACGGATTGCACCTGTTTAATCAGTATCAAATGCAGAAGTATGAAAAAGTGGAATTTGATATGAACACTATTGATAGTGCATTCATGAAAAATAAGCTTTTTAAAGGAATGGAGTTTATCTTTAATCATGTTGATACTTCAGATGTTACAGGGAAAACTTACTTGCCAATTTTCATCAACGAATCGGTTTATGATGTTTATGGTGACAACAAGTTAAAGAAAGTAAAAGAAAATATAACAGGAAATAAAATGTCTGGTTTTAACGGAAATCAGCAAATTTTATCTTTCGTAAAAGACCTTTATTCGGATTATAATATTTACGATAATCACCTGAAGTTTTTTGATAAAAGTTTTACAAGCCCGCTTTCAAGAACAGGAATTGATGTTTACAATTATGTCTTAAAAGACAGTGCATTTGTAGATAAAAAATGGTGTTATAATATTGTTTTTTATCCAAGACGTAAAAATGAATTAACCTTTAAAGGAGATTTTTGGGTTAACGACACCACTTTTGCCATCAAAAAAATTAATATGGGCGTTACAAAAAGTGCCAATATTAACTGGGTAAAAGATATTTATATCGAACAGGAATTTGAAGTAGAAAACGATTCTGTTTTCCTTTTGACTCGTGATTATATGATGTCTGATTTTGCTTTAAACAAGAAAGAAAAATCAAAAGGAGTTTACGGTAAAAGAACAACTTTATATCGCAACCATAAATTCAATATTCAAAAACCGGAGAAGTTTTATAAAGAAGAAGTCAATTTTATAGACAATGCGGTTTATGACCGACCGCCTGAATTTTGGGAAGAAAATCGTTTTGAAAAATTAAATAAAGACGAACAAGGAATTTATAAAATGCTTGACACTCTACAGACAGTTAAGCGATTTAAGCAATTGTATAATCTCGTCTCGATTTTAGGAAGCGGTTATATTGAATTTAAAAATTTCGATTACGGACCAATTTTCTCCACTTTTGGCTATAATGAAGTCGAAGGTATAAGGCTGAGAGTAGGCGGAAGAACTTATTTTGGCCCAAATGATCCATGGCGTATTCAAGCTTATACAGCGTATGGATTTGATGATAATAAATTCAAATACGGTGTTTCTGGAAAATGGATGGTTGACAAGAAAAACCGAGTTATTATTTCTGGAGGGAATAGACGTGATATTGAACAAATCGGAGCAAGTTTAACTACTACAAATGATGTTTTAGGACGAAGTTTTGCATCTTCGGCCTTATTTACTACTGGAAGTAATGGGAAATTGACCAATATTAATTTGAGTAACATTTCTGTAGAAATGGAGCCTAAAAAGAATTTTATTGTCTCGGCAGGACTTTCATATCGAACATTAGAATCAGCCTCAAAAACATTTAGTTTAGATTATTATACGACTCTTCCAACTCCTGAAAATCCTGCGGGTGTTGTTGAAAGTATGGTAAAACAGTCTGAAGCTAACATTCAGTTTGAGTTTATGCCAAACAGAAAAACGATTGGTTATGGTGTAGAAAGAGATTTAGTTGATAGTCCTTTTAGCCATTTCTTTGTCAATTTCAGTTATGGATTGAAAGGCGTTTTTGATAGTGATTTTGCTTACGAAAAAATTCAAGTTTTCTACAGACAGCCAATTATTATCGGGCCTTTAGGAAGAACAAATATTACAATCGAAACCGGAAAAACTTTTGGTACAATTCCGTTAGGTTTGATGAGCGTAATTCCGGGTAACCAGACTTATTTTACGATTGAAAATACATTCAGTAACTTGAATTTCTACGAATTTGTTACAGATCAATATACAACCCTGCAATGGAATCATGATTTTGGAGGAAGATTATTTGCTAGAATTCCATTTATGAGAAAGCTGAACTGGAGGGAATTTGTTGGAATTAGAGCAGTACATGGAACTATTTCTGATGCCAATCGTGCTATTAATGCTTCTGGATTGCCTTATAATGCTCCCGAAAAAGTATATTGGGAATACAATGCAGGAATTGGAAATATCTTTAAAGTTTTCCGCCTTGATTTTTCTTGGAGAGGAAATTATCTAGATATGCCAGACGCACACAAGTTTGCAATTAAAGGATCATTCGGATTTTATTTCTAGGAATTTGTAATTACTTTTTTTATGATTAAAAACCAGAATGGTGATACAATGTTTTGGACTGAGGGTCTTAGAACATTGGCAACTATTAGTGTTATATTTTTACATGTCGTTGCTGAGATTTTGTATCAATATGGTAATATATCTAATTTTGTATGGTGGACTGGAAACATATACGATAGTTTAATGCGTTTTTGTGTGCCCGTATTTGTTATGCTTACAGGTGTATTTATGTTAAGTAGAACTCACGAATTAAGTGATTTTTTAAGAAAAAGATTTTCACGTATAATATTACCTTTCCTATTTTGGAGTATCATTTATGCTCTATATGCCTGGATTAATAAAATTTCAGAAGGCCAGGAGGTTTCTCTTTTTAAAACTTTAAAGTGGTTCATTCGTCAATTTTTACACGGCGCATCATTTCATTTTTGGTACATCTATATGATTATTGGAATTTATCTTTTTATTCCAATACTTAGTAAATGGATTCAAAATGCTACCGAAAAAGAGATTTTATATTTTATTTTTATTTGGATATTTACTTTGATTGCTGGTCAGCCAGTATTGTCTGGATTTAAAAGTGATATTGATTTGACGTATTTTTCAGGGTTTATTGGTTATCTAGTTTTAGGATATTATTTATCAATTAAGTCTTTTACAGCTAATAAACGAGTAATAAATTTAATCTCATTGTTTTTTTTAATCTTTGGATTTTTGATAACAATGCTTGGGACTTATTTCTTGTCATTTTATGATAAGAAATTCAATGGTTATTTTTATAATAATTTTACGTTGAATGTCTTAATGGCATCTGGAGGAATTTTTATGTTGTTTAAAAATTCAAAAATAAATTCGCCAATTGCAAGTAAAACTATTAGATTTATTAATAAATACAGTTATGGAGTTTATCTAGTACATATTTTGGTCTTGAATTTCATGAAAATTTACGGAATAGATTGTAATTTTATGAATCCAATATTTGCAATTCCAATAGCAACTTTTGTTTGTCTGGTGATTTCGACTTCGATAATATATTTGATTAATAAACTGCCTTATGGGAAATATATATCAGGTTGAAATAGCGGAAAAAGAATTGCATTTCTCTGAAATTTAAAAATGATATTTTGCAAGAAGCTATCGATTTTCTGACCAATAAAAATCCCGTATTTCTTGAAATCATTGAAAAATATGGATTGCCACCAATTCCAAGACGACCGCCTGGATTTGAAACTTTGGTTTTATTAATTCTTGAACAGCAAGTTTCTATAGATTCGGCGAAAGCCACATTTTTAAAAATCAAAGCTTACAAAACTTGCGATCCTGAAAACATGGCCGTTTTGTCTGATGAAGAATTTAGAAATCTAGGAGTAAGCCGTCAGAAAACAAAATACATAAAGATTTTAGCGGAAGCCGTTTTAAACAAAGAATTAGATATTGAAAGTTTGGCTTTGAAATCTGCAAAACAAGTTCGCGAAGAACTCATTAAATTAAAAGGAATCGGTAATTGGACAATCGATATTTATTTGATGTTCTGTTTAGAAGAACCCGATTTGATTCCGTTAGGAGATATTGCAGTAATAAATACGATTAAAGAATTGCTGGATATTCATGACAAAGAGGAAATGGAAATTCATGCAGAACAATGGAGTCCATATCGATCTTATGCGACTTATTTACTGTGGCATTATTACCTGAAAAAAAGAAATAGAACAATCAGCTATTAAATGCTTGTTTTTTAATCTCTAATGAAGATAATTTAACCTTGTTTTTTATTGTAAAACTAGATTCTTTAGTTATTTTTGCAACCGAAATTATAGAAACAATAAAAAACGAAAATGACCGCAGACAAATTAACGACTTTCGATGTATTGATCGAAATACCAAGAGGAAGCAGAAATAAATACGAGTACGATTTTGAAATTAAAAGAATGCGTTTCGATAGAATGTTATTCTCTTCAATGATGTACCCAGCAGATTACGGATTTATTCCAGAAACTTTAGCTTTAGATGGTGATCCTCTTGACGTATTAGTTTTGGTAAACGAACCAACTTTCCCTGGATGTGTAATGGAAGTTAAACCAATTGGTGTTTTCCACATGGCAGATGATAAAGGGCCAGACGAGAAAATTATTTGTGTACCAGTTTCAGATCCGATCTGGAATTCATTAAACGACCTTTCTGATATCAACCCTCACTTAGTAAAAGAAATCGAGCACTTTTTCCAAGTTTACAAAGACCTTGAAAACAAAAAAGTTGATGTAGAAGGATGGGGAGACGTAAAAGAAGCTTACGACATTATCGCAGAGTGTACAAAACGTTTTGATGACATTGAAAATAAACCGGCTGGATTATTTAGTATTAAATAATTTTAACCGTATTCTAATATAAAAAAAGCAATACTACCGTCAGGAGTATTGCTTTTTTGTTTAAATTCGTTTCAGTTAGATTGTTGACTATTAACCAAAACCATTAAAATATTATGAATGCATTTATGATTTACCTGCCCATTGTAATGGCAGTTTTAGGATTACTTTTCATGGGAATAAAAAGGACTTGGGTTTTAAAACAAGACGCTGGAGACGGTAAGATGAAAGAGATTTCAGATTACATCTACGAAGGAGCCTTAGCCTTTCTAAAAGCCGAATATAAACTATTAACCATCTTTGTAATTATTGCCAGTTTAGCTTTGGCAGGAATTACTTTTATTCCGGGAGTAAAAACACATTTATTAATCGTAATAGCATTTATTTTTGGTGCATTTTTCTCTGCTTTAGCGGGAAATATGGGAATGAAAATAGCAACAAAAACAAACGTTAGAACCACTCAGGCAGCACGTACTAGTTTACCACAGGCTTTAAAAGTTTCTTTTGGAGGCGGAACCGTAATGGGATTAGGTGTTGCTGGATTAGCCGTTTTAGGTTTAACATCATTCTTTATCATTTTCTTTAATCTTTTTTCTGATGGAGTTTGGAAAGATACAGACACTATGACTGTTGTTCTAGAAACTCTTGCAGGATTTTCACTAGGAGCAGAATCAATAGCTTTGTTTGCTAGAGTTGGTGGAGGAATCTACACAAAAGCAGCCGATGTTGGAGCCGATTTAGTTGGTAAAGTTGAAGCAGGGATTCCAGAAGATGACCCTCGTAATCCTGCTACAATTGCAGATAACGTAGGAGATAACGTAGGTGACGTTGCAGGTATGGGAGCCGATTTATTCGGATCTTATGTAGCAACAGTTCTAGCAGCAATGGTTCTTGGAAACTATGTGATAAAAGATATGGGCGGAAATATCAATGACGCTTTTGGCGGAATTGGTCCAATTTTACTTCCAATGGCAATTGCCGGTTTCGGAATTTTATTCTCCATTATCGGAACAACTTTAGTAAAGATTTCAGATGATAATGCAAAAGAAGCACAAGTTCAAAAAGCATTAAATATAGGAAACTGGGTTTCTATTGTTTTAACAGCTATAGCTTGTTTCTTCTTAGTACAGCACATGCTTCCTGAAACAATGCAAATGACTTTCTTTGGAGAAGGTTCTAAAGCAATTTCATCAATGCGTGTTTTTTACGCCACATTGGTCGGATTAGTTGTGGGCGGTGCGATATCATCAGTAACAGAATATTATACAGGATTAGGAACAAAACCAGTTTTGGCAATTGTTCAAAAATCTTCTACAGGAGCAGGAACAAACGTAATCGCAGGTTTAGCAACGGGTATGATTTCTACTTTCCCAACTGTATTATTGTTTGCTGTGGCAATTTGGATTTCCTATGCTTTAGCAGGATTCTACGGAGTAGCTTTAGCCGCTTCAGCAATGATGGCTACAACTGCAATGCAATTAGCAATTGATGCTTTTGGGCCAATTTCTGATAATGCTGGAGGAATTGCCGAAATGAGCGAATTGCCAAAAGAAGTTCGTACTAGAACCGATATTTTAGATTCAGTTGGAAATACAACGGCAGCAACTGGAAAAGGATTTGCAATTGCTTCTGCAGCTCTAACTTCATTGGCTTTATTTGCGGCTTATGTAACTTTTACAGGAATTGACGGAATTAATATTTTTAAAGCTCCAGTTTTGGCGATGTTATTTGTCGGCGGAATGATACCAGTAGTTTTCTCTGCTTTAGCAATGAATTCTGTTGGAAAAGCGGCGATGGATATGGTGTACGAAGTTCGTCGCCAGTTCAAAGAAATTCCTGGAATTATGGAAGGTACAGGAAAACCAGAATATGGGAAATGTGTTGAAATTTCTACAAAAGCTGCTTTAAGAGAAATGATGCTTCCGGGAATTTTAACGATTGGTTTTCCAATTTTAATTGTTCTTTTAGGAAAATTAGTTTACTCAGACAACAATCAGTTAATTGCTGAAATGTTAGGAGGATATATGGCTGGAGTTACGGTTTCTGGAGTACTTTGGGCAGTTTTTCAAAATAATGCAGGAGGTGCTTGGGATAATGCTAAAAAATCTTTTGAAGCAGGAGTAATGATCAACGGAGAAATGACTTATAAAGGCTCTGATGCACATAAAGCGGCGGTAACAGGAGATACAGTCGGAGATCCGTTTAAAGATACTTCTGGGCCTTCAATGAATATCTTAATTAAACTAACTTGTTTAATAGGATTGGTTGTTGCTCCAATTTTAGGAGAAGGTCATGCTCCGTCAGATATTGCAGGAAAGGCTTCTTGCTGTGCTAAAACAGAAATGCATGCAGGAATGTCTAAATGCGGTGATATGTCTGGAATGACAAAAGAAGAATGTATTAAAATGTGTAAAGAAAAAGGCTGTTCTGAAGAAGAAACGGCAAAATGTCTGGCTCATTTTGATAAAACCGGAAAATATCAAAAAACAGATTGTTTCGATACAAGTAAATATGAGAAAAAATCTGTTCGCGTTGAAGTCAAAAACATCAATGGAAAAACTACAGGAACTGTTACTAAAACAGAAAATGGCAAAACAACGACCGAAGTTTTTGAAGGAACTGAAAAAGAAGTTTTAGCAAAAGTTGAAGCTGTGAAATAATACTATAATATCCTAAGAGGTTTCTAAAACCTGTTAGGTATATCTTTTTATTCTATTAATAGTTTAATCAAAATACCTAACAGGTTTTAGAAACCTGTTAGGATAGTAAAATAAAATGCCTCTAAAATATTTAGAGGCATTTTTTATTTCGTGTAAATCTGTGTAATTCGTGTTTTAAAACAACCCGTTCAACTCAGCATCAATTCTATTAATGATATCGCCCAAATCTTCAGGATTGTCAACAAAATTGATATTGTCAACGTCAATAATTAAAAGTTTTCCTTTAGTATAAGTCTGAATCCAAGCTTCGTATCTTTCGTTCAAACGGCTTAAATAATCTATAGAAATAGAGTTTTCGTATTCGCGTCCGCGTTTGTGAATTTGTCCTACTAGATTTGGAATAGAACTTCTCAAATAAATCAATAAATCTGGAGCTTTTACCAAAGATTCCATTAATTCGAACAATGACGTGTAATTTTCAAAATCACGGCTTGTCATTAATCCCATTGCATATAAATTGGGAGCGAAAATATGGGCATCTTCATAAATCGTTCTGTCCTGAATGATTTTTTTTCCGCTTTCGCGAATTTGCTGCACTTGGCGGAAACGGCTATTTAGGAAATAAATCTGAAGATTAAACGACCAGCGCTCCATCTGATGATAGAAATCATCTAAGTACGGATTATCAACTACATCTTCATAATGAGGTTCCCATTTGAAATGTTTCGCCAATAATTTGGTCAGAGTAGTTTTTCCTGCGCCTATATTTCCTGCTATTGCTATGTGCATTACGGTGTTACGATTTTATAATTTGATATATCTGTAGTTGTAAAAATAGATAAAATTTGGTCTTTGTAATAAAAATTGTCAAAGGTTTTTTCCAAAACTTTAATTTCAGAAATTACTTCGGGATTCAATTTATTCATTCCTTTAAAATACAATAAATTATCCTTACTAAAAAGATATTGAGAAGGATTAACTATCGTGATTCTATCAAAATCGGCAATCTTTCCTAGCGAAGTTATCTTCCCGAAAATATCGCAAGAGTACCAATTGTTTTTCTTATCAATCCAATAGAAGGTATTAAAATCGGTTTGATAATATTGAATGGTTTCTGTCAGCGGAATTGAAACCGTTTTGTATTCAT
>RCUK01001732.1_pt1 | contig 13094 bp, 11 predicted proteins | sample 2166381 | NCBI WGS metagenome assembly RCUK01 (sample SAMN09932809, study PRJNA488358) | compost metagenome | isolation source: compost soil in an enriched community | place: Germany: Experimental Botanical Garden
TAGTAGCCGCGACGGCGGCCGAGGGCCGTGAAGCCGTACTTGGCGTAGAGTTTCTGGGCCGAGGCGTTGGAGACGCGCACTTCGAGCGTGAGCCACTTGGCACCCTTCTCGGCGGCGGCGTCGATCATGGTCAGGAGCATCTGCTCGCCGATGGAGCGGCGCTGCCACTGGGGATGGGTCGCGATAGTGGTGATGTGCGCCTCGTCGAGGATCAGCCAGAAGCCGGCATAGCCGACGATCTTGCCGCTCTCGCGGGCGACGAAGTAGGTGCTCGCGGGATTATCGAGCTCGTTAGCGAAGGCTTGAACCGACCAGCGATCCCCGAAGCAGAGGCGCTCGATGGGGACCACGTCTATCAGATCCGATTGTCGCATGAAGCTGATCTCGGCCATGGTTCAGGTACCCTCCTGTTGAGGTTCTAGCACATGAGGTCTGCCGAGAGCAACCAAGCCATGCGACGAGCCGCTTGGTCTTTTTGCTGAAGCTGGGGCCTCAAGGGGCGTCAGGCCCCGGGAGGACCGAGACGCTCCCAGCCGGCGACGGCAGTGGGCTCGCGCATGTAGGTTGGAAGTACGTTGAGGGCGTCGACTCCCTCCCCCCGCGCGATCATGCGAGCGCCCAGGAGGGCGACGGAACCGGCGCGCAGCAGGTGCGTCTCATCCGAGAGCCAGGGGGCGGAGAAGCGTTCGGCGATCGCCGCGCGCTGCCGCTGGGCGCCTTCCCCGATGAAGCTGATCGGCTCGGAATAACTGGCGAGTTGCTCCAGCCAGTCCTGGAGCTCCATGAGGCTTCCCGGCACGAGTTCCTGAAGCTCCTGGGGGTCGCGGCGGTACAGGGCCGCGAAGACCTTGTCCTTGCGGGCGTCGAGCATGGGCGCGACGAGCCCGTCGAGGGGGGACTGGGCGGCCAGGGCCTCGAGGGTGGGCACGGGGGCGACGGGCAGGCCGAGGGCAAGGGCGATCGCCTTGGCGGCGGACATGCCGGTGCGCACGCCGGTGAAGCCTCCAGGGCCCGAGGCGACGGCGACTCCCGAGAGCTCGGCGGGCGTGATGCCACAGAGTTCGCAGAGATGCGCGATGGCCGGCTGGAGGCGCTCGCCGTGGCCGGAGCGGTAGGTTTCCGGGACCAGCACCAGGTCGGCGCGCAGCGCCTCGCCCTGGACGAGGGCGACTCCGAGGTTTTCCGAGGCGGTGTTGAGGCCGAGGACCCAGTTACCAGGCAAGAGCGAGCTCCTTGAGGAGGTGGCGGGGGCGATCGCCGGTCGCGGTCAAGGTCGCGAGCCGGCCGTCCTCCTGGATGGAGAGCGTGACGTCGAGGTGCTCGGCGGGACCGTGTTCGCCGAGGCGCTCCGGCCATTCGATGACGACGACGCCATGGCCGTCCTCCCAGATTTCCTCGAAGCCGAGCTGGCTTAGGTCGGGGGAGTCGAGGCGGTAGAGGTCGAAGTGGAAGAGCGGAAGCCGGCCTTCGTACTCATGCAGGAGGGCGAAGGTGGGGCTGGTGATGCGATCGTTGATGTCCAGCCCCTGGGCCAGTCCCTGCGTGAGCGTGGTCTTGCCCGCTCCGAGGTCTCCGTGGAGAAGCAGCACGTCGCCCTTTTGGACGAGTCGACCGAGGAGCGTACCCAGGCGCTGGGTCGCTTCGGGGTTGGGTAGAATCAGCGTTTGCGACTCGGTCATGGCCTGCATCGGAGAAAAAAAGCCCCATCGAGGTCGTGGGCGGGAATTCTTGAACCTGCTTTTGGCAGGTGGGTGCCCTCCCGGGGAGTTTCCGTTTCCGCCTACGAGGGCGGTTTACTTCCGTCCCTGGAGCGCTGGGGCGCCCTTTTCAAGATAATTGTAGCCCAAGAATTGGACCGCCTCACCTACCCGACAGGGTGTCCTCAAAATATCACAGGAGGCATGGGTTTACAAGTCGGCTCACGTTTTCGAATAAGCTAGCAAACCTTGGCATTAGGACCATTGGAACCTGGCCCGTATGACCTTGAGGATTACAATGCTTCGCTTTTAGGGTACATCCTATGCATTCGCACGAGATAATGAGGTGGTTCCGACATGCGTAAGGTCGCTCTGATCACGGGGATTACGGGACAGGATGGTTCGTATCTGGCCGAGCTGTTGCTGGAGAAGGGCTATGAGGTCCACGGGATCAAGCGCCGGGCTTCCTTGTTCAACACCGATCGCATCGACCACCTCTACCAGGATCCCCATGACGAGGACCGGCGCTTCCACCTCCACTACGGCGACCTCACGGACGCCACCAACCTGATCCGGATCGTCCAGGAGGTCCAGCCCGACGAGATCTACAACCTTGGCGCCCAGAGCCACGTGCAGGTCTCCTTCGAGACGCCCGAATACACGGCGAACGTCGACGGCATGGGCACGCTGCGCCTCTTGGAGGCCATCCGGATCCTCGGTCTGACGCAGAAGGCCCGCTTCTACCAGGCCTCGACCTCGGAGCTTTACGGCCTCGTGCAGGAGGTGCCTCAGCGGGAAACGACTCCCTTCTATCCGCGCAGCCCCTACGCAGCGGCGAAGCTCTATGCCTACTGGATCGTCGTCAACTACCGCGAGGCCTACGGCATCCACGCCTCCAACGGCATCCTCTTCAACCACGAGTCGCCCTTGCGTGGCGAGACCTTCGTCACCCGCAAGATCACCCGCGCGGTCGCCAGCATCAGCCTCGGCCTGCAAGACAAGCTCTTCCTCGGCAACCTCGACGCCAAGCGCGATTGGGGCCATGCCAAGGACTACGTCGAGGCCATGTGGCTCATGCTCCAGCAGGATGCTCCTGACGACTACGTGGTGGCCACCGGCCAACAGTACTCCGTCCGGCACTTCGTCGAGACGGCCTTCCGCGAGGTGGACATCCCCATCCGCTGGGAAGGGGAGGGCGTCGACGAGCAGGGCGTCCATGCCGAGACCGGCCAGGTGTTGGTCGCGATCGACCCGCGTTACTTCCGTCCCACCGAGGTCGAGACCCTCTTGGGCGACCCTTCCAAGGCCCAGGCGAAGCTGGGCTGGCGGCCTCGCCACAGCTTCGAGCAGTTGGTCTGCGAGATGGTGCGCGAGGACCTGACCGCTGCGCGGCAGCTCGACCTCGTCACGCGCGAGGGCTTTGAGGTCTACCAGTCGCATGAGTGAATCGATTGCGCCCCCCTCGCCACTTCAGGACACGCTCGGATGGGTCGATGGTCTCCTGGGAAGCGAAATCCACCCTCCTCATACGCCCCCAACGACGCGGGGGAATGGCTTCGGACGGACAGTTCGCTTGACCGATCACGACTGAGGCACCGGTAAACCAGGCGAGGTCTGCGGGGTAGAGGGAGAAGGCATCAATGGAGTACATGGGGTATCTAGAGGAGTGCGGCATCGACGTGATCCGGGGTTGGGCCATGTGTCCCGAAGCGGCATACGAGCCGGTAAGCGTGGATATCTATGCCTCCGAGGTCCTGCTGGCCACCATCGTCGCCGAGGAATTCCGTGAGGATCTCTTGCAGGCCGGGATTGGGACCGGGTGGCATGGTTTCACTTACCGGGTTCCCCGGTTTCTGAAAAACGCGGGCCATCACATGGTGAGCGCCAGGATCGGCGGTCAGCCGATCGAATTGAACAATAGCCCGCTCGCCTTCGATGCGAGTGCCCACCAGATGCTCAAGCGCAAGGCGCTGAGCTTGGCCTATGTCCAGGGTTCGGGAATCGAAATCGGAGCGTTGCATAATCCGCTCTGGGTTTCCGAGCATGCCGAAGTTCGCTATGTCGATCGCATGCAGGTCGACGAGTTACGCCTCCAGTATCCCGAACTGAATGACCTGGACCTGGTCACGGTGGATATCGTGGATGACGGCGAAGTGCTCTCCACCATCGACGATGGGTCGCTCGACTTCATCATCTGCAACCACATGCTGGAGCACAGCGAAAATCCCCTGGGAACCTTGCGTAATCATCTCAGGAAGCTGCGGCCCGCAGGGATCATTTACTGCGCGATTCCGGACAAGCGATTCACCTTCGACCGGGCTCGCGAACTGACTTCCTTTGAGCATCTCGTCGAGGACGACCGTCATGGCCCCGCGGGGTCCCGGGCGCAGCATTTTCTGGAGTGGGCGTCCTTCGTAAACGGCGCGGAGGGAGACGCGGCGCAGGAACGCGCCCGGTTTCTCGAGGCAATGGACTACAGCATTCACTTCCATGTTTGGGACAGCCCCTCGTTCATGAGCTTCTTGAGCTTGGCGCGGGATTACTTGGATCAGTCGTTCGAGGTCGAACACTTGGAGCGAAATGGCGAGGAATTGATCGCCATACTCAGTCGGTCATGAACGAGGAGTCTTCAGTTGAGACACGGTCATTCGGCTTCAGCGACAGCTTTCGAAAAGGATGCGGGTAACGTGAACGAGGTCTTTCAGGAGCATGCCTAAGCGCGACATGAGCCCCCACTCCCGCGTCTACGTCGCGGGGCACCGTGGTCTGGTCGGCTCGGCCATCGTCCGCCGGTTGGAACGCGACGGCTACGAGAACTTGCTCTTGCGTACCAGCCAGGAACTAGACCTCCGGGACCCGCATGCGACCGATGCTTTCTTTGCAGCGGAGCGCCCCGAGTTCGTCGTCTTGGCGGCCGCCAAGGTGGGGGGGATCCTGGCGAACGATACCTACCCCGCGGATTTCCTCGCCGAGAACCTCGCCATCCAGCAGAACGTCATCACGGCGGCTCACCGCTATGGCGTGACGAAGCTACTCTTCCTGGGGTCGAGCTGCATCTACCCGAAGCACTGCCCGCAGCCGATCAAGGAGGAGTACCTGCTGACGGGGCCCCTGGAGCCGACGAACGAGTGGTACGCGATCGCCAAGATCGCGGGAATCAAGCTCTGCCAGGCCTACAATAAGCAGCACGGCACGCGCTTCATCTCGGCGATGCCCACCAACCTCTATGGCCCGAACGACAACTTCGACCTCGTGACCTCGCACGTTCTGCCGGCGATGATCCGGAAGTTCCACGACGCCAAGGTCAAGCAAAATGCCGGCGAGCAGGCGACGGTCACGCTTTGGGGCAGCGGCACCCCCCGTCGGGAGTTCCTGCACGTGGACGACCTCGCCGACGCCTGCCTCCACCTCATGCACCGCTACGAGGGCAACGAACCCATCAACGTGGGCACGGGCGAGGACGTTACCATCCGGGAACTCGCGGAGATCATCGCCGAGGTGGTCGGCTTCGAGGGGGAGGTCGTCTGGGACGCCTCGAAGCCCGATGGTACCCCTCGCAAGCTGCTGGACGTCAGCCATCTCTCTGACGAGGGCTGGCGCGCATCCATTCCCTTGGAATCCGGGATCCGAAGTACCTACGGCTGGTTTACCGAGCACCAGGATTCAAAGTCAAATCTCTCCTCGACACGCTAACCTTGGAGTCATCCGTGCATCCCATCCCAGTTCGTCCCCTCGGACAATCAGGCTTCCGGTTCCAGTTTTCGGACACGGTGCTCTATACGGACCCCTACCTCACGAATCACGTTGGAGACGTCGAAGGCGAGGCGCTGAATCGCCTCATCCCATCGTTCCTCGTGCCAAGCGAGGTCACCGACGCCGATTGGGTGCTCGTTTCGCATCTTCACCTCGACCACTGCGACCCGACGACCCTTCTGCCTCTGGTGCAAGCTTCTCCTCGCTGCAAGATCCTATGTCCTGGTGAAGTCGCGAGTTACCTTGAAACGCTAGGAGTGGAGACCGAGCGGCTGGTTCTTGCTCGCGAGGAGTGGCTCTCATTGGGCCCCGACCTCGACGTGCATCCCGTCCCTGCGGCTCATCCTGCCATCGAAAGGGACGAGTTCGGGCTCTTGCGTTATGTCGGCTACGTCGTGCGCTACCGGGACCGGTTCATTTACCACGCAGGTGATACCTCCGCCGATCAACTCATGATCGATACGGTGAAGGCCTTGGGCCGCATCGACGTGGCCATCCTTCCGGTGAATGAACGGAACTTCTTCAAGGAGCGCCAGGGAATCATCGGGAACATGTCCATCCGGGAAGCGTTCGGTCTCGCCGAAGAAATCGGCGCCAAGCACGTCCTTCCCATGCACTGGGACATGTTTGCTCCCAACTCGGTCTTCGAAGAAGAGATTCGTCTTGTCTATGAGTTGCTCAATCCCCCCTTCGAGATGATCCTCAACCCCCAGGTGCTTTAATGGACGGACTCGCCAGCATCGTCATCCGCACGTACAACGAAGAGCGCTATCTCCCTGAACTGCTGTCGGCCATTGCCGAGCAGTCGACGGACGGCCTTGATGTCGAGATCGTGATCGTGGACTCGGGCTCGACGGATAGGACGCTGGACATCGTAAGCGGGCGTGTCGACAAGGTCGTGCATATTGCCAAGGAAGACTTCTCCTTCGGACGTTCGCTCAACTTGGGATGTCAGGCCGCATCAGGAACGTTTCTCGTCTTCACGAGCGCGCACTGCGTCCCTGCCTCGAAACACTGGCTGGCAGAACTCGTAAGACCCCTCGCCGAGAATATTGCCTCTTACTCGTACGGGCGCCAACTTGGTGGACCCGAGAGCAAATTCAGCGAAGGCCAGCTGCTCTTGAAGTACTTCCCCGAGGTCAGCCAAGTCCCTCAAGAAGGCTTCTTCTGCAACAACGCCAACGCGGCCCTGCGGCGTGAAGTTTGGGAGCGCTCCCCGTTCGACGAGGCTCTCACCGGACTCGAGGACATGCACCTGGGGAAATCCCTGCTCGAGAACGGCCACCGCCTGGCTTACGTCGCAGAAGCCCCGGTGTACCACTACCACCATGAGTCCTGGTCCCAGGTGAAGCGGCGCTACGAGCGTGAAGCCATCGCCCTTCAGCGCATCATGCCCGAGGTACAGGTCGGGTTCCGGGACTTCCTGCGCTACGTCATGAGTGCAATCCTCTTGGATTCAGGCGCCGCTCTCCAGCAGAAACGCCTCCTCGAGGTCTTTCCCGAGATCGTCTTCTTCCGCCTGATGCAGTACTGGGGTACCTACCGGGGAAACCAGGACCACCGCAAGCTCTCCCGCACGCGGAAGGAACGCTACTATTATCCGATCTAGTATCGGGTACGATGCCTAACGAAGGAAATGGCTATGATTCCATCAAAACCGCGCATTGTGGCTCTGCTGCCCATGAAGGCGAACAGCGAGCGGGTCAAGGGCAAGAACTTCCGGCCTTTGGCCGGGAAGCCCTTGTTTCGCTGGATTCTCGACGCGATGCTCTCGTTGGAAGAAATCTCTCAGGTGGTCATCAATACCGATGCCCGAACCATCCTGGCCGAGAACGGCCTCACCGACTCCGAGCGTGTGCTCATCCGGGATCGCAAGCCCGAGATCTGCGGGGACCTCGTCAGCATGAACCTCATCCTCGCGGATGACATGGCGAACGTTCCCGCGGATATCTACCTCATGACGCATACCACCAACCCTTTGCTCAGCGCCGACACCATCCGCAAGGCCATCCAGAGCTTTGTAGAAGCACGTGCCGCGGGGCGAGCGGACTCACTTTTCACGGTCAACCGCATCCAGACCCGCTTCTACCGGGAGGACGGCTCTGCGGTCAACCATGACCCTGACAACCTCATCCGCACCCAGGACCTAGAACCCTGGTACGAAGAGAACTCCAACCTTTACCTCTTCACAGCGGATAGCTTCGCCTCAACTCGGGCGCGGATCGGCCGAAAACCCATGATGGTGGAAACCCCGAAGCTCGAGTCCGTGGACATCGACAACCCCGAGGACTGGACCCTCGCCGAAGCCCTCGCCAGTCGCCATCCTTGGGCGGCGGCATCACGATAGAAGGAACGATCTGTGAAGGTTCTGGTCACCTGCCCACCCATGCTGAGACAGATCGAGGTCTTCCGCCCTCTGTTCGAGGCCAAGGGTGCTGAGGTCTTCTGCCCCCAGGTCACCCAGACGCTTTCGGTGGAAGCGCTCTGCGAACTCGTCCCGCAGTACGACGGCTGGATCATCGGGGACGACCCCGCCACCTACCGGGTCTTCGAAGCCGGCACCAAGGGTCGCCTCAAGGCTGCGGTGAAGTGGGGGATCGGGGTGGACAACATCGACTTCAAGGCTGCCGAGACGCTCGGCCTTCCCATCGTCAACACCCCCAACATGTTCGGCCGCGAAGTCGCCGACCTCGCCGTCTCCTATGTAACCGCCCTGGCGCGTGAGACCTTCCTGATCGACCGGGGCGTGAGAGGCGGCAACTGGCCCAAGCCCGCGGGAATCTCCCTGGCCGAGAAGGCTGTGGCCCTCGTCGGGTTTGGGGACATCGGCCGCAACACCGCCAAGCGTCTCCTGGCGGCGGATATGCGGGTCATCGCCTACGACCCCTCCTTCAAGCCCGTGCTGGGTCTCGAGGCCGTCGAACGGGCCCGTTGGCCCGAACGCCTCGAGGAAGCCGACTTTATCGTCTTCACCTGTGCCTTGACCCCCGAGAACCGGCACATGCTCGACGCGGAGACGCTGCAACGCGCCAAGCCGGGAGTCCGGGTCGTCAACGTGGCCCGCGGTCCCCTCATCGACGAGGATGCTCTCACCCACGCACTCGAAACGGGTCGCGTCCACTCGGTTGCGCTGGATGTCTTCGAGCACGAGCCCCTGCCGATGCATTCGCAGCTTCGGGCCCATGAGCGGAGTATCTTCGGCTCGCATAACGCTTCCAACACCTTCGATGCGGTCGTGCGCACGAGCGAGAGGGCCATCGGCGAACTCTTTCGGATGCTTGCTGAGCGAGAAGGAGTGCGCGCATGAAAGCGGCACTCATCACCGGAGCCCTGGGGGGTATCGGCCGCGCCCTGTGCAAGGTCTTCCAGGAGGAAGGCTACCGGGTCATTGGCACCGATAGGGTTGAGGGGCAAGCTGACTGCGACGTCTTTATCCAGGCGGACGTCGAGCGACTCTGCCAAGACGAGGTCTACCGCGAAGCGTTCTTCGACGAGGTTCGCCTCAACCTCCTCGGGCATCGCCTCGAGGTGCTGGTCAACAACGCGGCGATTCAGCTCTTGAACCGTACCGAGGACGTCTCGACCTCGGACTGGCAGCGCACGCTCAACACCAACCTCGTGGCCCCGTTCTTGCTGGCTCAGGGCTTGTTGCCCGAACTGGAGGCCTCCCAGGGTTCGGTGGTGAACATGGCGAGTATTCATGCGATCGCAACCAAGCCCGGCTTCGTCTGCTACGCTACCAGCAAAGCCGCCCTCGTCGGCCTCACCAAGGCCATGGCCATCGATCTCGGGCCTCGGGTGCGGGTCAACGCCATCAACCCGGCGGCGACCGCTACCCCGATGCTACTCGCGGGCTTTGAGGGAAAAGGGGAATCGTTCCAGCGACTGTCCAGCATGCACCCGTTGGAGCGTATCGCGGACCCCGAGGAAGTGGCGCGCGTCGCCATCTTCCTGGCTTCGGAACAAGCCAAGTTCATCACGGGAGCTGCCTTCAACATCGACGGCGGCATGGGCGCTCGCCTTCACGACCCGGAGTAAACACAATTGAGCCTGCCAGGGTAACGAGCCTGGTGTGAAAATGAAACGAGGTTGAGAATGAGCAAGCCCAATCACATCGTATTCACGACGATCTTTCACCCTTCCGTGCTGGTCGACTACTTCGACAATCTCGCGCGCTTTGGTCACTTGGAGAGCACGAAGGTTTGGGTGGTGGGAGATCGGAAGACTCCTGAAACCGTCGACTTGCTTTGTCGTGAGATCTCCGATCAGGGCCTGGAGGTCGAATATTTGGACCTGAAACGACAAGCTGTCTGGGGCGAGACGTTTCCTGATTTTTATGCCCGCATTCCCTTCAATAACGAGACGCGTCGAAATATCGGCTACCTACATGCCCTTGCTGATGGCTGCGAAAGACTCATCTCGATTGATGATGATAACTTCCCCACTGAAATGGACTTCATCGGAGGCCACGAGGTGGCTGGAACGCGTCAAGTCGACGCTGTCGTTCATGACCCGTCCGGTTACTACAATATTTGCGAGCATCTCTTCACGGAGCCCCAGCGGTCGATTTTTCCCCGGGGATTTCCCTTTCATCTGCGCGGAAAAACCAATTATCCGATTGAACGTGCCTCTGAGGGCTACCAGATCGGTGTCAATGCAGGCCTATGGTTGAAGGAGCCGGATATCGACGCCACCACGTGGCTCAACGGCAAGGTCATGGCCACGGCCTACAAGGGCCCCGAGACCCTGACGCTCGCTCAGGATACATGGTCGCCCATCAACACCCAGAACACGAGCGTCGTGAGGGCCCTCGTTCCCGCGTATCTTTGCATTCCCATGGGCTGGGACGTTCCGGGCGGGAAGATCGAGCGTTACGGTGACATCTGGGGAGGTTACTTCCTTCAGGCCTTGATCCAGGGCCTGCCTTACTACGTCTCCTTCGGGCACCCCCTGGTGGAGCACCGTCGTAATCCGCACGACTACGTGGACGACTTGAGGAAAGAGTATTGGGGGATGATCCTGACGGATTGGATGCTTGACGCCCTGCGTCGGGACTTCAAGCCCAGCGATCGCGATATCCACGACCGCATTCGTCACCTCTCGGAATTCATCCTGGGGGACTTGATTCCGCGCATGCCCGCATGGGCCTCGGTCGAGGTCGTGGGGTTCATGCGGTACACCGCAGAGAACTTGAAGGTCTGGGCGGACACCTGTCAAACGGTGCTCGGCAACGCGGTGAAGTAAAGTTTCACTTGGTCCTGGAGTCGAGGGACTCTTTGATGAGGAAGATGTATGAGAATCGGCATTGTTGGTATTCCCTTTACGGAAATCAAAGAACGTCCCTTGGATACCCTCGTCGGTAACCGGGTGCGCACCTGGGCGTTGTTCACGCTTCTCGAGCACTATGGTTTCGAGCCGTACTTGTATGTCGATCCTCAGGCGAACGTGGCGCCGGACATTCAGCAAGCCTTCGGTGCGCGCTTCATCCGATCGCAGGAGGAATTCCTTCGTCGTTCAGGCGACGGGGATTTCCTGGTCACGATCTTCGTTTCGACCAAGCTCCAGGCACTCCTCGAGTGGCACCCATGGCTGCGGGGGATCCAAGGTGCTCGCATCGTCGGGACCTTCTGCTATGACAATAATACGCAGCTCGATAGGGCCGTGGTGGATCAGATGGTGGGCATCGCGTTCAACACTCCCTTGCAGAAGATGCAATGGGATGAGCGCGCCACGGGCGTTCCCTCTTTCTTGATAACCACGGGACAATCGGAACAACCCCCGACGGCTCAGGCCAGTAACGGCGACGTGGTCTTCATCGGCGAGATACGCTCGGCCCGTGCGGTGCGCCTGATGGCCGAAATTGCCTTGTTACTTCCCCACCGGAAGTTCCTCGTGAGCGGCCCCCGCTTCATCGAGCAGGACGATCATCACCGGGTCTACGTCGACTTCAAGGCCCTTCCGCCAGCGGAGCATGCGCGAGCCTTCTCCGACTTCGTGAACTCGCTCGGAATTCCGTGCCCACCGAACCTCGTCTACCTCCCCATCCCGCATGGCGAGGAGGACGAGGTGCTGGGCTCGGCGACCGTCGGGTTGGATTTCTCGTGGAAACCCGGCCATAACATCGAGAACTCCAAGGTGCCTCGCTACCTCTCTTACGGCCTCTCTCCGGTCGTCGAATTGCCGGCACCTTCATACCGTTACATCCCCCTGTTCGGGGTCGGCGAAGTCATCGAGTACGCCGCCTCCGCGACCGCCTGGGCCGAGGCCATCGAACGCGCCGCCGCCACGCCTCTGGAGACCAAGAACCAATTGCGTCAGGTCGCGAGTAACTTTTTCTCGTGGGAAATGGTCGCTTTCGAGGTCGCGTCCTTCCTATATGCCATCGGTCAGAGGTTCGACGTTACGAACCCAATGCCGCGACTATTACCCCATGTATCCGTCTCAAAAGGCCCTGCTGCATCGTCTTTCGAGTTTCCAGTGCAGCCACAGGATCTCTTGCCGCCAGATGATCCTCAAGTTCAAGAAGCCACACAGAGAGCGCTTGAATGCTTCGACCGAGCTGAATACGATGCCTGCATTCATGGGATCAACCAGATCTCTGCGATGGTGAGTACGGAGCCTCCGATCATTACGGCTCTCCGGCGTAAGGCCGAAGCGATTCGCAAGGAGATGGGCCTACCTTACATCTTTCCTGCTGGGATTGGAGTGGCCCAAAACGTAGATGGAGTCTATGGTCTGCTTTCAGAGGGAGACTTAAAAGCGCTCCGATATTGCGCTGAAAACTCTTGTGGGGCGGCTGTGAACATCGGAGTTTTTGAGGGTTTAAGCGCTTACTATCTGGCAAAGGTAAACCCCGGCCTGGATGTTTACGGCATCGATGCTTACCTCGGCATGAAGGCTGAGTTGAGTCATGTGAACCTTGAGCGCATGGAACGGGCGAAAGAAGTACTTTCCAGGTTGCCAAACGCCCAATTGGTGGTTGGTTTGAGTGCTGAAGTCGCAAAATCTTGGAGTCGTGAGCTTGATTTTCTCTTCATTGATGGAGATCATAGCGTTTCTGGCGCGTCGCAAGACTTTGAATGCTGGGTTCCTCATGTCAAGGAAAATGGTCTAATTGCAGTTCACGATGCCTACGGCAAGATTAACCAGAGTATATACTTGCTACGAAAACAGACCGAAGACCATGGTCCTGATGTCATCTGCAAGCGTATGGCTGAAAGCGGTGAGTTTGAGTTCGTCATGGTTGGTGGCTGTACGGAGGTCTGGAGAAAGAAGTCTAGGCAGGTTGGCCCTGAACCTGGGGTTTCGCAGGTTCGCGCCGTCGTGCCCGCTGCATCAATGACAGCAGACACTCGGAAGCAGGAGGCACTTTCTGTTTCGCCTAGCGAACTGGCCTCCGGGCGGAGTCTCGAGCCGTTCCGCAATCGCTATCGCGGAAAGCGCGCCTTCATCATCGGCAACGGCCCCAGCCTCAAGGATCTCGACCTGACCCTGCTCAAGGACGAGTTCACCTTCGGCGTGAACAGCATCTTCTATCACTTCGACGAGATGGGCTTCAAGCCGACCTTCTATGTCGTCGAGGACACGCTGGTCGCCGAGGACCGCGCCCCTGAGATCAACCAGCTCACCGGCATGGTGAAGATC
>RCUK01001733.1_pt1 | contig 13092 bp, 19 predicted proteins | sample 2166381 | NCBI WGS metagenome assembly RCUK01 (sample SAMN09932809, study PRJNA488358) | compost metagenome | isolation source: compost soil in an enriched community | place: Germany: Experimental Botanical Garden
GCTCAGCGTGTAGTTCGTCACCATGCGCAAGAGGTTCGCCGTCGAGTCCTGATTGATCTCCAGCGGCGAACCGCCCGCCTGCAGCAGGTTGTTGGGCTGGTCGTCTTCGAAGTGATCTGAAGGCTTCGGGCCAAGGTAGCCCACCAGCGGCATGCCCGTGTGCGGCACGGCCGGGTCTTTCGCGGCCTGGCTCTCGATGGCCGCACCAGCCATGGCCGCCGTCTCCCACGGGTTCGTCAAGTCCTTGGTGGTGACGATGGTGTGCACATGCGCGCAGTTCCGGCCTGCAAGGAAGGTGACGATCTCGGCCTCGGTGCCGCGCATGGCGTTGATCACCATGCCGTCTCGCATGTTGTTCTCCTTCCAGCGCGCCTCAAGCTCGGTTTCCAGGATGTTGAGGTTCGTGCTGTCCAGGAAGGGGGACACGATCTCGGTGGGCCGCGTCAGGCCCATGGCCCCGACCACGGGCGACACGTCCGGGTTCACGGCGCCCAGGGTCATCGGCGGGATCGTCAGCGTCAGGCCGGTGGGCAGGCGGTCATCGTCATAGAACGCACCGCGCACGTCGATGCTGTTGCCGGTCGGGCCGCCCCACTTGCAGGTGAGCTTGACTTCGTTGAGCGCTGCGCCGGCCGCCGCCGTCACTTGAAGCGAGGGCTGCGCATTGACCACCGCGATCATCTTGGCCGCCACGGTGTCCTCGGTGTCCGAGGTCGTGGCGCCGAAGCTCAGGCGCTTGCCGTGGATGTACAGCGTCACCTCACCCGGCATGGCGAGCGTGGCGCCCGTGTTCTCGACCACGATGGTCGAAGAGGCCGCGATGGGGGTCACACCCTGCGCGATCGCAATGCAGTCGATCGGCAGGCCCAGGTCGGCATTGGCCTTGGCCCCGCGCCACATCGCCAGCAACATCGAACCCTCGCCGAAGCGGGCGATGGCGTCGGACTCGGTCGACACCGTGGTGATGGTGTTGAGCGGGAGGTTGCCCGCCGTGAGCTTGTGGCCCACCAGCAGAAGGCGGCGCGGCATGCCACGCAGGCCACGAATGGCGCGCCGGAAGTCCAGCTTGTTCGCAACAAAGGGGACGAGATAGTTGAGGCTCAGAAGGTCGGAAATCGCCATGAGTAGCTCCTGTGAAAGTCGTTTGAAGAGGGTTTGAGAGTCAGCGCGTCAGGCAAGCTGCAGGTCGCCGTCCTTGAGGCGGCGCAGCGTTGTCACGGTCACGGCCTGCGGTGTGCGCACACCGGCCGTGAAGTACCCGCCCGTTTCGTTGTTCTTGAGCAGCACGCCCTCGGCGACCACGACGTGCACCAGTTCACCCAGGCGCGGCGGCCGGGATTCGGCCTTGGCCGCCTTGGCGGAGGTCGCAGCGGCATCGGCCTGGGTGACGGTCTGCACGCTGCTGGCGGCGGCTTTGGCGGGCTTGGCGGTGGGGGTTCGGGTCATCAGGGCTCCTGCGGAAAGTGAATGGTGTCGGTCACGGTCAGCGGCGGGCTTTCCGGGGTGGTGGGTTGCGGCACTTGGCCGGGGAGGTAGTGCTCATCGATGTGGATCGAGAGCAGGTCGAAGAGCTGGCCGGGCTGCACGTTCACCTTCAGGTCTTGCGTCCAGCGGACCACCCAAAGGGCTTGCCCTGCTGCATCTACAGCACGGCCGTAGAGGTTCTCAGCTACCGGGTCTTCGTCGATGGGCATCAGCGACACCGGCTCGTCGGCCGGCACGGGGTTCCACTTCGACAACTGCGCGCACAGCATGTCCGCGATCAGCATGGCGCCGTTCATGCGCTTGACGCGGTCCACGTGCTTGTAGGCGATGAACGCAGCCATGGAGACAGAACGCACGCCTCGACCCGCCGCTCGCTTGCCGCTTGGCTTTGGGGACCAGCCGCCCACCGACACGAAGATCGCGGGACACGAATAGCTCTTGAACGGGATCTCAACCGAACTGAACTCGCCACCGTAGGCGAGCACCTGCTGCACGGTCTTCTTGTCGAAGGCGCCGCGCACGAAGGCCAGAGTCTTATCGAGCAGCAGACCACTCATTGAAGGGCTCCGATTTCTTTGATCAGGATGTCGCCGATCTGACGCTCGTGGGTCGGTCCAACACCGAGCACCGGGCGCGCAACGATCTTGGTCTTCCTGCCTCGGCCAGTCATGCCGCCGAAGTGGTGGATGGCTGCTGAGACAAGCGAAGACCCCACCTCGACGCCATCGGCGGGGAGTTGGTAGGTGTAGCTGTCGTAGAGGTGATGTTTGTCGATCAACGTCTTGCCGCGCCGTGCGATCGCCGCCCGGCTCTGCGGCATGGCTGTGCCGTCGAACAGCTTTTGCCCTTCGAAGTTGTCTTGAATCTCTCCAAGAAAGAACTCGCCTATCTCGCGACGAGCACCTTCGAATCGGCTCGCATCTACAGCCGCCAGCCTTGCCAGATGCGTGTAGATCGTCTTGTTGTCGAAGTTGGAGCTGATCTGCACCGGGCTGGCGGCTCCACCCCAAACCGAGTAGATGCCACTCATGGCCGGCCTCTCCAGACACCGATGCCGTGGCCCGGCCACTGGTAGAGCGTCTTCGACTGGCCAGTGCGAGTGCCGCCGGTTTGTGGAACGGCCTGGCCGCCTTCGCCTGCGAGCTTGGCCTTGCCGGTCGAGATGTCGCGCAGCCACGCGCGCCAGTCCTTGCAACACGAGGCCGTCTGCTCGGTCGAGTTGTCGGCGTCGTCGGACAGCGCGCAGCGCGTGAGCGCGAGGCAGCACTCTTCAAGGGTTCCAGCGTTCGCGTCTTCGGGCGACAGCGGCAGCACCACGGCGGGCCGCAGGTAGCCATCCATGAAATTGCTTTGCGTCGTCAGCTTGCGCGTGAACCGCGCTACGGCCGCAGTTGCGGCGTCGCGCTCTTCCTGTGTCGGCGAGCCCGTCCACGAGCCCGCCAGCGCATCCTTGAGCAGTTGCGCGGTGAGCAGCCCCTCCTCGTCGGCAAGGAGCTGTACGGTTTCTTCGAGCCCGAAGGACTCGATGAACCGTTGGGGCGTGGCGTAGGGCATGGCCGATCAGGCTTTCTTGGCGCGGGCGGTTTTGCGGGCGGGAGTCTTCGCGGCGGGCTTTTTGGCCGAGGCTTTCACGGCAGTGGGCGACGCAGCCTGTTCGGCCGAGGAGGAATTCGGACTGGCCTCGGTGCGGCCGCCTGCATCGCCATCGCCATCGCCATCGCCATCGCCATCGCCATTGGCGTCGGCGTCGGCGTCGGCATCGGCATCACCGTCGCCGACAGGCAAGGGCTCGCCTGCTTCGTAGGCGGCGATCTCGGCTTCGGTGGCCGGGCGCGCAGCGCCGCAGTCGATCACTGCCTCGGCGCGTTTGGGTGTGAGCTGCACCGCTCCACCCTCCGGGATCACCTTGCCACTTTGACGAAGGGCCGACAGCGCGATCAGCAACTGCAGCCCGAGAAGAATCTTGTTGCCCATGAGCATCTCCGGTGTGTGAAGACCAAAAGGCGGGAGCCTGGGCGACAAGCCTTCCCCGCCAACACGTTGAGCCTCTGCGCCTTCACCGTCGCCCGGTTCCGCGCTTCATTGGCCGGGCGCCGTCAGTGGCGCCCCGAGGATTTCCTTACGCGCTGATCGCGTTCTGAACGAAGTAGCCGAGGTCGCCGGCCGTGATCAGTTCCTTCACCGACTCGCCGGCCCGCACGCGGATACCGCCGCGCATGCCCACGTCGGCGTCTTCGATCACGCCGCCGACCTTGTCGCCGTACTCAGCAGTAAGGCCGAAGGTCACGCCCGCTTGGGTATCGGCTTCCTTGTTGCGGCAGAAGAAGGCGGCGTGGTTGCCCCACACACGCGACAGCACGACGGGTTGGCCGGGCTTGGCCGTGTTCAGGCGCGCGTCGCCGACGAGAATTTCTTCCAGGCCCAGCTCGGCCGCCAGTGCGGCGAGCGGCACCTTGCCTGCATCGGTGTTGTTGCCGAAGACGGCCTTACAAATCTTCGGGTGGCGCTGCAGCTTGGAGGCGACGCGACGGCCCATGATCGCGACGTTCGGACGCATCACCATGCCGTCGAGGATGTCGTCGATCTGAACTGCCGGGTCGCTGCCGGCGTAGTCGTCCCAGAACTCGTCGGTCATCACTACCTTGTTGCCAGCGGCATAGGAGGCAGGGTTGAACATCAAGTCAGCCACGCGCTTCTCGCGACGGTTCTGCACCGCCTGCATCACCAGCTTGGCAGCGCGGGCCTGGGGGTCGGGTGCGGAGACATTGCCGCCACCCGCCTGTCGCGCGTTCTCCCAGGCGAGTTGGTCCGAATTCGGGACCGGCGCGTCGAGGGCGTGGTCTTCCACGGTGGCCGACATTTCTTTCGCGCCCCAGTCGAGCTGGTTGGGTGCGCTCTTGCGGCCGACGCGGGTTTCCGGGGCGTGGAACGCATCGCCGAGCGCATACAGCGAGTAGCGGAACGTCTCGGTCAGCACCGGCACGCGCGGCATGGCTCGGTCGGCGATCAGGTTGCCCTGCGTGTAGGCGATGGCGATCGCGGCGAGCGACGGGACGATGACAAAGGGATGGTTCATGGTTGCAGGTCCGTTGGTTGCGTGAAGGTGGAGCGAGCGGGCCGGTCAGCGTTGCGCGTGCGGCTCAGACCACGCCGGGGGCGTACTGGTAGGTGATGACGTCATCGGCGACGCCAGCGATCTCGGCGAAGCCGATGATTCGGTTGCCAGTCGTGGTGGTCGCAATGGCTTTGCCGGCCGCATTGCTGGTCAGCGCATCGCCCGCCGCCACGGTGCCGCCGAGGCGCACCTTGGGAACGGGGCCGACTGCTTGATCGACCATTTCGCCGGTCACATGGTCCAGTTCGTCGCTGGTGCCGAGCAGCTTGTCGGTGGCCGCAGCAGCTACAACGCAGCTCATGTCGGCCGCGCCGGCCTTGATGATCAGCAGCGCGCCAACGGCGCCTTCGGCCACGCGGCCACGGAAATCGGAATTGATGGGCATGTGAGGTGCTCCGGTAGTTGAGGGAGGGAGGGAGGCCGCCGCTCAGGCGTCCTGGCTGGTGACGTGCGTCACTGCCGCTTCAATGCTGATCACGCGCCCTTCCTTGGCCTCGGCGGCCTGGAAGGTGCTCGCGGCCTTGGCGATGGCCCTGGAATCCTTCAGGTTGACCGCCGAGACGCCAGGGTCATCGCCGGGCTTCGTCGTGCGGCCCAGCTTGATCAGGGGCGAGCGCGCGGCCATGAACTCGGTGAAGAACTCGGCCGGGGACTTCTTGGCTTCCTTGCCGTCGCCGGCCGAGAAGGTGAATTCGGACTCGGCATCTTCGAGCGCGCCCATGAACTCGGCGAGGCCCACCTCTTCGGCCGGCAGCACCTTGCCCTCGACCTTCCAGCCCTTGATCAAGCCGCCGATGCGGTCGCTGCGCACCTTGATGCGAAGCTGCGCCAGCTCCTGATCCTTGGACGCGAAATCGGCCGTCGCTGCCGCCTTGCTGTCGGCGATTGCCTTGGCGATGGCTGCATCGTGGTCTTCTTTGGAAATCGACATGGAACCTCCGGGGTTGTCGGATTGAGAAAAGAGACGGCCGCTCGTGTCGGCCTGCTGAAACTGGGCGCGTGCCAGGCTTGCGGCTTCGAGCACGCCGTCGATCTGCCACTGGGGCAATTCCTTGTCGGCTGCCTCCACGCCCCGCTGCTCGACGATCCGCTCGCGCATGCTGCGCAGCAGCTTGCCGATGGACTCCATGCCCCACACGAGCGAATAGCCCGGCGCGGCGAACTCGTATGCGTCGTCATCGGCACCGGCGAACTCAACGGGCTGCAGTCCCTCGATGGCCGGAGCCTTCCCGCCGAGCCAGCCAACATGACGCATGCGCCAGCCGTGGTCCTTGTCGGGGAACACGCTCACCGAGCGGTTGCGATAAGCGCCGGACTTCACACCCGCCTCGAAAGCAGGGTTGATGTCATCGAAGCGAGCGAAGAGGGAATCTCCCTCACGCTTGAGTTCAGCCACCCATGCGTAGGCTGGAGAGTCCATCTTCGGGTGGCCGATGACGGCCGGGGCGGCGCCGAGCTTGTGGTTCTCGATCATCTGATCGAGGTCCGCCTGCGAGAACGTGATCGGGCGGTCCTTGCTGTCGATGTGGGAACCCGCCTTGAAGACCTCGACCCAGCCCGCGAGGCCGGTCATGGTGTTGGGCTTGGTCGAGGTCTTCGTGGTGGTCGGTGCGGCTTTAGGCATGGCTGCACTTTGCCGATCACCGACGAAAAAATACTGGTGAAGCAGTTCACCAGCAGGGCATGTTTTGACGGGCAAGAAAAAGGGGGCCTAGAAGGCCCCTGATGCCGAAAGACGGCCGGATGTATCGAATTCGCTGTTGCGCGCGTTTTAAACGGGTTTCCGGCGTTTTTGAACGGGGGTCTGAGGGCTACGCTTTCCGCGCACCCAGGCCGAAGGGGTCGTTTGCGTTGCCGGGCGTGCTTTCCACGGTCGGCGCAAGCTCGGCGGGTTGGTCGGCCAGATCGTCGCCGCCGCCGAACAAGTCCATGGTGAAGGTGTCGCGGGTGTCGGCATAGCCGCCCAGGATGTTGAAGACGTGGCGGCGCGTATAGCCCGTCTCTTCCGCGATCTCGTCCACGTCGAGGCCCTGCGCCTTGCACTGGCGCACCTGCTCGTGCCGCAGCTCGCGCAGGTAGGAGTCGAGCTTTGGCAACAGCAGCGACTCGCCCGCGTACTCCCTGACCAGCTTGTTGAAGGTGTCCATGCCGAGCAGCAGCGCCAGCTCGTGGCCTTCACGAACCTTGTGCGGCACGGTGATGCGGCCACCGCCTCGCACGCTGATGAGCAGCATGGCGTCCGCGAAGCCGAGCACGCGCACCAGCTCGCGCAGCGCGGGCGGCAGCGCTTCGAGGTCTACGTCGAAGGCGGCGGCGTTTTCCATCAGTCGATCCGAGCCTTCACGCGCATGCCCCATGCTTTCATTTCCTCGATCAGCTTGTGGAGCTGGTTGCCGTCGGCGAAGCGCAGCGCGTCGATCTGCCCGACCTTGCCGTGGGCTTGGCGCTTCGCCCAGGCTTCGACGGCGTGATCGCAAGCGATGGCGCTTGCAGGCCGCTCGACTGCGCCCGCCTCGGCGAGCGAGTACCACATGGCCCGCAGCTTCTTGTGCTGCGGCGAGATCAGCGGCTTGGCGCCAGCCTTGGCCGCGACCTTGAAGCCCTGTGCCTTGAAGTGCTGCAGCAGCAGGTTGCGCTCGGCGTGGGTCAGGTCTGCCGCGCTCGTCTTCCGCGTGCGCGTCACCGACTGGATCACGCCCTCATAGTCCTCGCGCGTCATGCCGTCCCTTTTCTCGAAGAAGGCCTTTGCGATGTGGATCAGGCCCAGCTCGAGCTTGCGCGTGGCATCCCACGAGCTGGGCGCCGCGACCTTGGGGAACGGTTTCTTGCTCACGATCTCGGGCGGGTTCATGCGGCGCCTTTCACCATGCTCGCCCAGTAAGCGACCTCGACCACCATGCCGTCCACGTCGCGCCACTTCTCGCCATCGTGATAGCCGATCCATGTGGGCTCATCCGATCCTGGCGCGAGAGTGATCATCACCGTGAGGTCGGAGTCCGGCAGCTCCTGCTCAACGGGGGTCCAGACGATGACCTCGATTCCCTTGAGCTGGGGCAGCGGGAAGTAAGTGCCCGGGCCACAGATGGCCGTGCGCGCAGCGAGAAGCGCATCAGGTGCGCTGATCTGCAGTTCGCCGAGCACCGCCTCGGCGGCCAGTGCGCGCCCCTCCATCGAGTCATACGCGCAGCGTGCGTCATGCGAGGTCTTCGCGCCTTTGATCGCGGACACCCACGACTGCAGCGTGCATGCAGCGACCTCGGCCTCGGACATCGCTTCGTCCCGCTCACGCATGAAGTCCGTGCTTGCGATGCGCGAGCGGCGAGCCTCATCGAGCAGCACGCTGTCAGGGTTCGTGCGGCGCTCGATGCAATCCGGCGCCCAGTCCGGCGTTGCGCCGAAATGCACGCGGGCGGCGCGGTATCCGCCATGGTTGAACGGGAAGGTGTCGCCGCAGTGGAAGCAGCACCAGCCGTTCGGAGGTGGCGTGTAGGTGTCGGTGTCAGCCATGGCGGTTCCTTCCACGCTCAGCCCAACACCAGCGGACCGATCCACCAGTTCCACAGACCGACCACGCTGGTGACGGTGAATACCAGCTGCATCGCCAGCATCCCGAACAGGCGACCGCTCTGTGCATACCCGATCCACACGGCGTTGCTTGCGAGGAAGAAGGCGAAGCCCCAGCCCGGGTGCACGTTGGTGGCGAGCAGCGTTGCGCCGATAGCGCCCAGCACACCAGCAATCCATTCGGTGGCTTTCGAGGCGCGCGACCGTGCGGCGATCTGGAGCTGCAGCGACAGAACCTTCGCGCGCAGCCAGTCGCGCTCGGCTTGCTCCGAATGCCACACGTCGGACAGCCGCGGTTCAGGGCTGGTGTCGATCAACTGCGGGTTCTTGGGGGTGCTGGAAAACATCTCTGCCTTTCGTGAAGCGCCGACCTCCGACGCTTTAGGAAAAGCCCCCGGCACGAGGCCGGAGGAAAGATCGGTGCCGGTCGATCCGGTCAACTGATCAGGGAGAAATCGGTTAGCTGTTGGCGAGCGGTTCCCAGTTCTCGCTCGGCGGCTGCATGTCGGCGAGATCGCCGACCATCCAGTCGCGCGCTGCGATGGCTTCGTCCAGCACGTACTGGTCGAACTCGTTCGGGTCTTCGAAGGCGTCTTCGCCGTAGGTGTCATGGACTTCATCCATCGACATGCGCCCTGCGAGCACTGCGATCTGCGCGCCGATGGCTGCGCGGTGGTCGTCCCCGAAGAAGCTGCGCGCACGAACGCGGGGCTGCAACTCGGTCAAGGCTGCGGTTTCCGCGTTGATCGCGTCATCGGTGGGGCGGGTCGTCTTCGCGCTCATACGGCCGCCACATCCAGAACGATCGGCAGGTACTCGCCGCTGCGCTCATCGCGCTCGTAGTAGCGCGTGTAGCTCTTGGAGCTGGCGACACGCATGCTGTCGTTGATCGCCTGCATGGCTTGCAGCCAGCGCGGGTCATCGATCGCGATGTTGCGCAGCCCGAGCACGCGGCTCGTGCTGATCTGGCCCGCCTTGTCCACCTGAAAAGCACTGTTCACCAGGGCCTTGATCTCGGCCTTGCTGCCCTTGCTCCAGTCTTGAATGCATTCGCCAATGAGGCTCTCGGCCACCTGCAGGCGCTCATCGAACACCAGCGTGTCGGACACTTGTCGAATGATCTTGTAGTTGCCGCTGAAGGTGGCGAGCGTGACGTTTCCCTTGCCCTTCGAGCCACGCAGAACGACGTTGTACTGATCGGCGCTGCGGCCAATGAAGTCCTCGAAGGCCTGAGCCGCCGTGAGCTTGAAGCCTGCGATCTGCGCGCTCAGCGTCTTGGCGGCTTCGCACAGCTCGGTCACGACGGCTGTGCGGTCCTTGTCGATGGGCTTGATCTTGCTGACGTGGAACAGCGCGCCCTTGGCGTCGGGCCAGTAGCCAGCGGGAATGGTTTGGTCTGTCATTTCGTTGCTTCCTTCTTGGTTGTGTTCACTCGGCGTCCGTACCCAGACGCGCCTTCTTGAGGGCCAATGCGTCCCTGAGCTGCTGCTTGATTTCTTCGGCTTTGGCTGCCGCTGCCGTGTCGGTCGCTTCTTTGGGCACGGCCGCGCCGTGAGCGAAACCAGCAGGCGCTGGCGCGGCTTCGGCGGCTGCCTCGACGGGCCGATGGCGCCGGTCCTGCTCACGCTGTTCCTCGGCTTCGCCCTCCTTGCGGTCAGCGATGCGCACCACCACGCCGTAGAGGTAGGCATTGCCTTCGAGGGGTAGCGTGATCTTTCCCCGCTCGGCCGCTTCGAAGACGGCGTGAAACGCGGCCTTCCAGGCTTCCGGTGACACCGCCCACACGCGGCCCTTGCGCTCGATGGCCACGCGCTGCACATCGGGCACCAACTCGGCCAGCAGCTTGCGCACCGTGGCGAGGCGCAGGCGCTGCTTCGGCGGTGTGTGCAGGCGCAGGTAGCGCACCACGAGGTCGCCCAGCGGCAGGGCCTTGGTCAGCAGCTCGGCCACCAACAGCCGCACGGTTTCGTCGGCGACCATGCGCAGCAGCAGTGCGTCGAGGCTCTCTTCGGCGCCGCACACCGGGCAGGTGTTGGTCAGGTGGGCGATGCTCATGGCGCGGGCCTCAGCATGAAGTCGTAGCCGGGAGGCGCCACGCACATCGTCGTCACACCGTAGGTGCAATGCTTGGAGCCGACGCGGCGCTCGCGCACCATGCCGTTGTCACGCAGGCGGGCGAGCCGCTCGCGCACCGTGCCGGGCTCGGTGGCCGCGCACCATGTGCGGCGCACCTCGCGCAGGTTGTGATAGCCGCCAGCCTTCACCAGCTCGCACCACAGCATCAGGGTTTCGTGGTCGATGTGCCGGCCTGGCGCGGCGTTCGTGTCCGGCGCGTTCATTGCTGGCCTTCCTTGCACAGCCTGTCACCTACGGCCATGCCGTCGAGGTGCACGCGCTCCAGGCGCTCGGCCTCGCGGGCCCGGTGGGCCATCAGTGCATCGGTCGCGAGGGCGGCGAGGATGCCCAGGAACACCCAGATCGCCACGTCGCCCGCGAGGTTGACCACGGTGCGGAATTTCTTAGTGCGGCGGATCACGATGCCTCCCCTTTGGCCTTCGAGAGGAACCGGTAAAAGTCGCGCATGGAGCCGCTCGGCCGCGTCACTCGACGCACCTTCGGGCAGTTGCAATCCTCGCGGTCCTGGCAGACACCCAGCTCTTCGCAGGTGAGCCGGGAGCCCTTGAAGGCCGTCCAGTCGTCGTAGGCGTAGCGCACGGCCTTGCTGCGCTTGATGCCGAAGGCGCTCATGAGCTTGCGCGCACGGCGTGCAATCCATCCGATGCGCGCGCTCATGCCCGCACCTCGCCGGGCCGTTCCATGTACAGCGCCTTCTGTGCCACGGCGTGCACCAGCTCGCCGCTCAGCGGGTTCTTGTCGAGCCGGCCGAAGTCACGCAGCGCGGGCAGCAGGTTCTCGTTCAACACGCGCGCGCTGCCGCTGGCATAGGCCCACAGCGCTTCGAGCATGTCGTCGGGCACCTCGCCCAAATCGGAGAAAGCAACGCGCACCATGTCGTCGGCGTCGTCGCGATCGATGCTCTCGATGGTCTTCGGCCACATGCCCACGCGGCTGCGAATCTGATCGAACTGGCCGTGCTGCGGCTTGATCAGGTTGGTGAGCTTCTCGGTGCCGGTGAGCACGATGCCAATGCGCGCCATGTCGCGGATGCGGCGCAGGTATTCGAGCGCGGTGCTGCTGAGCTTCTCAGCCTCGTCCACGATCAGCAGATAGTTGGTGCCGCTGAGAACGCGCACGATCTCGCGGAACTTGCGATCGAGGCCGGGCGGCACCGGCAATTTGAGCGCTTCGAGCAGCACGGTCAGCAACACGCCGGGCGTCATGTTCGGGCTCGACTCCACGAGGATCGTGAGGGGCGAACTCGTGGCGTACTCCTTCGCGCAGCGGGTCTTTCCCACGCCGACATAGCCCGTCACCACACCGAAATTCTGGTGCTTACGTGTTCGGTCGAAGACCACGTTCATGATGGTGTGCACCGACCCGCGCACGTAGCCCGGCGTTCCGTCCTTGAGGCGCTCGGCTTCCGTCTCCAGCACCGACAGCAGGAGGTCCAGGTGCTTGGTCGGGGTACTGACGTACTTGCCCGAGAGAATCTGGCTCAGCGTGCCGCTGGGCACCGAGGCCTTCTTGCTCAGCCATGCGCGCGTCTTGCCGTGCTCGGTGAGCCAGCGCTTGACCTGCTCGACCTTTTCGAAGTCAAGCGGCAGGTAGGCGCGCTGGGCCTTGGCGCCAGCCATGCCGGGCAAGGCGGTTTGATTCGGGGTGCTCATGCGTCTTTCCTCCAGGAGGTGATGTCGATGTCGATCACGTTGTTGCCGGGCGGTGGCGGCGGCGGGGGTGGCAGCAACATCGGGCCACCGAGGGACTCAAGCGCGGCGAGCTGATCGCCAGCGGTGAGCGGGTCGTTGCGACGAGCGCGGGCCTCGTCCAGCTTCCGCAGCAGGCGTTTTTCCTGCCCCTGCAGCCGGCGATCGCGGCCTTCTTCCAAGCGGCTGGCTGGGAGCACACCCTTCGTGTTCACCAGCAGTGCCGTGCACACGAAGCGACCCTTCTTGTCGAAGACCCAGACGCGGGCGTCGTTGTGCAGGTCGTACTCGACGTCCACCTTGTTCGCGTCGTACAGCGCGAGCGCTTCGGCGAAATAGAAGCGGTTGTGGAGGCGAATCTGCTGGCGGCCCACGGTGCACTCTTCGCGCGGCCGGGCGACCGAGGCCATGTCCAGCTCGACCGCTACCGGCGTCAGCTCGGCCCACACCTGGGCGGGCGTGCGCCCTCCAAGGACATCCATCGGTTTGTTGTGATAGTGCTCAAGCCAGCGAGTGAAGCTATCCACGTACTGCTGCAGGCTCGGCAGCTCGCGCTTGCCGGTGTTGCACTCGGTGCTCAGACGGCGGTTGACCTCTGGCGCCATGTCATCGCCGCAGTAGAACTGCCCACCCGCAAAGAATTTGTCGTGCTTGTCACGCACGGTGCGGAAGAAGCGCTCGATCCAGCCCTTGCCGTGCGGGTTGCCCGGGAGCGCGCCAATCACACCGATGTCGAAACGCGCATAGAAGCCCGTTGACTCGTCACTGAGCATGTGGGCGCGGTAGCCGGGGCCACGGTCCACATACGCCCAGGCCGGGACGTGGTTGTGCTTCTGCATCGCGTGGCTCAACGCGAACATGGTGGAGACGGCGCTTTCCGACTCGGTGAGATACCAGCCAGTGATGTACCGGCTCTTGATGTCGATCCAGACGGTCAACTCGGGCCGGTACACCTTGCCGGTGTTCGGATGCGCCACGTAGCAATCGACCGTGTGGCCGTCGCCTGCGTAGATTTCGCCCACCAGCACGTCAGCCACGCTGCGGCGCTGGAACGTGCGGCGCGTGAGGCGGTGCAGATGCTTGCCGACGCGCGCCGGGCTGTAC